>Ga0210377_10000588_pt1 | contig 34773 bp, 32 predicted proteins | sample PLM4_65_b1redo_FD_155480 | JGI IMG/M metagenome (GOLD analysis project Ga0210377, IMG submission 155480) | Groundwater sediment microbial communities from an aquifer in East River, Colorado, USA - PLM4_65_b1 redo | ecosystem: Environmental > Terrestrial > Soil > Riparian zone | place: USA: East... | reverse complement strand
GTGGACGGTTGACGGTGGACAGTTGACGAGGCCCTGTTTCGCCAGCAACCCGGACTTCGCTTCGTGGCTGTGTTTCGTTGACCGTTGACCGTTGACCGTTGTCGAGGCGGTCCGCTCCTTGAGCGCAACGGTCTCGCGAGGCACAGCTCTGACAACGGGACGGTGGACGGTGGGGTTGACGGTGACCCGGTGGACAGTTGACGAGGCCCTGCTCCGCCAGCAACCCGGACTTCGCTTCGTGGCCGTGTTTTCGTTGACCGTTGACCGTTGACCGTTGTCAGGGCGGCGCCTCGCAAGAGTGTTGCTCAGCGGCGATCAAAGAAGACGCTCTGCTGATTTAGCCAACTTCAGCAGCGATCGCGATTCTCACAGTAACCCGCCTCGACAACGGTCAACGGCCAACGGTCAACGAAAACAAGCAACGCAGCCAAACGCGCGTAAACAACGCAGGGCTTCGTCCACCGTCCACCGCCAACAACGCTTTCCCACCCACCCCCGTATGATATTTTCGTGCCGCGAAGGCACAGGAGGCAGTGTTCCACATGCGTAAACGGTCACTCGTGCTGGCAGTCCTAATTGTCGCCAGCACAGTCATTTGCAGTTGCGGGAGGGAGAACGGCGCGAACGAGAGCGAGGCGTTCAGCTTCGTGGTGTATCCCGGGTCGAGGTATCTGCCGGATCTCACGGAACTGACGAAGCGTGCTCACAAGGCCCTCAAGCCGAACGAGCCGGAAGCGCCGGCGACGGCGATCTACGACAGCGATGCATCCGTCGAGGACGTCGCCAATTTCTACGCGAAGGCGTACGGCTACACGAACGTCGCGCCCGACGCCACGAACAACCTGAGCGCCGCGAAACCGCAGGCGTACTACCGCAGCGGTGATCTGGCCACCGATACGAAGCCGATCGTGCCCCTGCTGCAGCAGTTGGGCATGAACACGGATACCAGCAAAGCGACGGGCGGATACAAGGCCGCGGAGATCTCGCCGAAGCCGAACCGGCCGCGCGTGACCGTGCAGCGGCCGTACTTCGACGTGACGAAGTCGCAGGTCGTGGACCGCACCCTCATCATGATGTCGCGCTGATGCGATGACCACCGCCGCGCCCCGCGCGCACGTCGCAGGCCTGGGACTGATCGGCGGATCGATCGGCATGGCGCTGCGCGCGCGGGGCTGGCACGTCAGCTATGACGATCCTCATGTCGATGCCGACGCGGCCCGGCGCGCCGGAGCGGCGGACGAGCCCGCAACCGGAGTCGGCGATGCAGACATCCTCGTCATCGCAACGCCGGTCGACGTCGCGCTGGAGATGATCGGGCGCATCCCGTCCGTGACGGCCACGTCGGTGTGCAGCGTGATGGTGCCGCTGCGATCGATCGCCGACGAGCGAAACCTGCCCTTCGTGGCGGGACATCCGATGGCAGGCTCGCAGGAGCGCGGCCTCGCGTTCGCGCGCGCCGATCTCTTCAACGGGCGGACGTGGTTCGTCGATGGTGAGGACGCGCTGGTGTCGCGACTCATCGCCGACTGCGGCGCGAAAGCCGATCGCGTCGACGCAGAATTGCACGATCGCGCCGTGGCGCTGACGAGCCATCTGCCCCAACTTCTTTCCACCGCGCTCGGCGCGTTGATCGACGAACACAGAGACGTCGAGCGCTTCGCCGGCACCGGCCTGGCGACATTTCTCCGCCTCGCCGGCAGCGACGCGTCGGTTTGGAGACCGCTCTTCGAGGCCAACCGCGAGAACGTGTCGGCATCACTCGACGACTTGATGCAGATCGTCCGACAGATCCTCGATGGCGACCCCGACGCGTTTGCAAAAGCTCGCGCCGCAATCAAGAAACTCGGACCCGCCGGTTAGCCATCCGCAATCCGCAATCAGCGATCAGCGATCCCAGCAATCCCCTAGTATCATCCGCGGCCGTGTCGAACCCCACCTGGATGTACGTCGCGGCGATCTACACGTTCGCCGTGCTGATCGCGAGGCGGTATCGGATCGATCTTCCGTGGCGGATCGCGGCGCTCTTCTATCTCCTCGTCCTCGTTTTTCTCTTCCGTCCTATGACACAGGACTACGTCAACATCCCGGTCGACTTCCTGAGACTCCTTCCGCCGTGGTCGCTGATGACGCGCGCGCACGAAGTCATCAACGACGAGATGAACGACCTCGTGTTGCAGATCGTGCCATGGGCGAATCAGGCCCGGCAGAGCTGGCAGTCGTTTCACGCGCCGCTGTGGAACTCGTTGTCGGGAGGAGGGTATCCGCTCCTGGCGAACGGCCAGAGCTCGGCGCTCTCGCTCATCCGGATCCTGGCGCTGCCTCTGCGGCTGCAGGAGGCGATGACGGCGGAGGCGGCGTTCAAGCTGCTCATCGCGCTCACGTTCATGTACCTGTACTGCCGGCGTCGCGGATACTCCGAACTGGCCAGCACGGTGGGGGCGATCTCGTTCGCATTCTGCACGTTCCTCATCGTGTGGCTGCATTTTCCGATCGTCACCGTCGCGGCGTTTCTGCCGGCAGTGTTCCTCGGAATCGACCTGCTCATCGAGCGCGGCACGCAGGCGCGATTCGCGTTCTCCGCGATCGTTTGGGCGCTGATGCTGGTGGGTGGTCACCCCGAGACGGTGTCGCACGCATTCTTTCTCGCACTGCTCTACGTCGTCTGGGTCGCGCTCGCCGAGCGCCTGTTTCCGGATCGCCAGCAGATGCTCCGCACGCTCGTTCGACTTGGTGCGGCGCTCGCGGTGGGCGCGCTGATCGCGTCGCCGTTTCTCGCCACATTCGGCGAGGCGGTCACCCGGTCAAAACGATTTCAGGAGTTGAAGGCCGCTCCGAACGTGATCGGGTACTACTCCGACTTCGCGTCGCAGGTCATCCTTCTGCAGCCGCATTTCTACGGCGAAGTGCCGATGGAAGACGCGTGGGGACCCGCGCGCGCGGAGTCCATCACCGGCTTCGCCGGCATCCTCGGGGTCGCCGCGTGGGTGGCGCTTCTGATCAGGACGATTGTCACCAGGCGCTGGCGATCGCGCGAAGCGTTCTTCGTCGTCGCCACCCCGATCGTCCTCGGCATCATCCTGGCGTGGCCGGTCGTCAGCACGCTCTTTCATCTGATCTTCTCGCTCGCGGCGAACGCGCGTCTGCGACTGCTCCTCTGTTTTCTGCTCTCCATTCAGGCCGCGGCCGCGCTCTCGCTGGTCGAGCGCGAGCGTGGCTGGTGGTATCTCATCGGGATCGCGGCCGCGGCCGGCGCGCTGTACGCGCTGATGAACACGGTCGACTTTCCGAACGCGTTCGCGCACGACACTGCGATGCTGGCGATCCTTCCCAGCATGATCGTGTTGCTCGTCGCGTCACTCGTTCCGATCGCGGGACGCTGGAAGGCTGTTCCGATCGTGCTGTTGATCGTCTTCATCATCGGGGAGCTCTGGAAAGTGGATCGCGGCTGGAATCCGGTGCTGCCCGCCAGCATGTGGTACCCGGAGACGCCGGTGATCACGGCGCTCGAGAAGCTGCAGGCGCAGGAGCCGCCGAACGCGCCCTTCCGGATGGTGGCGATGGGACCGGTGTTCTTCCCCAACTCGCCGGCCATGTACGGCTTCGAAGACATCCGCGCGCACGATCCGATGGCCAACGGGCGCTACATCGGCATCCTGCGCGTCATCACCGGCTACGACCCCAGCGACTACTTCGCGAAGTGGGAAAACCTCGCGACGCCGCTCGTGAACTTCCTGAACGTGAAGTACGTAGTCAGCGCGCCGAGGTGGAGACCGAACGACCAGGATCGGTACCGCCTCGTCTACGAGGGCCGCGACGGGACGATCTTCGAGAATCGCGACGTGCTTCCGCGATTCTTCCCGGCTCGCAACGTCGTACTCGAGTTCAAGCGCGATTACTTCCTGAACCGGCTGCAGAATCTCAATGACTGGTCGTCGACGGCGCTCGTCCGCAATCTACCGGTGGAGAACGACCGCGAGCGCCTCGACCTGCTTGCGCCGCGACCGGCCGACGCGCCGGAAGCAACGCTCACGATGATCTCCGCATCACCGACCGAGTTCGTCATGCGCGTCCAGGCGCCGCGCTACACGATGATCTCGGGCAGCCAGGCGTTGTGGCCCGGGTGGCATGTCGAGCGGAACGGACAGAAGGTCGATCCGATCGAAGTGAACGGCGCGTTTCTCGGTTTCGTCGTACGCCCCGGCGAGTCGATCGTGCGCGTGCACTACGCGCCGCTCAGCTTCCGCATCGGCGCCGGCATCTCGCTGATCACGCTCGTGATATTGCTCGCGCCTTCGCGAGTATCGCTGCGCCGCCGGCGAAGACGACTATCGCGATGGGAGCCAGGGATCGCGCGTCTCCAAGCCCGAAGAAAGGCTCGCCGAGATTGAAGCTCGACCACTCCGCCGCGGCGCTCCCAGGCGGATGGCGCTGGAACACGATCGCCTCGTCGTGCGTCATCCGGTTCACGGACGCGTGACCGGTGAACGTCGCCGCACTCCACGGCGGCGTGATCGGAACGTCTGGTGAGAAGTGCCCGCGGATCAGGAGAGGAAGGATGTACTGCGTCAGCGGGCGGGGAATCGTCGCCGACGGCTGCGGGTCGACCGCGGTCGCTGCGAAGTTGATGAACAGCGACAGCACCGCGAGCGGAACGAACAGAATGCGCGTCCACCCGTCGCACGCGATCAGCAACACACCAAGAAGCGGAATGATCGGAACGAGGTAGCGGGCGCCGATGCCGAAGCCACCCTCCCATCCATTGAACGTCACGTTGAACGCGAAAAACGCCGCCGTCACGAACACGATCGCCGCCGCTTCGCCGCGCCGGCCCCGCCCCTTCAACGACAGCAGCAGCCCGATGAGCGACATCAGCAGCACCGGCGCGAAGTAGAACAGCCCTCGATACGGCGAGATCGTGATGCCGTAGAGCGCTTCCATGCTCGGCTTACCGAGCACACCGAACGCCGCCCCATGCGTGAGAAATCGCGGATCTTCCTTCGCGATGCTGATCGTGCTGAAGCTGCCGAAGCAGATGTGCTGATACAGGGCCAGGAAGACCAGCGGCGGAATCGCGCCGATCGCGAAGGCCGCTCCGCCGCGCCGGCCGCGCATCAGCGCGAATGCGGCGATTGCAGGCGCGCAGATGTAGTTCATCACCGTCGCCGCGCCGGCGCAGAAGCCGGCCGGCGCGTCGCGGCGGCTGTCGAGCGCGTACAGCATCAGCGCGGCGCTCGGGACGTGCAGCATGTACAGCGTCGAGTACGGGAAGAGCTCCGTCGCCAGCGCGACCGTCAGCGCGACGGTCGCCGCCCACTCCGATCCGACTCCGCGGCGGCGGGCTGCGAGATAGATCATCGCCGGGATCCACGCGCCGAGGAGACCGACGGTCAGGAGGGTGCAGAGATAGCAGTTGAAGGCGATGACGATCGCATCGTTGACGTCGACGCCTATCGCGCGCTCGATCGCATGCACTGCCGCGTACGGAACCGCCCCTGCGATCGAGAGTCCGGGAGACTTGTTGGAGTACACGTGGCCGTCGTGTCGCGACACATCGCCCGTATTCGTGTAGTACGCATCGATCGCGAAGGTCTGCCGCTCGACGATCGCGCGCGTGAGATCGAATTGCGAGTTCTGGTTCCAGCCCGCGCCCGCGTAGAAATACGCGTAGGCGATGAATGTCAGCAGCGCCAGCCGGACTGCAAGCTGCCGGTCCGCGAGTCGGGTCTCCGGCGTACCACCATCACGCACGCAGGCATTATCTGCCCGACAACGCGAATCGCACGGCTTGACCGCTCATCACCGGGAACGGATAGTACGAAGAAGCATGCCGGAACCATCGAGACCGATCCTCGCGCGTCTCGAGATTCCGCTGATTCTCCTCGTCGCCGCGGCGGCCATGATGCTGGCCCGCCCCTACGGCAACTTCCCGATCAACGATGACGCGCACTACGCGATCGCATCGTGGGACTTCGCGCGCACCGGCCACTTTCACCTGACGCTGGAGACGGTGCCCAGTCTCCGCGCGCAGGTCGTCTGGGGCGCGCTGTTCACCCGCTTGTTCGGCGAGTCCTTCGAGGTGCTGCGCGCGTCGACGATGACGCTCGCGGCGCTCACGCTGCTGCTCATCAACCGTCTGCTCGCATTCCTTCCGATTCCCCGATCGCTTCGCATCATCGCAACGCTCGCGTTCCTCTTCCACCCGATTTTCTTTCTGTCGGCCTGCACGTTCATGACGGAGGTGCCTTTCGTCTTCGCGTCCGTTGCCGCGATGTACTTCAACTTTCGCGGCATTCGCCAGGAGTGTATCGCCTTCATCGCTCTCGGTGGCGCGGCGGCAGCAGTGTCGTGGTGGGTCCGCCAGACGGGCGTGATCAACGTGCTGCCGCCACTCCTCGCGCTCATCGTGTTCCGGAACCGGATCAGCGAGCGGTGGCGACGGCTGATCGTTGCGGCCGCGGCGCCTCTCGTGCTGTTCGCCGCAATCTTCCTGACGCGTCCCGAGTGGCTGATGGGATCGCAGCAGGAGTTCCGGCTGCACTACAAGATGTGGAGCGAGTCGACGTTCCGGCTGCCGCAGCAGGTGTCGCTCATCTTTCACTATTGTTTTTTCAACATGCAGAACAACGCGCTCTTTCTTCTGCCGCTGACCATCGCGGTCGATTGGCGGTTGTTCCGATCGGCCGCCGCTCGCGTCGTGGCAGTCGTCAGCGCTCTCGTCTTCCTCGCCGGCATGACGCAGCTCATCGTCCTCGGTCATCCCATGCCGTACTTCACCCTGGACCGTTGTTGCGACGTAGGGACCGGCAATGCCTTCGTGAACTTCGGGATCGGCCCGCTGACGCTCATTGATCGCGATGCCTATCCGTTCGCCATGCCGTATTCGGCACGGCTGATCCTCAGCTACGGTGTTGCTGCGCTCGCCGCGGCGATGGTCGCGGGCATCTTCATCCGGAGCATCGACGCCGTCCGGGAGCCGAAGTCCAGTGCGCTTCCGATCCTGGGGACCATTCACGCCGTCATCGGCACGTTCGCGCTCTGCGCGTCGGAGCAGTACTACGACCGCTACGCGCTCGACGCGACGTGGTCGCTCGTTCTCGTGATTCCGCTCATCGTTCGATGGGACGTTCGGGCCGCTCGCGTTCTGTCGATCGCCATGCTGCTCATCATCGCGGCGTTTTCGATCTTCGCCACCGGCGAGTACTTCGCCTGGAACCGCGCGCGCTGGGAGGCGTGGTCCTACTTCCGGGCCCGAGGCGGGCAGACGAAAGATCTCGACGCCGGCGCGGAGCCCTTCACGTATTACGAGTTGGCGCGAATCACCGACTATCGCGAGCGGAGACGGGTCTTCAGCGGTCCGCAGAAACGGCCGTACATGATCGCCTTCAATCGTACGCCGGGCTTCCGCGTGATCCGGACGTTCCCTTTCTCCGGCTGGGCCGGTCTTCATCGAGCGGACCTGTATCTGCTGGAGAAGATCGACCGCGCGCCTTGACGCGTCATCGCCGGCAACGGATAGTACGAATGCGCATGTCCGAACAATCGAGACGGATCCTCGCCCGTCTCGAGCTCCCGCTGATTCTCCTGATCGCCTGGGCCGCCATGATGCTCGTCCGGCCCTACGGCGACTTCCCGCTTTTCGATGACGAGAACCACGCCATCGGCACGTGGAACTTCGTCCACACCGGCCACTTCATCTTCACGAAATCGACGTCGCCGCCGCTGCGATCGCAGGTGGTCTGGGGCGCGATCTGGACGCGCTTCTTCGGCGAGTCGTTCGATGTGCTCCGCGCGTCGACGATGGTCCTGGCCGCCCTCACGCTCATCATCGTGAACCGCATGCTGGCCGAGGCGGGTGTGGTGCCCGGTCTGAGAATCCTCGCAACGCTCGCGTTCTTCTTCAATCCGGCCTTCTTCTGGAACGCGCACACGTACATGACGGAGGTGCCGTTCGTCTTCGCGTCGGCGATGGCCATGTACGGCTTTCTCCGCGGACTTCGCGAAGAGAAGGTCGGCTGGATGATCGCCGGCTGCGTTTTCGTGGCGATCTCGTGGTGGATCCGGCAGGGGGCGCTGAACGCGCTGCCTCCGATCGCGCTTGTTCTCATCTATCGCCAACGCCTGACTCCGCGCTGGCGAACATTCATCCTCCCGCCGATCGTGACCGCGCTCGCGTTTGCGGGCCTGTGGCTGCTCAAGCGCGAATGGATGATCGCGTCGGAGGGCGAGTTCCACTACCACTGGAAGATGTGGACCGAAGAGTCGTTCCGCCTGCCGCAGATGGTGTCGCTCGTCGTGAGCTACGTCATGCAGAACATCCACAACACGACGATCCTGTTTCTCCCGCTCTCGATCGGAACGCTGTTCGCGCTCCCGCATCTTCGCGCGAAGTGGCAACGCGTCGTCGTCATTTTCTGCGCTCTCGCGTTCGCCCTCGGCGCAACCTGGATCGCTGCACACCACACGGCCTGGCCGTGGTATCCCGCAAATCGTGCCCTGGAGATCAGCCCCGGTAATCTGATCGGAAACGTCACCCTCGGGCCGCCGACGATGAACGATGTCTCGACCGGCGTTCATGAATATCCGTTCGGAGTCTCGTTCGGAGCGCGAGTCACTGCGATGTATGCGACGGCCCTGCTCGCCGGAATCACATTGGCCGTCGTCGCGATCGCCGTCGCGCGTGCGGCACCGCAGCCGCGGCAGAACCTGATCATCCTGCTGCCGCTGATGCACACCGTGATCTGCACGGCCAGCCTTCCGGTGGCGTGGCAGGTATTCGATCGATACGCGCTCGACACGGCCTGGAGCGCCGGCCTCGCGCTACCGCTCATGATCCCGTGGCGGGAGGTTCGGGCGCGGATTGCCTGCACGATCGCTCTGGTGGCAATCGCGGTGTTCTCGGTGCTCGCGACGCAGGAGTACTTCGCCTGGAACCGCGCGCGGTGGGCGGCGTATTGGGAGCTGCGGAACCACGGAGTCCCACTGAAACAGATTGATGGCGGCGCGGAGCCCCTGCTGTATTACGAGGTCGCCGTGGCCGGGACGGACGCGGAGCGGAGGAAGCTCGCGTTCGGGGCGGGTAAACGCCCGTATGTGCTCGCGTTCTCACCGATGAAGGGCTTTCGCGTCATTGCGCGCCATCCCTGGAGCGCGTGGCTGGGAACACGGCGGTCGGCGGTGGTGACGTTGCAACGGGTCGACGGTTGACAGTGGACGGTTGACGAGGCCCGGCATCGCGATCTGTTTCGCATTCGCGCTGTGGCATGCACCCCGCTCACCGAAACTTCCGATTCAACTTCTCCCGCGCGAGGTTGTCGACGCGTGCGAGAATCGGCGCTAACGACTCCCGCTGCTTCACCACGAGCTGCGTGATACCGCTCTTCGCAAGCGCGATCATCGACAGCATCTCCTCATCCGAAAACGTCGCCCCTTCGGCGGTGCCCTGCAGCTCGATGAACCGGCCCTTCTCCGTGGCCACGATGTTCATGTCGACGCCCGCTTTCGAGTCTTCTTCGTAGTTCAGATCGAGCATGGGCACGCCGCCGAGCACGCCGACGGACACCGCGGCGATGAAATCGTTCACGGGCCAGCTCGCCATGTTGCCGTCCACATAGAGGCGCCCGAGGGCGATGACGAGGGCCACAAACGATCCGGTGATGGAGGCGGTGCGCGTTCCTCCATCCGCTTGCAGGACGTCGCAGTCGATCCAGATCGTCCGCTCACCCATCAGCTCCGGATTCACCGCGGCGCGCAGCGACCGGCCGATGAGCCGCTGAATCTCCATCGTCCGCCCACCCTGTTTTCCTTTCGAAGCCTCGCGCTCGGTCCGTTCCGTGGTCGCTCGCGGGAGCATCCCGTACTCGGCCGTGATCCATCCGCGGCCCGACCGATACATGAACGGCGGCACTTTTTCCTGCACGCTCGCGGTGCAGATCACGCGCGTGTCTCCGATGCTGATGAGCGCCGAACCCTCGGCGTGCTTGTTGAAGTTGGGCTGGATGATCACCGGCCGCAGCTCGTGCGGAGCGCGGCCGTCGTTGCGGAGCTTTGTCGTGGTCGTGGGTGCGTTCGTCATCGGCAGCATCTTATCGTTGTCCGTTGACCGTTGACCGTCGTCAGGGCGATCCGCTCCGAGAGGCTCGATTCGCGCCTCAGCCGCCGCCTCGACAACGGTCAACGGTCCACGGTCAACGAAAGATCACACCGCCACCGTCTCCTCGATCTCCGCGCCCTTCGGCACGACCACGATCCCGGACTCCGTCACCGTGAACCGATCGCGATCCAGCTCCGGGTCGTAACCGATGGTGGTGTGCGGCGGAACCTTCACGCCCTTGTCAATGATCGTGCGGCGGATGCGCGAGTGGCGTCCGATCTCGACGCCGTCCATGAGGATCGACTCGTCGACGTCGGAGTACGAATGGATGCGCACTCGTGGATGCAGGATGCATCGATTGATCGTTCCACCGGAGATGATTACGCCGTCGGACACCATCGAGTCGGTGGCGATGCCGATCCTCTGCGACTGCGCGTCCGCGAAAACGAACTTCGCCGGCGGCAGGTTGTTCGGCGCCGAAACGATCGGCCACTCCGAGTTGTACAGGTTGAACAGCGGCGTCACCGACACGAGGTCCTGACACGCCGCGAAGTACGAATCGATCGTTCCCACGTCGCGCCAGTAGCCGCGGTTGTGCGCGTCTTCGCCGGGAATGTAGTTCTTCGCGAAATCGTACGCGTACACGTTCATGCGCGGGTACATGTCGGGCACGATCTCCTTGCCGAAGTCGTGCGCCGAGTCGCGCAGTGCATTCTTCTGCAGCACATCGATCATCACGCTCGCCTTGAAGATGTAGTTGCCCATCGAGGCGAGCACCATGTCCGGCCGGCCGGGAATCGTCTTCGCCCCTTCCTTCGGCTTCTCCACGAATCCGGTGACTCGCCACTGGTCATCGATCTCGACGATGCCGAAAAGATGCGCTTCGGCCAAAGGCACCGGAATCGTCGCGATCGTCAGGTCCGCGTCGGTCGTCAGGTGCTCCTGGAGCATCTGATTCACATCCATCTTGTAAATGTGGTCGCCACCGAACACGCAGACGTATTCGGGCCGTTCGTCGAAGATCAGCTCGAGGTTCTGGAACACCGCGTCCGCCGTCCCGCGAAACCAGAACGGACCTTTCCGCATCTGCGCCGGAACGACGTCGACGTACTGTCCGATCTCCGGAACGAGCCTCCACGTGCGCGTGATGTGCTCGATCAGGGAGTTGGATTTGAACTGCGTCAGGATCTTGATCTTCAGAAACCCGGAGTTGATGAAGTTGTTGATCACGAAGTCGATGATGCGGTAGCGCCCGCCGATGGGAACGGCAGGCTTCGCCCGGTCGCGCGTCAGCGGATAAAGGCGCTCCCCCATCCCGCCAGCGAGAATCATCGTCAGAACGTTACGTCTTGCCAGAGATCCGTACATTCAGCCCCTGCGAACAGAGATTGTTCTACCGTTCGAGCCCCGAAGCAATTCGTTCGCCAGTGAAGGTCTCGATCTCGCGATGATCGCCGCCGGGTGCGCGTCGTGCTACAACTTCACTCGGCATGGCGGGCAAGGACTACTACGACATCCTCGGCGTGAAGAAAACCGCGTCCGAGGATGAGATCAAGAAGGCGTATCGGAAGCTGGCCAAGAAGCACCACCCGGACGTCAACAAGGGCAAGGAAGCCGAGAGCAAGTTCAAGGAGATCTCCGAGGCTTATGCGGTCCTGAGCGACAAGGACAAGCGCGAGCAGTACGACCGCCTCGGCAAAGAAGCATTCGCACGCGGCGGCGCCGGCGGTGGCGCATACGCTGCCGGTGAAAATCCGTTCGCCGGATTCGATTTCTCGCAGTTCGCGGAGCAGTTCGGCGGCGGTGGCGGCACGCGAGGCCGTCGCGCGGGCGCACGCCGCTCACCGGGCGGTGGCGGATTCACCGACATCTTTTCCGATCTCTTCTCCGGCGGCGGTGGAGGCTTCGAGACAGGCCCCATGCGCGGCAGCGATGCCGAAGCGGAGCTCGCCATCGACTTCCGCGATGCCGTCCTCGGCACCACGATGGATCTGGTCGTCGGCGGCCAGCACATCAAGGTGAAGATCCCCGAAGGCGTTCGTGACGGACAGCGCATCCGATTGCGAGGCAAGGGCGGACCGGGATCCGACGGCGGACCGGCGGGCGACTTGAACGTGCTGATTCACGTCCGTCCGCATCCGTTCTACGAGCGGCGCGGCGACGACATCCAGATCGAGCTGCCCATCACGGTGGGTGAAGCGATCGGCGGCGCGGAAGTGGAAGTGCCGACGATTCACGGGCCGGTTCGCGCGAAGATCCCGCCGCACACGCAGGCCGGACAGACGTTCCGCATCAAAGGCAAGGGCGTGAAGAAGAAGGGCGGCGGGGCGGGCGACCACTTCTACCGGGTCATCGTGATGGCGCCGCGCGACGCGCCGGCTTCGGCGATCGACGCGATCGAGGCCGCCTATGAACAGAACCCCCGCGCGAATCTGAAGACTGCATTGTGAGCGGACAGATCTTCGTCATCGGTGACTCACACATCGGCCTCTCCGACGGAAGCGAGAAGCCGGTCGTGGAGTGGCTCGAGCGCGCGGCCGCGCGCCGGCCTCAGGCGCTCTATCTCAATGGCGATCTCTTTCACTACCTGATCGCCCATCCGAAGTTCTGCACGTCATCGGTAAAGAACGCGTTCGCCGCGTTCCGGCGACTCCGCGATCGCGGCATTCCCGTGCATTACGTGGAAGGCAATCGCGATTTCTTCCTGAAAGGCTCGTTTGTCGAGGACTCGGTCACCGATATCGGCATGGAGTACGCGATCAATGCAGGCAACCGCCGGTATCTCATCGTGCACGGCGACATGATCAACGACCGCGACTGGCCGTATCGCTTCTGGCGGCGCGCGTCGAAGAATCCGCTGTCGAAGCTCGGGATCAATCTCATCCCGAAGCGCACCGCACGAAAGTTTGTCGATAACGTGGAGAAGCGGCTGGCAAAGACGAATTTCAAACACAAGACGGCGCTGCCGACGAAGCTGTTGGCGCAGTACGCGCAGAAACGACAGCGCGACGGCTTCACGGATGTCGTGTTCGGGCACTTCCATCAGAAGCTGGTGATGCCCGTCGGCGGATCGCGCGTCACCATCCTGCCGCCGTGGTATGAGACGGAGGAGGCGATGGTGATTGATGCGGACACTGGGGAGTTCACGTTTGAGACCATTTGAATGTTCGTTGGCCGTTGACCGTTGACCGTTGTCAAGGCGGCGCTTCGCAAGAGCGAGACTCCTTTGATCCCGCGATGAACCGCCTCGACAACGGTCAACGGTCAACGATCAACGACACTAAATATGTCACGCGTTCCGCTCACCATCACGTTCCTCGGCACCGGCACCTCGACGGGCGTCCCCGTCGTGGGCTGCCATTGCGCGGTCTGCACCTCGGAGGATCCGCGGAACAAGAGGCTGCGCCAGTCGGTGAAGATCGAGGCGGCGGGGAAGCACTTTCTCATCGACACGACGCCTGACCTGCGGCTGCAGTTGCTGCAGTATCCGATTCCGCGGCTCGACTTCATCCTGTTCACGCACCCGCACTCCGATCATCTGATGGGCCTCGACGATATCCGGCCGTTCAACTTCCGCCAGCGCGAGCCGATCCACGCGTACGCCAATCCGCCGACGGCGAAAGCGGTCCGCCGAGCGTTCAGCTACATCTGGAACGAATCGCAGATCGGAGGCGGGAAACCGCAGCTCGAGCTGCACGAGGTGTCGGGCGCGTTCGCCCATGATGGAATCGACATCGTTCCGATCCCCGTCCTCCACGGCGACTGGACGATCCTCGGCTTCCGCATCGGGTCGTTCGCGTACATCACGGATACGAACGGCATCCCGGATGAATCGATGCGTCTGCTCGAGGGCGTCGAGGTGCTCGCGCTCGATGGACTGCGCCCGTCGCCGCGTCACCCGACGCACTTCACCATCGAGGAGGCTGTCGAGGCGGCTCAGAAGATCGGCGCGCGCGAGACGTGGCTCATTCACCTCACGCACGAGATCGATCACGCGAAGGTGGAGGCCACTCTGCCGCCGGGCGTGCGGTTGGCGTGGGATGGGCTGCGGTTGGAGCTCGGAACGATGAAGGATGAACGATGAACGGCTGCGCCGGCTTGCACGTTCAGCGTTCATCCTTCATCGTTCATCGTTCGTGAAAACGATTCCGAAGCTTCGACGAGTCAACGCGGCCGTTACGGTCCCTCCCTCCAAGTCGTACTCCGTGCGCGCGCTGCTGCTCGCGGCGATGACAGAGGGCGACACGACGATCGTGAACTGTCTCGATGCGGACGACACGCGCTACGCGCTCGAGGCGTTGCGCACGGTCGGCTTCCGCATCGGTGGATCGTTCATGAGCGGTCTGACCATCGGCGAGCGGGTCAGCATGTCGGCGGAAGAGGTTCCGGTCTTCGTCGGCAATGCCGGCACGGCGATGCGATTTCTCGCAGGCTGGCTCGCATTCACGCCCGGCCGTTTTCTGTTGCACGGCGAGAAGAGAATGCACGAGCGGCCGATCGGCGATCTCGTGGAAGTGCTGCAGCGCATCGGTGCCGAGGTGGAGTATGTGGAGCGGGAGGGATATCCGCCGCTGCGCATCCGCGGCAAGAAGATGCGCGGCGGGTTCGACGTCGAGATCTCCGCGAGCACGTCGAGTCAGTTCGCCTCGTCTCTGATGATGGCCGGCGCGACGCTCCCCGGAGGTATTGCCCTCCGCATCGTGTCGCTGGCGTCGGAACCGTACATCGAGATCACTGCGGACATCCTCCGCTCCTTCGGCGCAAAGGTGGAACGCCGCGGCGCCATCGTTCACGTCGCCGGATCGAAATTGCGATGCGATCGCTACGAAGTGGAAGGCGACTATTCGTCCGCGTCGTACTGGTTCGCAGCGGCGGCCGCCACCGGCGGAACGATGCGCGTCACCGGGCTGAAGCGCGAATCGGCGCAAGGCGACGCGCGATTCCTGTCGATCCTCGAGACGATGGGCTGCAGAATCTTCTGGGAAGGCGCCGGCGTGATCGTCAACGGTCCGGAGCGACTCTCGGGCGGCCGTTTCGATTGCAACGCGACGCCTGACCTCGTGCCGACGCTCGCCGCCATCGCTCCCGCCGCATCCGGTCCGGTGGAGATCGTCAACGTCGCGAATCTACGCGTGAAAGAGTCCGACCGGCTGGCCACGGTCTCCTCGGAGCTTCGCCGGCTGGGCGCGCATGTCGAGGAGCGCGATGATTCCTTGCGGATCGAACCGGGCTGGTCCGACACTCCCGCAGCGATCGACACGCATGACGATCACCGCATCGCCATGGCGTTCGGCGTCGCCGGGCTGGTGCGTGGCAACGTGACGATCGAGAACGAACAGGTGGTCTCGAAGTCCTATCCGGGCTTCTGGCGAACCTTCGATCACGTGGTAGCGCAGGGTCAGGGCCTGCCCGCGCCACACTGATAGAATACCGCCTCTAACCATGGACGCTGACCCAGCCTCGAGCGCGTGGGCTCACCGCGCTGGGTGAGTATGCCGACCTGGTATCTCATCCTCGCCCTGCTGTTCATCATCGCGAACGGCTTCTTCGTCGCAGCCGAATTCGCCATCGTCAAGGTCCGTCCGACGCAACTGGCCGAGCTGGCGGCGAAGGGAAGCAGCCGCGCGCGGATGGGCAAGCGTCTGCAGAGGCGCGTCGACTCGTACCTCTCCGCCGCACAGGTCGGCGTCACACTCGCTTCCCTCGCCCTCGGCTGGGTCGGGGAGCCGGCGTTCGCGGGTCTTCTGATCCCGATCCTGCACGCCTTCGGCTCTTTCGCCGAGCCGCTTGCGCATTCGATCGCCGCCACCGCGGCCTTCGTCATCATCTCGTCGCTGCACATCATCTTCGGCGAGCAGGCGCCCAAGTTCCTCGCGATCTCACGGCCCATCGCAACCGCGTTGTGGACGGCGCACGTGCTCCACGCGTTCTACATCGTGACGTTCCCGGCGATCTGGGTCCTGAACTCGCTGACGAATGCGGTGCTGCGGATCCTGCGAATCCGTCCCAGGGCGGAAGGCAGTATTGTCGCGTCGCAGGAAGAGCTGCGGCTGATCCTGGCCAGCTCCGAGAAAGCCGGCATTCTCTCCGAAGAGAACCGCGAGATCATCGAAGGCGTCTTCCAGTTTTCGAAGAGAACGGCGCGACAGATCATGGTGCCGCGCACCGATGTGTCGTTCCTCTCCACGACGCGAACGATCTCCGAGAACCTCGACATCATCCGCACGACGCGCCACACCCGGTATCCGTTGTGCGAGGGAACGCTCGATCAGACCATCGGGCTCATTCACGTGAAGGACCTGCTCCTCGCGCAACTGCGAGGTCCGGGTCGCGGCCTTCAGGAGCTGAAGCGGGACATGCTCTTCGTTCCGGAAAACAGCACCGTCGAAGCGCTGCTCTCGCAATTCATCGAGCACAAGACCCACATGGCGGTCGTGCTCGACGAATACGGCGGCGCGTCGGGAATCGTCAGCCTCGAGAACATCACCGAGGAGCTGTTTGGACAGATCCAGGACGAGTTCGATCGCGAGCGTCCCGAGATCGAGCCGCTCGGCAACGGACGGTATCGCGTCCGCGGCGACTACCTCATCGAAGATCTCGCTGACCGCCTGAAAGTCGACGTGGGAGAACCGGCCGAGGAAACGATCGGCGGCTACGTGCAGGCGCGGCTCGGCCGCGAGGTGCACCCCGGAGATCGAGTCGAGCTCGGCGACCTCTCCATCGAGGTCGTCGAAGCGGAACGCTTCCGCGTGCGCTGGGTCATCCTGCAGACGCAGATGCCGAAGGAAGAGGTCGTTGAGGAAATCGAGACGATGTCGTGACCGAGCGGACGGCAGGTTGACCGTTGACGGTGGACCAAGCCCGTGTCGCGGTTCCGTTGGTTGCGCTTCGTGGCGTTCGTTTCGTTGACCGTTGACTGTTGACCGTTGTCGAGGCGGTTCTCGGGTCAGGCGAAATCCACTGTCCTGGCGACACACCGCCTTGACACCGGTCAACGGTCAACGGTCAACGAAAACAGGCCACGTTCCCCTCAACGCTTCTCCACGTTCTTCAGGACCGCCTTCTCGTGGTACTCGACGACGATGTCGCGGACGCGCTCCGGCTCGTCGACAACATGGATCGCGTCGACGTCTTCCGGAGTGATGTTGTTCGCCACCAGCACCATCTTGCGCAGCCAGTCCGCCATGCCTCCCCAGTACTCCGAGCCGTAGAGGACCACCGGGAAATTGGAGATCTTCTTCGTCTGGATGAGCACGAGCGCGCCGAAGAGCTCGTCAAGCGTGCCGAATCCTCCAGGGAAGGTCACGAACGCTTCCGAATACTTGATGAACATCGTCTTGCGGACGAAAAAGTATCGGAACGTCATCGCCTTATCGAGGTAAGGGTTCAACTCCTGCTCGAAAGGGAGCTCGATGTTGCATCCGATCGAGAGTGCGCCGGCGAGCTTCGCACCTTTGTTCGCCGCTTCCATGATGCCGGGGCCGCCGCCGGTGATGATTGCGAATCCAGCGCGGCCGAGGAGCTCGGCGGTGCGGACGGCCTCGGCGTAGTACTGGTTCGACAGCGCGGTGCGCGCCGAGCCGAAGATCGAGACGGCCGGGTAAACGTCGGCCAGGTGCTCGAAGCCGCTGACGAATTCGCTGGTGATCCGCAGCACGCGCCACGATTCGCTCTGCAGCATCGCCTCGCGGCTCGGGCGATCGAGCAGCTTGCGATCCTCGAGCGCCTCGCGAGATTTCGCGGGGATCTGGATGGTGCCTTCAGTCGTCTTGTTCGGCATGCGCCGGGATTGTATGCGCCATCAGGGTGGCCGAAGGCCGGGTGAGGGATTTTGCGGCGAGCCCCTCATCCGCGCGCAGCCTGCCCTGAGCGAACGCATCGCGAGCCGAAGGGCGCACCTTCTCCCCGCCTCGCGGGTAACTGTCGACTACGAGCGCAGCTTGATGACCGCGGTCTCGATGAGCTTGTCGCCGGGCAGGTCGCGCTGCCAGGCGGTGACCTTCACGCTGCCGGTCTCGCGCATCGTGCCGAAGGCCGTCCGCACGTGGAAGCGGAGCTTCGTATCTTCACCCGCTTGCAGGTTGCCGATCGTGAAGTGATAGACGCTCGAGCCGGGTTCATGGATGACCGGCACACCGTGATCATTGGTCTGATCGAGCACGACGAGCTGCGGCGGCAGCTCCACCTCGACGAAGACGTCCTTGAGGTTGTTCACGCCGCGATTGTTCACCATGACGTCGAGGTTGTCCTCGCCGGCGTCGGGGAGGTCATTCGGATGCACGATGTTGATCTTCAGAAGCTGACCGCGCGAGGTCACCGCCATGCCGCCCGACTTGCAGGCCGTCGTCGCGAACAGAGCGAGCGCCAGAATGGCGACTGCGGCGATCGTCAAATATCCATTGCGTTTCATTCGAAACTCTCCTTTCATTAGGACTCGCCGGCCGCAGAGGCCGGCTGCCTGCTGGTGAAGGTGCAAGGTGAGTACCGCCGTGGTGCGGCACATGCTTTGCGACCGCTGAGGGCGGGTTCCATGTCTAAGTACTTTCTGGGCGTCGACGGCGGCGCATCGAAAACCGCAGCGTTGCTCACCGATGAGGAGGGACAACAGCTCGGCGGCGGAATTGCGGGTGCGTCGAATCACCTCCGCGTCGGCATCGACATCGCGCAGCGGAACATCGAGCGCGCGGTTCACATCGCGCTCGTCGAAGCAGGCATCGCGATCCGGCAGATGGAGTACGCGTACTGCGGCATCGCCGGCTCCGATCATCCCGAGCATCACGCGCGCGTCGTCGAGTCGCTCCGGCTTTTCTTCCCGCGAGGAAACTTCATCGTCGATACCGATGCCCGTATCGCGCTGACCGGCGCCATCGGATTCGAAGCGGGAGTGGTCATCATCGCCGGCACCGGATCGGTCGCGTTCGGGCGCAGCGCATCCGGCAAAGAAGCGCGCGCCGGCGGCTGGGGCCCAACCCTCGGCGACGAAGGAAGCGGTTACGCGATCGCGCGCCAGGGCCTGTCAGCGATCGTCCGTGCCCACGACGGACGCGGAGAGCCGACGCGCATGACGGACCTTCTCTGCGATCAGTACGGCATGTGCAATCCGGCTGACCTTCCGCGCTTCATTTACGCGGCGACGACACATGCCGACGACATCGCGCGCTACGGAAAGCTCGTCATCGAAGCCGCACGCGAGGGCGATGCCGTTGCCCTCGACATCCTCGACGACGCAGGACACGAGCTCGGCGAGTGCGTGCTCGCCGTCGTGCGCAAGCTCGGGCTGGCGACCGACGAGTTCCCGGTCGCGTATGTCGGGGGCGCGTTCCACGCGGGTGACCTCCTCCTGGAGCCGGTGCGCCGCACAATCGAGGCGGAGGCGCCGCGTGTGAAACTCGTGCCGCCGGTGCATTCGCCGGTGGAAGGGGCCGCTCTGATGGCGATCCGCGCTTACCGGAACCCGCGGCCGAGCCGCAAGTGAACAACAGGTGAACGCCTCCGCAAACGTGCTTCAGATCACAATTTAAAGATTCTACAACACTTATCTTGCGCGGTCCATATAGGAGGACTTCGCATGAAACGCACTCTCTTTCTCTTCGCCATGCTGCTACTCGTGTCGGCTGCCGCCGCCAACGCTCAGGTCACGCTCGGTGCCGTTCTCACCGGCAGTCAGGAAACGCCGCCGAACACGAGTGCCGCATTCGGCAACGCCACGGTCACGGTCGATCCGTCGCATACGTCCGTGACCGTGACGATCACCGTGACGAAACTCTCGGCACCGATCACGCTGGCTCACATCCATGGTGAAGCGGGGCCGGGTCAGGCCGCGTCGCCCGAGCTCAATCTCGACCCGGCGGCGAACTTCAGCGGCAACACGCTCAGCCACACGTACACGGTTCCGAAGTCTTTCGGTGACGAACTGATCTCGCAGGCCGCGCTGCACTACGTCAACGTGCACACGTCGGCATTTCCCGGCGGTGAGATCCGCGGGCAGCTCGCCGTTGTGAGCGGAACGATCCTCAAGTACGCCGCCGATCTGCGCGGCGAGAACGAGCGTCCCACGCCGACGGGAAGCGCCGCGGTCGGCGCGGCGTTCGTCACGATCGACACCTCGACGAACATCCTGACGTGGGAAGTGAACATCGGAGGTCTGCAGAGCCCGACGCTCGCGCACATTCACACCGGCACGTCCGATGTCGCCGGCGGCGTAAGAGTGACGTTCGCCGCGAATTCCAGTGCATTTCAGAATGGACGCCTCAGCGGCACGACATCGATTGCCGGTCTCAACGCCCAGGACCTCAGCGATCTTTTGACGAAGCCGCAGACCTTCTACGTCAACGTGCACTCGAGCGCGTTCGGCGGCGGCGAGATTCGCGGACAGCTCACGCCGGCCAGCGAATTCGATGTGCCGATCGCCGGAAAGGTGACCAACGGCCGCGGGCAGAACTTCGTGACCGACGTGCGGGTGTTCAATCCGTCCTACGACAAGCCGGCTGCGGCGCTCATCGAGTACTTCCAGGCGGGCACGTCGAGCTCGGTTGCAGGAGCATCGACCGTCGTGAACATTCCGGCGCGCGGAACGGCCGTCCTCAACGACATCGCTGCGGCCGCGACGCTCAATAAGCCGGGAACCACCGGCGGGATTCGCGTCACGTCCGCGGAGTCGATTGCCGTGACATCGAGCATCTTCGACGACCAGCGTTCGAACAGTAAGGGCACGCTCGGGCAGTTCGTCACCGCGTTTCCCAACGCTCAGGCCTTACGCCGCGGGGTCATTGCGCAGCTCGCACACCAGAGCGACACGACGACCGGATTCCGGACCAACGTCGGCATCTTCAACCCCAGCGCATCTTCAATCGACGTCCGCCTCGAGCTCCGCGGGACCGATGGCACTCTGCTCGGGACGAACGCGATCAGCGTTGCGCCGTTCAGCCAGCAGCAGAACGGGATCCCGGTGTATTTCCCCGGCGTCGACTTCACGAGCCGTCCGGATCTGACGCTCTCGTTCGACGCGAGCGCGCCGCTGTTCGTCTACGGATCGTTGAACGACAACGTGTCGGCGGACTCCGTCTTCGTCGGCGCGCAAGCGGATGCGGGAGTGGCCACCGCGCAGTAGAACACCCGAGGAGCGCCGGCCTCTGGCGCTCCTCGGTTTAGCTAGAACCGCAGCGTCAGCCCAGCCGAGAACATCACGGGATTGATCTTCACCTTTGTCGTGGTGTTCGGGCCGGTCGCAAACACCGCCGTCGCCGATGATTTCAGCGGCACGTACTTGCCATCGAGAGTGATCGCCAGGCTGTCGGTCAATCCGATGCCGAGGCCGGCGTTGAGCGCGAGACCGGCGTCATCCTTGAAGTCGATGCTGCGCACGCTGAGGTTGCCGGCGTCACTCGCGTTTTTGAGATTGTCGAAGAGCACGTAAGCCGCGCCGGCCCCGATATACAGATCGATCCTCGACTTCGGCATGAGATGCCACTGCAGCACGGCCGTGAGCGGAATCATCTTCACGTCGTTTCCGCTGGTGGTGAAGCCTGTCGGGCGCGTGCGCAGGATGGCTTGCGGGCGAACTTCCGACCCCGCGAGCTCGAGCGACACGGTATCGGTCAGGAAGATGTTCGCGGCGATCCCATAGCCGAGCTTGCCGTCGAACGAGATGTCGAACGGCTGATTCGGATCCCCTGAGTTGAACGTCCCGCTGCTGTTCGGATCGACCCAGACGGCCGCGGCCGTGAGATCGAAGAAGCGATCCTTTGCGAACGCGGGAACGGCGAGCACGAGCGAGATGACTACAAGAGCGAGAGAAAAGCGTTTCATCTGGTGAAAGCCTCCGGTTCGCGTTGATAGCAAAAGCGCGGCCCGAGTCGGCGGCGGTTGCGAACGCGACGGTTACAATCGCGGTGTGAGGGGGGGATTTCGCCGGCACGCGGCGACGTTCGGACGGTTCGCGCGCGAGCAGATCCTGGAGCTCACCGCGGCGGCCATCGCTGCGGCGTTCCTGATCTCCGGCCGCGTCACCCCTCGCGCGGCGCTGCACGCGATCGACGTCGATCTCCTGCTCGTCCTGTTCGCGCTGTTGATCACGGTCGAGATTCTGCGCGAATCCGGCTACCTCGATCTGGCCGTGGCCAGAACCGTTTCGCGATTCGCGTCGACGCGCCGCTTCGCAATCGCGCTCATCATCGCGACGGGCCTGCTGGCGTCGCTGGTCACGAATGACGTGACGCTGTTCATCGTCATTCCTTTCACCGTGCTCGCCAGCAGGATGTCCTCGTTTCCACTCGAGAACATCGTCGTCCTCGAAATCATCGCCTCCAACCTGCTCGGCTGCCTCACGCCGCTCGGCAATCCGCAGAACCTGTTCGTCTTTCACCAGTCGGGATGGAGCGCGGTGCACTTCGTCGCGACGATGGCTCCGTTCGTCGGCTGGTGCGCGGGAGGTCTGCTCATCGCGACGTTCTTCGCGGTCGATGCAGCGCCGATGACGACACCATCGGAGACGCTGCCGGAACGGAACACGGCGATGGCCGTTGCCGGCGCGATCTGCTTCGCTCTGGTGCTGCTCGAGATCGCGCGCGTCGCGAATGCCTGGCCCGCGGCGATCGCCGCCGCCGCCGGTGCCGCTCTCTTTCTCCGCGGACGCATCTTCGATCTCGATCTCTCGATCATTCCGCTGTTCTTCTTCGCGTTCATCGCCGTGGAGGGATTGCGCACGTTCGATCTCCCGCACATCGGCAACATCTACGCGAGCGCGATTCTCATCTCGCAGGTGATCTCGAACGTCCCTGCCACCGTGCTGCTGACGCCGTTCGCAGCCGGCCACTGGAAAACGCTGCTCTACGGCGTGAGCGCCGGCGGCTGCGGCACCATCATCGCCTCGCTCGCCAACCTCCTCGGCTGGCGCATCTACATGCGCGATTCGGGCGCGCATCCCCGATTCATCTGGCGACTCACCGCGTTCAACTTCGCGTTTCTCGGGTGGGCGGGCGTGGGCGGGTGGGTGCTGTTGGGAAATTGAGAAGGAGCGCCGGCGAGGGCGCCGGCGCCCCACTTACTCAGCTACTTCGCGCCGGCGAGGCTGCGATCGCGCGTCGCGCGGAACTCGTCGCCCGGCAGCCAGGTCGGCAGCGTCGCGGCATTCGCGGCGTCCCATCCGAGCCAGTAGCCCAGCTCCGCCATCTGCACCGCCGACGACCAGTCCCAGTTCGGATCGAACTCGTCGCTCGGCTGGTGGTAACGCTTCTCGCGATAATCATCCGACATCTCCTTGCCGAATCCGGCCGGCTTGCCGACGACTTCCTGGCCTGCGTCGACGGAGAACGCCGGAATGCCGACTTTGCCGAGGCTGAAATGGTCGGAGCGATAGTAATGACCCTGCTCCGGCTCCTGGTCGGGAACGATCTTCAGGCCCAACGCTTTCGTGATTCGCTGCGCGGCCGGATAGAACGTCGTGCGCTCCACGCCGTTCATCGTGACGTCGCGCACGCGGCCGTACTCGGGGATCGCGTCGTAATTGACGTTGAGCGCGATGCGCCCGGCGGGAATCGTCGGATTCTCTCCGTAATACGCCGAGCCGAGGAGGCCCTGCTCTTCGGCGGCGACGGCGGCGAAGAGGATGGAGCGCTTCGGACGCGGCGTCGCGGTCGCCCACACGCGCGCCATGTCGATGAGAAGTGCGCAACCGCTCGCGTTGTCGATCGCGCCGTTGTAGATCGCATCGCCGCTGTCGTCCGGACGGCCGATGCCGAGGTGATCGTGGTGAGAGGTGTAGAGGACGGCTTCGTCGCGGAGCTTCGCGTCGCTCCCCCGCAGGCGCGCGACAACGTTCGCGCTGTCGAACGGACGGATCGTGCTGCTCAGCGATCCGTTGAAGCGAACGCCGAGCGGCACCGGCTTGAAGTCGCGCGATGCGGCGGCCTTCGTCAGCGTGTCGAGATCGAAGCCGGCGGCCTTGAACAACCGCCGCGCGACATCCTGGGTGATCCAGCCCGCGAACTCGAGAGCGGGCGCGCCCGTCTGACGCCGCCTGAACGAGCTCTCGCTCCCCCACGAATTGCGCACGACCTGCCATCCGTAGCCGGCCGCCTCGTTCGTGTGAATGAGGATGACGGCGTCCGCATTCTTCGCCGCGCCCGTCTCGAACTTGTAGGTCCAGCGGCCGTAGTACGTGCGCGCTTTGCCCTTGAACAGATCAGGCTCGCTGGAAGTTGCCGGTGGATCATCCACGAGCATCACGAGCGTCTTGCCGCGCGTGTCGAGCCCTTTGTAGTCGTCCCACCGATACTCCGGCGCGGTAACGCCGTGACCGACGAAGACGACGTCGGAGTCGATCGTGCCCGTCGTTTCCTGAGTCTGATTGTGACCGACGTACTCGTCGCGAAACTTCAGCGGGCCGACGACGTTCGCCCCGTCTTTCGTGAATGCGATGGAGGTCTTGTCGGCATTGTTGGTGATGCCGACGAGCGGCACCTTCTGGTAGTACGTGCCGTTGTCACCGACGGGCTCGAGGCCGGCCGCCTCGAACTGCGCGGCGATGTACTGCATCGCGAGGTCGTCCCCTCGCGTGCCGGGACCGCGACCTTCGAGGAGATCGCCGGCGAGAAACTTGTCGTGCGCTCGTATGGCGCCGGCGCTGAACATCTCCATGCCTTGCTTGACGGCCGCCGGAATCGCCGCCGTGGAGGCGCTCTTCGCCTTCTGCGCGACGAGTGGAATGCCGCTGACCGCGACGATCAGCAGAATGAGACTGATTCTGAATCGATGCATCCTGGCTCCTTTAGGGAAGTAGGCCGCGAGAACCACGGCCGCAGTAGCATACTCAATTGGTGCTGAGTGCTGAGTGCTGAGTGCTGAGTGCTGAGTGCTGAGTGCTGAGTGCTGAGTGCTGAGTGCTGAGTGCTGAGTGCTGAGTGCTGAGTCACACCCTCCCGTTTCAGGACTCAGGACTCAGGACTCAGGACTCATTATGGGTAACGAAACGAGAACAATCATCCACTACGACGGCGCGCCGCACGAGGCGAAGGTCCTCCTCGAGACGGAGGAGTTGATCGTGCGCGGCGGGATCAATCTGCGCCTGGTGTTCCGCGACATCCGTGATGCCTCGCCGGACGGAAGCGATCTCGTCCTGCGCTGGAGCGGGCATGAGCTGCGCGTGCCCCTCGGCGGCGACGCCGTGAAGTGGGCGGAGAAAATCCGCAACCCGAAATCGCGCGCCGACAAGATCGGCATCAAGGCCGCTCAGAAGATCTCCGCCATCGGCCCGCTCGACGACGATTTCCTCGCCGAGTTGCGGGCGATCGGTGTCGACGTGTCCCGCCGCCTGCGCAGGGAGAGCGACATCATCTTCACCGCCATCCGCTCGCGCGACGAGCTGTCCCAACTCGGCAGACTTCGCGAACACCTGCAGCCGAACGGCGCGATCTGGGTGATTCGTCCGAAGGCGGATGCGCGTGTCAGCGAATCGGACGTGATGCACGGTGGAAAGTCCGCGGGTCTCGTCGATGTCAAAGTCGTCCGCTTCTCTCCGACGCACACGGCGGAGAAGTTCGTGATACCGGTCACCCGTCGTTGAAAAGTATTTTCAGCTCGAACCTCGAAGTTCAGGGTAGGGAACTCGTTAGATCCGTCACTCCTATGCAGAGTGGATACGAAACAGATCGAGTTCGATGCCGTTACGGCGATGCACATGCCGCTCACCGAGCGCGTGCTGGATCGTCTCGCCGATATTCTGCTGGCGAGTGATGAGATCCTCGACATGCTCGCCACTGATCGGCGCATGCCCGACGACAGCTCCGTTGCCCTGGAGCGCTCCGTCCGTTCCGTCTTCGATCAGGTCAACGACCTGATGAAGCGATTTACGGACTGACCGTTTGGTCGGCGGCTTCTCAGCCGTCGGCAGCGACCGGCTGCCGTCCAAACTTCGAAGTCCGCGTGCGAACAGTCACTCCGAGCCGGCTCGGAAAGACGGGTGTCACTTCAACGTCTTCGCGATGTTCCCAGAAAACGTCTCGTAGTAGCCCGGCGCGTGCTCATTCAGAAACCGAATGAATCCCTCCGCCACTTCTTCGACCTGGCGCAGCGACATCAGATTCGTTTTTCGGATCTCCGGGATCATGCGCTTCACTTTCTCCCACACGAGCAGAAGCTCGACATTGTTCGCGCGGTAGAAGAGCTCCGGATTCAGAACGCCGGTGACGACGAACGAAGCCGCCATCTCCCAGTACGTCGTCACCATGCGGTAGTACGCGTTCTCGTCCGACCCGGCCGGACACGCGATGAGCCATTGCTCGCGCGAGGCGAACGCGGGAATGGCGGCGAACCACTTCCGCGCCGCACGGAGTTTCTCCTCGCGGCGAAGATCGTAGAGGCGCAGGATGAGGTTGGCGTCGTCGTAAGTCGGTTGATTCTTCATCGTCGTGATCGTCGAGGCCGTTGAAGTCGCGGCCATCATCGCACCGATTTCCGCTCGACCGCCACCCCGTTCACCGCGGACAGCGCGCCTTCGTCGAACCACGCCCGCCGGGTCGACGAGCTTCGACATCGACGTGCAGCAGGAGGTCGTGACGATCGCGACAACGATCGCGGCGGCGTATTTCGTCACGAACCTGTTGGAAGCCAGCGCGATGCCAGCTAACATGAGTCATCCTCCATGGCCACGACCCCCAGAGGCAACGGCGCAAAACTGCTCTACGACTGCTCGAAGTGTCCCGCGTACTGCTGCAGCTACGACCGCATCATCGTCACGAAGCGCGATGTCAATCGCCTCGCGAAACACTTCGGCGTCGACGACGAGACCGCGCTCAATCGCTTCACGAAGGTCGTCGATGGCGAGCAGGTGCTGCGGCATCAGAAGGACGAGATCTATGGCAGCGTGTGCATGTTCCTCGACGTGAAGACGCGGCGATGCACCGTCTACGAAGCCCGACCCGGCGTCTGTCGCGAGTATCCCGAGGGCCCTCGATGCGGCTACTACGATTTCCTCCGGTGGGAGCGGTCTCATCAGGAGGATGATGAGTTCGTGCCGCTGCAGAGGTAGTTGCCGGTTGCTGGTTCGTGCGCCGGGTTGCCAGTTGCCAACTTCTGTGACCCCCGTTACTCGCCTCGATAGCGGTCCGTCAGGCATACTCCCTTGAAATGGACGGCTCTGCGGTACCTGTTATTTTGCGACGAGTGAAACGCTTCATTCTTCTCGCCGCACTGGGACTTGCGTCTGCTGCAAACGCGCAGACACCGCCACCGCTTCAGGAGAACGTGTCGGTGACGTACGTGATGGTGCCGTTCACCGTCCTGGGAGCGAAGGGCAATCCGATCACGGACCTCCGCAAGGCCGAAGTGAAACTCTTCGTCGACGGTGTGGCGGTCAGGAGCGACATGTTCGAGAGGTCGCTCAACGCGCCGGTGTCATACACGATCCTCCTGGATGGATCGGGATCGATGGCGCTGGCGGGAAAGATGGCATCCGCGCGCGCCGCCGTGCAGACTCTGCTCGCCCATCGCATCCCGGGCGACGACTACGCGCTCTATGTGTTCACGGACAGCGAGGCGCACGAGGTCGTTCCGTTCACCGACGACGCCGGCGCGATCGCGCGCGCGATCGCGGCCGTGAAACCGTACGGAAAGACGGCGTTCTTCGACGCGATCTCGACGATGCCCGAACGCAGCCGCCTCGGTCGCAATCCGACGCGGGCCATCATCCTCCTCAGCGACGGCATCGACAACGCGTCGCACCTGACGCGGAGGGATCTGGCCAGAGAGCTCGAGGGCGTCCCGGTTCCGATCTACCCACTGGGGCTGCGGGAGCCGGCCGAGAAGGACATGCTCGATCCCAAACAGCCGCGCGAGGAGCTGTCGGACATCGATCTGCTCGGTGAAGTGGCCGGACTCACGGGCGGCACGCTGCACCTCGGCAATCAGCCCCAGCAGATCGCCGCGGCAATTGATGACATCCAGAAATCCCTCCGTGCACAGTACCTCATCGGGTTTTCCCCTACAGGCGAAGGCGCGATAAAGTACCGCCGCATTTCGTTGAAGCTGGGTGGACGCATCCACTCCGTGAACGTGCGTGCCGGATATCGCGGGACGGAGCCCCCCGCTCTGAGCTCGGCCGTCACGCGCACATCCAAACGGAACGAAAGGAAAAGAGGTTCATGAAGGACTTTGTGAAGGTTGTCTCAGTAACAGTTCTATCGGCGGCGCTCGGTGCCTGCGCGACGTCGAAGAGCGTCGAGGAGAAGATCGCCGAATCGCAGGCGTCGACGAATCAGAAGATCGAATCGGTCGCCAGTCAGGTCGAACAGCTTCAGCAGCATCAGAAGGAGACTGACGTTCGCGTCGAGCAGCTCAGCCAGGAAGCGAAGGACGCACTGAAACGCGCGCAGGAAGCGGGCGTGCTCGCGAAGGGCAAGGTCGTCTTTGAGCAGACGTTCTCGGAAGACCGCGTGAAGTTCAAGACCGATGAGTTCGATCTGAACAACGACGCGAAGACGGCTCTCGAAGAGTTCGCGGGAAAGGTGAAGGGTCTGCAGGACCAGTACTTCATCGAGATCCAGGGACACACGGATGACACCGGCAGCTCGCGCTACAACGACGAGCTCGGGCAGCGCCGTGCCGATGAAGTGCGCCGGTACCTGTCGCGCTCGCAGCAGCTCCCGCTCAACCGGATGTCGACGATCTCGTACGGCGACACCCTGCCGACGGCGGAGAACAAGACGAAGGCAGGGCGGGCGCAGAATCGCCGCGTGGTCCTCGTCGTCCTCGAATAGGGTTTGTGATCCCCGGTGACCCCGGGCTCATGCCCGTGATCCCCGGGCTCACGCCCGGGATCCCCGGGCTCACGCCCGGGATCCCCGGGCTCACGCCCGGGGCTACAGCCGTGTCGCCCGCCACATTCGTGGCGGGCTTTCTTTTTGAGGCTGGTCCCTCGCGTGCCGCGTGCCGCGTTACGCGTGCCGGCTCATTCGAACGTGGCCACCACAGGAGCGTGATCGCTCGTGCCGATCTCGCGAAAGGAGGGACACGACACCGCGCGACGCGCGAGGTCCTCACTGGCGAGGACGTAGTCGAGCCTCCATCCGATGTTCCGCTGTCGCAGGTTCCGCCACGGCGCCCACCACGTGAAGTAGCTCTCATCCGTCGGATTGAGCGCGCGCCCGACGTCGACGAGCCCCTGACCGATGATCTGCTCGAGCAAAGCGCGCTCCTCCGGCAGTTGTCCGATCGCTCGCGGCTTGCGCTCTTTCGGATGCACATCCATGTCCGTGCGCGCGACGTTCAGATCGCCGCAGATCACGAGCTTTTTCCCCTCCCCATGAACGCCGGCGGCGTAATTCTGCAGCGCCTTCATGAACGCGATCTTGGCCGGAAAGTCCTTCCCTCCATTCGGAACATAAACGGACGCGAACACGGTGTCGCCGAGTTGCGCCTGAACGATGCGCGTCTCGTGATCGAACGCGGGATGCGAGAACTGCGGCTCGTGGGGAAACGCCGCGCGGCGCACGTGCAGCGCGACGCCGGAGTACCCTCCGCCGCCATGCCAGTAACACGCGTAGCCCGGCAGATCGAAGACGGTCTGCGGCACCTGCGCCTGCGTCGCCTTGATCTCCTGCAGGCAGATGATGTCAGGCTGTGCAGCCGCGACCCACTCCTCGAACTGCGTATGCCGTGCGCGAATCCCATTGACGTTCCAGGTCCCGACTTTCATCTGGCGCGGAATTGTAACGGCGCGCTGTCATTCCGAGCCGCAGCGCTCTTCGGCGCAGCTGATGACACGTCACCCTGAGAAGGATCTCGGCCGCGACGGCTTTGCATGCTGAGATCCTTCGCTGCGCTCAGAGGCTGTGAATAAATCCAGAGTGGCACGGCTTGCGAGCGCGACGACGCCAGATGCGAGGCGCGCCGACGAGTCGATGCGGGGACATCGTGGAGGAGGCGCAACGAAGCAGATGGCGCCGTCCCGCCGCAAGACGGGCCGCTCTGGATTTCTTCACAGCCTCTTCAGGATGACGTGGGCTCGGCAGGCCCGCCGTTCCCACGCTCGGAATGACACGGAGCCTCTGGCTCGTTCCATCGGACAGACTGCAACCGGAACCCTGCGGGCGCCTGCCGGTCGCCCGCAACGGCCGGCGGCGCTGACGACCCCGGAGGCCCCCCTTTGCGTAAGGCTGCCATCCTGCTGCTGCTTCTCGTTGCTCCCGGTTCTCTTTTCGCGCAGTACCGTGATCCATCGTGGCGTGATCGGCGCTATTCACCGCGTGACAACATGTTCGAGCTGACGCCGTTCGTCGGCTACCGGTGGGGCGGAACGATCACCGCCCTTCAGTCGGATCTCTTCAACACCGACGTCGATCTTGCCAGCTCTGCGAACATCGGCGCGAACTTCGCCATCCCCATCAACGACGACGGGATGAAAGTCGAGCTGATGATCGATCATCAGCAGACGCACTTCATGACGGGGAGCGGGCTGTTCGAACCGGCCGGGAACCTCGGCGACGTCGACGTGACCTATTATCACGGAGGCCTGCTGATTCCGTTCGGCCAGTCGCGCGGCGCCACTCCGTTCGTCCTCGTGAGCGCGGGTCTGGCGAACATCGATCCGAAGCTCGCGGGAGTGAGCTCCGAGAATCGATTCTCCGCTTCGGCCGGTGTCGGCGTGAAGGTGCCCGTCAATCGCAACGTCGGCGTCCGCGTGGAGGCGCGCGGATTCTTCACCTCGCTCAGCAACGACAACCGGGACAATTGCACGCGCTGCGGGTTCGGTGAAAATAACGATCTGTATCAGGGCGAAGTCAATCTCGGTCTGACGCTTAGATTCTGATCGTGCGCCTCGTCCGACGGCGCTGGTGGCGGCATGCCGGCGCCGTCTCATTACATCTGGCGTAATGCTTGCTGCTGAGACGCGGCATGACACCGACGGAGCTTCGAGCCCACCGCCGCGATCTCGGCTACAGCATCAAAGTTCTCGCTGAAGTCCTGGGCATGGACTCCGTCCGTCTCCAAGCGTGGGAGTGCGGCGACGAGCTGATCCCCGACGCCGAGGAGCTGGAGATCGCGTTCCGCGCGCTGCGGGGCGCACGCCGCAAGGTCTGGCCGTCGCTCGATCAATTGGACGCGCTCCGCGTCTGACGCTACTGCCAGCGGAAGATCTTCAACGCTGCAACGAAGGTGATGAGGCCCCACGCGAGAAGGATCGCGATCTGCGGCAGGATCGCGGTCGTCGCGGCCGCGTCGTTCATCACGCCGCGCAGGGCGTCGTTCAACGCCGTCAACGGCAGCGCGCGAATCAGCGGTTTCGCGCTGTCCGGAAATCGTTCGTACGAGAAGAACACGCCGGAGCAGAGCCACATCGGCATCATCACGAGATTCATCATGCCGCTCACCGCTTCCAGGGTGCGCGCGCGTGAAGCGACGAGCAGTCCGACGCCGGAGAACGTGAACCCGCCGAGCAGACAGAGGAACGCCAGCAGCGCGATCGATCCGTTCACGCGAACGTGAAACACGATCCACCCGAACGCCACGAGGATCGTGACTTCGAGCACGAGAAAGATCAGCCGGGACAGAAACTGCGCGATCAGGTAGTGGCTCTTTCTCATCGGCGTGGCCACGAGCCTCTTCAGCAACTTCTTCATGCGCGCGTTCACGATGGTGAAACCCATTCCCCACATCCCCGTTCCCATGAGGTTCATGCCCAGGAGTCCGGGGACGAGGAAGTCGATGTAGCGCGAGCCCTGTTCCTGCACCTTCAGATCCTGCGAGGCGAAGACGTTCCTGCGCCCGGCGGCGGTCTGCAGCGCGTCATCCGCTTCGACGCGCGCGGTGCGCGCATCGGGACGCGTCGGATCGTAGCCATAAACAGGCGCCGCATCGCCTTCGATCAGCAGAGAGATCTTGCCGCGGCGTAAGGCTTCACGTCCTTCCTGTGCGCTGAACAGACGGGGAAGCAGTGCCGGCGATTGCGCGAGCGCCTGCAGGCGCTGCCTGGCCGCCGGGCCGTCGACGACGCCGACCGGGATGCGGTCGGGCGGTTTCGAGCGGAACGCGAATCCGAGCGCCAGCGCGAGCAGCAGCGGAAATCCGAAGACCCAGAACAGCGCTTCGGTCTCGCGCAGAAACTCCTTCGTCCGCACGCTGGTCAACTCGATCAGCGGGTGCCGGACCGGCGCTCCTCCGGTCTTCTTAAACATCGCGCAGCTCTCTTCCGGTCAGGGACACGAACAGATCTTCCAGCGTCGCGGCGTGCGTCGACAACGCGCCGAGGCGGCCGCCGTTCCGCTCGACGATCGCGATCAGTTGCGGCACCGCCACGGCCAGCGAGTCGACGCGGAGCAGCCAGCCGTCGCCGCGGCGCGTCGCACCGTGGAACCCCGACACCTCCGCCAGCGCGTCGGCCGCCACGATGGGATCGCTCGTGAATTCAATCACGTTCGGCGCCTCCAGTCTCGCGATCAGCTCCTTCGGCGTCCCGAGCGCGATGAGGTGCCCGTGGTCGACGATCGCGATGCGATCGCACAGGCGTTCCGCCTCTTCCATGTAGTGCGTGGTCAGGAGCACCGTTCCCTGTTTCGCTCGGAACCGCGCCACGACTTCCCACAACTGCAGACGGCTCTGCGGATCGAGTCCCGTCGTCGGCTCGTCGAGGAAAAGCACCTCGGGATCGCCGATGAGCGCGCATGCAACCGCGAGCCGCTGCTTCTGACCGCCCGAAAGTTTGCCGACCCGCGCGTCCCGCTTCTCATCGAGCGACAGATCGCGCAGCAACTCTTCCGGATCGAGTCCGCTCTTGTAGAAAGAACGGAACAGACGCATCGTCTCCAGCACCGTGAGCTTCTCGTTGAGTTGCGTTTCCTGCAGGGAGATGCCGATCCGCTCGCGCAGCTCGCGCTCGTCATCGGACCACGACATTCCGAGAACACGCACTTCGCCGCTGTTGGCCGGCGTAAGTCCCTCCAGAATCTCGATGGTCGTCGTTTTTCCGGCGCCGTTCGGACCAAGCAGGCCGAAGCACTCGCCGCGAATGACGGACAGATCGAGTCCATCCACGGCCTTCACATCCGCGTAGTACTTCCTGAGCCCTTTGCAGGAGACAACGAGATCGTCCATCGGGATCGCGAACGATACACGACCGGGGCAAACGACAGAAAGCAGAAGTAGGATTTGCAGGCGATGAAAGCAGTTGTTGTCGAAGGCCCGGGCAGTGATGAAGTTCTGAAGGTCGAAGATGTTCCTTCGCCACCGGTCGGTCCCCGGCAGATCCGCATCCGCGTGGCGGCGACGGCGGTGAATCGCGCGGACCTGCTGCAACGCGAAGGGCTGTACCCGCCGCCGCCCGGCGCTTCGCCCATCCTCGGTCTCGAGTGCGCCGGCACCGTTGCCGAAGTGGGCGGCGACGTGCGGGGATGGCGCGCCGGCGAGCGCGTCATGGCTCTGCTTCCGGGAGGCGGTTATGCGGCGGAAGCCATCGCGGACGTCGGCTCGTCGATGCGCGTGCCCGACGCGTTGAGCGACGTCGAGGCAGCGGCGATCCCGGAAGCATTTCTCACCGCGTTCCTGAACATCTTCGAGCTGGGCCGCGCGGCTTCGGGCGAGAGCGTCCTCATTCACGGCGGCGGCAGCGGCGTCGGAACGGCCGCCACCACTCTCTCCAAACTGGCCGGACTGCGCGTGTACGTGACAGCCGGATCACAGGAGAAGTGCCGGCGTTGCCTGGAGCACGGCGCCGATGTCGCGATCGACTATACGAAGGAGGATTTCGTCCAGCGAGCGGGCGGCGTCAACGTGATCCTCGATCACATCGGCGCGCGATATCTCATTAGCGACCTCCGCGCGCTGAGTACCGGCGGCCGCGTGATCATCATCGGATCGATGGGCGGCGAGCGCATGGCGGACATCGACGTCGGCGCGCTGCTCACCAAACGCCAGCAGATCATCGGCTCGACGCTGCGGTCGCGGCCGGCCGAGGACAAGGCGGGGATCGTGTCGCACTTCCTGGCGCGATTCGGCGAGGACCTCGACGCCGGACGCGTGCGGCCTGTGATCGATCGCGTGTTCCCGCTCGAGCAGGTGGCGGAAGCGCATCGCGCCATGAAGGCCGATCACTTCGGAAAGATCGTGTTGAGAATGTGACGCAGGCCGGCTCCTGGCTCTTAGCTCCTGGCTCCTGGGCCCGCCCCCCAAGAGCTAAGAGCCAGGAGCTAAGAGCCTCGTGCCTACGTCGAAGAACACCTCTTCAGTCTTGCCCATCTCAACGAAGCAGAGCGAGGTTGCAAGCCGCGATTGGCGAACAACGCGGCTGTCTCGTTCTGGCAGGCGAAGAGCGTGAAACGGTCGATGTCGGCAACGCCGGTGATCGCGAAATCGAGTGCGGTCTCGCCGTGACGGTCGCGCATCGAGGGATCCGCGCCACGCGCGAGCAGCAGCTTCACGAAGTCGCCGTAGCCGTAACCCGCGGCCATCATCAAAGCTGTGGTGCCGTCAGCAGAGGGGCGGTTCACGTCCGCACCGCCGTCGAGCAGCGCGACCGCCGTTCCGAGCTGCGCCTTGTGAACGGCGTGGAGCAGCGGCGGCCAGTCGTTGAGACCCGCCGGCGCGTTCGGATCGGCGCCCCGGCTCAGAATGCGGCGGACGGCCGGGACATCACCATTGCGGACGAAACCTGCCAGCGGGCTGTCCTCGGGTTGGATGGCCTGACAGGCCGTGAG
>Ga0210377_10000586_pt1 | contig 34805 bp, 32 predicted proteins | sample PLM4_65_b1redo_FD_155480 | JGI IMG/M metagenome (GOLD analysis project Ga0210377, IMG submission 155480) | Groundwater sediment microbial communities from an aquifer in East River, Colorado, USA - PLM4_65_b1 redo | ecosystem: Environmental > Terrestrial > Soil > Riparian zone | place: USA: East... | reverse complement strand
GGTTTTCGACTCATCCAGCCGTGGCTCCTGTTCGAGGAAACCGACCGTATAACCGGCGGAGAGAACTGCCTTGCCATTGAACTCTTTGTCAACGCCTGCGAGGATGCGGAGCAGGGAGCTCTTGCCGGAGCCGTTGAGGCCGAGCACGCCGATCTTGGCGCCGTAGAAGTAAGAGAGGTAGATGTCCTTGAGTACCGGCTTCTTGTCGTAAAACTTGCTTACACCGATCATGGAGTAGATGACTTTATTCGGTTCCAGTGCCATATTTAGTTTTCTTACCTCCCGGGAAATTATAGCTTCATTTTTACACTCCCGTCCTGTAACGTGTCAACATCTCTTTGCCTGTAGGCAGCTTATTTATGTCACATCAATTGCCCCGTTTTTCCTTGACTAAGCGCAATGAAATAGGCTAATTTGTCGGTTTGTGAAACCGAGCAGCAAGCTGTTTTGAGAAAGGTGTTAATGTGGCAGTTGAAGAGTTGAGTGAGTTGTTGATGCAAAGAAGGCGCAAGGTTGACGCCATGTGGGAGGCAGGGGTAAATCCCTATCCCAATGATTTCAAACCCCGGCATACGTCCATTGATTTGCAGGCTGCCTATGGTCATCTTCAGGATATCGAGACCGATCCGCAGAACTATGTCGTGGCCGGCAGGATCATTGCCCGCCGCTCTTTCGGCAAGGCGGCATTCGTCCAGCTGCAGGACCGCAAGGGACGCCTCCAGCTCTACGTAAAAAAGGATGCTGTAGGGGACGAGTCGTTCAGCTGCTTTGAGTCCTTTGACATAGGCGACATCATCGGGGCGGTCGGCTATCCGTTCCGCACCAAGACTGGCGAGCTTTCCCTCCATGTCACCGAGATCAGGCTGCTGACGAAGTCTCTCCTGCCCCTCCCCGAGAAGTTTCACGGCCTTACCGATGTGGAAACCCGCTACCGTCAGCGTTATGTGGACCTTATTGTCAATCCGGAAGTGCGTGACGTTTTTATTAAACGTTCCCGGATTGTCAGCCTGATCCGCGACTTCATGACCAGTAATGACTTTCTCGAAGTCGAGACGCCGATGATGCAGCAGATTCCGGGGGGGGCCACGGCACGGCCTTTCGTTACCCATCACAACGCGCTCGACATGGAGCTCTTTCTCCGTATTGCGCCGGAACTTTACCTGAAGCGGCTGGTGGTCGGGGGGATAGACAGGGTATTCGAAATCAACCGCAACTTCCGCAATGAGGGGATCTCCGTCCGCCACAACCCCGAGTTCACCATGATGGAGTTTTACCAGGCCTATGCCACCTTTGAAGAGCTGATGAACTTTACTGAAGAGCTCCTCTGCCATGTTGCTCAAGAGGTTCTAGGCACCCTCGATTTCACCTATCAGGAGATGGCCATCAGCTTCAAGCGCCCATGGCAAAGATTTACCGTCAAGGAAGCGATTCTGGAATTCGGTGAAATCGATGCCAAATCTCTCGATGATCGGGATATGGCCTATACCTACGCCAAACGACTCGGCCTCGACCCTACTGAGGATATCGGTTACGGTAAACTCATTACGGAGATTTTCGAGGAAGTTGCCGAGTCCAAGCTGATCCAGCCGACCTTCATTACCGCTTACCCCACCGAAGTTTCTCCCCTGTCCCGGAAAAATGATCATGACCCGGAGATTGTCGACCGTTTCGAGTTTTTCTGCGCCGGCAGGGAAATGGCTAATGCCTTCTCCGAACTGAACGACCCCGTGGACCAGAAGGAGCGGTTTCTTGCCCAGGTGGCGGCCAAGGCGAAAGGTGATGAAGAGGCCCACTATATGGATGAGGATTATATCCGGGCACTGGAATACGGTATGCCCCCTGCCGCAGGCGAGGGGATCGGCATAGACCGTCTCGTGATGCTCCTTACCGACTCACCATCGATCCGAGATGTCATTCTCTTCCCACAACTGAGGAAAGAAATTAAATAATGCCTTTTGAACTCTTCATTGGTCTCCGCTATCTCAAGGCGAAGCGCAAAGCGACCTTCATTTCGCTGATCACCCTCATCTCCGTCGCCGGAGTTGCCTTGGGGGTCATGGCTCTCATCATTGTCCTGGCGGTGATGACCGGCTTCGAAGAGGACCTGAAGGAAAAGATCCTCGGGACGAACGCTGATATCGTCGTCTTGAAGAGCAGCGACGGAATTGAGGATTATCCGCGGCTCATGGAGAGGCTGAAGGGGTTCAAGGGTGTTGTTGCGGCAACCCCCTTTATTTATAACCAAGTGATGCTCACCACCGGCAAGAACGTGTCGGGCGTTGTTTTGCGTGGTATCGATACCAGGTCCGATGCCCAGGTAACCAACCTGCACAAAGCTGTTATCGAGGGGAAGCTGGCATATCTGGACAACCCTGCCCCACTGCCGCTCAACAGCAGCGAACTGACCGCTCCCGGCCTGGTCATCGGCAAGGAGCTGGCGAAAAACCTCAACCTGTTTGTCGGCGATACGGTTAACGTAGTGTCGCCCTTGGGAAATATCACCCCGTTGGGGATGATGCCGAAGATGAAACGGTTCCGGGTAGTCGGCATATTCAACACCGGCATGTTCGAGTACGATTCCACCCTGGCCTATGTGGGGCTTGACGAGGCCCAATCGTTTCTCGGCTTGGGGAAGGCCGTAACCGGCATTCAGCTCAAGGTGGAGGATGTCTACAAAACCGGCGACATTGCCCGCAGAATCAATAGTGAAATAGGCTTTCCTTATTTTGCGCGGGACTGGATGCAGATGAACAAGAACATCCTCTTTGCGCTGAAAACCGAAAAAATGGTGATGTTCATCATCCTGACACTTATCGTCCTGGTGGCGGCCTTTGGGATCGCTTCAACCCTGTTCATGGTGGTGATGGAAAAGACCAGGGATATCGCCATCCTTAAGGCAATGGGGGCTACAAGCCGGAGCGTCATGCGCATTTTCGTTTTTGAGGGGCTTATTATCGGTGTTGTCGGTACGGTTATCGGTGTGTTGAGCGGCCTGCTCGTGGCGCTGAACCTGGAGCCGATCGTCAATGCCATCCAACGGTTGACTGGGTTTCAGTTCTTCAGCAAGGACATTTACTACCTGGATCATTTCCCTTCATTGGTGATACCGTCTGACGTCCTCCTCATATCGGTCACTGCAGTGCTCATCTCTTTTGCCGCGACCTTCTATCCGTCGTGGCAGGCAGCGAGGATGGCCCCTGCCGAGGCACTCCGTTATGAGTAACCTGCTGGAGGTCCACGAGCTCTACAAATCTTACGGCACCGGCGCGGCGAAGGTTGAGGTGTTGAGAGGGATCAGCCTCAACGTCGCAGCCGGCGAAACCATAGCCCTGGTGGGTGCTTCCGGTGCCGGCAAAAGTACCCTGCTCCATGTTCTTGGGACCATTGATACCCCCACCTCCGGCACGGTACAGTTCAACGGGGAGGAAATCTTCAGGCTGGGTGGCGCCGCCTTGGCTGCTTTCAGAAACTGCGCCATTGGCTTCGTCTTCCAGTTTCATCACCTCCTTCCTGAATTTTCAGCACTGGAAAACACCATGATGCCCCTTTTGATCGGAGGAATGAAGCGGGGTGAGGCTGAAGGGATTGCTGCGGAGCTGTTGCGGGATGTGGGCTTGTCGCACCGCCTTACCCACAAGCCGGGCGAGCTTTCAGGTGGAGAGCAGCAGCGGGTGGCCATTGCCCGGGCACTGGTCCGTTCACCGAAGCTCCTGTTGGCAGACGAACCGACTGGCAACCTGGACATGAAAACCAGCGACGAGGTCCATGAACTTTTGAACGAGATCCACAGGAAGAAAGGGTTAACGCTCATAATTGTGACCCATAATGAGAAACTCGCTGCCAAAATGGGAAAAACCATCCGGCTGGTGGACGGTAAAATCAGTGAATAGTGAATAGTGAATGTTTTTTCGGGGGACCCTTGCTCCACGTAATCAATAGAATGATATTTATTGTAATGGTTGTTGCTCTTGTTTGCGGCACCGCCTTTGCCGAAGGTGAGAAGATTTCCCAGATTTTTCTAAAGGGGAACCGGAGGATTGAAACCGCAGCCATCATGAACGGAGTCAAGCTGAAGGTGGGCGATACTCTCTTTGCCGACAAAGTGGATGACGATGTGCGTGCCATCTATAAACTCGGTTACTTTCAGGATGTTAAAGCCACCTTGGACACAAGCGACAAAGGAGTTGTTCTCACCTACATCGTGGTTGAAAAACCGGTTGTCCGGGAGATCAAGTTTGAGGGGAACAAGGAGCTTTCCCTGGACAAGATCAAGGACGCCGTTGAAATAAAGCAGAATACCATCTTTTCTCCCAAGGAACTGACCAGGAGCATTAAAAAAGTCAAGAAACACTATGCCGATGAGGGATATTATCTGGCAGAAGTTGAAGGGACAGTCGAGAAACGTTCTGAAACCGAAGTCAATGTCCTTTTCAAGATAAAGGAAGGGAAAAAGGTTCTTATCAAGACCATTCAATTTGAAGGGAACAGGGCCTTTTCCGCCAAGAAACTAAAAAAGGTTATGGAAACCTCCGAGGAGTGGCTCTTCTCCTGGCTTACCAGTGCAGGCACCTACAAGGAAGAGGTTCTGAAGAATGACGTGAACCTCATTGCCGATCTCTATTTCAATAACGGTTACATCAACGTCAAGGTGGGCGAACCGGCGGTCGGGGTTCTTGAAGATAAGAGCGGATTGCGTGTAATCATAGGCATCACCGAGGGGGAGCAGTTCCGGACCGGTTCACTGGGGTTCAAGGGAGACCTGCTTGAAAGCGCCGAGGATCTTGGTAAAAAGTTGAAAATAAAAACCGGCGAACTGTTCAGCCGCGCTGCACTGCGTGGTGACGTCTTTACCCTTACCGACCTCTATGCAGACAAGGGGTATGCCTTTGCCAATGTTACCCCTCTTTCCAAGATGAACCCTGAACAGAAAACCATCGACATTACCTTTGACATGGAAAAGGGCGAAAAGGTCTACATCGACCGGGTCAATATCAGCGGCAATGCCAAGACCCGCGACAAGGTCGTGCGTCGCGAGCTGAAGCTCGCCGAAGGTAGCCTCTACAGCTCCACTTCCCTGAAACGGAGCAAGCAGAACCTGATGAACCTCGGTTTTTTTGAGGAGGCGAACCTGGTCACTGCCAAGGGGAGCGCCGACAATAAGCTGGATCTCAACGTGGATGTCAAGGAAAAGCCGACAGGGACCTTTAGCGTCGGTGCCGGCTACAGTTCCCTCGATGGACTGATTGGGCAAGGGTCGATCCAGCAGGCCAACTTCCTGGGTCTCGGTCTCAAGGCCACCGCAGCGGCTTCTATCGGCGGCAAGTCGCAAACGTACAACCTGGGTCTGACCGACCCCTATTTTCTCGACAGCAAGTGGACCCTTGGCGGAGATGTCTACCGCTCCGAGCGTGAATACCTGGATTTTACCCGTCGCGTCACGGGCGGTGACATCAAGGCAGGCTACCCCCTTGGGGACAATCTCAGCACATTCTGGCTCTATAAATATGAAAAAAAGGATATTTTCAACGAATCCCAGGCGCTGCTCGACAGTATTAAGAACGGTACGGTGACGAACGAAACAGCGGGGTCCACCAGTGCCATCTCCGCCAGCATCACGCGTAATACCACCGATTATCGCCTCGACCCTTCGAGCGGCATGATGAACACCCTGAACGTTGAATTTGCCGGGCTTGGCGGTACCACCAGGTTTGCGCGCTACGTTAATGAGAATGCCTTGTTTTACCCCGTCGGTTGGGGGACAGTCTTTTCCCTGCGCGGCACCTTCGGTTATATCCAGAAAGTAGGCAAGGACATCCCGATCGACGAAAAATTCTATCTGGGTGGGATCAACACCCTCCGCGGTTATAATGGCAGGACCGTGAGCCCGTTCAAAAATACAACGGTCGATGTCACCCAGACCGTCCCAACCGGCGTAGGTAGTAACACCACAAGCCGGGTTTACGTGGGGGGAGACACGGAAGTGGTCTTCAATGCTGAGTACCAGTTCCCGCTGTTGAAAGACGTGGGATTGAAAGGGTTGCTGTTCTTTGATGTCGGTAACGCCTACAGTGGCATCAAGGACATTTTCACCAAGGTTCAGGCCAGTTACGGTTTCGGCATCCGCTGGTTCTCGCCGATCGGCCCCTTGCGCCTGGAGTACGGTATTCCCGTCAACCCGCGTGAAGGGATCGACAAAGCCAGCGGCAGGCTGGAGTTCTCAATAGGAAGCTTTTTCTAATCTTAAATAAAAGGAGAAACAGATGAAAAGGATTATCGTTGCATTACTCATGGCTCTTTCCTCTCTCACCTTCATTTCCGTCGGTTTTGCCGCGGAAACGCTGAAATTCGGCACAGTGGATATTCAGAAGGTCCTGCTGCTCTCCAATCCCGGCAAAGAAGCCAAGGAACAGCTTGCCCAGAAGGCCAGCAAGTACGAAACCGAAAAGAACGCCAAGGAAGAAGAGCTGAAAAAACTGAAGGCTGAACTGGAAAAACAGAGCGTGCTCCTTTCAGAAACGGCCCGCAACGCCAAGGAGAAGGATTATCAACAGCGGCTCAAGGAGTACCAGCGCTTTCTCAAAGACGCCCAGGATGACCTCCAGGCAAAAAACGACGAGTTGACCAACCGGATTGTTGACGAAATCGTCAAGGTGACCCAGGAATACGGCCGCAAGAACGGTTTCACCTCGATATTTGTCAGGAATGAAACCATGATTTACATGGACGATAAGGCAGACCTGACCGATGAAATACTGAAACTGTTCAACGAAACCAAAAAGAAGTAAAAAAAACAGTGAAGAGTGAAGTGTGAAGTGTGAAGAAAGGCCTTTAATTCACGATTCACTTTTCACCTTTCACATGTTTCTAAGGTGACATCGTGGAAAAAACTTTAACGGAACTGGCAGAGTATCTGGGAGGTCGGGTAATCGGTGACGGCAATGCCCGGGTCCATGGCCTTGCCACCCTCGACGATGCGGGGGAGGGGCAGATCACTTTTCTTGCAAACCCCAAGTACGCGCCGAAGGTGGCTACTACCGGGGCAACCGCGGTTATTCTTCCCCCCCGCACGGATGGCCACGGCAGGAATGTCATCGAGGTTGCCAACCCCTATCTCGCATTCGCCAAACTCCTCTCCCTGTTCTACGTCATGCCCGTTAAGGCTGCCGGGGTCATGGCCGGCGCATTTGTCGGCAAGGATGTGGTGATGGGGGGGGATGTGACCGTCTATCCCGGAGCCTTTGTTGCAGACGGGGTCAGGCTGGGTAACCGCGTGACCCTCTATCCCGGCGCAGCCCTCTATCCCGGCGTTCAGCTTGGTGATGACGTTACCCTTCATGCCAATGTGAGCGTTCGCGAGCGGTGCCGGATCGGCAACCGGGTGACAATTCATAACGGCACGGTCATTGGCAGCGACGGCTTCGGCTACGCGCCCGACGGCACGGAGTGGTACAAAATCCCCCAGATCGGCATTGTGGTGATCGAGGATGATGTGGAAATCGGTTCCAACACCGCCATTGATCGGGCCGCTCTGGAAGTAACCCTCATCAGGCGCGGCACCAAGATCGACAACCTGGTGCAGATCGCCCATAACTGCGTTATCGGCGAAAACTGCATTATCGTTTCCCAGGTTGGCATTTCCGGCAGTACCAGGCTGGGAAACCATGTGACCATGGGGGGACAGGTCGGCGTGGCCGGCCACATCCAGATCGGCGATAATGTCATGGTCGGGGCCAAATCCGGCGTACCGGGCAATATCCCGGCTGGACAGATCGTCAGCGGCATTCCAGCCATTTCCCATCGCGAATGGCTCAAGGCGTCCAGTGTCTTCCCGCGCTTGCCGGAACAGCGCAAGACCCTGAGCGCCCTGGTGAAAAGGGTTGAGGAACTGGAAGAGAAGCTGAAAGCGGTTGAAGAACGTTGAAGTGTTGAAATATTGAATTTCGAGTTGAAATGCAGTGAATGGCGAAAATGGTAACGTTTCAACCATGCAACATTTCAACGATTTCCCCTGATAAGGAGCCCGCAATGCTGGACATCAATGAAATAATGAAGATTTTACCCCATCGCTACCCGTTTCTCATGGTGGACAGGATTGTGGAGGTAGATCCGGCAAAACGGATTGTCGGGCTGAAAAACGTTACCATCAATGAACCTTATTTTCAGGGACATTTCCCGGGTCATCCGGTGATGCCCGGGGTGCTCATTGTCGAAGCGATGGCCCAGGTGGCAGGGATAATGGCCTACCTTGCATCTGACGATAAAACCCGCAACAAGTTGAGCTATTTCATGTCCATTGACAGCGCCAAATTCAGAAAACCGGTGTTTCCCGGTGATCAACTGCGGATTGAAGTCGTAACCATCTTCAGCCGTCGCGGCATCTGGAGTGTGTCGGGTAAAGCTTATGTGGACGGCGTTCTTGCCACTGAAGCGGAATTAAAAGCAACCTTTGCTGAAAAATAAGAGCCGGAGACGATGATGATACACGCAACCGCAATTATACACCCGGGGGCAGAGCTTGCCAGTGATGTTGAAATCGGTCCTTATGCGATAATCGGCGAGCATGTCAAGATCGGCCGCGGGACCAAGGTCGGCGCCCATGCGGTAATCGACGGATGGACCACTATCGGCGAAGATAATCAGATCTTTCACCTGGCATCGGTCGGTGCCATCCCCCAGGACCTCAAGTACAAGGGTGAAGAGACCTATCTGAAAATTGGGAACACAAATATTATCCGTGAATTTGTCACCATCCACCTCGGGACAGTGACCGGGGACAGTGAAACGTCAGTCGGCAACGGCAACCTGTTCATGGCCTATTCCCATGTGGCCCACGACTGCCACATCGGCAACGGTGTGGTCATGGCCAATGCCGCAACCCTTGCAGGACATGTAAGAGTCGAGGACTACGCCATTCTTGGCGGCCTGTCTGCGATCCACCAGTTTACCAGGATCGGCGCCCATGTCATGATTGGCGGCGGCACCCTCGTCAGCATGGACATCCCGCCATACACCATCGCCACCGGCGATCGGCGCGATGCCCGCTTGCGGGGGCTTAATCTCGTTGGCTTGAAACGGCACAATTTCAGTGACGAGGTCATTGCCTCCCTGAAAAAGGCTTACAAGATCCTTGTCCTCTCCGACCTGAAGCTGAAGGATGCACTTGAGCGGATCAAGAATGAGGTTCCGAAGTCCCCGGAGATCAATCATTTTGTCACGTTCATCGAGTCGGCCCAGAGGGGCATCCATCGTTGATTGATAATAAAAAAACAGGCGGTTGAGAATCATTTAATGCGAAGGCGGCGATCGGAATCGTCGCCTTCGCAAATTTTGCCGACAGGCTCCTAGTCTCTTGCCATAACTGATTTTCCCCAAGGTGTGTTTATTGACTGACAGTGTAACGAAAATAATGATCGTTGCCGGTGAGGCTTCCGGCGATATGTACGGCGCCATGCTCGCCACTGAGCTCCGAAAACTCGATCAGGACGTCGCCTTTATCGGCATGGGAGGGGCCGGCATGCGTGCCGCCGGAGTGGAGACAGTCATTGACGCCAATGACATGGCGGTGGTCGGCCTCGTTGAAGTCATCTCCCATTTCCGGGTGATTGCCAACGCTTTCAACACCCTGAAAAGGATCATCCGGACGGAACCGCCGCGACTCCTCATCCTGATCGACTATCCGGACTTCAACCTGCGGCTGGCGGCGGTTGCCAAGGCCTGCGGGGTGAAGGTGCTCTATTACATAAGCCCCCAGGTCTGGGCCTGGCGGGCCGGCAGGGTGAAGAAAATCGCCCGGATCGTCGACCATATGGCGGTGCTGTTTCCCTTCGAGGTTCCCTACTATGAGATGGAGCGGGTTCCTGTCACCTTCGTCGGTCATCCTTTGCTGGACATGGTCCGCCCATCCATGGGCCGGGAGGCAGCCGTCTCATCCTTCGGACTCGATCCCGGCAAGAGGACAGTGGGCCTTTTCCCGGGGAGCCGCAGGAGTGAAATCAAAGGCCTCTTTCCCGTGATCCTGGAGTCGGCAAAACTGCTCCGGAAAAGCTTTCCCGATCTCCAGTTCATCCTTCCGCTGGCCTCGAGCCTGAAACATGCCGACATCGCCCCGGAGCTGGAGAAATCCGGTCTGCAGGTACTCGTGGTGCAGGACAGGAATTATGACGTCATGCAGGTCTGCGACGCCATCATTACGGTTTCCGGGACCGTTACCATGGAGATCGCGCTGATCGGGGTGCCGATGGTAATCATCTACCGGGTTTCACCCCTGACCTATGCCGTGGGCAAACGCCTGATAAAGGTTGACCACATAGGCATCTGCAATATTGTTGCCGGTGAGCGGATGGTAAAAGAGCTGATCCAGCATGACGCTGAGCCGGAAAAGATTGCAGCAGAAATAAGTGCAATTCTCAGCAACAGTGACTATGCAGCGGCAATAACCGCTAAACTCGGGACGATTGAACATAAGCTCGGCAGCGGCGGTTGCTCCCGGCGAGTTGCCGAGCTGGCGCTGACAATGATGGGACAAAGGAAACCGCAACGTGAGTTCGTTTAAACGCCTGTTGCGCTACAGCAAGCCCTACCTGGGGCGGATCGCCATAGCTGCCATTGCCTCAATCGGTGTGGGGGGGATGGACGGCGCTTTCGCCTACCTGGTGGAGCCGATCCTGAAGCGGATTTTTGCCGAAAATGACATGACCATCTTTGTCCTTCTACCGGTTGGTATCATTATCGTCTTTATCTTCCGCGGGATATGCCGCTACACCAACGAGTACTTCATCCGCACCGCCGGACAGTTGGCCGTGCAGGACATCAGGAACGATGTCTACCGGAAAAACATGTTTCTCGGCCTGCGCTTCTTCAACAGCCAGCCCACCGGCGCGCTCATGTCGCGGGTTCTCAATGACGTCAACGTCATGCAGGATGGGGTGGCCACCATCATCACCGGTGTTTTCCGCGAAGGGATCGGCGCCATTTCGCTGCTTGGGGTGATTTTCTACCGCAACTGGCAGCTGGCGATCATCACCTTTCTCGTTATCCCTCTCACCGTTTACCCTGCGCAGAAGATAGGAAAGCGGATCAAGCAGCTCTCGAGGGATAGCCAGGGGAAGATGGGGGACATTGCCAGCATACTCCAGGAGACCTTTTCCGGGATCAAGGTGATCAAGGCATTCGGACTGGAGGAACGGGAGATCGAAAAGTTCGTCTCCTGCAACCGGGGCTACTACCAGTATGCGCGCAAATCCATCAAGTACGAGGCCCTTGCAACACCGATCATGGAGACGATAACCTCCCTCGGCATCGCCGGGGTTATCTGGTTCGGCGGCAGCCAGGTGATGCACGGCAAGATGACCCCCTCCGAGTTTTTCTCATTCATTACGGCAATGGTGCTGGTCTACAATCCGATCAAAAAGCTGGTCAGTTCCTACAATACTGCCCAGCGCTCCATGGGGGCTGCCGAGCGGGTTTTCGAGATGATCGACGAAAAGCGGGACATCGTTGACCCTCCCCAGCCTGTGCCGCTTCTGAGGGCAGAAGGGAATGTGGAGTTCAGCGGGGTATCATTCCGCTACAATGAGGAGTGCGTACTGAACAACATAACCCTCCGTGCGCACAAGGGGGAGATTGTCGCCCTGGTCGGCCCCTCGGGGGGAGGAAAAACCACCCTGGTGTCGCTCATCCCCAGATTTTATGATGTAAGCGATGGTGCGGTGCTGATCGACGGCATCGATATCCGCTCCCTCAGACTCAGCGACCTGCTCAACCAGATCGCCCTGGTGGATCAGGAGACCATCCTCTTCAACGATACGCTTGCCAACAACATCCGCTACGGCAACACCACTGCCTCCGATGCAGCGGTAATTGCGGCGGCCCGGGCTGCCTTTGCTCACGACTTTATCATGGAGATGCCTGACGGCTATGAAACCAATATCGGCGACCGGGGAGTGAGGCTCTCCGGCGGTCAGCGGCAGAGAATCTGCATCGCCCGCGCCATTCTCAAGGATACACCGATTCTCATTCTTGATGAGGCGACGAGCGCGCTCGACACTGAAAGCGAGCATATGGTGCAACAGGCTCTCAACAACCTGATGGCAAACCGCACCACCTTCGTCATTGCCCACCGGCTTTCCACCATCCTCCATGCCGACAGGATCGTGGTCCTGGAGAAGGGCGAGATCGTCGAGATGGGGAGCCACGGCGAGCTCCTCGACCAGGATGGGGTTTACCGCAGGCTCTACGATATGCAGTTCATGCATCGCGAGCAGCAGCCTAAGAGTGAAGAGTGAAGAGTGAAGTTGCAATGACGAAAAAGCTGCGCTGGTTACTGGAAGCAGCGCTGTTTCTCCTCATTTCCTTCTCCATCGCGGTGATCCCCAATCGGGTAGCCCTCACGGTGGGGAAAAAGCTGGGGCGGCTCTTGTTCCGGCTCCTGAAAAGGCGACGCTCGATTGCCATTGCCAACATTTCAGCGTCCCTGCCGTTTCTCCAGCAGCAGACCGGATGGGATCCGACCAGTGGCACACCTGAAGAGATTGCCCGGAAAACTTTTGAAAATCTCGGCATGTCCCTTGTGGAGAATTTCAAGATTTACCATGGGTTAGGCCAACGTATTATCGATTCAGTAGAATTCCGCGGGCTTGAACACTATGAAAAGGCTAAAGCGAAGCAACGCGGGATTGCCTTTATTGGCGGACACTGCGGCAACTGGGAATTACTGGCGCTTGCCTCTGGAGTCCGTTTCCAAAACGTCTCAGTGGTTGCCAGGCGACAAAACAACCTCTATTTGCACAATGTGATGGAAAAAATCAGGATGAAGTTCGGTAATCGGGTCTTTTACAAGAGTGGCGCTCTCAAGGCGATGATCAGCGAGTTTCGGCAAAATCACATCGTCGGGGTACTTATCGACCAGGCGGTTTCACCGGATGAGGGGTACCTGGTCGGTTTTCTCGGGCGGCAGGCCTGGACCATCAGGATGCCAGCGCTTATCGCCAGGAAGACCGGAGTGCCCCTTCTTCCCGTATTTATCCACCGGGAGGGGGCCGGTCACGTAGTGACGATCTACCCGGAAATCCTTCCAGCACTGGAAAAAGGAGGAGACGATGGGGGCCACGATGATGTGGCACGGCTGACCGGGGCTATTGAGGAGTATGTGGTGCGCCATCCGACAGAATGGTACTGGATACACAACCGCTGGAAGCGGGCAGGCGAGCCTGTCCCTGACGATGCTGCGGACTGGAAATGATCACATTTATTTACAATCTGCTGACGATCTTCGTCCTCCCGTTTGTTCTCGTCCACCACTATTACCGATCCTTTACACGGGGAAGGCCGCCGGCATTCGCCCAACGCTTCGGTTTCATTCCCGCCGCCGACCTGGAAAAGCTTGCGGGAAGCAGGGTGATCTGGATCCATGCGGTTTCCGTCGGTGAAACCATCGCCGCCGTTCCCCTGATCAAGGCATTGCGCCAGCGCCATCCCCACAGCAAGCTCGTGATTTCCAATGTTACCGAAACAGGTCGCGAGGTTGCCGGCAAAATTGCCGGGGTGGACCTCTGCCTCTACTTCCCATTCGACTACCCTTTTGCCGTTAACAGATTGCTGCGCAAGGTGAGACCAGCGCTGATCCTCATCATGGAAACCGAGCTGTGGCCCAATTTCATCCGTGCCGCCAATCGGCGTGGCATCCCGGTTCTGCTGGTGAACGGCCGTATTTCCGATAAATCATTTCATCGCTATCTGCGCTTCAAGTGGTTCATTCAGCCGATCCTGGCCAATCTTTCCGCCCTGTGCATGCAGGGTCCCGAGGATTCCCGGCGCATAACCGCAATGGGGGCCGCTGCCACCAGGGTGCACATTAGCCGCAACCTGAAGTATGATATTGCGGCACCACCGCAATCGTCACAGAGCCGTGCTGAACTGAGAAGTCGCTACCTCATTCCGGAGGATATCCTCGTATTTACTGCCGGGAGTACCCATAACGGTGAGGAAGAAATGGTGCTTGAGGCATACCGCGCTGTCCTCAATGAAGGGAGAAAGGCACTGCTGGTCCTGGCTCCACGCCATCCGGAGAGGGCGCCCGAGGTGGCCGAGCTGCTCAGCCGCGCAGGATTTTCCCTTACCCGCCGTTCCGCTCTTGAAGGCCGCCATAAACCGTTCGCTTCAGGGGAGGTTTTGCTCCTCGACACTGTTGGCGAACTGATTAACGTCTATGCCGTATCCGACCTGGTATTTGTCGGCGGCAGCCTTGTGCCGAACGGAGGCCACAATGTCCTGGAGCCCGCATCCCTGCGTGTGCCGGTCCTGTTCGGCCCGCATATGAACAACTTCAAGGAAATTGCCGCGCTGCTCCTCGAGTTTTCGGCGGGAGTCCGGGTTGCAGATGGGGAGGAACTGGCGGTCATGGTTTCTTCCCTGCTCGCAGACCGGGAAAAGCGACTGGAAATGGGCGACAACGGGGCAAGGCTGCTGGCGGAAAACAGCGGCTCGACGGAGCGGCACATGGCGGTTATCGAGAGGTTCATGGGCGGCGGTAATGCGTTGATTGGTTGAGTAGTTGAGTTGTTGAATTGTTTAGAACATGAGATTTTGCCGCTCGACTACTCAACTACTCAACATGTTTTTCATTGCGGGTTTATCAATGGCTGACCTGGAAATATATTTCAAGGAACTTGTGGACGGCAAGCGGAGAGGCCTAGCCGATCGGCTGCTGTTAGCCTTTTTGACAGCCTTGTCCTTCTTCTATGCCCTCATCATGCGTCTACGCTCTGCAATCTATGCATCTGGGATTTTTCCCGTGCGTCGCCTCGCCCGGCCGGTGATCTCGGTGGGGAACATTGCCGTTGGCGGGACCGGCAAGACGCCGACGGTGGCTGCATTGGCGCGATATTTCATGGCACGGGGGAAGCGGGTGGTGGTCCTCTCCCGCGGTTACGGTGGGACGCTGGCCGGGAAGATTTGCATCGTCTCCGACGGGAAGAAACTCCTGGCGACTGCCGCGGAGGCGGGTGACGAGCCGTATCTGCTGGCTGCCTCCATTCCCGGCTTGATGGTAATGGTCGGCGCTGACCGTTATCGGGCCGGGAGCGTGGCGCAAGAGCGGCTCAATCCCGATATCTTTATTCTTGATGACGGTTTCCAGCACCTCCGTCTCCACCGTGACCTGAATGTGCTGCTCCTAGACTGCAAAAAGCCTTTCAGTAACGGCAGGACCTTCCCGGCAGGGATGCTGCGCGAGCCTGAAGCAGCGGTAAAGCGGGCCGACCTGGTCATCTTCACCCGCTGCACAGACGGCAATCAGCAGCAGGTTGCCCAAGCTATTCACAAGCCTTTCTGCCGTGCTGTCCATGCCCTGTCAGGCATCGTCCCTCTCCCGGATGGCCCGGTGCAACCCTTTACAGGGTTGGCAGGAATGAGTGTCATGGCTTTTGCCGGGATTGCCGACCCTGCGGCTTTCTTTGATGCCCTGGAGGGGGAAGGGGTACAGCTTGTCACTACCCTTGCCTTTGCCGATCATATCCATTACGGAGAGGAAGAAATCGCAGCCCTGTGCAGGCTTAAGGATGCCTCCCGTTCCGCCTGTATGATCACCACGGGAAAGGATGCGGTAAAACTTGCGCCATACCTCGACAGACTGGGGCCGGTCTATGCCGCGGTGTTGGAGGTGAGGTTCCTCGACAAAGGGGTGCTGGAAGGGAGCCTCGAAAAACTGCTTTAACAATGGGGAGGAAATATGGCATTATCACAGCAACTCCTTGATATTCTTGCCTGTCCGCAGTGCAAGGGTAAGCTTACGATTCCCGATGATTCTGGACTGATCTGCCCGGCGTGCCGGCTAAGATTCCCCATCAGGGGAGGGATTCCGGTCATGCTGGTGGATGAGGCGGAAGAAATCAGTGAAGGGTGAAGGGTGAAGGGTGAAGGGTGAAGGGTGAAGGGTGAAGGGTGAAGAGATTAGAGAAGGATAACATACGGAGTATTCTGGTGCGGGCGACTAACTGGCTTGGGGATGCGGTAATGAATACCCCTGCCCTCGGTGCGATCCGCGAGACCTTTCCCACCGCCCGAATTACCCTGCTGGCCAACCCGCTGGTGGCGCAGCTTTTTGCTTCCCACGACTGGATCGATGAGGTGATGGTCTATGACCGGCAGGGAAAGCATGCCGGCCTGGCGGGGAAGCTGCGGCTTGCAGGTGAATTGCGGCCAAGGCGCTTCGACCTGGCGATTCTCCTTCAGGACGCTTTTGACGCTGCCCTCATTACCATGCTTGCCGGCATTCCCCGCCGCCTGGGGAACAAGAGCGACGGGCGGGCCCTTTTGCTGACCCATGGCTTCGCCCACCGCGAGGGGGCTGTAGATTGCCACCATGTGGACAACTATCTCCGGATGCTTGCTTCTTTCGGCATTAGCGGCAGTACAAAACGCCTCCACCTCCGTACGACCGTTGCTGAGGATGCAGCCATGGCAAAACTGCTGGCCGGCAGCGGCATCGGCCCCGACGACTTCGTGCTCGGAGTCAATCCCGGCGCCACCTACGGCTCGGCAAAACGGTGGTATCCTGAGCGGTTTGCCGTCGTGGCGCGGGATTTGGGCCAAGCGTGGCGGGCCAGGGTGGTGATTACCGGCGGTCCCACCGAGGAGGGGATGGCCGGTGAGATAGCCGCAACTCTGGATGGCGCGTGCCTGAACATGGCCGGCAAGACGGACGTCCGCCAGCTCATGGCTCTCATCAAGCGCTGCAACTTCTTCATCACCAACGATTCCGGGCCGATGCACATTGCCGCAGCGTTTCATGTGCCTTTGGTGGCGGTTTTCGGCTCAACGGATCACCGCACCACCTACCCGTATGCCGACAATGCCCTGGTGGTACGCAAGGAGACTGACTGCGCCCCCTGCCTGAAGCGTGAGTGTCCCACGGACCACCGCTGCATGACCGCGGTCACGGCCGAGGACGTGGTGGCGGCGGCAAAAAAACTAAAATCAGTTCTAAGTTCTATGTTCTAAGTTCAATGTCGAAAACCTTGAACCTTGAACCTTGAACCTTGAACGTAGAACGTAGAACGTAGAACGGACTCTATGCGCGTACTGATTGTAAAATCGTCTGCCCTGGGGGATATCATCAACGCCCTGCCGGTGCTTGATTATCTGCACACGGCTTTGCCGGGTATCGAGATTGATTGGGTGGTGGAGGAACCATTCCGTGAGATCCTGGACGGCAACCCATTCCTCAGTACCATCCATGTGGTGCGCACCAAGGTTTGGCGCAAACACCCCTTTGCCGCCGCCACCTGGCGCGAGATCGGCGCATTGAGGGAGAGCCTGCAAGAGCGGGACTTCGACCTGGTGTTCGATATCCAAGGGAACCTGAAGAGCGGTCTCATCTGCTGGCTCACCGGCACCGAGGACCGGATCGGTTTTGTCCGCGACGACCTCCAGGAGTCGGTCAATCTTCTCTTCACTACCCGCCAGGTGCCGTTGCGCCGGCAGGATTACCACGTTACGGAAAAATACCTGCGTCTCGTCAGCATTCCCTTTGCCAGAGACTTTCGGGAGATGGAGCTCAATTCCACCATTGCCACGAGTCCCGAGGACAATGCCAACGCTGAGGCGCTACTTGCCACCCTCAGCGACGGCCTGGTGTTCCTTTTTCACTATGGTACCACCTGGCAGACCAAGTTCTGGAGTGAGGCGGGGTGGACAGCCCTCGGCAAAGCCGTACTGGAGCGGTTTTACAACTCAAGCATTCTCTTTTCCTGGGGGAATGAGGCGGAAAAGGCTGTTGTTACGGAGATTGCCAAGTCCATCGGTCCGGGGGCGCGGGTGATCGATCGTTATTCGCTGAAAGGGCTGGCGGCGTTGCTGAAAAAGGTCGATCTGGTGGTGGGGGGGGATACCGGTCCGCTCCATCTGGCTGCGGCGGTTGGCACACCGACTGTGTCGTTTTACCGGGCCAGCGACGGCAAGGGGAGCGGGCCGCGCGGCAGACAGCATGTTGTTATCCAGTCTTCCATGCACTGTACGAAATGCTTCCGCACCAAGTGCGACAAGGATGAGGCCTGCAGGGCGACCATCAAGGTGGAGACGGTTATGGCAGGGATAGAAGCCTTGCTGGGCGACTGAGATGGCAGAAACCGTACATATAATAGAGCCGACCCTGGCAAGCCAAGCCGGACATTGTCATAGCTTCGTTGCCAGCCTTTGTCAGGCGGGGTCTGCGGATCAGACACAGTTTCGGGTCTGGGGGGGGAAGCAGGCCTGGCTTCCCGGCCTCGTGGCCGGGAAGCTGTGTCTTGAACGATTCTTTTACCGGAAGATTCGCAGGCTGCAGGAGTTGTTTCTGTTCCGCCGCCTCCTGGCCGGACCAGGGCGTATTTTTGTCTCCACTGCCGGTCGGGTTGACATGGTCCTGCTCGACTGGGCAGCTTCTGCCGGCGTTCCCCCGAACAAGGTATTTTTCTACATGCACTGGGTGCGCCCCACACCGCGTAAACTGGCTTTTTTCCGGAAAATGGCACGGAGGCACCCTGCTCTGGTGATTATAGGGCCGACCACTTCAGTGGTGGAGGTGTTTGCCGGTTGCGGCTTTACCAACTGCCTGGTGGTCCCTTATCCCATTACCCCGCGTGAGACGGAACAGGTGCCGGCCACGGAGTTCCGCCACCTGCTCTTTGCCGGTGCGGCGCGGCAGGACAAGGGGTTTTCCTATGTGGTGGACCTGTTGAGTCATCTGGCGGCGTCGGGGGAAGCGATCCCGGTGACCCTGCAGACCTCGGCGGATCACTACGACAAGTTTGATACAGCAACGAAAGCTGACCTGGAGCGCCTGAACCTTCTTCACTATCCGCAGCTGGCAATACGCCCCGAAACGCTGGCCGCTTCGGACTACTTTGCACTGTACAACGGTGCAATTTGCCTGCAACCGTACAATGTCCAGGATTTTAGCGACCGCATCAGCGGCATCACCCTCGATGCGCTGTCCATGGGGGCACCGCTGGTAACCCTTGCCGGCACATGGATGGCACGGGTTGTTGAGCGGTTTGCCGCAGGCATTGTTATCACTTCGCCGGCACCCGACCAGCTGCTGGACGCTGTACAACGCATCATAGCGGAGTACGGTCGTTATCAAGCCAATGCCTGCCGGGCGGGACGAACTCTTCAGGAGGAGCACAGCGCCAGTCACCTCTATGCGCTGCTGACGGCAAAAAGTGTGGAGAAACCATGACTGAGACGTCGCACCGTCCGCTGACGGCGGTGCTCATCGCATACAATGAGGCCCAGCGCATTGCGGCCTGCCTCGAAAGTCTCACTTGGGTCGACGAGATCGTGGTGGTCGATTCCGGAAGCAGCGACGATACGCTGAAGATTGCCAGGCGTTTTACCGAGCGGGTTGTTACTGTTCCGTGGCGGGGGTTCGGGCCGCAGAAGCAGGCTGCTGTGGATCTGGCCAGTCATGACATGGTCTTCAATGTGGACTGTGATGAGCGGGTAACCCCGGAGCTGGCTGCGGAAATCCGAACAATCCTGGCCGGCAGTAACGTTGCAGCTGCTTACCAGGTGCCGCGTCGCACCTTCTTGGGCAGTAAAGAGATCAAGCATTGCGGTTGGTACCCGGACCGGACGGTGCGCTTGTTCGACCGGACCAGAGCGCATTTCAGTGAACACCTTGTCCACGAGGGTGTACATGTCGACGGTACAACCGTTCGCTGCAAACAGCACCTGCTGCACTATTCGTTCGTCGGCCTGGCTGATCTCATCGTCAAAATGAACCGCTACAGTGACCTGTCCGCCCAGCAGATGTTTGCGGGAGGGAAACGGTTTACAACGGCAGACATCACCTTCCGGCCGCTCTTCGCCTTTGTGAAGACCTATCTGATGAAGCTCGGTTTCCTCGACGGCGTCGAAGGGTTCGAAATAGCGGTGGCCAATGCCGTGAGCACCTTTGCCAAGTACATCAAACTGCGTGAGCTCGGGCTGCGGGAGGCAGATGAGCGGAGGTTGAGCGCGTGAAGATTGCCATCGTCAGGCTCACCTCGCTCGGTGACATCATCTTTTGCATGGCAGCATTGCAGCTCATCAAGCGTCGCCTCCCTGAGAGCTCAATCACCTGGTTTGCCGACCGGAAATTTGCCGATATCCTGGATTACAATCCCGATCTGGCGGGAGTCGTCAAGATAGATCTGAAAGGGTTGAAGAAGGATTTTTCCACCCGGAAGCTCCGGGATGAATACCGTCGGATTTCCTTGGCGGGGAAGTTTGACCTGGTTATCGATCTGCATGGCCTGGTCAAGTCTGCATTCGTAGCCCGGATGATTGGTCGGAAGACGGTTGGCTTTCATCGCAGCATGATCAAAGAGCCGTTGGCTGCACTCTTCTATCAGCGGACGCTGGTGGTGCCTGGCGACGCTATGCCGGCCTACCGCTACGCACAGCTGGCCATGGCAGCTCTAGGCTTTTCCTGCGAGGAGGAGGAGCTGAAGACGAAACAGCCCTTCCTCTTTTATCGGGACGAGGACGGAGCGATTACCCGTGACCTTTTTCGTCCGGGTCGGAAAAACGTCATCTTTGTGCCGGGGACGAGCGCAGCGGAGAAAAATTATCCATGGGATAAGTATGTGGCCATCGCTGAAGGCTTGCGGCAGAATGTCCTGGTCTGCCATGGCAGTGACCAGGAGTACGCCGTGGCCTGCGCCATTGCCGAGCGTTCTTCCTCTGTTTCGCTTCTTCCCCGGTTGAATCTCAATCAGCTGAAGGCCGCCATCAGCCGGGCAGACCTGGTCATCGGCGGAGATACGGGACCGACCCACATCGCTTGGGCTAACAATGTTCCATCTATAACCCTCTTTGGCCCGACTCCTCCCTGCACCTATGTCACCAAAGTCAACCGAATCGTCACTGCACCCGTTGCGCAGGGCGTTTTCGCTATTCGGGACATTGACGTGAACACCATTCTCTCCCTGGCCGAGGAGCTGCTGCAATGACCACATCCCCGCCCAAGACAATTCTTATAGTCTGCATTCGCTTGATCGGCGATGTCATCCTTACTACTCCACTCATCGGACTTCTGAATGAGGCGTATCCGGATGCGGCCATAGACATGCTTGTAAATCGCGGCACCGGTGAGTTTCTGGAGAAGGACCCACGGGTGAGGAGGGTGCTCTATTCGGAGGGTTGCTTGGTTGGAGCGCGGCGCACAGGGGCAAGCTATCTGAGTAGGATTTTCCGCCGATACGATCTGGCGATCAACATGAACGCTTCAGATCGTGGTAACCTTGCAGTCCTTTTTGCCAGCCGGCACTGGCGCGTAGGGATATATTACGGCAACCAGTTCTGGAAAGATGTCTGGAAACGCCTGTTTTTCAGTCATCCAATTCCATATCCTTTTCCAATCCACTATGCCCGCCTTTGTCAAGTGGTTGCTGAAAAACTGGGGATAGCTGTCACTAGGCTAGAAGCTAAGGTTTTCTGTGATGATAATGACGAGGCGAAAGTCGTTTCACTTCTGACGGACCGGGCTGCAAAAAGAAATTATTTCGTCATTCATCCCTTTGCCCGCTGGCGTTACAAATACTGGCAAGGGGAACGGTTTGCGGCGGTGAGCGATGCAATCGTGGAGAAATACGGGCTGCAGCCGATCTGGACATCTTCTCCCGATCGGGAAGAGATTGCCCTGTTGCATGAATCGGCGCATCTCTGCAAGCATCAGCCGGTTCTGGTCGCAGGGGAACTGTCCCTCAACCAGATGACCTGCCTTCTCTCCCGTTCTTCTCTCTATGTCGGCCTCGATACCGCCATCAGTCACCTGGCGGCCACAACCGGGGTTCCGATGGTAGCCCTGTACGGCCCCACCATTTCAGCCTGGTGGGCTCCCTGGAACAACGCCGGTCCCGTGGCGCAGCAGTGGACTCTGCCGCGCGGAACCCAGCGGAACGGCAATATTATGGTCATCCAGAAAGATTGGGAATGCGTTCCCTGCGGCAGGGCCGGCTGCGATGACAGCGGCATGGAGAGCCGCTGCATGGCCGGCATCGAGGTAGGGGAGGTGCTGGACGCTGTCGGCTTGTTGCTGGACAAAACTCCGCTGCTGAAGGGTGGTGGCAATGCATCCTGAGAGACGCTTGCTTGTCATTTCGTATTTTTCAAAGATTGACGGCATGGCCTGTGCTCAGCATATCGACGACCGGCTTCCCTATCTGCGCGAAAGGGGGATCACGCCGCTGATGTTGACCGGCGTATGCGGCGGTCGCTGGCCGAATATGGTGCAGGCGAGGGTTCCGTCAGTGGCCCCCTCGGGAATACGTTTCGAACTGCGACACCTGCGGCGTGCAAGCAGGCTGGTCAAACTGCTGACGCCGATTATTCTTCTGCCGCTTCTCCCCTTCTATTTCATTGAAAAGCTCATCATCGACCTGGACAGCCAGTGGTCATGGTTTCCCCTGGCGATTGTGCGCGGCTGGTTTCTATGCCGAAATTACAGGCCGGAAGCCATTTATGCCACCGGCGGGCCTCCCAGCGCCCATCTGGTCGCTGCCTGCATTTCCCGCTGGTGCGGTATCCCGTGGATTGCGGAGTTCCAGGATCCACTGGTTCATAATGATTGGCAACGCAGCGGGCGGGCGCTCAGGGTCTTTATCTGGCTGGAACGGTTCATCTGCAGGAGGGCGTCTGCGGTTGTCTTTCTCACCGATGCTGCCAGGGAGAAGTCAACCCAGCGCACTGGGCTTGGCAAGCGGGGCTGGACCGTTTATCCCGGTGCCGATCCGGCGAATATGCCGACCGTGGAGTATCGGAAAGGAGAATGCTGTCATTTTTCCCATTTCGGCTCCCTTGGTGGGTCACGCAATCTCAAGGTTTTTCTCGAAGGGTTACAGCTGGTATTCCATGACAATCCGGACCTGGTCAAGGTCGTCAGGCTAGATATCTACGGCACCTGTGACCGGTTGTCGCGGGAGCTCATCGCCAAGTTTCCCTATCCCGGGGTAATCAGTGACTTCGGCAGGGTGCCGCGCGCGGAATCGCTCATTGCCATGAAAAAAAGCGACGTGTTGCTCCTCATCCAGAATACCGAGGAGTTCTCCTCGGAAACGATCCCGTCAAAAACCTACGAATACCTCCATAGCGGACGTCCTGTCCTGGGGCTGGTGCATAACAACGCCGAATTGCAGGAGATGCTCCGTTCACTGGGGCATATGGCGGTTGCTGCAGCCTCTGCTATGGCTGTGAAAGAAGGAATTATGGGTGCTTACGGCATGTGGCGTGATGAGATCAAGGGCGGAGTTCTGCAAATCTCCCCTTATACCGTTGAAGCAGCGACCGACCAAATAATCGGTCTGGTTGCCGCTATCCATCCGGCTCAAATCTAGAAAAGGGTTTTTATGGTGAAGGCGAGCATAATAATTGTAAGCTACAACGGGTTGGAAGAGACGACTGCTCTCTGTCTGCAAAGTATTTTTTCACAGACGAGTCATCCCGCTTACGAGGTGATAGTTGTCGATAACAACTCCTCTGACGGGACGCAGGAATACCTGAAAAGTCTTGCTGAACGAGAGCCTCGGCTCAGGCTTGTCCTGAATACCTCCAATCGGGGCTTTGCCGGCGGCAATAATGACGGCATACGGGCAGCCAACGGTGATTTTCTCGTTCTCCTCAACAGCGATACCCTGGTGACGGTCGACTGGCTTCCAAGGCTTGTGAACGCTCTGGAAAAGGACTGTTCCATAGGCCTTGTGGGGCCGGTTTCCAATGCGGTAGGTAATGAACAGAAGATTTACACCAGTGGGACGACAGTAGATGAAATTCTGGCAGAAGGGCTGAAATGGTCGGAGATGAGCAAGGGGGATGCCTTTGATACCGAACGGCTCGGCTTTTTTTGCGTCGCATTGCGCAGGGACGTCCTGAAGGTCGTCGGTTTCCTCGATGAGGCCTATGACTTGGGATTCTACGAGGACGACGACTTCTGCATCAGAGTGTCCAAGGCCGGCTACCGACTGGTTTGTCTCGAGGACGTGTTTGTCTACCATCGGGGGAGCGCTTCATTCAAGAAGGCGCCTAAGGCAACCAAGGAGTTGTTGAAAAAAAACAGGAAACTTCTTGAAGCAAAGTTCAACTTGAGATATCGTCCCAGTCATCCTCGTGACAGGCAGTTGGCTCTGGTTGAGTCTTATCTGGCATCCCTGGGAAACTTCCTGAATGATGCACGGCTTGTTGAAAAGATTAATAACAGAATGCACATCCTCGACGGATTAATGCCAAAGGGCCTTTTCAAGAGGATTATTTTTAAGAAGCGTCTTCGGGAAATCACTACTCATCCCTTGTTGGCAGGCCGATTGCCGCGTTTTGGAGGTTGAACTTTAATGGGAAGTCCTGCGCAGTGGTTAACGACGAAGATTGACAGAAAAAAAGCCAAGTTCGGCAGATGGTTGCGGTACAACTGGCTTCTTTGGCGTAAAGAGCGGGAATTCAGAAACGACAGGAATTACAATTTAAATTTGGTGGAAAAAGGTTTTTTGGACCGAAGAGCCGATGCAGGTGATGACAAGGCTCTGCTATCAAGAATAATTAAGGCCTATAAATTGGCTAAAGAGAGCCAGCACGGTGTAAGCCCGAGCTATCAGGTGAGCAATGAATGGGTCCCCATTTATAATCACCAGTTGGGCGAAGTCATGCGTGCGCTGCAAAGTGAAGATGTGGTGGCCCTCGGCAGTATTTATGAGAACTTCTGGCGAAACTCATGTAGTGCCGGTCTGATCGGCTTATCTCTGGATATGCAGAAATACTTTTTCAGCGGCAGCATCAAAAAACTTCACAAAAAGATCTTTCTCTTTGATACCCTGCATCGCTTCAACCTCTGGAAAAGCCTGCTGGGTAACACCCATGATGTCAAGGCGCTTGAGTCTCCCTCAATTGGCAATCCTTTCGGTTATTTTCTGGATGGGCATTTTATTAAGGCCGGCTCTGACTACCTCCATTACTATGCCACGCTGATAGAGAGGCTTACTAGGAGAACCGGCGGGCGCCGGGTTGTCGTTGAACTGGGGGGCGGATTTGGAGGAATGGCGTATTATCTTGCGAGGGACAATGATAATCTGACCTATCTGGATTTCGATTTGCCAGAAAATATGGCATTGACAGCGTATTACCTTTTGAAAGCCTTTCCTGAGAAAAAAACAGTTCTCTACGGGGAATCGGACTTGTCAACGGATTGCATTAACAGCAATGATATAATCCTCATGCCTAACTTCGAACTGCCCAAGTTGCCTGACAATAGCGCCGATTTGATTTTTAACTCGTATAGTTTGGCTGAGATGTCAGCGGAAGCGATTCGTAACTACATTGCTGAATTCACCCGAATTGCAAGGCAGTATCTTCTGCATGTGAACCATACGAAACAGTGTCTTGTTGGGGCTGATGAATTCGGAATTAATCCGGAGTGGTTTGATCTTCTCTACAAAGTGCCTGCCTTGTGGAACGCTGGGAGAAACCCGGATACGGATGAATATGAATATCTCTACAAGAAGATTGACGGTTGAGAAGCTAAGCAGCAAAAGCCGTATTAGTTGTGGGGTGGAACTTATTCATGAATACAACGTATGAGAAGACCTTACTCACCATAGCAATACCGACATACAACAGGGCTGACTGTCTGGACCTGTGTCTGTCGCAGATATGCAAGCAGCTCAAGGGCTTTGAAGCTTCCGTTGAACTGATCGTGTCAAATAATTGTTCCACTGATGCTACCGATGACATCGTCAGGAACTATGTAGACCGTGGCATTGAGATACGCTATATCAAAAACAGCGAAAACATCGGTGCAGACGGCAATATCTGTCAATGCTTCACCATGGCCACCGGAAAGTATGTACTTGTCTTTGCCGATGACGATGTGTTGCTGGATGGGGCGCTGGAGAATATTCTCAGGGTGCTGGATGGCGACTATGGTGTTATTCATCTAAAAAGCTATTCATTCCTCAACGACTATCTCACGGAAAGGCCGCGCGAGCCATCCGGTTGTTATCTAACCTATGATGACAAGCGTCTCTTTATCGACAAGGTTGACATCATGCTTACCTTCATTTCCGGCACTATTGTCAACAAATCCCTGGTCGATCCTGATCTGAACTTTGACGAGTTCAAGAGCACCAACCTTGTCCAGCTTTCCTGGACATTATCCGCACTGTTGAATGCCAGGCAGAACCTATTTATCGACAGTTTCCTGCTTGCCGCAAAGGCTGAAAATACAGGTGGATATCGATTATGCACGGTTTTCGGAGTAAACTTGAACAAAATTTTTGCTGCCTTTGTGCAGAGGGGAGCTGACCCCGGATATTTCGAGATCATAAACATAAAAATTCTGAGAAGTTTTTTTCCCAACTACATACTTACGATGAGAAAAAACGCCGGCAGTTTTCACCATGAGGATTACTATCATACCCTCTACCCGGTATTCAAAGCCTATCCAAGTTTCTGGCTGGTAACGTGGCCTGCCATAAGGCTGCCGCTCATGCTGGCAAAACTTTGGTACAAGATCTGTAAGAAATTTATCAAGATTTTTAAGTTGAACTGATCGGGGTGAGGACATGTCTTCATATTGCAGGGAAAACGGCTTGATGCTCTATCTGCTGAAAAAAATGCGATCCATCAAGGGGAAAATCTATAACCACTTTCTGGCAAAAAAATTGCCCGGCGCTGAAAACATCAACATCCATCCCTCCGCGCAGCTGTTTGGCCTGGGCAGTATGACAATAGGCAAAAACTTCATGGCGGGAGAGCATCTGCGCATGGAGGCCATCAGCCGGTACGGTCCCGTGCTCTACAATCCCCGGATTGTCATCAAAGACAACGTATGTCTTAACGATTTTGTCCACATTGGCGCGGTAAGCTACATAGAAATCGGCAATAACGTGCTGATGGCGAGCAAGATTTATATCTCCGACCATAACCACGGAAGCTATAGCGGCGAAGACCAGTCATCCCCCGAGACCCCCCCCGGCATGCGGGTCATTGGCAGCAGCAAGCAGGTAATAATCGGCGACAACGTCTGGATCGGCGAATTTGTTTCCATCCTTCCCGGGGTTACCATCGGCGCGGGGAGCATCATCGGTGCCAATTCGGTGGTTTCCAGGAGTATTCCGCCAAGTTCCATCGCGGTCGGTTGCCCGGCCAGGGTGGTGAAGAGCTATGACCATGCCCAGGCGAAATGGGTCTCAGCTTGAGGGCCATATCGATTTATTCCGGTTATAATTAAATTTCCCCTGAAAGGTAGTTCTCCATGCTGAAAATCCTCACAGTCTTCGGCACCCGCCCCGAGGCGATAAAAATGGCCCCGGTAATCAAGGCGCTGGAAAAGCAGCCGGACCGCTTCGAGAGTGTGGTCTGCGTCACTGCCCAGCATCGGCAGATGCTCGACCAGGTGCTGGAGCTGTTCGCCATCAGGCCCACATACGACCTGAACATCATGAAACCCGGCCAGGACCTCTTTGACATCACCTGTAACGTGCTCCAGGGGCTGAAGCCGGTACTGGAAAAGGAGCGGCCGGACCTGGTCCTCGTTCACGGCGACACCACCACGACCATGGCCGCAGCCATCGCCTCTTTTTACTGCCGGACCAGGGTGGGACACGTGGAGGCGGGCCTCAGGACCCACGACAAGTTTGCGCCGTTTCCCGAGGAGATCAACCGTCGGCTGGCGGGAGCCGTCGCCGACCTCCATTTCGCCCCGACCGACGCTTCCCGGCAGAACCTGCTGCGGGAGGGGGTTGCTGCCGGTGCGATCTTTGTTACCGGGAACACCGTGGTGGATGCACTTCTTGCAGTTTCGGAGCGGATAAAGAGCGATCCCGCAGTTGCCGGGCGTTTTGGCCGGGAATTTTCCTTTCTCGATCCCGCAAAGCGCTTGATCCTTGTTACCGGCCACCGGCGGGAAAACTTCGGCACCGGCTTCGAGCAGATCTGCCATGCCCTCGCAGATATTGCACTTGCTTACCCGGATGTGGAGGTTCTCTATCCGGTCCACCTCAACCCAAATGTTCAGGAACCGGTCAGGCGCATTCTCGGCAGGGTGGGGCTTGATAACGTCCACCTGATTGAACCTGTTGATTACCTCCCTTTCGTCTATCTCATGAACCGCTCCTACCTGATTATCACCGATTCCGGTGGCGTGCAGGAAGAGGCCCCGTCATTGGGGAAGCCGGTGCTGGTGATGCGTGAAACCACGGAACGCCCCGAGGCGGTTGTTGCCGGAACGGTCAAGCTGGTCGGTACCAACCAGGAGCGGATCGTCGCGGAAGCCGCGCTGCTCCTCAACGATGGCGATGCGTACCGCGCCATGAGCCTCGCCCACAACCCTTACGGTGACGGCCAGGCGGCCGGGCGGATCATTGAAGTGCTCCAAGGACTGTGACCTGGAGCAGTTCACCACTGAGCCACAGAGAGAAGGATTACTCATGAAATACAGACCCATTGACCTCTCCGGGGTCAAAACCTATCCCCTGGCGGAGCGGCAGAACAAGGTGAGCATCAGCGCGGATTTTGGCACGCCGGTTTTCGCCGGCATGTCCGTTGCCCAGCTGTTGGCCGCCATGCCTCCCCAGCTCGGTTCCCGGGCGCTGCTTGGGATCATTGATGCTATCGTCAACGCCCGGGCCAAGGGGAAGCCGGTGGTGATGGCCATGGGCGCCCATGTGCTCAAATGCGGTCTGCAACCGGTCCTGAAAAGCCTCATCGAGGCGGAAGCAGTCACCGCCTTTGCCCTGAACGGCGCCGGGTCGGTCCACGATTACGAAATTTCCCTGATCGGAGCAACCAGCGAGGATGTGGGAGCGGTGCTCCACTGCGGCACCTTCGGCATGGCCGAGGAGACCGGCCGCGACATCAACCGGGCACTCAGGGAGGGTGTTGCCGCAGGGCTCGGTTACGGCGAGGCGGTGGGGCGCTTTATCATCGCCAACAACAATCCCTTCAGGGATTACAGCCTGCTGGCCGTCTGCGCGGAGAGGGATATCCCGGTTACGGTCCATGTGGCCCTGGGGACCGACATCATCCACCAGCACCCCACTGCCGACGGGGCGGTGATCGGCGAAGCTTCCTACACGGATTTCAAAATCCTCACTTCGGTGGTTTCGGAGTTGGGGGATGGCGGCGTCTATCTGAATGTGGGGAGCGCGGTGCTCCTTCCCGAGGTCTTTCTCAAGGCCCTCTCCATTGCCCAGAACCTGGGACATCACGTGGACCACTTCACCACTGCCAACTTCGATATGCAGCAGCACTACCGCCCCCTGCAGAATGTGGTGAAGCGCCCAACGTCCGGCAAGAGCCGCGGTTACACCATCACCGGGCACCATGAAATCATGCTGCCGCTCCTGGCGGCGGGCATACTTGACAGGATAAAGCCGTGAAGAGTAAATCGTGAGAAGTGAGAAGTGAAAAAGGCTCATCTAACCTGTTCCTAACTACTCACGACTTACTACTTACTACTTACTACTTACTGAACTGGAGTTCACATGGAACGAAAAGATATCGAATCACTCTTTACCAGAGCCAAAGACATCCGAGCCCTGGTAATCGGCGACCTGATGCTCGATGAATACCTGTGGGGCAAGGCGGAGCGGATTTCGCCCGAGGCGCCGGTGCAGGTGGTGGATGTAACCCGTGAAGACCTGCGCCTGGGTGGCGCCGGCAACGTGGTCAATAATCTGGTGGCGCTCGGCTGTCAGGTGGCAGTATGCAGCGTCATCGGCGGCGATGAAAACGGCAGTCACCTGCGCCATGCCTTTACCGGCAAGGGGGTTGACCTGAACGGTGTCTTTGAGGACCCGCTCCGCCTGACCAGCAAGAAAACCAGGGTTATTGCCGCCAACCAGCAGATCGTCCGCATTGACCGGGAGTCCAGGGATGAAATATCCCTTCTTTTTGAGGAAAAGGTCCTCGACTTTCTTGCTGCCGAGGCATACCGCTTTAATGTCATTCTTGTTTCGGACTACCTCAAGGGAGTATTGACCCCGCGGGTTCTGGAGGCGGTTTGTGCGACCGGCAGACGTCTGGGGATTCCGGTGGTTATCGATCCGAAAGGAAACGATTACGGCAAATACCGGGGGGCGACCATGCTCACTCCGAACCGCAAAGAGGCGGAAACCGCCTCGCGCATTGCCATCAGGGACGTGGAGAGTCTGACAAAGGCCGCCGGTTTATTACTGGAAGGGCTGGAACTGGACGCCGTTCTCATCACCCGGAGTGAAGAGGGGATGTCGCTCTTCAAGCGCGACGGCAAGACGGTCCACATCCCCACTGTCGCCCGCGAGGTTTACGATGTCACCGGGGCCGGCGATACGGTGCTGTCGGTCCTGAGCCTTTGCCTGGCGTGCGGCCTTGAGCCGGGTGAAGCGGCGAGGGTCGCCAATGTGGCTGCCGGCATTGCGGTCGGCAAACTGGGGACCTCCACGGTTTCTCCCGGGGAGATCATCGCCGAGATCGGTCACGGCCACCAGGACAGCGATGCAAAGATCAAGAACCTGGATGTGCTGGCCTCGATGGTTGCTGCCGAAAGGGAGAAAGGGAAACGGCTGGTCTTCACCAACGGCTGCTTTGACCTCCTCCACGTGGGACATGTGAAATACCTGCAGAAGGCGCGGACCTTCGGCGACCTGCTGGTGATCGGTCTCAACAGCGATGCATCGGTGCGCCGTCTCAAAGGGGAGAGCCGACCGCTGATCGAAGAGTCAGAGCGGGCCCATATACTGGCCGCCCTGGACTGCGTCGATTATGTGGTGATCTTCGACGAGGATACGCCGCTGAGGCTCATCAATACCTTGCGGCCGCAGGTGCTGGTCAAGGGGGGGGACTATACCCCGGAGCGGGTAGTGGGCAAAGAGGTGGTGGAGTCATACGGCGGCAGGGTGGAACTTGTGACCTTTGTCGACGGTAAATCCACCACGAACATCATCGACAAGATCCGTAAGGGGGCATGAGAGGCGCGTGCAAGACGTGCTGAATTGCCTTAAAAGCAAGAATATGTTATGGTGTATAATTTCAGAGCGGCCGCTTTTAATTACTTGTCATATAATGCCATGCTGATGCAAAAAAACCAGACAGACGGAGGCTCCATGAAAAAAGCGTTAATTACCGGCATTACCGGCCAGGACGGTTCATACCTGGCGGAGCTGTTGCTGAAAAAGGGATACGAGGTGCACGGCCTTATCCGCCGCTCCTCTTCCTTTAATACCGGCAGGATCAACCATATCTACCAGGACCCCCATGAATCCAGTGCAAGGCTGTTTCTCCACTATGGCGACCTGAACGACGCCAGTTCCCTGAACAAGGTGCTGCGCGATGTAAGGCCTGAGGAGATTTACAACCTTGGCGCCCAAAGCCATGTCAGGGTTTCATTTGACGTGCCCGAATACACCGGTGAGGTGGATGCCCTGGGGGCGGTGCGTATTCTCGAGGCTATCCGCGAAACCGAGCTGAATACGAGGTTTTACCAGGCATCGTCGTCCGAGCTTTACGGCAAGGTGGTGGAGACGCCGCAGAAAGAGACCACCCCCTTCTATCCCCGTTCTCCCTATGCCTGCGCCAAGGCCTATTCATACTACATTACCGTCAACTACCGGGAAAGCTACAACCTCTTTGCCTGTAACGGCATCCTTTTCAATCACGAGTCACCGCGCCGCGGCGAGACCTTTGTCACGAGGAAGATCACCCGCGCCGCTGCCCGGATCAAGCTCGGGATACAACCCTGCCTCTACCTGGGGAACATTGATGCCAAAAGAGACTGGGGCTTTGCCGGAGATTACGTGGAGGCCATGTGGCTCATGCTGCAGCAGCCTGAGCCTGACGATTACGTAGTCGCCACCGGCGAAACCCACTCGGTGCGGGAGTTCGCCGAAAAGGTCTTCGCCCGTCTCGATATGCCGCTCCAGTGGCAGGGGAGCGGAGTCCACGAAAAGGGGATTGACGCAAAAAGCGGCAGGATCGTCATCGAGATCGACCCCAAGTATTTCCGGCCGGCAGAGGTGGACCTCCTCCTCGGCGACCCGACCAAGGCCAGGGAGATGCTCAACTGGCAACCGCGGACCGATTTTGAAGGGCTGGTCGACATGATGGTTGATGCCGACATGCTTGAGGCCGAAAGAGAGCAGCGGGCCAATGGATAAGACGGCAAAAATCTATGTAGCCGGCCACCGCGGGCTGGTTGGCTCGGCCATCCTCAGAAGGCTGCAAGCGGAAGGGCACGACAACCTTGTTGTCCGCACCAGCGCCGAGCTCGACCTGCGTAATCAGGCCGCAGTAGCCGGCTTCTTTGCCCGGGAAAAACCGGAGTACGTCTTCCTTGCCGCCGCCAGGGTGGGGGGGATCGTTGCCAACAACAGTTTCCCGGCCGAGTTTCTCTACGACAACCTGATGATCCAGACCAACGTCATTCATCACGCCTGGCTGAACGGTGCGAGAAAACTCCTGTTCCTCGGCAGCACCTGCATCTATCCGAAGCTGGCTCCGCAGCCGATCAGGGAGGAGTACCTGCTCACCGGCCCCCTGGAACCGACCAACGAGGCGTACGCCATCGCCAAGATCGCCGGCATCAAGATGTGCCAGTCCTACAACCGCCAATACGGCACCCGCTTTATCTCCGCGATGCCGACCAATCTCTACGGTCCCAACGACAATTTCGATCTGGAAACATCACATGTCCTTCCGGCGCTGATCCGCAAGTTCCACGATGCAAAGCTCAGCCGGGCTGAAACGGTCACCATCTGGGGGAGCGGCACCCCAACCAGGGAGTTCATCCATGTGGACGACGTGGCTGAAGCCTCCTGTTTTCTGATGAAGAGCTACGAGGGGAACGATATCGTCAACATCGGCAGCGGCGAGGAGGTCACCATCAGGGAACTGGCACTGCGGATCAAGGAAGTCGTCGGCTTTGACGGTGAGCTCATCTTCGATGCGAGCAAACCGGACGGTACCCCGCGCAAACTCTCCGATGTCACGCGGCTTCGCTCCCTTGGCTGGAAGCACAGCATAGGGCTTGACGAGGGATTACGCCGGACCTACGCCTGGTACTGCGCACAGCAAGCCTTTTAAACCAACTTTTCGGCATCTAAAACAGGAACCTGCCAGGAGAAAGAAATCAATATGGATACAATCCTTGTTACCGGAGGCTGCGGTTATATCGGCAGCCATGTGGTGCGACAGCTTTCCGATGCGGGGCAAAAAGTGGTTGTCTATGATAACCTGTCGACCGGTTTTGCCGACGCCCTGATTCATGGTGAGGATCTGGTAATCGGGGACCTGGCTGATACCGGGAAGCTGGAAAGTGTCTTCAGGGAGTTCGGCTGCAAAACAGTGCTCCACTTCGCCGCGGCCATTGTTGCCCCGGAATCGGTGACCAACCCGCTTAAATACTATGCCAACAACACCCGCAACACCCTCAACCTTCTCCAGGCCTGCGTCAACAATGGGGTGGAACGCTTCATATTTTCCAGCACCGCTGCGGTCTACGGCATGCCGGAAGGTGGCATCGCCTCGGAAGAGAGCCCGACCGTGCCGATCAACCCCTACGGTACCTCAAAGCTGATGAGCGAGTGGATGCTGCGCGATGCCGCTTTCGCCCATGGACTGCGCTACGTGGCGCTCCGCTATTTCAACGTGGCGGGGGCAGACCCGCTGGCGCGCATGGGGCAGCGAACACCCGACGCGACCCATCTGATCAAGGTCGCCTGCCAGGCGGCGCTGGGAATGCGCGACAGCGTCAGCATCTTCGGTACCGATTACCCGACACCGGACGGCACCGGCATCCGCGACTACATCCACATCGAGGACCTTGCGTCCGCCCATTTGGCCGCTCTGAGCTATCTACAGGATCGGGGGGAGTCCACTCGAATCAACGTGGGGTACGGCCGGGGGGAGAGTGTCCGGGAGGTGGTCGCCATGGTGAAGAAGGTGAGCGGTATTGATTTTAAGGTTGTGGAAGGGCCCCGCCGACCGGGCGACCCGGCCATGCTCGTTGCCCGGGCAGACAGTATCCGCACGACCCTGGGCTGGCAGCCGCGCTTCAATGATCTGGAAAGGATCGTTGCGGATGCCTGGCGCTGGGAGTCAAAACTGAACAAGCGGTGATTGGAAACTGGCGAATTTGTATTTTTTGTAGTTACCGATCCCCGATCCCTGGTCCCGTCCATAAGGAGATACCATGATAAAAAGCATGACCGGTTATGGCAAGGCGGAGGTTGAATCCGCCAATGGTCGGGTAGTTGTGGAGATAAGGTCGGTTAACCACCGTTATGGCGAGATTTCTGTTAAGCTGCCGCGGCTGTTCCTGCCGTTTGAAAACGATATCAAGAAAACGGTCGGACAACGGCTGAAACGGGGCAAGATAGAGGTCTTCATCCAGCGCGAGGAGACTTCTGGCGGGACCACCGGGCTTGTGGTGAATCTCCCGCTTGCGAGGAGCTACTATAAGGCTTTTACCAGTATCAGGGAGGCCCTGGGCCTGTCTGAGGAGGTGTCTCTCTCCCTTATCGCCGCCCAGAAGGATGTGCTCGGCGTCGGTGACGCCGCGGTTGCGCCGGAGTCTGTTCCAGAGGAACTCATGACTGCTGTTCAGGGAGCGGCTGACAGTCTGGACGCCATGCGGTTGCGTGAGGGGGAAGCGCTTCTGGAGGACCTGCGAAAAAGGCGGTCGCTTTTAACCGTTCTAATTGAAAGGGTGGCGCTCCGGGCGCCGATTGTGGTGACTGATTTTGTCGTGAAGCTGAAGGAACGGCTGGCGCAGTTGGCTGGGGACAGCAGCGTGCCCGAGGAGCGTCTGGCCCAGGAGATGGCCA
>Ga0210377_10000585_pt1 | contig 34811 bp, 26 predicted proteins | sample PLM4_65_b1redo_FD_155480 | JGI IMG/M metagenome (GOLD analysis project Ga0210377, IMG submission 155480) | Groundwater sediment microbial communities from an aquifer in East River, Colorado, USA - PLM4_65_b1 redo | ecosystem: Environmental > Terrestrial > Soil > Riparian zone | place: USA: East... | reverse complement strand
GAGTGGCTGCCGAAGAAGAAGTTCTCGACCTTGCTGCCGTCGCCGTACTTGTCGGCGAAGCGCTTCCAGAGGTTGGGCGCCTTGGCGACGTCGTAGCCGGCCTCGTAGACGTAGCGCAGGCCGACGCGGTCGGCCTGGTCTTCGTCCTCGCGGCTGTAGACGTTGCCGACGGTGGTGACCCCGAGGGCGGTGGCGCCCTGGGCGGCCTGGCGCGCCAGGTCGTTGTCGAGCATCTCGGCGCCGAGGCTCGCGACGGTGCCGGCGAGACCGCCGATGAGCCCCTTCTTCGCCTGTCGGCGGCTGTGCTCGTAGGTGGCGTGGGCGATCTCGTGCCCGAGGACGATCGCCAGCTCGTCGTCATCCATGTCGGCCATCAGGCCGCTGAAGACGTAGATGGAGTAGTTGGCCATCGCCATGGCGTTCCACTCCTTGTTGTCGACGACGTAGACGCGCACCGACTTCGGAGGGATGTAGGCGGGCAGCAGGCGGTCGACGATGCGGCGGGCGCGTTCGACCTGGGGCCCGGTCGTCACCAGGGCGCCGATCGGCTTCTGCTTGCCGTCGGGCGTCGTGTCGTAGATCTTCTGCGCCTTGACGTAGGCCTGCTCGGCCTGGTTCGTCCCCTCCAGGATCTCGTCCTCCATGAATGCCTTGCCGTTGGGGCGCGCGACGATCTCGCGCGCCAGGATGGTGCCGTCGGGCCGGCGCGCCCCCCTGACCTGCATCTCGTACCCGAGCGGAACGGCGGCGATCGATTTGACCTTGCCCGAGCCCTTGAAGCGGGTCTTCGCGTCGGTGCGGACGCGCTGCGCGTCGATGATGAGCGCGCCGGCCTTGCGGTACTCGAGATAGCCGTCGAGGCGGAGTTCCTTGCTCTTGGCCGCGGAGGTGGGCGGCGCAACGACGGCGAGGAGGGCGAAGGCGAGGGCAGCCAGCGCGACGGCGGGGGAGCGGGACGGGTGGTTTCGAGTCATCGTCGGCTTCGTCATCAGGGGGCGTCATGATACCTCCGGGCGTCGGAGGTTGACAGCGGGGGCGGGGGTCCCTACAGTCGATGCGGGTCCGGAAGGCCGGGGTGACGTCAGGGGCACGAGGGTCGAGGGTGCGCTCGCCACCGCCGGTGACAGGAGGCCATCCGATGGAACCCGCAAAGCGCTGCGATTTCGACGACCGAAACCTGCTGCTGCGCATGCGGCAGAAGATCCCGGCCGACGTCGGCCTCATCACCCCCGTGGTCGACGGTGTCATGGACCTGGTGCGCGGCATGGGGTGCGCGGCCGGCAAGGAGTTCGAGGTCGAGACGGCGCTGCGCGAGGCACTGGCCAACGCCATCATCCACGGCTGCGGCAAGGACACGAACAAGGAAGTCGAGTTCGTGGTGGCGTGCGACGAGTCGCGCGGCATGCTGATCGTCGTGCGCGACCCGGGCCCCGGCTTCGACCCCGAGGCGCTGCCGAGCCCGATCGCGGGGCAGGAGATCTTCTCCACCCACGGCCGCGGCATCTATCTCATCAACCAGTTGATGGACGAGGTGCGCTTCGAGAAGGGGGGCACCGAGATCCACATGAGGAAGAAAGCGTGAGGACCGGCGGGCTCATCGCGGCAGCGCTGGCTGCACTGGCCCTGTCCGCGCCGGCCATGGCGGCGGAGGGCGGCTCGGAGGGTCCTCCGGCCGCCTGCCAGCCGCGGTTGCAGGCGTTCTTCGCCTCGGACTTCACCGACCAGGCGTACCAGCAGAAGGCGTACGCCAAGGTCGGGGCGGCCTGGAAACGGCCGCCGACGCTGCCGAAGGCGGGCGCGAAGACGGTGGTGATCTCGATCATTGCGAAGGACGGCTCGACCGCGCCGCCGATGCTGCACATGAAGAGCGGATCCGACGCCTGGGATGCCGCGGCGGTGATGGCGGTGCAGAAGGCGGCGCCGTTCGACGCCCTGCCCAAGTCGTATCCGCGCGCGTCGGTTGAAGTGCACTTCCATTTCGAGTGCGCGCGGGGGACGTCCTAGCCGCGGTTCGCTGGCGCCGGCGATCACGGTCGTACTAGCCGAACGTTGCAAAGGCCCGCAGCCAGATCCGTTCACCTCCGTATTCGTCGTAGAACGGAATCGGCACCCGGTCGCGATCGGCGACCTCCTCGGGTGTCAGCGGTATCCGCACGGATGCCGGCGCCTTCCGGCGCCAGACCCGCCGGATGAGCCCGGCGGGCGCCCGCCGGAGGACGAGACGCTTCAGCGGCGAACGCGGCTCAGTGACGCGCGGGCCGCAACTGTCGAGCGCGAGCACCCGGCCGCCGTGGTTCTCGAGGAAGCGCGCCAGCGAGGGCGCCTCGAAGAAACAGATGTGCGGCGCGTTGTTCGACGTGCGGACGGCGCGGGGTGACTCACCGGGGACCTCGAGGATCACCCGGCCGTCCGGGGCCAGGACCGAACGCACCGACCGGAGGAACTGGCCCGGGGCGGCGGGGTGTTCGAGCACATGCACAACCAGGATCAGGTCGAAGGGTCCGCGCGCGGCGATCGCGCGCCGGGCGTCCGCGGCGCTCCAGTCGCCTTCGATCAGCGCGCCACCGAGTTTGGACAGGGTGACCCGGCAGGAGGGATCGACCTCGCTCGCGACCAGCAGGCAGCGCGGGCGGGTCTCGCGGAAGGCGGCGAGGTTGTGTCCGAACCCGGCGCCGATCTCGAGGATGCGGGCATCGTCGGCGAGGCGGGAATGGCGTTCGGCGAACAGACGGAGCGAGCGGCCGCGCGACAGGCGATTGCGGCAGTCCCAGGGGAACAGGCCGGGATCGACGGCGGCGTTGAAGCCCTCGCGGCGGTAGTCGCGCCGGTAGAACTCAGCGAGCGCCCCCGGGTCGGGGACCGGATGTATCTGCATGAGGGTGCAGCGCGGGCAGCGGACGATGCGCCGCCCGGAGAATAGCAGGCGGTGCGGTGGATGCTCGACGTTGTAAGCGCCGATATCCCCGCAGGAACGATGACCGCAGCCGAGGCATGCGAAGTCGGACATGATGGTCAACCCGCGTCGCCGCATCGCGCGGCGGTCATCAGTATAGCCGGGGGATCCGCGGACGCGCCGCGCGCCGGCGCGGGCCCTTGACGCGACCAGGCGCGCTGTCCACACTGTGCGGGTGCCCGCGTCCGTGATGCGGGCCGCAAGAGGAGGGGGCGATGGCTTGGTGGGTGTGGGTCCTCGCGGGGCTGGTGCTTCTGGGGCTTGAGCTGGCGACACCGGGGGGGTTCTTCATCGCCTTCTTCGGCGTGGCGGCGCTGGTGATCGGGACGCTCGTCGGTATGGGGCTGCTCGAGCCGGTCTGGCTGCAGTGGCTGCTGTTCTCCGTCCTCTCCGTGGTCTCGCTCCTGCTCTTCCGCAAGCCGCTGCTCGAGTGGATGAAGCGGCGCGAGCCGGTGCGCCCGGCGGTCGACTCGCTGGTCGGGCAGGAGGCGATCCTCACGGAAGACCTGCCGGCGGGTGGCGTCGGCAAGGCGGAGCTGCGCGGGACCTCGTGGAGCGTCCGCAGCCGCGAAGGGTCGGTGCTTGCCCGCGGCAAGCGCTGCCGGGTGGAGCAGGTGGAAGGCCTGACGCTCTGGGTGCGGGCCGAGTGACGGCCGGGCCGGGCGAAGGCGCAGGCCGGGTGACGGTGCGGGCGGCCGGGTGCGGCCGCGGGGGTGACGCATGAGTCCGATGCTGATTGTCGTCGTGGTGCTGGCCGTCCTGGTGCTGATCGTCATCGCCCGGACGGCGGTCGTGGTGCCGCAGCAGAGCGCCTATGTCGTCGAGCGCCTGGGCAAGTATGCCGGCACGCTGCAGGCCGGGTTCCACATCCTGGCGCCGTTCTTCGACGTCATCCGCTACCGGCACTCGCTGAAGGAGAACGCCGTCGACATCCCGGAGCAGATCTGCATCACGCGCGACAACGTCCAGGTGCACGTGGACGGCGTGCTCTACCTCAAGGTGCTGAACCCGGAGCGGGCGTCGTACGGGGCCGCCGACTACCTGTTCGCGATCATCCAGCTGGCGCAGACCACGCTGCGCAGCGAGATGGGGAAGATCGACCTCGACCGCACCTTCGAGGAGCGCACCCACATCAACGTCGCGGTCGTGAACGAGCTCGACAAGGCCTCCGAACCGTGGGGCATCAAGGTGCTGCGCTACGAGATCAAAAACATCACGCCGCCCAAGGACGTGCTGGCCGCGATGGAAAAGCAGATGCGCGCCGAGCGCGAGAAGCGGGCGGTCATCCTGACCTCGGAGGGGCAGCGCGACGCCGCCATCAACAACGCCGAAGGGCAGAAGCAGCAGGTCATCAAGGCGTCGGAGGCCAAGAAGCAGCAGCAGATCAACGAGGCGGAGGGCGCGGCGTCGGCGATCCTGGCGATCGCCCAGGCGACCTCCGAGGGGATCCGCAAGGTGGCCGAGTCGATCCAGATGGCCGGCGGTTTCGAGGCGGTGCAGTTGCGGGTGGCCGAGCAGTACATCGGCCGCTTCGGCGAGCTGGCGAAGGCGGGGAACACGATCATCCTGCCGGCCAATGTCGCCGACGTCGCCTCGATGCTGGCGGTGGCGATGAATGTCATCGGGCGCCGGCCGGGCGACGGCGGGCCGGGGGCGGGCGCCGGGCCGGCGGGCGGCGCGGGCGGGGCGGGCCGGCTGCCGGGCGGCGCGCCGCCGGTCGTGGGCGGCGCGCGCTCCGCGTAGGGCGCCGGGCGGCTAGGGAATATCCTCCAGCCGCAGCGAGCCGGGCCACTGCACGAAATTGCCGTTCGAGAAGACGATGTCGCAGTCGAGGGCCTCGGTCGGTCCGATTTTCCCGAGGCCGTCCGACATGCCGTCGGTGGCGAGCGACACGAGGACGTACTCGCTTCCCTCGCGATCGCTGCGGTACTCGAACGGCGCGCCCCAGGCGTCGGCGGTGCGCAGCGACGCGATCGTGTCGGGCGGCAGCTTGCGCGTCAGGCAGTCCTGCACCTCGTCGAGGTTCGTGCAGGGCGGATAGTGTCCCTCGTGGGAACGGGCCCAGGCGTCGATGACGGCGCCGAGGCGCTTCAGGTCGGACATGGTGCGGCGGCGGTTGCCGAAGGCGTACGCGTCGCCGTAACCGAGCGCGTCGGCCTGCCGCTGCGACAGCGACGTTCCCATCACCCCGGTGGTCATCAGCATGCGGATGAAGGTCTTCGTCGATGTGTCGTCGGCGGTGACCTCCTTGACCACCAGCGCCTTGCCGCGGTCGTCGGCGAGGATCTTGCGAGCCATCTCGGTCTTCGCGGCGTCGTCGCCGAGCAGGCGATCGAGGATCGCGGCCCGGTCGGCGGGCGCCGCCAGCAGGATGGATGTGATCTCCCGGCGTGCCGCCTGGTTGGCGAGCAGCGTGTCGACCACCTGCTTGCGCGCGGCGTCGTCCCCCAGCTGCTCGAGCGGGTTCTTGGCGCAGCCGGTGAGCGCGGCGGTGAGAACGAGCGCCGAGACGACGGCGATGGAAGCGACCTGGATGCTGATGCGGGTCTTCATCTGTTCGTCCCTCCGGATCGTCAGCGGATGAGGATGAGCTCGGTCTGCGGCGTGCCGATGTAGCGCGCGCCGTCGGGTCCGACGACGACATCCTCCTCGAGACTGGTGTTGAGCTCGTAGTCGAGCGCGTCGGGCTTGACGTAGATGAGCGGCTCGACCGCGAAGACCTGGTCGGGCTCGATGGCGAAGAAGACCTGGTCGCCGTAGCGCTCGCGCCAGTCGGGGCCGAGGAGCGGGCCGACGTCATGCACCTTGAGGCCGATGGCGTGGCCGGTCCCGTGCGGGTACTCGGCGAAGCCGTCGGCGACGAGCGAGCGGCGGGCGGCGGTATCGACGTCGACACCGCGGTTCCCGGGCTTGAGCGCCGCCACCGCGGCGCGGTTGGCCTTGAGCGTGGCGTCGAAGAGGCGGGTGAGCCACGCCGGCGCGGCGGTTTCGCCGGGCTTCGCGACGTAGGCCATGCGCTGGATGTCGGCGCAATACCCTTCGTAGGTGGCGCCCCAGTCGATGCGGATGATGTCGCCGTGCGCGATGACGCGGTCGGTCGGCTCGGAATGGCCGCGCTGCGGCCCGACGACCACCGACTCGAAGGCGACACCGCAGCGCAGCTCCTTCGCGTGCGCCGCCATGATGTCGGCGAGCGAGCGCTCGGTCGTGACGCCGGGGCGGACCTTCGCCGGTGTGAGCGCCGCGGCGAGGATCTGCTGTGACGTCTTGACGGCGATCTCGAGCGCCTCGATCTCGGCCGGCAGCTTGCGCGCCAGCATCGACACGATGATGCGCTCGGCCGGGACGAAGCTCTTCGTGCGCTCGCCGAGTGTCTCCTCGAGATAGCCGCGCAGGCCGGCGGTGAGACCGTCGGCGATGGTCACGTCGCGCGACATGTTGACGGCGATGGTCTTCGGGTCGATCGCGTCGATGGCCTGCCGGAGATGCGGCTTCACGCCCTCCTGCCGGTACGGGATCACCTCGTCGAACAGCCCGGTCTTGATGATCGGGTCGACATCGTACGAGGCGGCGATCGCCAGCTTGCGGAAGGTTGCCCCCCGGCGCGCGAACAGGAAGGCGCCGCGCGCCACGATGTGGTCGAGACCGAAGATCTTCAGGATCGGATCCTGGGTGTTCTCGCGTGTGAAGGTGAGCCAGGCGTCGGTCTTCTGCTCGGCGAGGATGCGCGGCAGCAGGGTGTTGATCCGATCGCGGCGGATGGCGGCGTGGTCGACGGGCTTCATGGCGACTCCTTGGGTGGACGAGCGGGTTCCGCCGTGTCGGCGGGAACGAAAGCGACGATGCGCAGCGGGCCGCCGGAGCCGCCGGCGATCTTCATCGGCAGGGCGGCGATGAAGGCGCCGGTTACCGGCACCTGGTCGAGGTGGGCCACGTTCTCGAATGCGGGGACGTCGGCGGCCATGGCGACCTGGTGGACGATGAAGTCCTTCGACGGGCCGTGATCGATGCTGGCGCTGTCGACACCGAGCGCGGCGACGCCGCGGTCGTTCACCAGCAGGCGCGCGGCCTCGGCGCCGTAGGCCGGGAAGTGCAGGCCGGAAGCGTCGCCCGGGCGGTCGCTCCCGAAGTAGCGCGCCCGGTCGGGCCAGCGCGATCCCCAGCCGGTGCGCAGCAGCACGATGACCCCCTTCGGGATGCGGCCGTGGTCTTTCTCCCAGAGCGCGATGTCATCGGCCGTCAGGCGGTAGTCGGGGTCGGCGGCGACGCGGGCGGTGGCGTCGATGACGACGGCCGGGGCGATGAGCTGGCCGAGCGGCACCTGGTCGGCCGTGCGCTTCCCTTCGGCGAAGTGGATCGGCGCGTCGAGATGGGTGCCGCCATGCTCCGGGGCGCAGAAGGTGTTGGCGGCGTAGAAGTAGCCGCCGGGTGTCGGGCCGTGGTGCAGGCTCTCGAGCGTGAAGCGGGTCGGCGATGTCGGCCAGTAGAGCGTCGCCGCGTCGAAGGGCCAGGTCAGGTCGACGATGCGGGCCGTGGTGAGGTCGGGAGCGGCTGCCGGGGCCTGCCTGACGATGGCGGAGAAGGGGATGTCGAGGATGGGGTAGGCGCGCCAGTCCTTCCAGTCGAAGTGCCACCACTCGTACGGGTAGACGAAGAAGCCGGCCTGGGTCATGGCGTCGATCAGGCGGTCGCGCGCCCGGCGCTCGTCGGCGGTGCCGCCGTCATGGGTGGCGTGCGCCCGGGAGGTGGACTCGTCGTAGGCGCTCGGCATCGGAACCTCGCGCCCGGTGCGCAGGTCGAACAGCGTCAGATCGACGGCGCAGCCGCGGTTGTGGCGCGACCCCTGCGCCGGGTCGGCGACATAGACCTTCTTGCCGGCGGGCGTGATGTCCCAGAAGATCTTCGTGACCGACCAGGGGCGGTAGCCGTCGAACACCATGAGGCCGTAACCGTCGCGGCGCAGCGCCCGGTGGACGCGCACCAGCGCCTCGGCCGCCGGCCGCTGCAGGAAGGCGCGCGCCTCGGTGTAGACGGCGCGACCGGTGAAGTTGTCGGCGCGCGCGTAGCGGATGTCGAGCCTGACCGTCGTGTCGAGCGTCCGCAGCTCGACGAGGTCGGGCGGGCGGAAGGGGCCCGGCTCGACCGGGGGTGCTATGAGCGTCGATGCGGCGGTCGGGACGGCAGCCGGCCCGGGGGCGGACGCCGCCCGGGCCGTGGCCGCAGGGAAAAGCGCCGCGGCGACGAGCAGGATGATGATCGGGCGGTGGCGCATCGGGCGGCGGCCGCTCCTGTGTCGGAGACGATGACGCCCGCCATTATGCCCGAAGCCGGCCGGGCCGGTGTTACCGGGCCGACACCGCCACGATGTTGTTGTCCGGGACGCGGTCGACCAGCTTGTTGAACGGGTCGATCCCCGCCTTGCGAGGCTCGAGGTCGACGACGATCTCGACGGTCTCGGCGTTGGAGGCGATGTGGCGCCTCTCGAGCGCCAGCACCCGGCCCTCGGGCGGCGTCCCCTCCGCCTTGTCGCCGAAGACGCCGACGTCGATCCATTCGTCGAGCGTCTCCGGGGTCTCCTTCCCCTGGCCGTCGGCGCGGAACTTGGCCGACGCGACCTCGAGCGCGACGACGAACTTGCCGTCGTCCCGCTTCGTCCAGGTCGCCTTGGTCGCCCGGTTCTCGTACAGGGTGATGTTGCGGAACAGGTCGTCGAGGAGCGTCTCGCGGCCGGATGGCACCGCCGCCGTAATGGCATCGAGGAACTCCAGGCTCGTCGTGTATGGCGGCTCCTGGAAGGCGACCTTCTTGACGTAGGCGGCGAGGGCGCGGTTGAGCGGCTCCTCACCCACCTGATCCTTGAGCGCGTACATGACGACGCTGCCCTTGCGGTAGTGGATGTAGGGCTGGTTCTCGACCAGGTACAGCGGCATCTCCTCGATGCGCTCGGCGCCGCGGCCGCGCAGGTACGAGTCGAGCTCGTACTTGAGGAACTTGCGCATCTTGTCGGGGCCGTACTCCTTCTCCATCACCATGAGGGCGGAGTACTGCGACATGGTCTCGGAGAGGACCGTCGCGCCCTGGACGTTGCCGCCCATGACCTGGTGCGCCCACCACTGGTGCGCGACCTCGTGGGCGGTGACGTAGAAGACGTAGTCGATGGCGTCGGGTCTGTCCTCGAGCCGGGCGATGAAGCCGATGCCCTCGGAGAACGGGATGGTGTTAGGGAACGACTGGGCGAAGGTGGCGTAGCGCGGGAACTCGACGATGCGCACCTGGCGGTGCTGGTACGGCCCGAAGTTGGTCGTGAAGTAGTCGAGCGACTTCTTGACGGCGTCGATCATCCGCGCGACGTTGTAGCGGTGCCCGGGGTGGTAGTAGACCTCGATGGCGACGTCGTTCCAGCGATCGCGCTCTACGGCGTAGCGCGCCGACAGGTACGCGAAGAAATTGAAGATCGGCGCGTCCATCGTGTACTGGAAGTACCGCCGGCCGTTCTCGGTCCATTCGCGCTGCAGATAGCCGGGGGAGAGGGCGATCTGGTCCGGGCTGGTGCTCACCGTCGTCTCGAAGTGCACCCAGTCGGCCTCGCTCGACAGGTAGTTGCTCATGCGCGCCGCCTCGTCGTCGATCTTCGGGAAGCGCTGCACGGCGGGGAGGTCGCGGCGGCGGCGCTCGTTGGGGTCCTCGAGCTCGCCGGCGCGGGAGTAGCCGACGTGGGGGAAGAAGTTGAGGTTGTTGAAGAAGGTGCCGTTGTCGACGATCTCCGAGCGCAGCCCCTCGTTGACGAAGCCCGGATTCTCGACCGCGAGATCGAACGACACGGTCATGTCGGCCCCGGCGGCGAGCGGCGGCGCCAGCCGCCAGATGCGGTAGCCGAGATCCTCGTCCTCCATCTCGATGGTGCCGCCCGGTATGTCGAGACGACGAATGGTCACGTCCGGGTTCAGGTAGAGGTGCAGCACGTCGATTGGCCCGGCGGTCTTGTTGCGCAGGATGTAGCGGCCGCGGATGTCGGCGGCGCGGCGCTCGGGGAAGATGTCGACGTCGGCGCGGACGTCGACGATGCGCGGCAGTCGGAGTCCCTCGTACTGTTTGTATTTTTTCTCGAACGTGGTCTGCGCGTCGAGCACGGTCTTCGTCGGCCGGTAGTGGTTCAGGACGTTCGTGTTGTAGAAGATCCAGCCGCCTGTGGCCGCGACCCCGGCGAGCGAGAGCGCCAGCGCCGCCTTCGCGGGCACGGTCAGCCGCCGCCGCGCCTCGCGCAGCCGCAGGGTGCGCGAGGTCTCGGTGCCGCGCACCCACAGCAGGTGGGCGACGACCACCATGACGGCGCACACGAGCCCCCAGTAGAGGTAGAACCAGGCCATCGGCGCCGCGAAGTGCCCGTAGCCGTTCATGTCGGAGTAAACCGACGCCGGGGCGGTGCCGAAGCGGTACAGGTGATGCTCGAGACGCAGGGCCGGCAGCACCTCTCCCCCGATGTAGATCAGCACAACCAGGAGCCAGCCGATGTACTTGTTGTTGCAGATCACCTGCATGAACAGGCACAGCGCCGCCACGAACAGGTAGGCCGGCCCCAGCTCGAGGAAGAGACCCTTGAGATACAGGCCGATCTCGAAGTTCGTGTAGCCGCGGAATGCCTGCACGGCGATGCCGGTGGCCATCGCCGCCAGGAGGAGCGCGACCAGGAGCGCGGCGAGGGCGGTCAGCCGCGAGGCCCACATCACCCAGGTCGGCACCGGCATGGCGTCGACCATCTCGTGCACGCGCACGGTGCGATCGCGCCAGACCATCTCGCCGCTGTAGGTCATGAGGATCAGGAAGACGAACAACCCGAACGAGCCCTCGATGCTCCTCAGTATGAGGTCGGTCACGGGATAGACCGAGGTCCCGAACGACCGGTCGAGAAGCGCTGACGCGGCGGCGAGGTTGAACATCCCGAAGAACAGCATGATCAGGAAGGGGATGCCGCGCAGACCACCGCGCACTTCGAGGCGGGCCTGGTGCAGGAACTGGCGCCAGGCGACACCGGCGCCGGCCGCGGCCGGCTCGACCCGCGGCAGCGGGGCGGACATGGCGGCCCGGTCGAGCGCCGCCGTGGCGTCATCGAGCCCCGCCACCTGCCGGCGGCGCCGGCGGGTCGCGACGGTGGAGAAGCGGAACCGCGCCACGGTGAATACGAGGACGGCGATGCCGAGACCGACCCAGATGAGGCGATTGTACAGGAGCGGCCCCGCCAGCGGCAGGCCGCCGGTGTTGCGCTCGATGGTGGTCCAGTAGCGGGTCGCGAGACCGAAGGCCGCGAAACCGTACGGGTCGACGAGCGCGCCGATCTGGCGGCTCTCGAGATCCCTCAGCATGACCCCGGCGATGCCCCAGGCGACAAAGAAGACGACGACGCCGACGTAGGTGTACAGGAGGCTGCGGGTCAGGGTCGCCAGCGAGAAGAAGATCGCCCCGGTCAGGAACAGGTTCGGGATCACGAAGACCGCGAACGAGAACAGGTAGGGTGCCAGACGGAAGACGCCGACGCGCTCGGGCTCGAGCCACGGCATGAGGCTGCCGACGAGAATGGCGAGCGCCACCGCGACAAAAATCAGGACGGCGATGACGAGCGATCCGAAGAAGCGGCCGAGAAGGTAGTCGGACTTGCGGATGGGCAGCGAGAAGAACAGCGCATCGGACTGGGTTTCGAAATCGCGGTGCACGCTGCCGGCGACGAAGGCCGTGGTCGCGAAGGTGCCGATGGCGGTCAGCACCAAGAGCGTCTGCATGATGACGTACGGCGCGTTGCGGTGGACGTTGCCGATCGACCCGCCGATCACCACGGCGTCGGTGGTGATGGCGAAGAAGCTCAAGATGAAGAAGGCGGCGGCGACGATCCAGAACACCGGCTGGCGGAGCTGGTAGCGGACCTCGAATGCAAAGATGCGGGCGAGCATCGCGGTCAGGCCGCTTTCCGGCTGGCGGCGTCGAGGGCGCTGAAGTAGACGTCCTCGAGATCCGGGGCGACCTCCTCGAATGACGGATCGGGCCGGGCCGCCGCGATGACGTGAATCACGGTGCGGCCGGACACCAGGCGCGTCGAGATGACCGACAGGTCGCGCTCGTACTCCGCCAGGCGGTCGCGCTCGACCAGCTTCTTCCAGACCTTGCCGCGCAGGCTGTCGATCGTCTTCAGCGGATCGCCGGTGAGCTGCACCCGGCCGCCGCCGATGATCGCCATCCGGCTGCACAGGTCGCTGATGTCCTCGACGATGTGGGTCGACAGGATGACGACGACGTTCTCGCCGATCTCACTCAGCATGTTGTTGAAGCGCAGCCGCTCGGCGGGGTCGAGCCCGGCGGTCGGCTCGTCGACGATGATGAGGCGCGGGTTGCCGATGAGCGCCTGGGCGATGCCGAAACGCTGCTTCATGCCGCCGGAGAAGGTCCCGAGCCGGCGCTTGCGGTAGTCCCAGAGGTTCGTCCGCTTGAGCAGCGCCTCGACGACCTCGGCGCGCGTGCGGGCGTCGACGATCCCCTTGAGGACGGCGAAGTGGTTGAGCATCTCAAGTGCCGTGACCTTGGGGTAGACCCCGAACTCCTGCGGCAGGTAGCCGAGCATCCGCCGGACCGCATCCTTGTCGCGCAGCACGTCGACATCCCCGAGGGTGATGCTGCCGGCATCCGGCTCCTGCAGGGTGGCGATGGTGCGCATCAGGGTCGACTTGCCGGCGCCGTTCGGGCCGAGCAGGCCGAACATGCCCGCGGGGATGGTGAGCGACACGTCGTGCAGCGCGCGCACACCGTTGGGGTAGGTCTTGGAGACGCCTTCGATGATCAGATCGGGGGTCATGCGGATATCTCCTTCGGGTCGTCGTCGTGAGTTCGCTCATCATACGCGGGGGCCCGGTGGGTGGTTCCCCCTCAGGCGGACCATCGGGGGCGCGGGGCTCCGGAGACGGGCCATGCCTGCCGGACCCGTGTCCTGCGGATCGCCCCCCCGCCCCCCTCGCGGCCGGCTCCCAAGCAGGTCTTGACGGATTAATAAATGACCGTATAGTTACTGATCTCATGGGAAGACCGGCGCGGGTCACGACCGAACAGGTGCTGCAAGCGGTGCGCGACGCGTTCTGCGTCGGCGGGTACCACGGCACGACGCTCGCCGACATCGCCCGGCGGCTCGGGGTGACCCCGGCGGCGGTGCTGCGGCACGCGCCGACCAAGGAGGCCCTGTTCGCGCGGGCGCTCGGGCGCGGCGGCGACGACGAGCCGCTGCCGATGGAGTTCCTGGCGGCCGTCGACGCCGATGCCGATCCCCGCATCGTCCTGCGGCGCCTGGCGCACGCATTCGTGCCATTCGTGGAGAGCAAGATGGCCGAGAACATCGCCCGCTGGATGCATGCCCGCACGCCGGACGAGGCCCGCACCCTGACGCTGCCGTTCGACCCCCGGGTCCGTCCGACCCCGCCACAGCGCGGGCTGGCGATGGTCGAGGCCTACCTGCGCCGGGCGGCGCGCGCCGGACGGCTGCGCCTGGAAGACCCGCGCGCCGCCGCCTTCGTCTTCATGGGATCGTTGCACTCCTACGTCTTCCTGCACCGGGTGCTGCGGGTGGCGGATCCGCCGCTGGCCCTCGACCGCTACCTCGACACGGTTCTCGACATCTGGACGCGCGGCGCCATCCGCCCGCGGGCGCCGCGCCGGGCCGCGGTGCGCGCCGGGGGCCGCTCGTGAGCCGCCGCTTCGCCTTCTTCCTCCTTGCGGCGGTCCTGGTGGCGGCCGGGTGGTGGGCCTGGCTGCGGCTGCAACACCCCGACCCGCTGCTCCTCTCCGGGACGATCGAGGCACGCGACGCCGACGCCGGCTCGCTCGTCGGTGGCCGGGTCCTTCGTGTCGACGTCGAGGAAGGGGCGCAGGTCGAGCCCGGGCAGGTGCTGGTGGTGCTCGAGCCCGACCTCATCGATCTCGAGATCAGCGAGCAGGAGGGGAGGGTGGCCGCCGCCCGGGCGGCGCACGACCGGGTCGTGCGCGGGCCGCGCTTCGAGCAGGTCTCGCGCGCCCGGGTGGACTACGAGAACGCCGAGCGCGAGCGCCGCCGGCTCGAGACGCTCGTCGGCGACGGCGTCATCGGACAGCAGCAGTACGACGACGCGGCGGCGCGGGCGGCGGCGGCCTTCGAGACCCTGCGCGAGCTCGAGCGCGGCAGCCGCCGCGAAGATCTCGAGGAGGCGCGCGCCAACATGGATCGCGAGACCGGGCGGCTGCTCTACCTCAAGCGCCAGCGCGACGAGCTGACGGTGCGGTCGCCCGCCGCCGGTCTCGTCGAATCGCTCGACCTCCGCCCGGGCGACATCGTCCAGGCGGGGCAGCCGGTGGCGCGCATCCTCGAGCCGGGCCAGCTGTGGGTGCGGGTCTACGTCCCCGAGCCGCAGCTCGGGCTGGTGCGCGTCGGTCAGGAAGTCGGCATCTCCATCGACACCTTCCCGGGGCGGCTCTTCCCCGGGCGGGTGGTCGAGATCCGGCCGCGGGGCGAGTTCGTCCCGCGCAACATCCAGACGCTCGACCAGCGCGCCGACCAGGTCTTCAGCGTCAAGGTGGCGGTGCCGCCGGCGCCGGAGCTCAAGGCGGGGATGGCGGCGTTCGTCCACCTCGGACCGGCCCCGTGACCGGCTCCGGCCCCGGTGGCGCCCTGCCGGCGGCCGATCCCGACTGCGGCATCGAGGTCCACGGAGTCAGCCGCAACTTCGGTCCGGTGCGGGCGCTCGACCAGGTGTCGCTGCGTGTCCGCCGTGGCGAGATCTTCGGCCTCCTCGGCCCGAATGGCTCCGGCAAATCGACGCTCCTCCGGATCCTGTGCGGCTTGCTGGCGCCGAGCGGTGGCGGCGCGCGCGTCGACGGACTCGATGTCGTCCGCTCAGGTGAGGCGATTCGGCGGCGCATCGGCTATGTGCCGCAGCGCTTTTCGCTCTACGAGGACATGACGGTCCTCGAGAACCTCGACTTCTTCGCGTCGGTGTACGGCCTCTCCGGCGAGCGGCATCGCGAGCGCCGCGAATGGGCCGTCGACCTGACGCAGATCGGGCCGTATCGCGAGCGGCTCGCGGGGCAGCTCTCCGGCGGATGGAGGCAGCGCCTGGCGCTGGCGGCGGCGTTGATGCACGAGCCGCGCGTCCTGTTTCTCGACGAGCCGACCGCCGGCATCGACCCGGTGGCGCGGCGCGAATTGTGGAACCTGCTGTTCGCGCTCGCCGCCAAGGGTGTGACACTGCTGGTCACCACCCACTACATGGACGAGGCCGAGCGCTGCGGCACGGTCGCCTACCTCTACATGTCGCGAATGCTCGTGTCCGGCCGGCCCGACGAGCTGACCCGCCTGCCGGAGGTGACGCCACCCGGCATGCACCGCGTCGAGGCGCAGTGTGATCGCGGTGCGGCGGCGGTGATGGGGATCGCCCGATCCCTGCCATACGTCGATGACGTGACCATCTTCGGCAACAACGTCCACCTGCTGGTGCGCGAGGGGATGGACGACGGGCGCATCGCCGCCGACCTGGGCGAGAGAAGCGGCGCGCACGTCACCGTGCGGCCGATCGCGGCGAGCCTCGAGGATGTGTTCGTGCGGCTGACGCGGCTGCAGGCAGGCGGCAATGGCGGCGCCGACATGTCCGCGCACGGCGCGCGGCGGGGGCCGGCATGAGGCCCTTCCTGGCGCTCCTGAAGAAAGAGACGATCCAGATGCGCCGCGACCAGGGAACGCTGCGGTTCGCGATCATCCTGCCGGTGTTCCAGCTGATTCTGTTCGGGACGATCGACACCAACGTGCGGCGGGTGCCGACGATGGTGTTCGACCAGAGCCGCACGCAGGCGAGCCGCGCCCTGATCCGCGACTTCGCCAACACCTCGTACTTCGAGGTCGTCGGCGAGGCGCCGTCGCGCGACGCGCTGCGCGGCGCGGTGGTGGCGGCGCGCGCCTCGGTCGGCATCGAGATCCCGCCCGACTACGGGCGCCGCCGGCTCGAGGGACGACCGGGCGAGGTGCTCGTCCTGATCGATGGCTCCGACTCGACCATCTCGGGCCAGGCGCTGCAGGCGGCGAACGGCCTGGCACTGCAGCGCTCGCTCGAGGAGCTGATGGCGCGGGCCGGAGCACCCGGTCTCCCGTACGATCTCCACCCGCTGCTCCTGTTCAATCCCGATTCCAGGAGCGCCAACCTCCTCATCCCGGGGCTGGTGGCGATCCTCCTGGCGTTCTCGGGGACGCTGCTGGCCGCCTACGGCATCGTCCGCGAGCGCGAGCGCGGCACGCTGGAGCAGCTGATGGTCACGCCGGTGTCGGCGGTGAGCGTCGTCCTCGGCAAGCTTCTGCCGTACCTGGCGCTCGGATTCGTCCAGCTCGGACTGATCCTCACGCTGATGACGACGGTGTTCGGGGTGCCGATCCACGGCAGCCTGGCGCTTCTGCTCGTGCTGGCGTTCGTCTACCTGTTCGCGCTGCTGTCGCTGGGGTTGCTGATCTCGTCGTGGGCGAGCACCCAGACCGAAGCGACGCAGATCGCCCAGATGTTCCTGCTGCCGTCGATCATGCTGTCGGGGTACATCTTCCCGTTGTCGAGCCTGCCGGCGCCGCTGCGCGCGCTGGCGCAGGTGCTGCCGGCGACCCACTTCATCGCCATCTCGCGCGGCATCATCATCCGCGGGGCCGGTCTCGCCGACCTGTGGCCGGACGTCGCGGCACTCATGGCCCTGGCGCTCGTGATCGTCGCCGCCAGCACCCGCGCCATCCGAAAAACCCTGAAGTAGCAAGCCGGACGCGCGGCTTGTTCGAGGGCTGTTCTCAGCCGTGGTGGCCGCTAGGAGTGTGTCCGAGTCATGGCATGGGTCGCGTTCGCGGCGCCGCGGGGCCGTATGCGAGGCGCCGCGACGAATGCGATGCGGGACATCGCCGAGGCGCGGCAACGACGCAGACGGCCCCGCGCCGCCGCGAACCCGAAGGGCGCATGGGGGTTGCGGCCCCATGCTTCGTTACTCGTCGTCATCGATGCACCCACATCGATTCCTCCTCGCGCCTCGCCTGGGACCCGCAAGCCCCATGCGCGCGACCCATGCCATTACTCGGACACACTCCTAGGGGACGCGCAGCGAACCGGACCCGCGTGCGGCGGATCGGCACCCCGCCCCCTCGCGGCCGGCGCCGAAGCAGGCGCCTACTTGCGTCGCCCCGACCAGAGAAGGAGCCCGCCACCCGCGGTCACAGCGACGACTCCCACCCAGTTCGGAATGTCGACCCGCTCGCTCTGCTTCATGCGCACCTCGATCGGGCCGAGCTTCCCCTGGCGCTGCCGCGGGATGCTGAAGCCGTGATAGACGAAGATCCAGACACCGACGACCAGACACAGCACCCCCGCGATCTTCAGGATCATTCCGTCCTCCCCCCGGGCGTCCCGGGACCGCCGCGATGGTAGATCAGAAGGCTGCCGCCGAGCTGGCCCGGCGCACCTCGTGCGACGAGCGCTACCTGCGCGAATGGCTCAACGCCATGGCGGCGGGGGGGTACGTGTCGTACGACTCCGAACGCGACGCCTATTATCTGGACGACGAGCAGGCCTTCGCGCTGGCCGACGAGAACAGCCCGGTCTATGTCCCCGGCGCGTTCCAGGTCATCTCGTCGGTCATGAAGGACGAGGAGAAGATCACCAGCGCGTTCCGCACCGGCAAGGGGGTCGGCTGGCACGAGCACCACCCCGATCTGTTCGTCGGGACCGAGCGCTTCTTCCGTCCCAACTACGTGTCAAACCTGTTGACCAACTGGATCCCGGCGCTCAACGGCGTCGAAGGGCGCCTGAAGAGCGGCGCCAGGGTCGCCGACATCGGCTGCGGCCACGGTGCCTCGACGATCCTGATGGCGCAGGCCTACCCGAAATCGGAGGTCGTCGGGTTCGACTACCACCCCGCCTCGGTCGAGGTGGCGCGGCAGCGCGCCAGGAACGCCGGACTCGACGGCCGCGTCCGTTTCGAGGTCGCGCCGGCCAAGGCCTATCCGGGGAAGAACTACGACCTGGTCACCTTCTTCGACTGCCTGCACGACATGGGAGATCCGGCGGGCGCCGCGAAGCACGTCTACGAGTCGCTCTCGGACGACGGCGCCTGGATGCTGGTCGAGCCGATGGCCGGCGATTCGGTCGAGGCCAACCTCAACCCGGTCGGGCGGGTGTTCTACTGCGCCTCGACGATGATCTGCACGCCGGCCTCGAAGGCGCAGGAGATCGGGACGGCGCTCGGAGCGCAGGCGGGCGAAAAGCGCCTGCGCGAGGTGGTGCAGGCGGGCGGATTCAAGAAGGTGAGGCGCGCCGCCGAGACGCCGTTCAACCTGGTCCTCGAAGCGCGCCGCTGAACCGGTCGTTCACCTCGCGGACAAGAACTCACACGCCGGGGTCTCGATCATCGTGGATGGTCGGCTCGATGGGGTGACCGTCCGCGGGGTCTCGGACTCGGCAGCAGTCAGGAGCAACGCCGTGGCCCCGAGCGCCACGAGCAGAGCAGCCAGGTAAACCAGCCAGCGCGACAGAACGCCCGAACGACGCCCAGGTATCGCGTTCATATGCTTTCCCTCACGGATAAAACCAGCAGGCATGTTATGTCACAATAGCAAGTTCGCGCAAGACATGCGGAAGGGCTTGAAAGACGGGTCTTCTGGCGATGTTGTCGGCGACATTCATTCGCCGGAGGGCTGTGTCAGGCCCCTCCGCCGCTCATGGCCGGCCCGGAGAAGCGAACGCTCCCCACTGTTATGATGCCGCCGGGAGAGCGCCCGCCATGAGTCTCAGACGCCGCCTTGCCTGGCTCGCCCTCTACGCCCTGGCGATGGGCTGGCTCGAGGCGGCGGTCGTGGTTTACCTGAGGGCGATCTTCTACCCGGGCGGCTTCGGGTTCCCGCTGGTGCCACTGCCGCCGGCGATGGCGGCCATCGAGGTCGCGCGCGAGGCGGCGACCATCGTGATGATCCTCGCGGTGGCCGTGGTCGCTGCCGCCGGCGCCTGGGAGGCCTTCCTCAACTTCGCCTTTGTCTTCGGTGTCTGGGATCTCGCCTACTACGCCGGGCTGCGGCTGGCGCTCGGCTGGCCGCCGGCGCTGACGACACCCGATATCCTCTTTCTCATCCCCGTGCCCTGGGTCGGACCGGTCCTGGCGCCGGTGATCGTCAGCGTGCTCCTCGTCGCCGGTTCGCTGACGCTGCTGCTGATGCGGCCGGCGAGGGGGGCGGCCGGCGCGCGCCTCCGAGCGCGGGAGTGGGCAGCGGGGCTCGCGGGCGGCCTGCTGATCATCATGGCGTTCACGATCGACGCGCAGGCCGTTCTCGCCGGGGGAACCGCCCCGCCGTATCGCTGGTGGCTGTTCGGGGCCGGGGTCGTCGTCGGGGGCGCCGGGTTTGCCGCGGTGGTGGCCCGGTTCCGGGGTATCATGAACTCTCGTTGAAAGCCCCGGACTCGGCGCCGCGTGCCTGCTCGGACAGGCGGCGCAGGGGGAGGACCGGCGACGTGGGAGGCGGGAGGCGCATGAGCCTGATCAAGGTCGCATACGAAGGGGACCTGCACTGCCGGCTGGTGCACGGTCCCTCGGGGGCGCAGATCGTCACCGACGCCCCGCCCGACAATCAGGGGAAGGGGGAGGCCTTCTCCCCGACCGATCTGCTGGCGGCCTCGCTCGGTTCCTGCATCATGACCGTGATGGGGATCTACGCCCGCCGCAAGGAAATCGACCTCAAAGGCAGCAGCGTCCAGGTGACCAAGGATATGGTGAGCGATCCGCTGCGCCGGATCGGCCGCCTGACGGTGGTCATCGACCTGCCGGAGCATGTCGAGCCGGCGCAGCGCCAGGCGCTCGAGAACGCGGCGCACACCTGCCCCGTCGAGCGCAGTCTCCACCCCGACATCAAGGTCGATCTGCAGTTCCGCTACGGCGAGGCCTGAGACCCCCGGCCCGATCGCGGCCGGGTCCGCCCCTTACGATCCGCCCTGTTCGGGTGGCGTGCTCTCGGGGCGCGGCGTGCGCTCGTCCGGGCTGCCGCCGTCGAGAACCGCCTTCCAGGTGCCGTCGCTCTGCTTCTTCCAGATGGTGACGTAGCGGCCGGTCCGGACGATGGTGTTCCCCTTGTCATCCTGGCGGGTGAACTCGTAGGTGCCGATGGTCCAGCCGATGTCGCGCGAGCGCGACACCTCGGCGCGGGACGGCGTCCAGGTGAGCTTCATGGTGGTGTTGTCGTAATACGGCCGGTAGGCGTCGAGGATCTTCTCGCGTCCCTCGATGGTGGGCGCGAACGGGGGCATGTAGACCGCGTCCTCGTCGTAGAAATCCTCCATGACCCGGAAGCCCTGCTGCTCGACCCGCTCGGCGAAGTCCTTGTCGACCGCCATCAGGGCGCGGCGATCCTCGCGCGACTCGACCTCCTCGCAGGCGAGCAGCGGGAGGCTGAACAGGAGCGCGGCGATCAGGAACAGGGCACATCGCGGCATGGCGCCCTCCTTGTCAGACGGGCGACTCCATCGTACCCCGAGCCGGGCACCGCGGGGCCGCCTCTTTAGCGTGCAGGTGTCAGGGGCAGACGGGGGACGGGCGGGGTACGCCGTTCGATCCGGAGCCGAGCGGTCCCGCCCCGCAGGCGTTGCGGCCGCGGACGTGGTAGTACCAGCCGTCGCCCGGGGGCGGAAGGGCGGCGTCGGTGTAGGGTGGCGACGGGTGGGCGGTGGCCAGGCAGGTGGCGGCGCCCATCCCGCCGTCGGCGCGCATCTGCAGCACGGCGCCGCGCACGATGTCGGAGGTCCATGCAGGGTTCGAGCCGGACGGGGCGGTCCAGGCGAGGTCGGCGGCGGCGCCGCCCGTCACCAGGAGGCTGGTCGCCTCGGCCCCCGGCGGATCGGCGGCGGTCGGGTCGGTCGGGGCGCAGTCGAGGGCGTTGTCGCGGCCATCGCCGTCGATATCCGGATCGCAGGCGTCGCCCGCGCCGTCGCCGTCGAGATCCTGCTGCACCGGGTTGGCGATCACGACGCAGTTGTCGGCCGTGTCCGGCACGCCGTCGGAATCGGCATCGGGGAGCGTCATGATCCCGGATGACTTCAGGATCCAGACATCGGGGTCGAATGCGACCGCGGTCGGGGCGGCCGGGACCGGCGGCAGGGCGACGTCCTGGAACATCGCGTTGTTCTGCACGACGAAGGTCTGCACCCCGCCCGGGTAGGTGACCCGGACATCGATCGGCATCGGGAACGGGTTGCCACCCTGCGCCTGCTCGATGCGCAGATGGGTGACGTACCCCGCCGGCGTCGGCGCCGCCGTCCAGCCGAAGCGGTAGGACGGCTCGCCCGGCTCGTAGACCCAGCGGTTGAAGAAGGGGTCGAGGTCGAGGCCGGAGACCGCTTCCATCACCCCCTTGAACAGCGGGGTTGTGGCGCTCGAGCCGTTGCAGGCCGCGTAGTAGTCGCGCAGGCCCTGGAAGAACGCCGTGTCGCCGAGCACGTGCCGCAGCATGTGCAGGACCCAGCCGCCCTTGTCGTACACCGTGTGGCCGAAGATGTCGCAGGCGGTCGGCGGGTCGTAGAGCGTGCCGCAGAAGGGGCGCGAGTCGAGGCTCGTCATGTAGGCATGGAGCGCCGGCGCGCCCCCCTCGTATTCCGCCCAGAGCGCCTCGGAGTAGGTGGCGAACCCCTCGTTGAGCCAGATCTCGGGCCACTCCGCCGGACCGACGGCGTCGCCCCACCACTGGTGCGCCAGCTCGTGGGCGGCGATCCAGTCATAGAAATGGTCGCCGCGGATGAGAACCGCCCCGTATGAGGTGACCGTCTGGTGCTCCATGCCGCCGCCGAACGGGAAGATGGCGTGGCCGTACTTCTCGGCGACGAACGGGTACTCGCCGAACAGGGTCGAGTAGAAGGTCAGCAGCGGCACCGTGACGTTGAGGTCCTCCTGGGCGAGCGCCGCGTGCTCGGGGTAGACCCAGTTCTGCACCGGCATGACCGGCCCGCCCGTGACCGGCGTGTAGTACTCGGTCCAGGTGAAGTAGTTGGAGACCGCCACCGACACCAGGTAGGTGCTGATCGGATAGGACGACCGCCAGAGGTAGGTGCGGGTGCCGTCGGGGTTGTTGAGGGTCCCGAGGAGGGTGCCGTTCGACACGCCGATGAGGGTGTTCGGGACGGTCAGATCCATGTCGACGATCGCCTTGTCGTCGGGACGGTCGATGCAGGGCCACCAGACCGGGGCGAAGTCGGGCTCGGAGAGCGACGAGATGATCGGCGCCGCGGCGGTTCCGTGGGTGCGGAACGAGAAGGCATAGCCGCCGAAGTTGGCCGTCGCCGGCGTGCCGCCGTAGGCGATGGTGAGGTCGACCAGCTCGCCGGGGTTGTAGATCCGGTTGAGGGTGATGGTCACCAGGTTATTGGCGCGCGCCGACGACAGCGGCGTGCCGCCACCGGTGACGATCGACGTGATCGCCATCACGTCGTAGAGGCCGACGGTGAGCGTGCCGATCGGCGCCGCCGCGACCCGCGCCTGGATCCGCACCGTTCCCTCGACCCGCCTGGTCGGCGGCGGGATCACCTTGATGGCGATCGTGTAACGCTCGACGTCGACCGGCGACGGCGGCAGCAGGAGAGCCGCCTCCATCAGGGCGCGCTGGCGCTCGAACGCCGCCGCCTTCGATTGGCGGACCTTTTGCCGCTCGTCCTGCGTAGGTGGTCTCTGGAGGGCCGGCCGCCGTCCGGAGGGAGGACCCACCGGGAGATCGGCACGCGCGGCGCCCGTCCCGGCGGCGAGCGCAAGCACAGCAAGGACCCCGGCGATGCGAAGGTGTGGGCGGCGTTTCATGGAACGCCCGAATAGTACTCAAAGAAGATGCACGAGGCCACCGTCATTTCTCCGACAACGCGCGCTGTCCGCGGGCCCGGAGCCGCGCCCCCGGCCGGCACCGGCATGCCATCGGGATATAATCCCGGCCATCCGCAGGGCGCGCCGAGCCCGGATCGGAGAGCACCCGTGACCATCGAGACCGCCGCCGTCCCCGCCGCCGACCTGCGTGTCGCGGCGCCGGGCCTGGCTGACGCCGAAGCCCGGCGGCCGATGCTGCCGGCCGCGAGCGCGGTGGCGATGCCCTCCCTCGGGCTGCTGGTGACCTGGGCCCTCGGGTCGCTCTTCGTCGGCGGCGCGGTCGCGGCCGGGATCGCCTTCACCCGCGAGGGGATGGACCTCGGCCCGGTCTTCCTGACCAGCATCCTGTTCGCCGAGGTGGTGGGGTTCACGGCGCTTCTGGCGGTGCGTCTTGTCTTCCCGCTCTTCGAGGGACTCCCCAACACGGTCAACCTGGGGCTGCAGATACTGACGCTGCTGGCCGGGACACTCTTCGGGTCGGTGATGATCCTGATGTCGCAGCCCTATTTCGCCCTGGCGCGGATCCGCACCGTGGCGATGGTGGTGCTGGTCAACGCCGCCCTCTCCATCGTGGTCGGCATCGCCCTGCGCACGTACGACTCGATGCGCCGCCAGATCGAGGCGCAATACCAGGCGCTCCGGGAGAAGGAGGCGATGGAGCGCGAGCTGTCGATCGCGCGCGAGGTGCAGCGCGAGCTGCTGCCGCGGGGCAGCCCCCTGGTCACGGGTCTGTCGATCGCCGGCGCCTGCCGCCCCGCCATAGGGGTCGGCGGCGACTACTACGACTACCTGACCTTCTCGGACGACCGGCTCGGCCTGGTGATCGCCGACGTCGCGGGTAAGGGGATTCCGGCGGCGCTCCTGATGGCGGGGCTGCAGGCCTCGGTGCGCAGCATCGCGGCCCCCAACGTCGAGCCGGGGGAGGTCAACCGCCGGCTCAACGGCATGCTGTACCGATCGACCGCGACCTCGCGCTATGCGACGCTGGTCTTCGCCATCTACGACGCCCGCCGCCATCTCCTGGCCTACAGCAATGCCGGGCATTTTCCTCCGCTGCACATGCATGCCGGCGGCGTGAGCCGCCTCCACGCCGACGGCATCCCGCTCGGCCTGATGGAGGATGCGACCTACGGTCAGGGGGAGCGCCGCCTCGCCCCGGGCGACCTGCTGGTGCTGTACACCGACGGCATCGTCGAGGCCCCGGACAGCGCCGGAACGGAGTACGGCGAGGACCGGTTGATCGAGACCCTCGAACGCCACCGCGGCCGCGATCTCGAAGACATTATCCTGCAGGTCATGAGCGACGTCGATCGCTGGACCGGGGGTGGCGTGGCGCACGATGACGCCACCCTCGTCCTCGTCCGCGCCACCTGAGAGGGATCCGTGCCGGGACCCCGCAGCCTGCCGCTCGGTCTTCAAGTCGTATTGTGGGGATGCGGCAACTCGATCGCCGGCGCCGCGGTGGCGCTCGCCGTCGGGGTCTTGCGCCAGGGCGGGCCCGAGACCACGGTCGTCCTGATCGGCATCCTGTTCGGCAACGTCGTCGGCTTCACCGTCCTTCTGACGTCGACCCTGCTGCCGCCGCGGCTGCGGGCGGTCGGGCCGGCGGCGCGCGCCGCGCTGGTCGCGCTGGCGCTGTTCTCGGGCGCGGTCGCCGGCACCGCCCTCGTCTTCTACGTGTTCCCGCTGTTCGTCCTGCGCGACCTGCGCCAGGCGCTCACCATCGGCGCCATCAATGCCGTGCTGGCGCTCGTCGTCGGTTTCGTCGTGCATGTCTACGAGGCCCTGCGCTGGCGCCTGGCCGAGTCGCTGCGCGTGGTCGAGGAGGTCCGGCTGCGCGCGGCCCATCTCAGGGAGCAGGCGACCCGCGCCGAGCTCCAGGCCCTGCAGGCGCGCATCAACCCGCACTTCTTCTTCAACACGCTCAACACCATCTCGGCGTTGGCCGAGGATGACCCGCGCCGCGCCGCCGAGATCGTGCAGACGCTCGCCGAGCTGTTCCGCTACACCTTCAAGGTGGCCGAGTCGGGCCCGGTGCCGCTCGCCGAGGAGCTCGACTTCGTCGGCCGCTACCTGACCGTCGAGCAGGCCCGCTTCGGCGATCGCCTGCGGGTGGTGCGCGACGTCGAGGCGGCGGCGCTGTCGGTGCCGGTGCCCGGGCTCATCCTGCAGCCGCTGGTCGAGAACGCCGTCGGCCACGGCATCGCGCCGCTGCGCCACGGCGGCACGGTGCGAATCGCGGCGCGCTGCGGCGACGGGATGCTGGTGGTGGAGGTGTCGGATGACGGCCGCGGCCTGCCGTCCGGCCGCGACCCGGTGCGCGAGGGGCACGGGCTCGACAACGTCCGCCAGCGCCTGCTGACGCTGTACGGGGAGGGCGGCGTGCTCGATCTCGGCCCCGGCCAGGGCGGGCGCGGGACGATGGCGCGCATCCGCATCCCGGCCGCGGCCACCGCGGCGGGGATCGCCGCGGCGGGGGCGTCATGATCCGCGCCGTCATCGTCGAGGACGAGAAGCCGGCGCGCGATCGGCTGCGGCGCCTGCTTTCCGAGCATGCCGACATCGCGCTCGAGGGCGAGGCGACCGACGCCGCCGCGGCCATAGCGCTCATCGACCGCGTGCGCCCCGACCTGTGCTTCCTCGATGTGCAGATGCCGGAGGGGGACGGCTTCGAGGTCCTGCGGCGCATCCGCCACCGGCCGCGGATCATCTTCACCACCGCCTACGACCGCTACGCCGTCCCCGCGTTCGAGGTGAACTCCCTCGACTATCTCCTGAAGCCGTTCAGCCGCGAGCGCTTCGCCGCCGCCCTCGACCGGGCGCGCGCCGCGCTCGGGGCGGGGGCGGCGCCGGCGCCGTCCGAGATCCTCCGTCTGCTGGAAGAGATCCGCGCCGGCATCGCGCCCCCGCCCGGCCCGCCCGGTGGTGTGCCCGTCACCTCCGCAGCCGGGCCCGGCGGTCCGGACGCCGGCCCGGCCGCGTCGCATGCCGATCCCGGCGCCGCCGGCGGCGCGCCGCTGCGCATCCCCGTGCGACGGGCCAACAAGATCGTCCTGCTCGACCCGGCCGACATTGTCTGGTTCGAGGCCGAGGAGACGGTCGTTTTCGCCCGCACCGCCGCCGCGCGGCTCCTCGTCGAGCGCACGCTCAACGAACTCGAGGAGCAGCTCGGACGCGGCTTCTTCCGGGCGCATCGCTCGTGCCTGGTGAACGTCGCGCACATCGCCGAGATCCTCCCGGGGGAGGGAGGCGCCGGCCGTATCGTCATGAAGGACGCCGCCCGCACGGTGCTGCCGCTGTCGCGCCGCCAGGCGCGCCAGCTGCGGGCCATCATCCCCTGGTAGGCCCCCCTCGGTAGCCGCCGTTCATTCCGCCGTGGCGACCGTTCATCGGCACTTCCGGCCGCCGGCCGGAAACCGCTGGATCGGGCCCCGGAGAAGACGTATTCATGCCGCGGGAGGCAGCCCATGGACATCTTGAGACGCACGGCGATGGCGATGGCGCTCCTCGCGTTGCTCGTCCTGCCGGCGACCACGCTCCTCGAGGCGGCCGGCGGCGAGACCGTTCCTCCCGTGCCCCCGAAGCCCCCGGCCCCCGGCAAGGCCGAAGCGCCCGAAGTCCCCGTGCCGCCGGCTCCCAGGATCCCCAAGGGCTCGCCGACGATGGCCGGCACGCCGCGCTACAACCTGAAGGCGGGCGAGACCCACAAGGGCGACCTCTACTTCATGACCGAGTCGGTGAAGATCGCCGGCGAGCAGCAGGGCGACCTGTCCGTCTTCGGACGCGAGGTCGAGATCATGGACGGCGGCACCGTCACCGGCGACATCAACGTCTGGGTGCAGTCGGCCGATCTCGCCGGCACGATGGGCGACACCGTGCGGGTGTGCTGCGCCGACCTCAAGGTGAGCGGCAGGATCGACGGCGACCTGATCGCCGTATGCGGCTCGGTGGTGGTCGAGAAGAGCGCCGAGATCACCGGCGACGTCGACCTCAAGGGCGCCGATCTCGAGATGCACGGCAAGGTGGACGGCGATCTCAGTGCGACCGGAGGTCAGGTCGCGCTGAGCGGCAGCGTGGGCGGGAGCGCCACCCTCAAGGGCGACATCGTCGAGGTCGACCCCGACGCGCACGTCGCCGGCGATCTCAACTACACCGCGCGCGATCGCCTCGACACCGACACCACCAAGATCGTCATCGGCGACGTGACCTACAGCCCCGAGGAAGACAAGCCCGCCGTCAGCCGTGGCGGCTTCGTGAAGTGGTTCTTCCTGATGGCGACGGCGCTCCTGACCGGGCTCGGCGTGCTGGCCCTGTTCCGCCGCAGCGCTCCCGCGATCGTGTCGGCGGTGCGCGGCGACGCGCTGCGCAGCGCCGGCATCGGGTTCATCACGATCATCGTCGTGCCGGTGGCCGCCCTGCTGTCGTGCATCCTGATCATCACCATCCCGGCGGCGCTTCTGGTCGGTCTCGCCTGGCTGCTGTTGGTCTACCTGTCGCAGGTGCCGGTGGCGGTGTTCCTCGGCGACTACGCCCTGACCCGTCTCGGCCGTCAGGATCATTCGCCGTTCGTGGCGCTCCTGGTCGGCGTGCCGCTGCTCTACCTGGTCTTCGCCATCCCGTTCATCGGCAAGCTGGCGATCTTCGCGACACTCTTCGTCGGCTTCGGGGCGATCATCATCAGCCTCTGGGCCGCCCGGCAGGCGCGCCGTCAGCCCGTGATCGGCGGTCCGGAGCCCCCGATGGCTCCGCCGCCGCCCGTGGCCGCCGCGGCTATCTGAGGTCCCGTTTTCCGGCGGGGGCCTGGACCCCGCCACGGAGGTGGAAGGATGAACTGCCGACTGATCCTCGCCGTGACCTTCCTCGTCATCGTCGTCGTTCTGCTGTAGCCGCCCGCCCGGGCTTGCCCCGGGCGGCGGACGGTGCGGGCGCCCCGGAGCATCGGCCGGCGGCGCCCGTTGTCGTTTGACGGAGCCGGCCCGACCGGGCCGTCGATTGAGGCCGTAAACCGCCGGATGCGAGAAATAACCTGCAATTCTGCCCGGCCGCCGTATACTCCCCAAACACCAATGTTCGCTGCCCGGGGACCCGCGAAATCCCGCCTCTGACCGGAGGCGGGCGGGAGGGAGCATGAGCAGGTTGGTCTCAGCAGATGGCCCTGACGGTCATGTCGCCCGTCGCCCACGGGCCGGGGCTGCGCGCTGGCTCGCAACGACAATGAGCGTGGCGGCTGCGGCCGCCGGCCTGTCCGGCGGCGACCCTGTTGTGCCCCTTCCCCCTGTCATCGCCGGTGGTTCCGTGATGTCGCGGCCTTCGCTGCGGGTCGGTCCGGGGGTCCGGAACATCCTGCCCTTCGACCTCGACGCCGACACCCACCTGGATCTCGTCGTCGTCAACCGGGGGCGGTTCAACGGAACGACCAGCTCGTACACCGGGGGCAGCCTCGGGGTCCTGTACGGACGCGGCGACGGCACGCTCGAGGCTCAGGTCGCATTGACCCCCGCTGTCACACCCTACACCGCCGTGGTCGCCGACATGAACGGCGACGGTCGGATGGACATCGCCGTCGCGGTCTACCGATCGGCCAGCCTGCGCGTCTATCTCTCGAATGGTCAGCGTGGGTTCGCCGGGCCGGCGTTCAGCCAGGCCAGCGGCTCGATATACGGACTTTCCGCGGGCGACTTCAACCAGGACGGCAGAGTCGACATCGCGGCAGCGCTCCGCGACACCGACTCGGTGGCGATCCTCCTCGGCCGGGGCGACGGCACCTTCAGCCAGGGGAGCGTGCTCGGAGGGGGGCACCGGCCCGAATCGATGGCCGTGGGTGACATCGACGAGGACGGCCATGCCGACATCGTGGTCGCCGGCAGGGGAGCGGGGTGCAGCAATCCGCCGTGCACGCCCGAGCCCGGTGACCTCACATGGCTTGAGGGCCGGGGAGACGGGACGTTCGAGGCGCCTCTCAACCTGATGCACGGGCCGGGGTTCATCACCATCGCGCTCGGTGACTTCAACGGCGATGGGCACGTCGACATCGCGGCCAGCGGCGACATCGTCGGTGGATTGCCCGGTGGGCTCGTAATCGTTCCTGGTGCGGGGGTCGCCGGACCCGGTGTGCCCGTGGAGCTCGTCGGAGACGGCTACGGCAGCCCGACCGGCCTTTCCGTAATCGATGCCAACGGTGATCGATTCGACGACCTGTTTGTCGGCCTGTTCCGAGGCACAGCAGCCGGGATTGAGGGTCGGGGGGTCGCGACGTTGCTGATGCACGCCGACGGTTCGTTCGAGGCGGTGCCCGCTCCAGACCTTACCTACGGTTTCCCCGGTGCCCTCGCCGCCGCGGATCTGACGGGAGACGGGTTCGCGGAATCACTCATTGGGTACAACACCGGTGGCGGCCAGTTCGACGATTGGCTCGAGGTTCTCATCGGTACCGGTGGCGGCCAACTCTCGGTTGAGCGGTGCCTGGCCAGCGGCGGGCTATTCACCTGGGTTGCAACGCCCGACCTCAACCTCGACGGTCACGCCGACATCGTCGCTATCGACGGCATGCCTGCGTTCCCCGCCGACACGGAGCCGCAACACCTTCGGGTCTTCATCGCCGCCGGCGATGGCACCTTCTCGGAGCAGCCGCCGGCGGTAATCCCCGGGAGCGCGTTCGACGCCGAAGGCTGGCAGTCACTCATGACCGTCGATGACTTCAACGACGACGGGCTTCCCGATCTGGCGGTGGCCAACCCCAGCTACAAATCGATGCAGGTGACGATATTCATCGGCAGGGGTGACGGGACATTCATGATCTCCGCCGTGGTGAGGCCGGGCCAGGGGCCGTGGTCGATCGCGACCGGTCGGTTCGATGCGGACGAATACGTGGATCTCGCCGTGCTGCTGCCGTGTGGTGAGGTCACTTGCCACACGGGGCGGGTGTCGCTCTACAGGGGCGATGGCACCGGGCGCTTCTTCGGTCCGGTCCACTCGACTGTCAGGGGCAATGGACTGTCGCTCCTCAGCGGCGACTTCGACGAAGACGGGCAGAGCGAGATCATCCTGTGTTCGATATGGGGCATCGAGCACTACTCGGTAGCGGACGATCTTCACCTCACAGGCGGGACGACATTGGCGGGTGGGCCGATCTACGGCGGGAGTGTCGGCGAAATCGACCGGGATGGTCATCTCGATGTGCTCGCCGGTGGGTTCGTGCTCCCCGGTCGAGGTGATGGGACCTTTGGTCCGCAGCGCAGCCTGCCGGGCGCGGGCGACGGGGCGATCACGCCCGATCTGAATGACGACGACTGGCCCGACGTGGTTTCGACCTACTTCAACGTTCCTGCCATCAACGCGACCCTGAGTGACGGCCGCGGCGGATTCCTCCCAATCACCACGCACCACTGGCACGTCTTCGGCCGCGGTCTCGCGCCGATTGATTTCGACGGCGATACCCGCATGGATACCGTCCTCATCAGCTCGTCGTCGGTCTGTCTGCTGCCCAATCTCTCCGGCCACCCCGACGTCGATGTCGACGGAGTCCCCGATACCACGGACACCTGCATCGATTCGGATGAGGATGGGCTCGCTGATCGGCTGACCAGCACGATCGACTGCGCGCTCGACAACTGCCCCGCGACCCCCAACGCAGGCCAGATCGATCGCGATGCGGACGGCCGAGGGGATGCGTGCGACCTGTGTCCGGACGATTGGAGTAACGACGTCGACCACGACGGCGCCTGTGACAGCGTCGATCTCTGTCCCGGCCTGCGCGACCCGGAGCAGATCGACCAGGACGGGGACGGGTTCGGTGACGCGTGTGACAACTGTCCGACGGTCGCCTCGGCCAACCAGGCGGACCGGGACGGCGACGGCGCCGGCGACGCATGCCAGCCGCGGCTGGCGTTCACAGGGATCCGCGAGGATGGCGGCGAGGAGCTCGAAGTCTCCGCCGCCGCCTCCGATCCGCAGGGCGATCCGATTATGACAACCGTGAGCATCGTCGGTCCGCCGACAGGATTCGCCGTGCCGAACCTGCTGTATCACTACGAGGACTACTGCAATCCGGCGTTTGGACTGCCGCTCGGCGCGGAGTGGGGTGAAGGGGTCGTCTATGTTTTGGATGGCGACGTCAAGGTGCTGGGGGATCTTGACTCCGGCACAGGATGCGCCGACGGGCAGCAGGACTATTCCATGGTCCTCGGGCCTTGCGAGGATCCGCAGGAGACATTCGCCGGACAGGAGCACAGCGGCCTGGATCTCAGCCGTTTGAAGCTGCCGGTGACCATCTGCATCGCGCGTTTCCCCTCCGTCGACGGCTTCCTGACCTTGACCATCCTCTCGGCCGACGAGAGGGAGATCCGCCTCTCCTACTCGCCGGAGGAGACGGTGTCCACGGAGAGCTTCGAGGGCGGCTTCCCCGGCCGGATGCCGTTGCCGCCGCTGCGGCTGGGTGTCACGTACGACCTGCGCCTGTCGGCGAGCGATCCCTACACAATTCCGGCGCTCGCGACTGGGCACTTCCGGTATCAGGGTGAGAGCACCATGGTGTTCGATTTCGGCGTGGCTCCGACGGCGGCGATCGCCCCCGTCGAACCGGCCGAGTGCACCGGTCCGGCGGGAACCGTCGTCGTTCTCGATGGTTCGGGGTCGACCGACCCCGACTCGACACCGGGCACCAGCGACGACATCGTCTCGTTCGGGTGGTTCGAGGACTACCGGACGCCGATCCAGAGGCTCATCGGCAGCGGGGCGATCGTTCCGGTCGCGCTCGCGCTCGGAACCCACTCGCTCACTCTGGAGGTGATCGACCGGAGCGGCAAGAGCGACACCGAGGCGCTGACGGTGACGGTCCAGGACACCACGCCGCCCGTGCTGATCTGTCCGGGACCGCTGCCCGCAGTCGAGTGCGCGGGGGCGGCCGGCACCTACGTGCCGGTCTCCGCCACCGCGTCCGACGCGTGTGGTGGCGTCCTGCTTGCCAATGACCGCACGCCGAACGGGGCCGACGCATCGGGACTGTATGCTCCCGGAACGACGCCGGTCGGGTTCACGGCCACCGACGCGGCCGGGAACGTGGTGGCCTGCGCCGTCGGCGTGACCGTGGCCGACACAACGCCGCCCACGATCAGTGTCCTCGCATCGCCGCAGACGCTGTGGCCGCCCAATCACGAGATGACCGCGGTGCACATGACCTGGCAGATCGGTGACACCTGCTATCCCTCCGGCGTGAGGGTGGACCTGGTTGCGGTGACGAGCAGCGAGCCGGACGATGCGCCCGGGCCTGGCGACGGCGCGACGGCGGGCGACATACAGGGTGCGGCCATTGACGTGCCCGACACCGATGTCATGTTCCGCGCCGAGCGCGACGGGCAGGGGCCGGGACGGACCTACGAGCTGCGCTACCGGGCGATCGACGGCGCCGGCAACAGCTCGATCGGGTTCGCCGTGGTGATGGTCCCGCACGATCAAAGGAGCGGCCCCGAGCCGCTTCTGATGCGGCTCGAGCCGGCCGCCGCGAATGCCTCCTCGGTGGTCATCGCTTGGCCGGCGATCGAAGACGCCACGCGCTATGACGTCATCCGCGGCGATCTCGGCGTGGTGCGTCACGACGGCGGCGTCATCAACCTCGGGCCGGTGACCGTCCTCGCACGCGGAACTACGGCGACGACGGTGACTGAATCGGCGTCGCTACCGATGCCGGCGCCGGGCTCCGGGTACTTCTACCTCGTGCAGCAATGGAGCGGGGAGCGTGGCGCCGTCGGTTGGGGGTCGGAGCCCGCACCATGGCCCCGCGTCCCGGCCTCGTGTGAGGGGGGATGTCCGGGCGTGGCCGCTTCCGCGCCGGGCGGTGGCACCGCCGAGTCCCCAACCCGCCGCTGAGGCGCGCGGGCACGCGCACCGCCCGCGGCGCCCGCATCCCCCGCGCCGCTTGACCTGGGCCCGCGAGTTGCCGCAGAGTCCGCGTCATGCGCCGCGCCGCCGCCCGCATGGTCGCCGCCCTTCACCGCGCCGCGCCGCGCCTGCTCGCCGTCGTCGCGTACGCGCAGCTCGCCGTCGTGGGGCTGGCCCTGCTCGCCGGCGCCGTCGACCCGGCGCTGGCGTTCGAAGGCACGGTCACGCTCCCCGACGGTACGCCGGCCGCCGACGCCACCGTCGTTGTCGTCGGGCATCCGGGGACCAGCCGCACCGACGCCGACGGGCGCTTCGTCTGGCAGCCCGATCCGACGCCGCCCTTCATGATCCTGGTGGTGCTGGCGGATGGCCGGGTGGCGCCGCCGGTGCCGTTCACGGCGCTGCCGGCGGGCGAGCCGCTCGCGGTGCGCATCGAACCGGGGCTGAGCGAGTCGGTCACCGTGGCCGCCGGGGCGGCGCCGCACATCGAGGCGCCGCCCGCGGCCGCCCGCACTCTCGTGGCGCGCGAGGACCTGGCGCAGCGCCGGCCGCAGCGGCTGGCCGACATCCTCGAGAACCTGCCGAACACCGGTCGCCTCGAGGAAGGCTCGTCGGTGGTGCCCTCGATCCGGGGCCTGGCGCGCGGCAGGACGCTGCTGCTCATCGACGGGGCGCGGGTCACGGCCGAGCGGCGCGCCGGCCCGAGCGCCACCTACCTCGATCCCGAGATCCTCGAGAGCACCGAGATCACCCGAGGTCCCGGCTCGGTCGCCTTCGGGTCGGACGCGTTCGGCGGCGTCATCGACGCGCGCACCCGATCGGCGCCGCACGATGCCCCCTGGTCGGGCCGCTTCGACGGCACGATCGGCGCCGGCTGGCCCGAGGCCGCCGGGCGCATCGAGGTGCAGCGCGGCTTCGGCGCGGGGGGCTTCCTGCTGTCGGCGCACGACCGCGATCTCGGCGACTACGACAGCCCCGAGGGCGCGGTGCCCGACTCGGCGGCGGAGGACCGCGGCTTCCTGCTGCGCGGCACGCACGAGGCGGGGAAGGGGCTCCTGGGGCTCGGCTGGCAGACCGACTCGGGCACCGACATCGGCAAGCCGTCGCAGGACTCGGCGACGACCTCGAGCATCTACCCGCGCGAGACCTCGAACCGGTTCACCGCCTCGTGGGACATCGACCCGCGCGGCGGCTTCACCGAGGCCGGGGTCGAGACCTTCCTCGGCGATTACCGGGTGGTGCTCGAGCGCGACCGGGTGGCCGACGCGACGAACCCGCGCACGGTGTCGTCGTCGGACGTCACGGCGCGCGACTTCAGCGTGCGCGCCTACGCCGGGCGCACGCTCGGGCCGGGGACGCTGCGCTTCGGCCTCGACGTCAACGGCCGCTTCGACCTGCACGCCACGGGCGAGGTCGAGACGCTCGACGCCGCCGGGGACATCATGACCCGGACGACCGAGACCTCGATCGAGAACGCCCACCGCACCGACACCGGTCTGTTCGGCATCCTCGAGCAGCCGATGGGGAGCCGGGTCACCGGTTCGGTCGGGTTGCGCGCCGATCATGTGACCAGCGTGAACAGCGGCGGCTACTACGGCGACCGGTCGACCTCGAACGGCGACTGGGCCGGGCACGCGGCGGTCACCGTGCGCCTGCCGCAACGTGTCGGCGTGACCCTGCAGGCGGCGCGCGGCTTCCGCGACCCGACCCTCTCCGACCGCTACTACGTCGGGATCAGCGGGCGCGGCTTCGTCACCGGCAACCCCGACCTCGAGCCGGAGACCGCGCTGCAGTACGACGTGGCGCTGACCTGGGAGATCGGCAAGGTCGTCATGGCGCTCTACGGCTACGACTACACCATCGACGACCTGATCGAACGGTACGAGCCGGCGCCGGGCCAGTTCGCCTTCCGCAACCGCGGCCAGGCGGACATCCGCGGCATCGAGCTCGAGGCGCATGCGACGCTGGCGCCCGGTCTGCGGATGGATGTCGCCCTCGGCGGCGCTTCCGGCCGGGCCGACGACGGCAGCCCGCTGGCCGACATCCCGCCGTTCGCCGGCAGCCTGGTGCTGCGCCGGGA
>Ga0210377_10000584_pt1 | contig 34844 bp, 31 predicted proteins | sample PLM4_65_b1redo_FD_155480 | JGI IMG/M metagenome (GOLD analysis project Ga0210377, IMG submission 155480) | Groundwater sediment microbial communities from an aquifer in East River, Colorado, USA - PLM4_65_b1 redo | ecosystem: Environmental > Terrestrial > Soil > Riparian zone | place: USA: East... | reverse complement strand
CAGCATGATCGTGGACATCGGCGGCGGCACGACCGAAGTCGCTCTGTTCTCGATGGGCGGCATCGTGATTAGCCGTTCCATCCGCGTGGCGGGCGACGAGATGGATGAGGATATCGTCCAATACATGCGCAACAAGTACAACTTGCTCATCGGCGAGCGCATGGCCGAGCGCGCCAAAATAGACGCGGGATCGGCCTTCCCGCTGCCCGAAGAGCGCATTGTGGTGTTGCGCGGTCGCAATCTGATCACTGGCTTGCCGGAAGCCGTCGAGGTCTCCTCGATTGAACTGCGCGAAGCGCTCTCCCCTTCCGTGTCCGTGATTGTCCAAACCCTCAAAGACGCGCTCGATGAAACCCCGCCGGAACTCGTCTCTGACCTGATGGAGACCGGCGTGTGCATGGCGGGCGGCGGTTCGCTGCTCAACGGCATGACCGAGCGGCTCTCGGAAGAACTCAATATGCGCGTATGGTTGGCCGCCGACCCGTTAAGCTGCGTGGCCCGCGGCGCGGGCCGTGTTCTGGAAGATTACGACAACCTCAAGCGCCTGCTGGTGGGCTTGCAGCGCGGCAGCACCCAACACTAAATTTTCCGACCGAGAAAGACACAACGCCCGCAACGGGTTAAAATCCGTTTGAGCGCTGTGTCTTTTTGGCGTTTTGTGTCCGCCTAGCCTTGTCGCCTGTGCGGAGCGAGTTCGTGGAAAATAGTTTTGACTGTTTGCCGGTTGAATCATGAGCTAGGTCGTGTCTATGAAACAAGAACGAAGTCGATTGCTAACCATCGGGGCGCTGATTCTGGCGGCGTTAGGTCTGGTGATCATCGGCGGCCAGTCCGGCGCGCTGCGCCAGGCCAGCGGATTGTTGGTCGGGCCACTGGCGCCGCTGGCGGGCCTGATCAATGGCGGCGCCGATGCGGTCTCGACGCTGGGCCAGGAACAGGAAAGCCCCGAAGCCCTGAAGCAGCGCAATCTCGATCTGGAGCGCACCGTCGCCGGGATGCAAGTCGAGATTGTCCGCCTGCGCGAAATCGAGCAGGATTACAAGCGTCTCAGCGGCCTGGTCGATTACAGCCAGCAGAACCCCGATCAAACACTGGTCACAGCCGATGTGGTCGCCCGCGACACCAGCGGCTACCTGCGCTGGGCGATCATCAACCGGGGCGCGCGCGACGGCATCCGTGAAGGCAACCCGGTCATCAGCGATCTGGGATTGGTCGGGCAGGTCGAAGACGTTGCTGCCGACGCATCATGGATTCGGCTGGCGATTGACTCGTCCAGCGCCATCAACGCTCGCCTGCAAAATTCCCGCGCCGAGGGCACGATCAGCGGCCAGTTGCAAGGCGGCCTCCTGATGGACTTGATCCCGCAGGCGGAGGTGATCGAAATCGGCGATCTGGCCCTGACCTCCGGGCTGGGCGGCAGCTTTCCGGCGGGCATCGTGATCGGGCAGGTGACCAGCGTCCGCAAGCAGGCCGCCGAGTTGTTCCAGCAGGTCGATGTGCGCTCGACCGTTGATTTTGCCCGTCTGGAGCTTGTCTCGGTGATCACCGGCTTCCAGCCCGTCGATACTTCCTTATTCGAGAATGATATTCAGGGACAGGCGCAGCAGCCTTGAACCTTCAACTCGGCGCCCCACTGATGCTGATCGCCGCGCTGCTGCAAGCCACCCTATTGTCGCGCCTGCGTGTTCTCGGCGGCCAGCCCGATCTGGTTGTGGTAATCGCGCTGGCGTGGGCTGTCCTTGACCGGGGGCGCGAAGGCTTGTTCTGGGCCTTTGTCGGCGGTTTGTGCCTTGACTTGTTCTCCGGCGCGCCGATTGGATTGTCATCGCTGGCCCTGACGCCTATCGCCTTCTTTATCGGTCTGAGCGACGCCGGGTTGTACCGCACCAACATTGTCATTCCCATCGTGTTCGCGGGGGCGGGCGCGCTGGGGTATCACATTTTATACGCGCTGGGGTTGCAATTTCTCGCCGGGATGCCCGTCTCTTGGCTGGAAGTTACCTGGTACGTGATGCTGCCCTCGGTCTTCTTTGATCTGATCCTGATTGTCCCGGCCCTGCGCCTTTTAGGCCGATCCTACGACCGGATGCACCCCAGCGCGGCGCGGCTCAAACCGTGAGGCAGACGAAGCAAGGCGGAAATCGATCAAACCATATTACACCTCTTGCATAAGTAACTCACCCTATCCGTTAAGATAGGGTAAGCCCAGTTGCGCCTCACCTCCAAAACAGGTAATATAACTTTCACTTGGATATCCTAGCAGTTTCGTCCTAATTTTCTTGAGTTTGAGTTGAGCATGTCAGCATCGTCAAGTCTATCTCCTCTTGAGATTCGCAAAACGATCCTTGAGCAGTCTTACCGCGCCCATGTTGGGCATATCGGCTCGTCACTATCAATCGCAGACATTCTCGGCGCGCTGTTCGGCAGCGTGATGAATGTGCCATCCCCTGATGACCCGGAGCGAGATCGTTTTGTGCTGTCTAAAGGACACGCGGCCCTGGCTCTGTATGCCGCGCTTTATGCTAAAGGCTGGCTAACCCGCCAACAGATCGATAGCTATTGCGCCGATGGCAGCGCATTTGGCGTTCATCCCGAACACATCATCCCCGGCGTGGATTTTTCCACCGGGTCGCTCGGCTACGGCCTATCACTAGGCGCTGGCGCGGCGCTGGCTGCGCGTCTGCAACACTCGAAGCGCCGGGTGTTCGTCCTCGTCTCCGACGCCGAGTGCAATGAGGGCACGCTGTGGGAAGCGGTTATGTTCGGCGCGCACCATCAGCTTTCTAACTTGATCGCGATTATCGACCTTAATGGCCAGCAGGCTCTCGGTTACACGCGCGATGTGCTGAACCTCGAACCGATGGCCCGCCGCTGGCAGGCGTTTGGCTGGGACACCACCGAAGTCAACGGGCATGACATCCCACTGATCGAGCAGACTATCGCCAATCTGGACACGATTGACGGCCCACCGCATGTGCTGGTCGCCAAAACCACGTTTGGCAAGGGCGTCTCGTTCATGGAGAGTCTGATCAAATGGCACTACCAACCCATGAATGAAGAGCAGTATCGACAGGCGCTGCGCGAGATTGAGGGCAGCGCGTGAGAAAAGTGTTCACCGAAGCGCTGGTCGAGTTGGCCGGGCGCGATCCACGCATTCTATTACTGACAGGCGACCTCGGTTACAGCGTGCTGGAACCGTTCTGCGAAGCCTTCCCTGACCGTTTCTTCAATGTCGGCGTGGCCGAACAAAATATGGTCATGCTGGCAACCGGGCTGGCCGAGGCAGGTTTTATTCCCTATGTCTATTCTATTGCCACCTTCGCCGCGCTGCGCCCGTATGAGGCGATCCGCGTTGGCCCGATCTTGCATCGTCTGCCGGTCCGGATAGTCGGAATCGGCAGCGGCTTTGAGTACGGGCATAATGGCATCTCACACTACAATCTGGAAGATGTGGCTGTGATGCGCACGCAGCCGGGCCTGCGCGTGATCGTACCTGCCGACGCGCCTCAGGCCCGCGCTGCCATCGAAGCGACGTGGGATGCGCCGGGGCCCATTTATTTCCGGTTGAGCAAAGATGACAATTTGATCCTGCCCGGCCTTGAAGCTCGTTTTGAGCCGGGTCGCGCCCAGCGCATTGGCGCTGGGCGCGACCTGGCGATTGTGACGCTCGGCAGCGCCGCTGTCCACGCCTCTAAAGCGGTGAGCCAACTCGCCGAACAGGGAATTCAGGCCAGCCTGCTTGTAGTTTCCGATCTCAACCCGCCACCCGCTGCTGATCTAGTGGAAGCGCTGGGCAGCTTTTCGTTCGCGCTAACCGTTGAAGCGCACTATGTCACAGGCGGGCTGGCGTCGCTCGTCTCCGAGGTCATTGCGCAGAATGGGCTGGTCTGTCGGCTCTTCCCGTGCGCCGTCCGCGAGATGCCTGACGGGCATATCGGCGTCCAGAGTTATATGGAGCATCAGACAGGCATTTCGACAGCGGCCATTGTCGAGACGGCCCTTCATGCGGTGTCACGGTGAACGTCAAATTATTTTCGATTGTCCTGCCTGTCTATAATCAGGCCGACCATATCGGCGGGATAGTTCAGGACTACGGTCAATCGCTCGCTCGCCAGCCTTATGATTACGAGTTTATCCTGGTGGTCAACGCCAGCCGCGACAACTCGCTTGAAGTGTGCCAAACCCTCGCCGAGAACGATCCGCATATTCGCGTTTTGCACAGCGTTTCTGGCGGATGGGGTTTGGCCGTCAAGTTGGGCCTGACCGAGGCGCGCGGCGATGTGGTCGCCTATACCAATTCAGCGCGCACCACCGCGCAGGATTTGATTCTGATGTTGCTTTATGCCGCAGCCAACCCCGGTGTGGCGATCAAGGCTAATCGCCGCATTCGCGAGGGAGTTTTGCGGCGCATCGGCTCGCTGCTGTATAACATTGAATGCCGCGCGTTGTTCGACCTCGCCTACTGGGACGTCAACGGGACACCAAAGGTCTTCCCGCGCAGCTTCAATAAGTTGTTTGAACTGACCAGCGTCGGCGATCTGATCGATCTTGAATTCAACGTTATCTGCCGCCGCGAGGGCCACCCCATGCTCGAAGTACCCATCTTTTCGGCCCGGCGACACGGCAGCAAATCGACCACTAATCTTCGTTCCGCTATGCGCATGTACTGGGGAGCCTTCCGCCTTTGGCAAGAATTCCGGCGCGCCGCGCGTTGAGCCGCCCCTCGCTGGGCGAATTGCTGCCGTTGTGGGCTAAACATGAGGCGGCCTTGCGCGACCCGGCAGACATCGCTGGGCAGGGCGGCGCGCCCGCCGATCCGCGCCTATTTGTCAGCCGAGCGAGGGGCGCGTTCTGGAATATAGTAGAAGAAACCAACGCGACGCTATTCGTGACCCGCGAGTATGAACATCTGGTGCTCGCTCTGCGCAGCGAAAAAGGCCGTAGCGAGGTGAGTTATCTGCGCTTGCCGCATCCATCCGGGCTGGCGATTGACCCGAAGACCGGGACGATGCATATTGCCTGCACCCGCAACCCCAATGCCGTCCGCAGCTTCAAGCCTCTGGCTGGCGACCTGCACCGACTTGACGCTACCGCGCAGCATATCGATGGTCGCCCGCTGATGCCGTTTCGCAGCCTGTATCTGCCGGGCGGAACGTACTTGCACGATCTGGCAATGATCGGCAATGTATTGCATGGCAATTCGGTTGGGCAGAACGCCGTCGAACGGATCGATGACGCGGGCGCCCAGCCTGTATGGTGGCCGCGCTGCATCGAGGGTAAAGATGGCCCGATCTTCGGGCAAAACCACATCCAGTTGAACTCCATTGCCGCCGGGAAGACGCTCGAAAGCTCATTCTTCTCCGCCAGCGCCGATGTGGTGACTCGCCGCCGACCGGGGCACAGAAACTTTGCGGTCGATGGTCGCGGCGTGATATTCTCTGGAAAGACGCGCGAAGCAGTCGTGCGTGGGTTGACGCGCCCCCATTCGGCGCGATTGCATCAAGACAAGCTGTGGGTCGCTGACAGCGGCTACGGCGCGCTGTGCGTCGCGCAGGGCGAGAAGCCGGAGGTAATCGCAGAATTACCCGGTTGGACGCGTGGGGTGGCCTTCTGGAAGGGCATTGCTTTTGTGGCGACCTCGCGCGTGATCCCACGCTACCGTCAGTACGCGCCCGGTCTGGACGCGGAGCGAGCAGTGTGTGGCCTGCACGCCGTCGATCTCCAATCAGGCGCGTTACTGGGCAGCCTGATCTGGCCTTATGGATATCAGATTTTCGCCGTCGAGCTTGCTCCATCGGGCATGACAACAGGCTTCCCATTTCGACCGGGCCGCAATACTGACAACGCAGCAATGAAGTATCTGTTTTATGCTTTTCAGACCGGGTAATTCATCTGGGCAGGGCAAGTACTGCTTACTTGATCATGCCTGGTTAATTATCATCTTGTCAGGATAAATCATGCCCAACGATTTCAAATTCTTGATGATCGGCGCAATGTACGAGAATGGCGGGAACACCACTCACCGCTTCCTTGACGGACATCCGCAGATGTTCGTTTATCCCTTCGAATCGCAGATAGGCACGTCTATGGTGCAGGATCACCTATCGTCGATGTTCCCGCTGAAATACCGCTGGCCTGTCTTTGCGCTCGATGCGACTCCCCAGCAAGATTACCGCGCCATAATCGACGAAGAGGGGAAGGTGCGCGCGCGAACTCCGAACGTTAGCAAATTCCGCCATATGCCTTTCGACTTTTCGGACGACGAGCGCCGCGACATATATTTGAAGTATGTCACGGCATCCGGGCGCTCACGGGCCAACAACGTCGCTGCTTTCTTCCAGGCCACCTTCGATGCTTGGAAGGATTACAAGCGTACCAACAAAGAACAGGTATATGTTGGCTACAGCCCGATCATCACCATCGACGCTGATAAGATTCTGAGCGACCTGCCGGGCGCGCATGTCCTTCACGTCGTCCGCAATCCTTGGTCTGCCTACGCAGACACCAAAAAGCGTCCGATGCCACTCAGCCTCCATCATTACATGACTGGCTGGACGCTCAACCAATACCATGCGCTGTTGTTCCGGGAGAAATTTCCGGGCCATGTGCACATAGTCCGCGCCGAAGATGTCATGGCGGATGCCTACCAGTCACTCGCCCCAATCTGCATAGCGTTGGGCCTTGAACCGGCTGACACGCTCAAGAAACCGACTTGGAACGGCCAACAACTTGAGGAGATTTACCCCTGGGGCACTATTCGCAGCGCCACGCCGGAGGCCAACTTGGCTACGGCTAATGAGTTGTCCGATGGCGAGAAAGCGGAGATCAAGTCCTACACCTGGCAGTACCTCGACATTCTCCGCTACAGAAATATTATTGAATGAAGCGGGTCTTAATAAGCGGCGCAACGGGTTTCGTTGGGGCGAAGCTAGCCCGCCGTGTGCTTAAGGATGGTTATCAAGTCCACCTGATCGTCCGGCCCGGTCATACCACCTGGCGCATCGAATCGCTACGCAAGGACGCCCGCTTATACGAAACCGATCTGGAAGACCGCGAGGCTCTGGCAAAAGTCGTTCACGCCATCCGGCCAGACTGGGTGTTTCATCTGGCGGCGTATGGGGCGTATTCGTGGGAAACTGATTTTGAGCGCATGATCCGCGTCAATCTGGGCGGAACAGCCAACCTGATCGATGCTTGTCTGCGCACTGGTTTCGAGGCGCTGGTCAATACCGGGTCGTCTTCCGAATATGGTTTCAAAGATCATCCGGCGCGCGAAAGCGAGTTGCTGGAGCCCAACAGCCACTATGCCCTGACTAAGGCCGCCGCAACGCATCTGGCCGCCTACACCGCCCGAAGCGCAGGCATCCGTATCCCGACGCTGCGGTTGTATTCCATTTACGGCCCATTTGAAGAACCCAACCGCCTGATGCCCACCCTGATCACTTACGGACTTGAAGGCAAGCTCCCGCCGCTGGTCTCGCCGCATACCGCGCGCGATTATGTCTATGTTGACGACGTGGTGGACGCCTATTTGCTGGCCGCCAGCCGCCTTGATGCTCCCCACGACGCAATCTACAATGTGGGCAGTGGCGCCCAGATGACCATCGCCGAAGTAGTTGATGTCGCACGGCGGGTGTTGAACATTGCCACTGAGCCGCAATGGGAATCGATGGAAAGCCGCCACTGGGATACAAGCCACTGGGTAAGCAACGCTCAGAAAATCGGCGACGCGCTCGGCTGGAAGGCTTCGACGACTTTTGAGCAAGGTTTTGCGCGAATGAAGGACTGGTTGGGCAGCGATCAGGCGATGCTGGCCTATTATCGCCAGGCGATATTCAGCAAGTAGCCTGTTAGCTTCAAGATACAGAGACGAGATCAGGGACGATAGGGGGTGTTTAGCTGTCATCGCCCACCACCGTGAAGGGCCGGTTGGCAACCTTCTGCGCCCGAAATCACGAAAGCGCCGACTGTGGCACTAAAAGTGCGTGAGACGGTGATCACCTCGTCGGCTACGCCAATCCCCAGCCCTTTCAGCGCCAAGCGCGCAGTCGCCGCGCCCGATCAATTTGCGAATGTCGCTGAGAATAGCGTCAAGCTCGGCAAACTGATCCAGCCAATACGAAAAGGGCGCACGCCTGCTGAAACTTCAGAAGAGCGCTGTGGCGCTAATGAGATGGACACGTCAATCCTTCGGCCTGGCAGACGCAGTCACCGGGTTGGCCGGGCAGCGCGCCAAGTTTCATGACAGCAATTCCCTCCGAGACTTCAACAGGTGTCAGGCGAAACTGCTGGCACAAATTGCGGATGATCTGCTGCTGCAATGGGAGCAGCAATTTGAAATCCTGCATGGCAAAGACGAGATCGCCAGCCCACAAGCTGCTGACAGGCTCAAGCGCGCGCAGAGTCGCCGAGGGGCTAAGGCTATCAATGAGCGCGTCGTCAAGTTGAAATACATTCGCTTTGTTGACTGCAATGAGCGTTTCTATCGTCGAGTCAGGAGGGATCAACAGCGCGACTCGATCCTTGTCTGGCGCATAACGGTTGATCAACCTCACCGCCGGGGGGACAGCGCTGCCATCGTCATCAAGATATGGGTAAGAATAAAAAAGGGTAGGGCGCTTGTTCCACTCGCCTATTAGATTCCACGGGGCCTCCCCCCTGAGACCGCCCACCACTGGCTGAAGAGCCAGATGCGCAACCGTGTACACTGTCGGGCTAACAGGATTAGCCGGGTTTGTCGAGCTAACCAGCAGATATACACCCGTCATCAGGTAATACAGCCCGAAGGTATAGACAAAGAATCGAATTCCCTGTCGAATATTCTTCTGAAAATTGCCACTCACAAACTCGGAATGCCAGAACACGACCAGAAATATCGCCGGGGCAAGCTGCGCGGTGATGATGGTTGAGTTGCCAACCCAATAGGCAAATTGGAGCAGCCCTAACACGGTCATTCCAAATGCCAGCGTGTAGCGGCTCAACCCCTGCCGGTCGGCGCTGGCAAGCCATTTCAAAGCTATCAGCAGCAGTGAGATCAGGTAAATGCAGGCGACGATCAGCCAGCGCGAAAAGAAAAAGAACGACGCCAGATAAACCGGCGAGCTGGTAGGGTAGTAAACAATGAACTCGATATTGCTTCGCCAATCAGGCCACTGCCCGGACTTTAGATAAGTGATCAGGTAAATTGCGCCGAATGTTATCGCTATGTCAACACACACGATTGCGATCTGTAAAAGCGTCCGCCGGCGGATGCCGCTTCCGCTAATAGAGATCTGGAAGACGGTGACGGCAGTGTAAAGCGCGAGACAGAAAAACGCTGAATCCAGCCCCCACGCTATACCCAGAATGAGAATGACATGTTTGAGGGCCGATAGCCATCGTTTGCTGCCCGAGTGATAGTATTCCCAACCCCACACACCCATTAAAGCGTACAGCCACAAGAATCGGATCGGGCCTGTTGAGGGGAATACCGTCATCGGAACAGTGGCCTGCCAGACATACGCCACAATGATGACCAGCATGGCGACCAGCGAGATCCGCATTGAATTCACCGTCAACCGCAATAACAGATAAACGATGCTTAACACGCTCCCGATCATCAAGCTAATGATCAACGAGAACCCGGAATAGGATATGGGTATGATGTGGCTGGCAAAAATCCCGGCGATGGCGTAGGTAACCAGCCAGCCGTACTGGGAAATGCTGTCTACCAATAACGTCTTGCCATGCAGCATGTCGTTGATCGCGCCCAGATGAGCATCATAGTGATGGCGATCATTGGAGAAGCCGATGTCAATGGTCAGCGCAAAAATCAGGGCGAGCGCGGCAAAATCGCGCCACGAGAAACCGGCGCGCTTTGCCACAGGGCCGGTTTCCCGGTCAGGAACAAAGCGCAGAATGACTAAGGCAGCGGCTGTCGCGGCCATTACCAGATAGGCGCTGTCGGTGGCCAAAACGTCGATCAGAAACAGCGCCACGAGAAGCGCCCCAATCCAGGGCAAGAATTGGTAGGCTTTTCGAAACAGCCGTGATGGCATGACTGCCAGAACGAGCCCGGCCACCACTACCACGATGAGCTTAGGAATAATCCGGTCGCCAGCCGCCAGGGCTGGAGCCATGCTCAACCCGATGGGCAAGGCGGCAACAGCGCCTATGGCTCTCAAACCGCTGGCCAGTTGTTGTGGCATCGTTTCCGGGTTTGTGGCTTGCCGGGATAGGTTGACGCTCCGCGCCGCCAGCGCCCAGTTGGCGGTGGCGAGCGCCACAACCAGGAGCAAGGCATGAAGGATGGAATAACTCGTGCCAAGCACGGTGTAGACCAGCGTGGCAAAGATCATGTAGAAAGCGTCAAAGATCAGGAGGCTTTCATAGAGGTATCCATAGCGGCTGCTATCGGCGCGCAGGCGGATGCGCGACAGGGCTACGCAGGACGCCAACGCTACCAACAGCCCTAAACCAATCCCTCCGGCGTAAAATAGGGATTTGTGGGCCGTGTCTATGGTGGCGTTGAGCATGACGGCTGCGAAACAAAAAATTCCCTGGCAGGTCGCTACCAGGAACAGGTTAAATCGGTCAGCCTGAGATAGTTTTTCTGACCAATCCTTCCGCCAGGACACTATCTGACGGTTGAGCAAAGTCTGCCCTTGCTGCATGATTGCGCCCTAGCGCCGCCCCTTGATGAGTCCGCTAAATGACATTAAAGATAGCCGAGCGACCATGTTTACGCAATTGGCGCGGCTCCGGGGAAGCCCCTCAGCGCCGCATTCCATTATGGCCGTCTCAACTTAGTTGCGGTGGAAGACTCGCCGAATCAAGGGCGACTCGCGCCGGTTATCGGCGCAGAGAGAGGCAGGGTCTCAAAGGCGATGTTGACGAATCTGGCTCTCGCTCGCCTACTCCATCGTATCCCGTTCGATTTGCGGCGAGCTGGGGCTGCGCTTGTGGCGCAAATACACAAACCAGTACACCGCCCCGACTAACACCGATCCGCCAATGATATTGCCCACCGTGACCGGGAGCAGATTATTGAGCAGAAAATTCCCTACTGTCAACGACGCAAAATCTGCCGGGGATTTTTGAATGGCAGCCCAGAACGCTGGCGGCGCGAACTGTTTGATCAGCAAGCCTATCGGCACGAAGTACATGTTGGCAATGCTATGCTCAAACCCGGCAGCCACAAATGTTGTGATGGGAAACACAATCGACAGAACTTTGTCGGTGACGCTGCGCGCGGAATAGCATAGCCAGACGGCAAGGCACACCAGCGCGTTGCACAACACGCCGAGGGCGATGGCCTGCGTGAATTCCAGCCCGGATTTCGCATTGGCGATGGCAAGCGCGTTGAGGCCCACGGCGCCGCCGCTAAACATATACTGGCCGGTCAGGAGCATTGCCAGCGCGGTCATTAGCGCGCCCACAAAGTTGCCCAGATACACAATCAGCCAATTGCGAAGCAACTGCCGCGTGGTGACCGCGCGGCTGGCCCAGGCCATGACGATGAGATTGTTGCCTGTGAACAACTCGGCGCCGCCCACAACGACCAGTATCAGCCCCAACGAGAACACCATCCCGCTCAGAAGGCGCGTGACACCATACGGCAGAACGCCCGCCGCGCCCGTAGTCACCGTCGTGGCGATCACCGCCCCCAGCGAAATAAACGCCCCGGCCAGAATCGCCAGCGCGAACATGCTGTAAAAGCCCATGCGGGCCTTGCGGATGCCCAGTTGTTCAGCTTTGATCGCCATGTCAGCAGGAAGCAGCGCGTCGATTTGAAAGCCGTTGGTTTCGGACATTATTTTTCAGACTCCCTTCAAGGATACGCTCTTAGCGTAGCTCTAACGAGGCCGCCCTGCCAGTGAAGAATATCATAGCAGTCGGCGGTTGTTATCATGGGCTGATGGGGAACATAAAAGCTGCCTGTTCAAGGGAGTCCCTGAACAGGCAGCAAGGGCTAAATTCAGAACCCTCAGGGCGTTTCGACAGGCAGGTTGTTGATATCCGAAGTGGCAACGATGATCCACGCCGCCACCCATCCCTGCGTCCCCTGAAAGTCAATCTTGACCCAGTTGCTCTCCTCGGTGCGCGTGAGCAGCGGAACAGAGGTGTAAGCGGGCAGCACGGCTACCTGGCCGTTGTTGAGGCTTGGCCCGCTGCGCACAAAAACGTCGTAAATGCCTTTGCCTGACACGAGGCCGCCCGGCGCCGGGGTGACATCGTTGCTGGGGGAAGTGACCGACACCGCCGAAGTGTCTTCCGAGGTGATCACCACCCAGCGGGCGACCCAGCCTGTCGTGCCGTTATGTTTCACTTGCAGCCAGTTGTGCCCGGCGGTCTGTCCTATCACAACCGCCTCGTCTGTGAAGGAAATAATATCCAGCACCGAGGCTGTGATGCTGGGAGCAGACCGCACATTGGCGCGGCTGGGCGCCTGAATCGTGATGCTGCCTGCTGGCAAGGAGGTTGGCGGCGCGGACGGCGTTGTTTTGGGGCCGGGCGATGGGAACAATGGCGGAATGCCCGGCGTGGTGGGCAATGAAGGCGAACCACCGCCGCCCGTCGATGCGCCTTCCACGGGCAACGCGTTAACATCCGCGCTCAAAATCACGCGCCACTTGGCGACCCAGCCCGTCGTCGTCTTGTACTTGATCTTAAGCCAATTGCTGCTGTCAACGCGGGCCAGCGCCGTCGCCTCGCCCGTGAACGGCATCACGGTCAGGATATTAGCGTCAATGTCTGGCCCGGACCGAATATTGACATTGTAGGGCGACGAGACGATAAAAGGGCCTTGCTGGTCACGCTCAGAGGGTTCCGGGTTATCGTCAGAGACCGCTGGCAGCAAAATGGTGTCGCCCGAATAGACGGTTAGCCACGACGCCACCCAGCCTGTCGTGGTGGCCATCTGAATCTGAATCCAGTTGTTGCCGACATTCCGTCCAATCGCCGTCACCTGTTCGCCCGGAGGCAGAACGCCAATGACGCCAGCGTTCACGCCGGGCGCGGAGCGGATGTTCGCCTCACCGACGGAGAAGCCGGTGAACGTGGTAGTAGTCTGCGCCAGCGCGGGCGCGACTGCGCCGACCGCCAGCATGATTATCGCCAGCGCGGCGATCAGGATTGATGCGCGAACGAATGTTTTCATAGTAACCTCGTCAGGAACACTGGGGGGGGGCAACAGCAGGCAGTAAGCGTCAATCTGCGCGAAGCACCACCACGGACGTGTTATCGTGTGTCTGGGCTTGCAACGCCTGCTGCACCAGCGCATTGGCAGCGTCGTCTACCGTGCGCTGGCCTTCCAGTTGCGCAATTTGCGCTATAGCCTTGTCTTCCACAACGCCATACAGACCGTCTGTGCACAAGATTAGAATATCGCCGGATTCCAGCACATCGTCAGGCCACACATCCACTTCAATTGTCTCTTCTGTCCCCAACGCGCGATCAAGCACATGACGCAGGGAGTGATTGGCGGCCTGTTCTGGCGTCAACAAGCCCTCACGAACGCGGGCGTTGACCCAGGTGTGGTCGTCTGTCAACTGGTAATTCTCGCTGCCCCGCACCAGATATGCCCGGCTGTCGCCTACGCTGGCAACCCAGTAAACATCGTCGATCACCAGCACAATGACAACGGTGCAGCCCATCCCCTCCATATCAGGCGACGTCCGGCTCTTTTCGAAAATCGCTTTGTTGGCGAGGGTCACAGCTTCGCGCAGCCGATCACGAGCGTTGTCCGCCGTCGGCAGGCCTTCCTCAATGAGATTGCGTTTGATAACTGCGACGGCTTCCTGGCTGGCGCGCTCTCCGGCTTTAGCTCCGCCCATGCCATCGGCGACCACCAGCAAGGCCACTCTGGGGGTCGTGTCCGAGATCATCCCAAGAATGGAGTCCTGATTAGCTCCCTCACGCGGGCCAGGATCGGTTTTGAGGCCAATCGACAGTTTCATGGACGTTGATTTACCCCGCTCTATCTTCTAGATGGGTGTATTGTAAAACCGATTATAACATGATAGCAAATTGTAAAGAAAGCGCGAGGAGTAGAAATGTGGGCGGGTGAGGGTAGCGCCATTGGCCTAGCTGTGGCGCCAAACAAAAAGAGCCCCTGCTTACGCAGGGGTTCGCGGTGTGTCTCTCAGCCTTACAGGCGAGTGACGCGCGCGGCCTTGGGGCCTTTGTCGCCGGCTTCCACATCAAACTCGATGCGGTCGCCTTCGTTGAGGTTGCGGTAGCCGTCGGCCTGAATGGCGCTGTAATGCACAAACACATCCTTGCTGCCATCATCGGGGGTGGCAAAGCCGTACCCCTTTTCGCCGTTGAACCACTTCACAACACCGGTCTTGCGATCCATAGGTATTTTTCTCCTTACCCATTGAAAAAGTGTAGATTTGGGTAAAGACTCAAAAAAATACCCGGCGCAAAGGCCGGGTCAACTTTTCTAAAGTCTTCTACCTGCGCTCTACTATGGCGACAGTATAACATGCCTTTGCAAAATGCGCGAATAATTGGCCAAGGTCAAAAAACCGCGATCAGAGAGCCTGCCGCCGATCAGCCTCGAAACAAGATTTGCGCTGTTCGCAGGATAATCAAAAAATCTTGAATAATATTAGCGCGGTCGCGGTATTCGAGATTAAGGCGAATCTTCTCCGGCATGATCTCGGTGACGTATAGCGCTTCAGGGTCTTGCGCTGTGGCTAGCAATTCGCTTTCATGGCTAAATTTGATGGACGCCGGATCTGTGATGCCGGGTATCATCAGCAAGACCTCGCGCTGGGCAGGGGTGTACTGATCCACATAGCGCGGCACTTCCGGGCGAGGGCCGACCAGGCTCATCTCGCCCGCCAGAACGTTGACCAGTTGAGGCAGTTCGTCGATCTTGAATTTTCGCAGCGAATAGCCTATCGATGTCAGTCGCGGGTCGCGCCCAATGGTCAGCGGTTTGCCGCGCTGTTCGGCGTCCACAACCATCGTGCGAAACTTCCAGATGCGAAACAGCTTGCCGCCGCGCCCCACACGCTCTTGCCGGAAGAACACCGAGCCGCCATCGTCGCGCTTGATTAGCAGCGCGACGATCATAAATAACGGCCACAGAGCCAGCAACCCCGCAGCAGCCCCGAACACATCGAAAAGCCTTTTTCCCGGTGTCATCGCCGATGAAGATTGACTACATCAAGCGCTACCGCGATAACATCCTCCACATCCCCATCGCTCATCTTGCTGTAGATCGGGAGCGAAATCTCGCGTTGATATTCGTGGCAGGCGACCGGAAAATCGTCCGGTTGGTAGCCATACGTCTGTTGATAATAAGGATGCATGTGCAGCGGGATAAAATGAACGCTGGCGCCAATGTTGCGGTTTTTCAATTCTTCAACAAACTGCGCGCGGTCGATGGCGAGTTTCTCAAGGTTCAATCGCAGCATATACAAATGCCATGCATGTTGTTTGGCCCCGTCATCGTGCGGCGTTTGCAGCTCGGCCACGCCAGCAAACGCGCGATTATACGCCTGCGCGATTTCCCGGCGGCGCAGCCACATTCGCTCGGCCTTGCGTAGTTGAGCAAGCCCCATCGCGGCGGCGATATCGGTCATGTTGTACTTGAAGCCGGGAGCCATGATCTCGTAGTACCATGAGCCTGCCGCCGCATAGCGATTCCAGGCGTTCTTGCTGATGCCGTGCAGCGACATAACGCGGCAGCGCTCGGCAATCGTTTCATCATTCGCGCACAACATTCCACCCTCGCCGGTGGTGATGGTCTTGGTGGCGTAAAAGCTGAAACAAACCACGCTGGTCACATCCGCAAAAGCGGCGGGCGGCGACCCGATCATATGGCCGTCATGCCGGGCCGGAAAGGCGTGGGCGGCGTCCTCGATGACAGCCAGATGTCGCTGTTGGGCGATGCGATAAACCGCGCTCATATCGACTGGCAGCCCGGCAATATGCACCGGAATGATGGCTTTCGTGCGGGGCGTGATAGCGGCCTCAATCTTCGCCGGATCGATGTTAAAGTCGCTTGAACAGATGTCAACCAGCACGGGCTTGGCGTCGAAGTAGCGCACGACTTCTGCCGTAGCCGCGAAGGTGTATGGCGTGGTGATTGCCTCGTCGCCGCGTTCAAGGCCAACAGCTTCCAGCGCAATATGCATGGCCGCCGTCGCCGAGTTGACCGCCAGCGCGTGGCGCGCGCCTACCGCCGCCGCGAAGTCGGCCTCAAACTGGCGAACTTTCGGGCCGGTGGTGATCCAGCCTGAATCGAGGGCGTCTTTGATCTCAGCCAGTTCCGCGCCGTCTATATCTGGCAAGGCGAATGGAAGAAACTCTGCGCGTTTGTTCATCAATAACCCCCTGTATCATGTCAATTCGAGCCGATAAGCCGCACACAAGTAGCCAAATGAATTCAGCGCCAGCGAGTCTCATCAACCCGCCGGGCGGATAGCCACCAGATAGTGCGAATTAAATAGCCGCAGTTTCTCCAGTAGGCCGCACAATGCGCGGGATAGTGGCGCTATCTGCCGCGCTAGAGGCGGCGCCAGCGTGATTTTTCTGGCTGTCAGGTCGCAATAGGGAAACAACCGCCTGATTTCGGCTAGGCCAATCCCCCGCGTCTGCCGATTCGTCGGATTCCACCAGAAATCGTACCAGAGAATGATGCCGCCAGGTCGCCGAACAACTCTTATCATTTCTTTGGCGATGTTCGCTTTGACCGAGTCATCCAGAACCGAAGAAAAAGCCATATACTGAAAGGCAATATCAAAGCTGGCGGATGGATACGGCAGGCCCTGACCGTCGGCGCATACCAGCGCAAAGCGTGGGAGCGGCGCTTGCGCGCTGGCAAGCCGGTAAAACAATAGATCAACTCCACACAGATTGTCCGGCGTCGCGCCCATTGCCAGAAACTCAAGCAGCGCTCCGCCCCGCCCGCAGCCAACCTCAAGAATGCGCTTGCCCGCCAACGACAACCCTGCCTGCTGGAGCAAATCGAGCGTATGGCGCTGGCGCTGCTGCGTCAAAAACTGATTGGCCGGATTCAGGGGCGAATATGTTTCGCGGTTGCGCGCTGCCCGGTCGCGCCGGGCGTATTCCGCGCGTAGCCGATCAAGATCGCTCATGGTTGTTCTGCCCCCAGCGATCGGCAAAAGCCGCTAACCCCGTCAAAAAGCCCAGCCCATAGCCGAAATGCAAAATAGCAAAAGCAAGGGGCAGCAACAGCATCGTGCGCCAGCCTGAGCGTCGCGCCGCCCACACCGAAGCGGCTAGATTGGCTGCCGCGTAAATTCCGATCAGTCCCAACCATAGCGCGCGGACGAGAGGGCTGATCAAGCTAGTCGCCGCCCCACCAACTATCAGAGCCGCCAACACTGGCGGCGCGAACTGGCGCAGGCGCATCTGGCGGGGATGTTTTTGCATCACGCGCACTTTCCAGTAGCCATACTGGAAATACTGCCGCCACAATGACGCGGGATCGCCGCGATTGTGATAGCGTGACCGGATGCGCGGATTCAACAAAATCTTGCCCCCCGCCGAGAGCAGCCGATAATTGAATTCGTCGTCCTGATTGCGGACAAACGCTTCGTCAAACGGGCCGATACGCTCAAACAGCTCGCGCCGCCATGCCCCCAGATACACTGTGTCAACCCACTCTTCGTGGTTGGAGTAATGAAAACGCCCTCCCCCAACGCCAAAGGGGGAAGTTGTCGCCAGCGCGACCGCCTCGCCAAAACCCGGCGAGCCAACCGGATCCATGCGTCCGCCTACATTATCGGCGTCAACGCGCTGAAGAGTCAATACGCACTCACGAACATAATCCGGCTCTATAATCACATGTCCATCCACACGCACGATGATCTCGCCCTGCGCCTGCGACAACGCCAGGTTGAATCCGGCAGGGACAATCCGGGCGGGATTGTCCAACACCACGACGCGAACAGCCGGACTCTGCGCGCAAACACTCAGGATAATTTGGCGCGTGTCATCGGTGGACATGCCGTCCGCGATAATAATTTCCAGCAATTCAGGCGGATAATCCTGCGACAGGGCCGCCCCCAGACTGCGCGCAATAAAGTCCGCCTCGTTGCGGACGGGCATAATCACAGTCACGGGCGGGAAGCGCGCAGTTTCGGGCGTTGGCATGAGGTTATCCGGTCTGGCTCAAAGCGCGCTGTCCGGCGACAGCAGTTCTTCTATCAGCGCATGCAGTTTCTGACGGCGCAACGCCATCGGGAAATTCTCCGCAATACGACGCTGCGCAGCCGGGCGCAGTTCTTCCTGACGGCTCAATGCTTCTCTAATGGCTGCCGCCAAATCTCCCGGCTGATTGGACCGGGCATAAACGCCAGCTTCGCCGACAACCTCCGGCAATGCCCCCACGCGGGTGACCACAGGCGCGCATCCAGCCAACATCGCTTCCGCCACGCTCAGGCCAAAACCCTCGTGCAAGCTGGCCTGAACATACACCGCCGCGCGGTTGTATAAAGCCGCCAGATCGTCATCAGCCAAGTGTCCCTTGAAAGTCACATTAGCCCTCGCCACGCGCTTAAGCTCGTTAATGCTGTCATCATGCCAACGGCCTGCCACGACAAATTGAAGTTCAGGAAAGTAGGCTGCGGTTTTCACAAAGGGGAGCAGCCCCTTGCGCAACAGATTTTCGCGCCAGACGCCGCCAACGGTTAGCACAAGCGCGTCTCGATGGGACAGGACGATTGGCAGCGCCGCCTCTAATCCGGGATAAATAACGCTGATCTTGCGTGGCTCAACATTCGTATTTCTGATGGCTTCCTGTTGAGCGCTGTTAGAAATGGCTATCAGGCGCGTCGCATGTCGGATCAATGTGTTCACGACCCAGCGCGGCAGCCCTCCGCGCTGAGACCCATAACCGGCTTCGGGCAAATTTGCCGTGTCATATCCGCCGATCACAACCACCGACGGTTTGCCAAACCAGCGGGCAAACATGACGGGCCAGAACGAATGCCAACTGGCAAACCAGCAGAAAACCAGATCGCTGCGCCAGACAGCCCACGCGAGCGAAAAAGGGTTGATTCGCCGTGAGCGTTCATAACGCTCCTGAACATCCCAGCGCTCTCGCAATAGATCGCGATCCATCAAAACAAAGGAGACCGAAGCGTTATAAACAAAGAGAACTTGTTGTTCTCGGCTAATTGAGCGAGTCATAAAGCGCTATGAATTCTTCATAGTAACGACTCATGGAAAACCGTTGTCTCACATGAGAATCCGCGTTTAGCCCCATTCGCGTCGCCAATGCAGGATCATCTATCAAACGTAGTATCGCCAAAGCCAGAGCCTCAGCGTCTTCGACAGGCACGAGGATGCCAGTTTCCCCGTCAATGACCGCTTCTGGTATGCCTCCGACGCGCGTTGCGACTGTCGCTTTCTTTGCCAGCGCGGCCTCAATCAACGCCAGTCCAAGGGCTTCGCGCCGCGACGGGAGAACCAGAAGTTCCGAATCGACAATCCAATCACGAGCTTGCGAGTCATACCCCATCCAATGCCAGCGCTGTGTAATTTCCAATTGCTTGATCAAGTTGATCAAATATTGTTCATAAGGATAATCCTCTGAGTCTGCTTCGCCGAAGATGACAAAATGAACGTCCGGGTCGCGATCCACGACAATGCGCGCGGCGCGCGCCAGAACGTCAAGGCCTTTGGAATGAGAGATTCGGCCTATGAAAATTACCAAGTGGCTGCCTTCCGCCAATTTGATGCGATCTCGCAAAGAAATGGGCGGCGTGGCTGATATTTCCGCCGATTGGCTGCCCGCATAAATGACGCTGCTGGGCGACTCGATGGAGAGCGCGCGCAATACCGCCTGAGAAACCGCAACGACATGTGTCGCTAAATGTTTCGCCAAGAATCGCCAGACAAGCGCCAAGCTTCCTCCCAGCCGGCGCGTTTCAATCAGGTCATGGAAATACCATAAGCATGGCAAACCGCTCAATCGGGCAGCCAGACCCCCATAAATATGGGCAAATACTGAATTTGTTTGCGCCAGATCAATCTTGCTCTGGCGTAAAACGTTGCTTAGTTTCCAACTTGAATATAGCAGGTTGATAATATTCCAGAAGACAGCAAATGGATTAATAACTTTCCTCGCGCCTACTTGCCAGCTTGTTCCCAGAAAGCGCGGAAGCGCGCACAACTTGACACTCACATTATGACGACGGGCTTCATCTACCCATACCCCGGCCCTCGAAACAATCAGCGTTGGCTCAAACTTTTCGCGGGGCAGGCCATCGATCAACATGAGCAGAAGACGCTGCCCTCCGCCCATGCTGGTCGCATAGTCGATAAATGCAATGCGTAAGGGTTGCGCCATATCTCAAGTCCGTAGTCCGCTTTCGATTTCTATTTCATACAGCCGCGCATAGGTCATGAATGAATAAAAGGCGCGATAGACCGACAAATACAACCCCCTAAAACCATCTCTATAGCCGCTACGTCCAAAGTAAATTAAGAGGAATATGGCCGCAGGCCGGAGGGTCACATCGATCCATCGCCAACGCTTATATTGCTTTTGCAGCTCTTTAGCTTCCCAGTCAATGACCTGATTGCTAAACTGCCGCAACTCGCTGGCGAGATTAGTGATGTCTTGATGAATGATATGATTGTTCAGCGGCTGCACATTTTCCAGACCCACAACATGGGCATGCACTTCGCGTTTTGACCATCGCCCCTTGTGAGCCTTGAATACTCGAATTTGCCAACTAGGATAATAACCGCACGACTGGATCCATTTGCCCCATACCAGATTTTTCAGACGTATGCGGTAGCCATCGGTCACAGGGTCCGCATTGGCAATAGCTGCCTGTATTTCCAACGCTAGAGACGAGTCCAGCGTCTCATCTGAATCGATTTGCAACACCCACTCTGTTTGAATTTGATCCATCGCCCAGTTCTTCTGCGTCGCGGAATTGATGTATTCGTGCTGGACAATCCAATCGGTGTATTCACGACAAATATCCAGAGTGTTGTCGGTGCTATACGAATCAACGATGAACACTTTGTCAACCCACTTCACCGAATCCAAGCATTCCCGGATAGTCCCGGCAGAGTTGTAGGTCGGAATCAGGGCCGTGATGGTTTTGGCGACCATAAATTGTTTCCTCATCAATCAGGCGATGTCAAGCGTGGGATTTATCGAAAGCAGCGTCATTTGCCGCTGACAAACGCTGGCTGGCATAAGCTTTGAACTTTTCTACAGGTTGAGCTAATCGGGAATACATATCAGGGAGATACCATGCCACAGCCATTAAAACCCAATACGGAGAAGCAAAAGCCGGGTTGTGCATGTCAGGCTCGACAGAGATATGAACCACCCAATTCACAACAATTGCCGTAAAGAGCCAGCCTAACTGGCGCGCTCGTGGGGTTGGCGCGCGCAAGGCGAACTTCACGATTCGGATGACAAGGGCTGCGACAAAGATTGCGAAGATAATGCCGGGAATTATTCCTACCGTGCTGCTGATTTCCAGAATCTCGTTGTGAACCAACCAGTGGCCGAAGCCAGAGCCTGTTAAAGGGTAATCCAGCGTTGTCTGAATGCCCCATTGCCACCGATCCAGCCGGGACAGCAGGCTGGTGTCAGCCGATTCGCCGCGAATAACAACGTTGGTAATGGTCTGGAATCTATTCCAAAATTCGGCTGGCAGGAAACCTACCGCAAAATACATTGCTCCGACTGCGAGCCAGCCATACGCGCGCAAGGAAATCGCGATTAAGATGAATCCCAGACCAAGGCTGAGCCATGCGGCGCGTTCGCCTGAGATATAAATACCGATCAAAGTCAGCGCCAGAGCGATCAAATTAGCCCATTTCAAACGCGAATTCCAAGTAACGATGTTTTGGAAGCTGATATAGCTGCCCCACGCAATAATCGAGCCAACGGCTGGGTAGCCCCAGAACCCGAACACTGCCCGCACAAAACCGTCCTGCGTTGAAAGCGTTTTGTTCACAAAAAACCAAGGGGCGAGTCTGGTCACCTCCGATGGGAAGACATACTCTATCAGGCCTAAAGCGCTAATTGCCGCTGTCACAATCACGATGATAGTCAGAAGACGCTCTACGTCAGCTTCATGCCTGACAAGGCCGCATACAGCGACAAATGCGGGCACTCCAAAGATAATGGGCAGCGTCCATGCGGCGGCTGCGTCCATGTCTCCCCCGTCGAGAACGATGGCAATTGCCGCTAATCCAATCCAGACTGCCAGCAGCCCTAACATCGCGGGGATATGCACCTTGACCATGGCGCGGTTCGACACTCGGTTCATCAACAGAACTACGAATAAGAGCCAACCCACAACCTCTAGCGGCACAACAAACGTCCATCGTCCCAGATATATGCCCCGATGTCCAAAAAGGAGCGTCGCAAAAGCGACACACAATAACGCCCAGCGCGCGCGATCCCCATTAAACAAAAGCCCTAAAACGACTACACCGCCGCCCAGCACAATGATCAACTGAGCATCCACTACAGACTGGTCTAAAAGCATCCCGCCCACCACGACAATGACCATAGCGCAGCCCACCAGCAATAGTTGAACCATTTTCCCCGGCGAGATATTGGTTGCGTCCATAGAAATAAGCCCCTTATTTATCCGAATTGCCGTGAAGTGTTTGAGACACCATCTGGTAAACGATGCCGCCTCGCCAAACGATCTGGCAGGCCATCAAAATGGGCAGGGCTGCCATCCGATCCAGCCAGCGCGTCAAATGGCGCGCTGTGAAAAATGGCTGATAAAAAGCGCCCGCCAGAAAATTGACGCCCTTCAATAAGTCGCGCGGGCGACCTAAACCGCGCGGATACGCGCTATACATATCAGGCCATTTCTGGCGCACACAATAATAATAACGTCCTGCGTCAAAATGGCGACGTGCCAACGCGCTAACGCGAGACGGGTTGTGATGCTTTACCACAATGGTTGGCTGATAGAAAACGCGGTACCCCAGCCGTTGTAGCCGCCAATTATAATCCACGTCTTCGCCGTAGATCAGCGCTTCATCCAGCAAACCTGTCTTTTCAACGGCCTGACGCTTATACGAAATGTTGACCGTTGGCAGGGTAGTGACGTAAGCAGGCTTCTGCGAAATTGGAAAATAGGCGATATCAGCCACGCGGCTGACAAGGCTTCTGTGACTATCGATGCCAACAACTCGTCCTCCAACCGCCCCCGCCTCGGGATGCTCACGGTGAGTTAATTTCATCAGTGACACCCAGTCAGGAGCGACCTCGGCATCGTCATCGGTGATGGCGATGAGGTCCCCCCAGCATAACGGAATCCCGATATTGCGATTGCCCGCTGGCCCCTTGTTGGTTGTTTTGACTAAACGGATGTCAATGCTCTCTCGCCCAACAAACTCACGTGCTACCTCGTCCGCCCGGTCATCGCCCGCATTCACAATCATAATTTGATCAGGTTTCTCGATAGTTTGCTCAACTAACGCCAACAATGCCTGACGTAGCAAGATGTGGCGGTTATACGTGCAGATCAGAACAGAGAGCGTGTCTGAAGCCATAACCCCTCAACGCAGGCAGCGTCGTTAACGCGCGCGGAGAAGCTCCTCTATAAGAGCTTCGTACTGTCTGGAAACGACAGGCCATGCATACAACTGCTCCGCTTCCTTGCGCGCTTCAATCGCCATAGAGCGGCGGCGCTCCGGGTCGCTTAACAAGGCTACAATGGCGTCTGCCATCCCTTGCTTGTCCCCGCGCGCCACTTTGACCGAAAACGCTGGCCTTGCCATCTCATCGTAAGGCGGATCGGTGGAAACAATGGTTGGCAGGCCCATCGCCAGCGCTTCCAGAAAGGCAATGGGCAGGCCCTCTCCATACGATGGGAGCAAAAACAGATCGGCGCGATCCAGAATCGCAGGGATGTTATCGATGGAGCCGGTGAGGGTGACACTCTCGCTCAGTCCTGTCGCCTGAATTTCCGCCTCAAGCCAACCCCGATCAGAGCCTTCGCCAACAATTATGTAATCAACTGGGCCGAGTCGCTGGATTGCTTCAGGCAGCGCCGCCAAAACCTCGCCATAACCTTTGCGCCGTTCAAGCGCCGCCACAGTCACCAGCCGATAGGGCGAAGCGCGCTGGCTGGGCGCTTCGGGCATTCGGGTCGGCTTGAATAGTTCTGTGTCGACGCCATTCGGAATCGCTCGCGGCTCTAGCGGGAACAACCCGCGCATGTCGGGGATCAAATATTTGTCTACGGCGACAATCGCCGCCAACGACTCTCGCAAGCCCCACGCGCGGAACGCCTCGAAACGATGGCGAACCAGAGCGACCGGGTACTCGGCCACAAACACCGTCTTGAGCGGATGGAACAATCTCGCCAGAGCCAACGCGCCAGCCTCCCCATAATCGGCGAAGAATATGAGCGCCACCTGCGGCCTTATTCGAAGCAGGTGGATGGCATAGAACAATGTCGCCCACAAGGCTTCAAAATAACGCGCTTTAGGCAGCGCCGCATAGGTCACGCCTGCCGCGCGCAGGTGTGTGTTGGCAGGCAGCGCTCCTGACCAGCACAAAATAGCCACCATATGGCCAGACCGCGCAAACTCCAGAGCGAGGCTTTCAACGGAGGCTTCAATGCCGCGTCGAAGCCTGAGCTGGAAGGGCGACAGGATCGCAATCCGTAACGAGTTCATTCAACAAATCCCGGCGGGGCGGTTTCCATTAGCCAGTCTTGAGCCATAAGCTGGCGCCTCTGCAATCCAGCGCGTCAGGGAACAGCACCTTCAATTGATCACCGTGATCTTGCTCAAGAAAATGGTTGGCGCACAATACCTTAACGCGATCATTGTGAGCAAGATAGGCATGAACCAGATATTGCTCGTTCCAGAAAAGATGCATTTGAAGCGGAAAATTTGGCGGGTAGTCCCATGGCAGAAATATATCGTGAAAATGAACAATGACCCCATCACGAAGTCGCGGCAAGACCTCTAATACAAGAAATTGAACATCGCTGCCAGTGGACGCCACATGCGAACTGTCAATGAACAGGATGTCGCCTGCGGCAAGCTGCGAAAAAAACGCGCTGCTCAGGTCCTGAACGCGTTGTCCCATGTGCTGAATCCCGTGCGCGCCTTGCTGGATAAACGCGCGCGGTTCGGGTTCAACAGCGACTATCCGGGTCGGGCCATTCTGCTGTGCGGCCAATGCCGCAACCAGCGTTGAATAGCCTGCCCCAACCTCGATGATTGTTTTAGGCTTAAAGTGGCGGATCATGCAGTAGTATACGTGCGGATCGATTCCGTAGAAGAACCGGTTGTCCAGATAAAATCGATTCGGATCGTCGCCGCCCGCTTCAAAGATGGCGCACTCAGCGGCATACACAGCCAGACTGTCTTGCAGAAACAAAAGCTGTTCGGCTGAACGAAAATTCACGCCCGGCAGATCGGATTTTTGCGGATAATTCGCGGCGAGAAGCCTTGTGTCGGGGATTGGCTCGTAATACTTCACTGGAGTCACATGGAAGCCGTGACGCTCCCATATCGTGAAGCTCTCATGGGAATTGACGCGGCTTTTTAACATCCATGCGACAATCTCCACCCCCAGCCGATAGATGCCATATTTCAGCGCGCGAAACCAACGTGTCACGTTTCTGTCCTCTCAGAGTCGCGGGGGGCGGGTTTGCGAGCGCGTATCAACAGGCCGCCGCCGCGCTGGTTGCCCAGATGCCAGTCCAACCAGCCGATGCCGATCAGGAAAGGGAACGTCAGCAGTTTCAGCGCAGTTCTGGAGCGCGTGGCCTCATAGACAGTGTGCGCGAACATCGCGGCTGGGCCAAAGGTGTGTCTCGCCAGTTCAACCACCATGCCTCGCTGTTCCAATTCATGCGCCAGATCATCAAGCTTGTAGCCGGACCGAACATGATACTGCCCATAACTTAACGCCCCTGACAGCTGTTCTGGTTTGAGCCAGCGGCGCAGCCCGATGGGTTCTTCGTTATATTTGCCCGCCGCCGGGGTGTGCATCACGAGCGCCCCATTGGGCTTGACCGCGCCCACAAGATTGTCGATAGCGGCCCTGTAATCCTCGATGTGTTCCAGCACCTCAAAACAGGTCACCAGATCATAAGCCGCTGGCTCGCTCGCGTCGAGCAAATCCTTGACCTCAAAGCGCGCGCGTGTGATGCCTGACAGTTGGGCAATGCGCTGGCAGCGTTGGATCGCCAACTCGGTGATGTCCGTGCCTGTCAATTGCGCCTGCGGAAAACGGCGGCAAAGAAAGAAAGATGTGTGCCCATCGCCACAGCCCGCGTCCCACACGGATGATGGCGTGAAACCCGGAGGCAGCGCTTTAACCAGATAAAACCCGCGCAGCCGCAATGGATAGCGAAACTCGCCAATCAAACGATAGATCAGTTTGAGGAGCGCCCCGCGCTGCGCGAGGGCTTGTTCAGCGCCAAACATGGATAGCTCCTCTCACGGTTGAATCAGATAGAACTGGCATAATGCCCACATTCCCCATTATTGCCTAATCTGAAAACGCAGCCAGATACGCTTTCATGGTGACATCCCATGTGCGCTCCTGAGCGACCCGCTGATTTGTCAGGGCTACTTGCTCAAGCTCGATGAGCGGGCGCTGAACCTCGCGCAGCAGGGTGTCCCTGAGCGCGGGCGTGTCGTCAGGCGGCGCCAACGTGACCATCCCCCCTGCCAACGCTTCCGGCAACCCGCCCGCTGTGGTAGAGATAATCGGCTTGCCGCTCGCCAGAGCCTCCAAGCCGATGATGCCAAACGGCTCCCGGCGCGATGGGATAACAACTGCCAGCGATCCGCGCATCAACCCCGCCACGCTTTCTCTGCTCATCTGCCCCAACAGCCACGCCCGCGCCTGCAAATTTAGCCGCAAGATTTGGGCTTCAAGCTCCTCGTGTTCCGATCCGCTGCCCGCGATCAGCAAGTCCACTTCTGGGACTCGGTTGGCAATCTCCGCGAAAGCGTCGATTAACACATCAAAACCTTTATGGCGTTCCAGCTTGCCCACTCCCACCACATACGGGCGCTGATGCGCATAAGGCGTTGCCGACAGGAACATGCCCGCGTCAACGCCATTATGGATCACGCGAGCCTTTGATTCTATGCTTGGATGCAGTATCAGCGCTTGGGCAAGCAGCGCCTGAGAGCAGGCCGTGACCCCGGTGGCGCGATCCAGCGTTGCCTGAAACAGCCAACGCGCAAAGCGGCTCCGATGCGGCTCGCCATCCACATCGCCGCCATGCAGCGAGACGATCAGTTTGAAACGCAGCAGTTTGTGCGCCATCCACACAAACAAGCCGGGGCTTCCCAGATAGTGCAAATTCACGACGTCAGGCCGAAAGCGCCTGATGATAGCGCACAATTCGATCAGCGTTGCTGGCAAGAAGATGAGACCAGCCAACCATAAATCAAAGCGCAGCGCCTTCAGATAGTCAAGGCGCGGAATTATGAACGCCAGCCGGGTCACCGGCAGCCCATCCATTTCCTCGCGCTTCGGCAAGCGCATGGGATACCGGTTGGCGATCAACGCGACAGTGTGCCCGGCCTGCTGAAAGCGCGTTGAAATCTCTTTCACCACCGTTTCCAGTCCCCCATAATGCGGGTAATAAGACGCTGTGACGATGAGAATTCTCATGGCGCTGGCGCAGCTTTCCCGCGTCGTTCCCAGTGAGCCATAATCCGGTTGACAAGGATCACGCGTTGAAGCAGGGGGACGCGCGCTTGCAGCCAAACAGCCATCTGGCGCGCTTCTGCGCCCGGCCACAGGTACAGCGCAAGGGCATACACTGCTGCCCCGATAACTATCTGGACTATCAGGGCCAGCGCCGGGGTCGCCGACAGGCCGATCAACCCCACGCGCAACCCGGCCAGCGTGATAACCATAATCACGCTGCCAAAAGCGGCAGGGGCAATGGCTTTTCCAAACTGCCTGATCGTGAACCCAACCAATCGTCTTGCGATAAGTTGCGAAATCACCGCCATGCCGATGGAGTGCAGCGAAACCGTCAGCGCGATCAGGTAGATGCCGCCCGGCAGCCCGATCATGACGCTCCCGAAAAACGTGACCACTCTGAACAGGTTGAGCGCGAAAGCTCGTCTGGCTTTGCCGCGCGCTATCATCAAGGTTGGGGCAAGGTCTACGGCTGCGGCTATCCCGCCAATGACCAGCAATTGCAGAGCCGCCACCGAGCCAGACCAATGCGGTCCGTAAAAAACGCCGATGAACTCCGGCGCGACTGCCCCCAGCCCGGCCAATGCCGGGAACGCCGCCAGCGATATCGCCAGCAGGGAGCGGCTCAACGCCACATGCGTCCCCTGTTCGTCATCCTGTAAATGCGCAAACACCGGAAACATGACAGCCATAACCGTCAGCACAAGCTGCAAACGCAGCAAATCCATTAGGTTAAATGCGAGGGTGTAGAGGCCCAAAAGCTCGGCGGAGAAAAACCGCCCGATGATCAGGTAATCTAAGTGGCCGCTAAGATATTGCACAACCTGAACTCCCAAATAATACACGCTAAACGACAGGATCGTTTTCAGGCTGCCCGGCGCCCACGCCAGACTGGGCCGCCACGCCGAGAATATCCACACCATGACGCTTGTCACGATGGACGAGATCAGGCTTCCGCCAACCAAACTCCACGCTCCCCACCCCATCAAGGCCATCGCAATGGACGCTCCGCCCCCCAGCAGCGAGCTGGCCCAGTCCAGAAAGAATATCTTTTTGAATTCCATGTTCTTGTATAACAACGCGCGCGGAATGACGCACGGGATGCGCAGAATCACTCCCGCTGATGACGCCAGAAAAAGAGGGTAAATTTCCGGCGCGTGATAGAATTCCGCCACCAGCGGGCCAACCACCCATGCCAGCCCCAGCATGGCAGCCCCCATCGTCAGGTTGAGCCAGAAAATGGACGCCAGTTGCTCGCGCGTCACGTTCTTTTGCTGGACAATCGCGCCGCCCAGCCCCAATTCGCCGAATTGCTGGAAAAGCGCGACAAACACCGTAGCCATCCCGACCAGGCCGTAAGCTTCTGGCAGCAGCAGCCGCGCCAACAATATCGAGATGCCAAACTGAACAAGCTGGCGGCCCACCCGATTGAGCGATTCCCAGCCAATGCCGGTTAGCGCCCGCTGTCCAATCCGTATCATTGGCTGGTCGCCACTGGATAATTCTGTCACATCGTGTTCCGCCACCGATTATTCGCTTCCCGCATGCCAGCCATGATTATTTGAACAGCGCCGCAGGGCCAAAAATTTTGCCCATACAGCCTTCGTCAGGGTGCATTCCATCGATAAAGTCGCCTTCATCACAGCCCGCTTCAGCCGGATCATACGAACCCAGCGTTGTGATGTTCTCCTGCGCCGCAAAGTTTGTGAAGAAACCCTGCGCTTTGACAATGATCTTATACTGATTCGATTGTATCAGCCGGGTGTAAGCCTCCGGGTGGTAAGGCGGCAGGAGAAACACAACCCGAACACCGTCCTGTTTCATGGAACGGACAAACACCTTGAACAGATCACCCAGTTCCGGGTCTAATTCCCTGAAATTGCCAAGCCCATATACGGGATCTATGTCGGCATAGGCGATGGCGGCCAGCCGCACAACATCAGCTGGCCGGTCTGTATAATCGCTGGAATAAACCAGCGAACCGTCGGATAGCCTGATGTTCACGTCGCTGCTGCTGGTGGCACGGGTAGCATAGTAGCCCTCATTGTTGGCGGCGAGCGCTTTAATTGAGTTCTGGAAATAAGATGGCGAAAACAGCTCACTGCGCCTCGTCAACCACAGGCGCTGCGCTAACAGGGGCGGCGGCGCTGAAACGCCCCACCCGCGCACAGCCTCGCTGTATTCCTCTGCCAGCGTTCCCCAGTACGGCAGGCCATTGTTGCGATTCAATAGCCAGGGATCAAGGTCGAGGATAACTGCCTCTGGTTTCAGCCCCCAGCTGCGGTACAGTTGGTAGATCGCGATGAAATCTTCAAGGCTCGCGCCATTGACGCCATTATTGAAGAAAGAGTAGCCGCCAAATAGTTGAGAGCGAATTTGAAGCGCCCGGCTGGAACCCATTGCCACGATCTGCTTGGGCTGCCGCAACCCGGCGATATAACGTTTTTGGGCCAGTCTTTCATCATAGGCTACCACGTTGGCGGCGTTTTCCCCGCGCAGCCATAGCGTCGCAAGCCCCTGTTCATAGCTGTCATCGCTAAACAGGCGCGCGGGGTCTGCCACATAATTGGTCGCCACGATGCCAATCATGATGGGCAGCAAGACACAGGCTTTGAGCGCCAATCGCCTCATCAATTGTCCCTAAAATTGAAAATAGATAAACTGGGATGGTCGGAATACGCCATAAAATAAAGTGAATAGTATCAGCAAATAATAAAGCAGCCACCGCAGCCATGATGGAGCCATCAACACGCGCTGCCATAGACGGTTATTTACTTGCCCCAACTGCGTCGCTTCCATGAGCAGAACCGCTGCCACCACAGCGATGAACGACGCCCGATCCATTTGAAGCAGCAAAAATGTTTGCTGCAAAACGCTGACAGCCACCGAGCCGCTGATCAGCTGCCACGCGCCGCCGGGCAGATGAGCCAACATGTAAAACGCTTCTTCCAGCGAACGCGCCCCGAAAAACACCCACGCCAAACAAATCAGCGTGAAGGTTAGCCCTGTCTTGATGATGGCTTGGGCGCGGTCGCCGAGTGGGATCATTGACCACCATCGAGAAGCTCTGGCGCGGAACACGCCTTCCAATCCCAGCAGCGATCCATGCAGCGCGCCCCATATCAGAAAGTTCAGGCTGGCCCCATGCCACAGGCCAACCAGCGACATAGTGACGACTGAAATGATGAACCGCGAAGGCCCCGCGTATTTGCCCCGTGTGATTTTAATGGCTTGCCGCGCGGCGGGCATATACAGGTAGTCGCGTATCCACGAAGACAGGCTCATATGCCAGCGCTGCCAGAACTCCGTGATCGAGGTCGAGGCATAGGGTCTGTTGAAGTTCTCGGCCAGCTTGAAACCCATCACCTGCGCCGCCCCAAGCGCCATATCCGAGTAACCGGAGAAATCGCAGTAAATCTGGTAGGCGAAGAACACCGTGACAATCGGCAGCATGAAATCAGGATAATCGCGTGGATGCCCATACACGACATTGACAGACAGGGCTAGCCGATCCGCGATCACCGCTTTCTTGAAAAATCCCCATGCCATGCGCCTGAGACCGTTCACCACTCGCTGGTAATCAAAAGCGTGCGTCTCGTGGAATTGCCGCAGCAGGTTTTGAGGCCGCTCGATTGGCCCGGCGAGGACTACCGGAAAGAACATGACATAAGCGGCATAGATTCCGGCATGCTTCTCAGCCTGATAGCGACCTTGATAGACTTCTATCAGGTAGCTTATTCCCTGAAATATCTGAAACGACAGGCCAATCGGCAAGACGATGGTTAGCAGCAGCGACGGATAATTCCAACCCAGCAGGCGAGTTAACGCTTCCAGATCGCCTTCCAGCAGCCCGGGCAGTTTGAATATCGCCAGCAGCGCCAGATTCGCGGCCACGCTCAACACGAACAGCCGTCGGCGCGCGCTGGCCTGCGCTCTCTCCACCACAATCGCCGAGACGTAATTCACGCCTGCGATGAACAGCAGCAGAACGATGTACCCCTGCGCGAACGATATATAAAAGATGGCGCTGGCAGCCAACAGCCACAGCCATCGCCAGCGATGGGGCAGCCAGAGATACAGGAAAATGATCGCTAAGATGACAACAAGACTTGTGTAGCCAAACAACGTGATAGTTCCGCCGCCAGAGTTCTTGGGTCGCGCAGGCAGTAATCGCGCGGAGGAGTAGTCGCTAAAAACGCCATGCGTTTGCCAGAGTAGAATACTGCGTGTTGCTTGCGAGGCAAAATGAAAAAGCCCCGGCGCAGTTCCGAAAAGACTCGATAATGGAAGATTCTTGACGCGACAGCCGATGATCGAAACCGTCCGCTATGACAATATTAGCGCGTTATGCTCCTGCGTCGTATCGGCTACCCGACGCATTATTTCCATGCGCCTGCGCTGTGGAACACGTTAGAATAGTGGTTATGAAACTGCGTTTCGCTGCCAGCCTTCGGATAACGTGACGCCCATGAGCGACTCCCCTTCCCCGGTCAGAACAAGGCGCAGGCGCCGCCTCAAGCATCGTGGCTGGCGAAAGCCGCGCTACGCGCTGATCGCTGCGGTGGCGATATGGACGATTGTGGCAACCGTCCTCATCTCGCGTGGGGTGTCAGACGAGTTTGCGCGCCCGTTAGGGCCTGTGCTGGTGCGATCAGCGTCGCCGTCCGGGTTCGCCCGTCTCGAACCGCCAAACCCTGACCCATCCGGTTCTGCGACAGCCAGCCAGCCGGTGTGCGGCGGCCCGCCGCAGATGATCATCCTGCTGGTGGGCGCTGACACCAAGACCACCGAATATGTGCGCGGGCTGGCGGACACCATCCGCGTCGTTCGCTTTGACTTTGTGGCATCGACAATTTCCGTGTTGGCCGTGCCGCGCGCCCTGTGGGTCTCCGCCCCCGCGCTGTACACCTATCGAGGCCATCTGCAAACCTACTTTGGGAGAGCGCTTGACACGGAAAATAAGCCCCTCGATCAGGCAGGGGCTTATTCGATGCTCAACACAACCTACTTTTATGGCAATCTCTATGAACTGCCGGGTGGCGGGCCAAGTGTGCTGGCGGATACGCTTTATGTGAATCTGGGAACGCCTATCGAACATTACGCCGCTGTCAATGAAACCGTTGTGGTCGACATGATCAACGAGATGGACGGGGTGGATATTGATGTCCCGTATGCCGTCGCCGGATACCTGCCCGGCCCGCAGCATATGACCGGAGAGCAGACGCTGGCTTATGCCCGGACGCGCATGTCTGACGATGACTGGCACAGGGTGGATCGCCAGAACATTGCGCTGCGCGCGATGTGGGACAAAATGACCTCGCCGGTGAATGTTCCTAGAATTCCCGGCCTGATTGATCATTTTATCAACGGCGCGCAGACTGATCTAAGCAAAGCCCAGATTTCAAGCCTTGTTTGTCTGCTGACTTCCGTGACCCAACAAAATGTGTATTATTACAATATCTCCCCGTCAATGGTGAGGGTGGCCTCAACCGAGAGAGGATTCTTCATCTTGATCCCGGACAAAGAGAAGATCGCGCCTATTGTTCGGCAATTTCTTGGCGCGCAATAACCCGATGGTGGCAATCTTCAGCGCGTGGATGCTGGTCGAAGAGCTATCATTCACGCAAAATTCATACCTTTTGTTCGAATTTGAACTATAATCGTTAGGAATATTGGCGTCCTAGCCCCGGGCCGGGTGTGGTTGCGCGCTATGGCTGGCTTTCCAGAACCTTTCTGTGATGCGATGAGCGCTTTTGCGCTAATTTTTAACAGGCAGCGCGATGAGCCTGTTCTTTCAGAGGCGCTGGAAGCCATGCTGTCGCGGCTCGCGCATCGAGGGCCAGATGGGCCAAACAGGCTGATTGCGGGCAATCTGGGTTTGGGTTGCGCGCATTTCTGGACAACTCCCGAAGATGTGGGGGTTCGCCAGCCGCTTGCTGACGCTTCGGGCCGCTACGCTATTCTGTTTGATGGCCGGCTGGATAACCGCTCACAGACGCTGGCGGCGCTCGGCGTCATCGGCCCTGAAAGCCGAGCATGGCCCGACGCTGAGATTGTCCTGCGGGCTTACCTTCGCTGGGGCGAGGCGTGTTTTAGCAAGCTGATCGGGCCGATGGCGGCGGCCATTGTCGATCATGCGGAACAGCGGGTGACATTGACCCGTGACGCGCTAGGGAGCCGCAGCCTGTTCTACTACATCGATCACCGCGTGCTGGTGGTGGCGTCAGAGCCTTACGCCGTCTTGGCGCACCCGGCAGTTTCGCCAACGCTTGATGAAAGCTCGATTATTCGTTGGTGCGCGGTGATGGCTCCTCGCATGGGAGCGACGTTCTTCGCGGATGTGCGTGAGGCGCTCCCCGCGCATGGCATGGTGGTTGAAGCGGATCAGGCGCGCGCATGGCGTTTTTGGGAGCTTGATCCGGAAGCAAAGCTGGATTGCCGCTCGGACGCTGATTACACCGAGCGTTTCAGGGAACTGCTCGCCGCTAGTGTGCGGGCATGCCTGAGATCGACAACGCCAGTGGCTATTTCGTTAAGCGGCGGTTCCGACTCGACTTCGGTGGCGGCGCTGGCGGCGCTGGCATTAAGCGCTCGGCTGGCGCCAGAACGTCTTTTGACGTTTTCGTGGTTTTTTGACGAATTGCCGGAATGTGACGAACGCCCGGTCATCAAAGCTGTTAACCGTCACTTCAACACGGTAGCGACCTATATTCCCGGTGATGACGCCTGGCCGCTAAGGGATTGGGAAACGTGGCCGCGTAACCCCAACCACCCGGAAAGCAACTCGTATCGGTTGCTGAAAATGCGCCTGTATCAAGCCGTCGCGCAGGCCGGGTCAAGAACGCTGCTGACCGGCGTTTACGGAAATGAGCTTCTGGGTAGCAGCGATTACTGGTTGGCCGAATCAATCAGAGATGGACGGATAGGCCCGGCAGTCGTGGGCCTGCTCAAAAGCTATCGCCGGGGCGCGACAGGCAAGTGGATAGCGCGAATCAGCTCGTTCCGGGCGCTGTCGTGGGCGCTGGATGTCCTTCCGGGGGGACGGCGATTGCGGCCTCGCAGACAACCCGCTCCGCCATCATGGTTGACACCCGAAGCGCGCGACTCGTTGGCCGCAGAACTGCCTGACGAGTGGCCCCCATCAGCCGCAAGATCCCGCCGACCGGGGCATCACACGCTTATGCTTGGCGCGTAC
>Ga0210377_10000583_pt1 | contig 34864 bp, 33 predicted proteins | sample PLM4_65_b1redo_FD_155480 | JGI IMG/M metagenome (GOLD analysis project Ga0210377, IMG submission 155480) | Groundwater sediment microbial communities from an aquifer in East River, Colorado, USA - PLM4_65_b1 redo | ecosystem: Environmental > Terrestrial > Soil > Riparian zone | place: USA: East... | reverse complement strand
GAAAAGAGGTCTGGCAGAGGGCGCAATGGTCGGCGCCCCCGGGGTTGAGGGTGCCGCACCGCGGACACGGGACTCGTGTCATCGCCCGGTTCAGCGCAGGTCGACCTTGACCGGCTCCTGCTCGGCCGCCGGCACCTCGAAGAACGGTTCCTCGCGGAATCCGAAGAGATTGGCGATCAGGTTCGTGGGGACAACCTGAATGCGGGTGTTGTAGCGCATGACGCTGTCGTTGTAGAACTGCCGCGCGAAGGCGATGCGGTTCTCCGTCGAGGTCAGCTCCTCCTGGAGCCGGCCGACGTTCTCGTTGGCCTTGAGCTGTGGGTACTGCTCGACCACCGCGAACAGCGAGCGCAGGGCGCCCGACAGCGCCCCTTCGGCGGCCGCCGCCCCGGCGACGCCGGTCGCGCCGACCGCCGCGTTGCGGGCCCGGATCACCTTCTCGAGCGTCTCCTGCTCGTACCCCATGTAGTCCTTCACCATCTCGACGAGGTTCGGGATCAGGTCATGCCGGCGCTTGAGCTGGACGCCAATCTGCTGCCAGGCGTTCTTCACCTGGTTGCGCAGCGTCACCAGGCCGTTGTAGGCCCCGGCGAACAGGAGGACGGCGGCGACGACGAGGGCGAGCAGGACAAGTCCGGCCATGGGTTCCCTCCGAGGGCGCGCATGCGCCGGGGGATGATACCGCGGGCGGGGCGCGCGGGTGCCGGTAACCGGCGTCCGGTCTCCCGGCAGCCCGCTTTCAGGACCCGGGCGCCTCGACCCGGTTGACGAGGCGGCCGATCCCCTCGATCACGACCGCGACCTCGTCGCCGGCCGCGAGCGGGCCCACCCCTTCGGGCGTCCCGGTCGCGATCAGATCGCCGGGCTCGAGGGTCATGATGCGCGCGATGTGCGCCACCAGCCGCGCCACCGCGAAGATCATGTCGGTCGCCGGCGCCGCCTGCCGTCGGACCCCGTTCACCCAGGTCTCGACAACCAGACCCGCGGGATCGATCCCGGTGGCGATGCAGGGCCCCGCCGGGCAGAAGGTATCGAACCCCTTGGCGCGGGTGAACTGGACGTCGCGCTTCTGAAGATCGCGCGCCGTGACATCGTTGACGCAGGTGTAGCCGAGGACCGCCTCGAGAGCCCGCTCCTCGGCGATGTCGCGCACCCGCCGCCCGATGACGACCCCGATCTCACCCTCGAAATCGACCCGCGCGCTCGCGGCCGGCAGACGGATCGGATCGCCGTGGCCGGCGAGGGACGAAGGCGGCTTGAGGAAGATCAGCGGCTCGGCCGGAACGGGATTGCCCAGCTCGGCGGCGTGGGCGCGGTAATTCCGGCCCACGCCGATGATCTTGGTGGGCGTGCAGGGAGGCAGCCAGCGCAGGCCGGCGGTCGGGCGCGGCGCGGCGAAGGGCTCGAGTCCCGTGAACGGGTCGCCCGCCGCGGGACGCACGAGCCCCCCGTCCTCGACGAGGGCCCAGAAGGTGCGGCCGGCGTCGGCAAGGCGGGCGATGCGCTGCGGCGTGGCGGACATGGGTGACGGGCGGGCGCCGGGCGGGCGCTACTTCGCCCTCTCGAGGTACTTCCCCTCGGCGGTGTCGACGCGCACGACTTCGCCCACCTCGATGAACTGCGGCACGTTGACCTGGAGCCCGGTCTCGAGCGTCGCCGGCTTGCCGCTGTTCGACGCGGTCGCGCCTTTCATGCCGGGAGGGGTGTCGACCACCTTGAGATCGACGGTCATCGGCAGGTCGACACCGACCGGACGCTGCTCGTAGAACTCGACCATCACCTTGGTGTTGGGGATGATGTACCAGACGGCGCTGCCGAGGTCTTCCTTCTGGATCGCCACCTGCTCGTACGAGTCGGTGTTCATGAAATGGTATTCGTCGCCCGACGCGTACAGGAACTCCATCTCATGCTCCTCGAGGTCGGCCTTCTCGACCCGATCCTCCGAGCGGAACCGGTGGTCGAAGCTGTTGCCGGTCCTGATGTTGCGCAGCTTCGCCTGCACCATCCCGCGCCAGTTGCCGGGGGTCAGGTGGTGGACGCTGACGACGCGGCACAGGTTGCCCTCGTGCAGGATCGCGTTGCCGGCGCGCAGTTGCGTGGCCTGGATCATGTGGTGACGGACCTCCTCGCCCTTCAGCCGGTCGGATGAGCGCGGATTATAGCGTCCGGCCGCGGCCCGCCGCAAGCCGCGCCGAGGGCCGCGATTGACACCCCCGCGAGGCCCCGCATACCCTTCGCGCATGCGCCAGCGTGACACCATGGGGTCGCGCGTCCTGCCGGACGAGCTCCTGATCGACGCGGTCGCCACCGAGGAGATCCTGGTCGATTTCCTGCGCCGGGAGACGCGGCGCGCCGGCTTCAACCGCGTGATCATCGGTCTCTCGGGCGGCATCGATTCGGCGGTCAGCGCCGCCCTCGCCTGCCGGGCGCTGGGGTCATCGCGGGTCCTGTGCGCCCTGCTCCCCTACCGGACCTCGAGCGCCGACAGCCGGCGCGACGCCCGGCGGATCGCCCGGGTCCTGGGAGCGCCGGCCGTGACGATCGACATCTCGCCGATGGTCGATGCCTACTTCCGGCGCGCCCGCGGCGCCACCCGCCTGCGCCGCGGCAACCGCATGGCGCGCGAGCGGATGGCGATCCTCTACGATCTGTCGCTGCGCGACCGGCGGCTGGTCATAGGCACCAGCAACAAGACCGAGCTCCTGCTCGGCTACGGGACCCTCTTCGGCGACATGGCCTCCGCGCTCAACCCGGTGGGCGACCTTTACAAGACGCAGGTCCGCCAGCTCGGCTCCCGGCTCGGCATACCCGATGAGATCGTCTGGAAGACCCCGACCGCCGACTTGTGGGCCGGGCAGTCGGACGAGCGCGATCTGGGCTATGCCTACCGCGACATCGACCGCCTGCTGGTGCGCCTCGTCGAGCAGCGCGACAGCCCCGAGGAGGCGGCCGCGGCGGGGTTCCCGAAGCGGATGATCGCGGCGATCGGCCGGCGCATGGCGCGGTCGCAGTTCAAGCGCCGGCCGCCGGTCATTGCCAAGCTGACCCGCCGCGCGGTCAACATCGATTTCCGCTACCCGCGCGACTGGGGCTCGTGAGGGCGCGGGCATGAGCCGCCATCGCCGCGCCGCGCGCCGATCGCGCCGGCGGGGCGCGCCCGCCGCACCCGCCGGAGGCGTGGCCGGCGTCCCGGTCGCCGATTCCGCCCCGGGCGGCGGGACCCCCGGTGCCGTCCCCGCGGCCGGCCGGGGCACGCTCTACATCGTCGCCACGCCGATAGGCAACCTCGAGGATCTTTCATCGAGGACCGTCGCCACCCTGCGCGCCTGCCGGCTTGTCGCCTGCGAGGACACCCGGGTGACCCGGACAATCCTCGACCGCCACGGCTTCACGACTCCGGTCATGAGCTGTCACAGGTTCAACGAGGCCGCCTCGGTCCGGCGCATCCTGGAGGTTCTGGACGGCGGCGGCGCGGTCGCCCTGGTGAGCGACGGCGGCACCCCGGGCCTGTCCGATCCGGGCGCCATCGTGGTGCGCGCGGCGCGATCTTCCGGCGCGCGCGTGGTGCCGATCCCGGGACCGTCGGCGGCCACCGCGCTCTGGTCGGTGAGCGGCTTCTCCGGACCGTTCACGGTCCAGGGCTTCCTGCCCCAGCGCGGCGGCGAGCGCCGCCGGGCGCTCCTGGCGCTGGCGGCGGAGACGCGGCCCATCGTCTTTTTCGAATCGCCGCACCGCATCATCGCCATGCTCGATGACGCCGTGGCCGTGCTCGGCGATCGCGACTGCTGCCTGGGGCGCGAGATGACCAAGATCCACGAGGAGTTCCTCGCCGGCAGCCTGGCGTCGGTGCGCGAGCGTCTCGCGGCCGGGCCGGTCAGGGGCGAGATCGCCCTGGTCGTGGCCGGGCGGCCGGCGCGGGACGCCGCGCCGGGCGATCCTCACGACCTGGAGGCGGCGGGCGCCGAAGCGCGTCGGCTCATGGCCGCAGGGGTGCCGCGCGCCGAGGCGGTCCGCCGCGCCGCGCGCGCCGCCGGCGTGCCGCGCCGCGCGGTCTACCAGAGCCTGCTGGGCGACGACAACCGCGGCGCGGATGCCGCCGCCGGTGCGGACGCGGCAGGCGACATCGACGACTCGGAGGAATGACGGGTCAGGCGGGCGGTGACGCGCCGCCCCCGGCGGTGTCGATCGGCGCGGTCGGCAGCGGCTCGTCCTCGGGCGCCAGTGGCGCGTCGCCCCCCGGCGAGTCGTATTCGTAGCGCAGGCAGCACTTCAGCCGGCCGCACATGCCCGAGAGCTTCGAGGGATTGAGGCTGAGCTTCTGCGCCTTCGCCATCTTGATCGAGATCGGCGCGAAGCTCTTCAGGAATGTCGAGCAGCACAGGGCCCGGCCGCACGGGCCGTAGCCGCCGAGCCCCGCCGCCTCGTCGCGGACGCCGATCTGCCGCATCTCGATGCGCACCCGGAGCTGCTGCGCCAGGTCGCGCACCAGATCGCGGAAGTCGACCCGCCCCTCGGCGGTGAACTGGAAGGTCATCTTGCGGCTCTCGGCCGACTGCTCGGCGCGCACCAGCCGCATCGGCAGCGCGCGCTCGCGGATGCGGTCGCGGCAGAGGTCGAGGGCGGCGCGCTCGGACTCGCGGGTCTCGCCCCAGGTGCGCAGGTCGTCGTCGGTGGCCACCCGGACGATGCCTTTCAGGCAGGACAGCCCGCACGAGCGGCGCGAACGCGTGGTCGCCTGGACCACCTCGCCGATGTCGCGGCCGCGATCCCCCTTCACGACCACGAGGGTGCCGACATCGAGCTCGTGGCCCCGCGAGCTGAACTGCTGCACCCGCATCTGTCCGTGGATGCGCACGCCGATGACGGAGACCTCGCCGCCGTGATCGGACTCGGCGCCGCACGACGCGCCGGCCGTCTCGCCGCCGGTGGCGGGTGGCATGGCATCCGGCGACGGGTCCGCCTCGATGCCGCCTTCGGAAACCGGTTCGTCCGCCCCCGGGGCGGAGTCCTGATCCTGAGGTACCGCGGGTATGCCGGGAGGCGTATCGGGTGGGTTGCTCACCTGGGGATCCTCCGCGCGTGGCGCATCGTGGCGGGTGTGCGGGGCGCGCTGGCTGCGTATGCTAAGTTAGCCGGCGGATCGCGTCAAGGAACAAGACCAGGACCATGAGCGGCAAGGACACCTCCCCGGGCGAGAAGGTCCTGGCATCAAATCGCCAGGCCTTCCACAACTACCATGTCGGCGACCGATTCGAGGCCGGCATCGTCCTGCTCGGCACCGAGGTGAAGTCGCTGCGCTCCGGGAAGGCGAGCCTGCAGGACGCCTACGCGCGGGTCGATCGGGGCGAGATCGTCCTCCACAACTGCCACATCCCGCCCTACTCCCACGGCGGCTACGCCAACCACGACCCGCTCCGGCCGCGCAAGCTGCTCATGCACCGGCTCGAGATCATGCGTCTCGGGCAGCGGACGCGATCGGGCGGCGAGCTCCTGATCCCGCTGCGCCTGTACCTCTCGAAGGGGCGGGTCAAGGTCGAGATCGCCGTCGCCCGGGGCAAGAAGCTGTGGGACAAGCGCGAGGACGCGAAGCGCCGCGACCAGGAACACGAGGCGCGCGCCGCCCGCGCCCGCACCTCACGCTCCTGAGCGGACGACCCCTTCGACCGGGCTGCTGGCGCTCGCATAGAGTTTCTTTGGTATCCGCCCGGCCTCGAACGCCAGCCTCCCCGACTCGATCGCCAGGCGCATCGCGCGCGCCATCTTCTCCGGGTCGGCGGCACCGGCGATGCCGGTGTTCATCAGCACGCCGTCCGCGCCCAGCTCCATGACGATGGCCGCGTCGGAGGCGGTTCCGACCCCCGCGTCGACGATGACCGGCAGGTCCTGGATCTCCTCGAGGAGGATGCGCAGGTTGACCGGGTTCTGGATGCCCAGGCCGGAACCGATGGGCGCCGCCAGCGGCATGACCGCGGCGGCGCCGGCGTCGCGCAGACGCTTGGCGACCACCAGGTCGTCGTTGGTGTACGGCAGCACGACGAATCCCTCCTTGACCAGGATGCGCGTCGCCTGGAGCAGGCCGTCATTGTCGGGGAACAGGGTCTTCGGATCGCCGATGACCTCGAGCTTGACGTAATCCGACAGGCCCGCCTCGCGCCCCAGGCGCGCGGTGCGGACCGCCTCGTCCACCGTATAACAACCGGCTGTATTCGGCAGGATCGGCACGCCGACCTTCTCGATCACGTCGAGGATCGAGCCCTCCCCCTTCTGCGTCAGGTCGATACGGCGCACCGCGACCGTGACCATGGCCGCCCCCGACGCCATGAGCGCCCGGCGCGCCACTTCGAGGCTCGGGTACTTCCCGGTGCCGACGAACAGGCGGGACGGGAAGCTCCGTCCCGCGATCGTGAGTGTGCTGGTCCGCACTGCGGCCTCCTTCTATCCCCCGCCGACGAAATGAACGACCTCGACCACATCCCCTTCCTCGAGCGCGACGGAGGGGTAGTCGGGCTTCGCCACGACGCGGCCGTTGCGCTCCACCGCCAGCCGCGCGGGCAGAAGGCCCAGCTCCTCGAGAAGCGCCGACACCGTGGCACCCGGGGCCACCTCGCGATCGCGGCCGTTCACCCGGATGCGCATGGCCGTCATGCGCCCGCTGCCGGCGCGACCGCCTGACCCACCGCCTGCCGGGTTTCGGCGGTGTCCTTGCCGCTCACCGCCTGGACCACCACCGCGGCGACACCCCGGCCGATCGCCGGCAGGGCCACCTCGACCGCCGCCACGCCCGAATCGCCGGTGCGGCCGGTGGCGAGGTTGCGCGGCTTTCCGGCCGTGGTGATCAGCCGGACGCGCACCTCGGCACCCACCACGCCGTCGCCGCTGTGCGCCCGGGTCACCAGGATCTCCATCTTCATCGTGGTGCTTTCGCGCAGCGACCCCGGGTCGAGAACCGAGACCACCAGCGGGTCGGGCCCCATCTCCGAACGCAGGAAGTCGAGCACGACCTCGTCGAACGAGCGGCTCGAGATGATCCCCTCCCCGAATGGCCGTGGCTTTTTCACCTCGAAGTGGCCGGCGCGCACGCCGGCGATGACCGCGTTGTGCTGCTCCTCGATGCGACGGGCGATCGCCGACTCCTCGAACCCGGCGGACCTCAAGTCTTCGTAGGAGTTGCGCCGCGCGGCGAGGATCTCGCCGCCCCGGTAGACAAGGGTCTCGATCAGCGGGTTGTCGACCCCCTTGTCCTCGGTCTGCACGTGGTAGATGCGGCCGGCATGCTCGACGTCGGTGTTGAATCCCGTGACCATCGCCGGCATGTTACAGGCCGCCCCCCGGGGCGCGTCAAGGACGGCGCCGCCGCCGCGACGTGGCGCCTGCACCGCTGTGCTAGCATCGGCCGCGTTCCGGTTGCGGGGGTACCGCGTCATGCCGAAGATCGAAGTGCCTCTCGACAACTGCCTGCGGATGATCGCCCACGGGCCGGTGACCTTGATCACGACCGAGGCCAACGGCGTCCCCAACGTCGCCGCCTGCTCGTGGATCATGCCGGCGGCCGCGGCTCCCCCGCTCCTCGCGCTCAGCCTCGGGACGGACAGCCTCACGCGCAGCACCATCGACTCCCGAGGCGAATTCGTGGTCAACATCCCGCCCCGTCGTCTGGCGCGGGCGGTCGATTTCTGCGGGCGCGTCTCGGGCCGCGACGTCCACAAGGCGCGCGAGGCAGGCCTGCGCCTCGAACCGGGAGGACGGGTGCGCGCCCCCTGGGTCACGGAGGCCATCGGCCATCTCGAATGCACGGCGCGCCGGGCGCACGACCTCGGGGATCATGTCCTGGTCGTCGCCGAGGTCGTGCTGGCGGCGGCCGAGGCGCGCCTGTTCGACGGCGCCTGGATCACCGACGATCCGGAGGGGCGCACCGTGCACCACCTCGGCGCCGGCCACTACGCCAGCATCGGGAGGCGCATCGAGATCGATCCGAAGCGGCCGTTCGACTGGCCGCCGGGCTTCTGAGGGGCCGGAGGGACGCAGGGGCCGGCCGCGTCGCCGGCCGCCGCGCGAGCAGCGCGAGCCGCTCGAGGGAGGATACGCCATGGACGGCACGGCGGTCGTGCTGTGCGAGGGGATGTTCGGAGAAACCGGCGGCAAGACCGCGCACGGGCTGGTGCGCCACACGGCGCGCTACACCGTGCGCGCCGTCATCGACAGCGCCCTCGCGGGGCGGGATGCGGGCGAGACGCTCGACGGCAAGGTCGCCGGCATCCCGATCGTCGCCGATCTCCCGGAAGCGTTGCGCGCGACGGGTCGCCCCGACTACCTGGTCGTCGGTGTCGCCACCCACGGCGGCGTTCTGCCGGCCGCCTGCCGGCCGGCGATCGCCGCCGCCCTCCGGGCGGGCATCCACGTCGACTCCGGTCTGCACCAGTTCATCGGCGACGACCCCGAGTTCGCGGCGCTGGCCCGGGCGGGCGGGGCGCGCGTCCGCGACGTCCGGCGCACCCCTCCGCGCGAAGAGATGCACCCCTTCACCGGCGCCATCCACGAAGTCGACGCGCTGCGCGTCGCGGTTCTCGGCACCGACAGCGGCGTCGGCAAGCGAACGACGGCGGTGCGTCTCGTGCAGGGGCTTCTGGAGGAAGGCACCGGGGCGGTGATGATCGGGACCGGCCAGACGGCATGGATGCAGGGCGCGCGCTACGGCATCATCCTCGACAGCCTGGTCAACGATTTCGTCTCGGGCGAGATCGAGCACCAGGTGGTGCGGGCGTTCCGCGATGAGAGACCGCGGGCGATCGTCGTCGAGGGGCAGGGATGCCTGACCCACCCGGCCTATCCCGGCGGCTTCGAGATCCTGGCGGGGGCCCAGCCCCAGGCGGTCGTCCTGCAGCACGCCCCGGCCCGGGCGCACTACGACGACTGGCCGGCCTTCCCCCTTGCCGGCCCGGCGCGCGAGCGGCAGATCATCGAACTGCTCGGTCCGGCGCGCGTGGTCGCCGTGACCCTCAATTCGCACGGCCTCACCCAGGGCGAGGCGCGGGCCGCGGCCGCCCGGATCGGCGCCGAGATGGGGCTGCCGTGCTGTGATCCGCTGCGCGACGGGGTGGAGCCGGTGATCGAGGCCCTGCGCCGGCTCGCGCCGCGCCTGCGGCGATGATCCCGGTCGTCTCCGCGGATGCGGCGCCGTTCACCTTCCGGCTGCGCGAGGGGTACCGGATCGCCGGGCACCACTTCACCACGGCGAGCATGGTCCTGCTGCGGATCACCACGTCGGATGGGCGGACCGGGTACGGGTGCGCCGCCCCGTTCGAGGAGGTGACCGGGGAATCGCCGGCAGCGGCCCTCGCCGCGCTCACCGACGTTCTCCTGCCGCTGGCGCGCGCCGCCGATGCCGCCGACGAAGCGGCGCTCCTCGACCGCGCGGCGGCGGCCGCGCCGGGGGCGCCGGCCGCCCGGGCGGCGCTCGACATGGCGCTGCACGATCTATGGGCGCGTCGGGCCGGAGTGCCGCTGTACCGCTGTATGGGCGCGGCGCGCGGACGCATCCTGACCAGCGTCACCCTCGGCATCGAGGACGACGTGGCGACGGCGGTCGAGCGCGGCCGGCGCTGGGTCGCGGAAGGTTTCCGCATCCTGAAGATCAAGATCGGCGAGCGGTGGGAGGAGGACGCCCGCCTCGTGCGCGCCCTGCGCGAGGCGCTCGGAACGGGCATCGTGCTGCGCGCCGACGCCAACCAGGGGTACGACGAGGAGGATGCGGCGCGGTTCCTGCGCGCCGTCGAACCCTGCGGCCTCGAGCTGCTCGAGCAGCCGACACCGGCCGGCGACGAGGCCGCCCTCGCCCGGCTCGGCCGGTTGACGGCGATCCCGATCATGGCCGACGAGGCGCTGCGCACCGAGGCGGACGCGGCGCGCCTGTCGGCGTCGCGGGCGGCGGCGCTGTTCAACGTCAAGCTGATGAAATGCGGCGGCATCCGCCCGGGCCTGGCGATCGCGCGCCGGGCGGCCGCCGCGGGGCTCGGGGTCATGGTCGGGTGCAACGACGAATCGCGGGTGGCGATCGCGGCCGGGCTCCACCTGGCGCTGGCGGCACCGGGCGATCTGCGCGCCGACCTCGACGGCGATCTCGATCTTCAGGACGATGTCGCGCGCGGCGGGTTCCGCCTGCGCGACGGCTGGCTCGAGCCGATCGAAGAGCCCGGGCTGGGGGTCTCCGTCGATTTCTGATCGCGGCGCGGGCGGCCGCGGACGCCCTTCTGGTGCAGGCCGTACTCGCGGATCTTCCGCTGCAGCGTCCGCAGGCCGATGCCGAGAGTGCGGGCGGCGTGCGTCCGGTTCCCCGCGTGGCGCGCGAGAGTACGACGAATCAGGTTGCGTTGCAGGTCCGAGAGGGTTGCCCCGACCGGCTCCGCCTCGGCGTCCTCGGTCACCATGCCGCGCAGCGCGTCGGGCAGGTCGGCCGCCTGCACCCACGGACCGGGGTGCGTGATGGCGGTGCTCTCGAGGACGTTCTTCAATTCCCGCACGTTGCCCGGCCACGGGTAGGCGAGAAAGGCGGTGACGGCGCTTTCACCGAGCCGTCGCGCCGGCAGGCCGTTGTCGCGGCAGATGATATCGAGCAGCGACTGCGCCAGCTCGGGGATGTCCTCCCGCCGGCGGCGCAGGGGCGGGACCCGGATGGTGATCACGTTGAGGCGGAAGTAGAGATCCTCGCGGAATCTCCCGGCCGCGATCATCTCCTTGACGTCGCGATTGGTCGCTGCGAGGACCCGCACGTCCACATGCACCGCCCTGGTTCCGCCGACCCGCATGAACTCGCGCTCCTCGAGCACCCGCAGCAGCTTCGACTGCGTCGCCCCGCCCATCTCCCCGATCTCATCGAGGAGGATGGTGCCGCCGTGCGCCAGCTCGAACTTCCCGCGCTGCCGCTCGACGGCGCCGGTGAACGCCCCCTTTTCGTGGCCGAACAGCTCGCTCTCGATCAGGTTCGCGGGGATCGCCGAGCAGTTGATGGCGATGAACGGCGCGGCGCGGCGCGGCGAGTTGTAGTGGATCGCCTTGGCCACCAGTTCCTTGCCGACGCCGCTCTCCCCGATGATCAGGACCGTGCTGCGGGCGGCAGCGACCTGAAGGACCTGCTCGCGCACCCGCTGCATCCCGGGCGAGCGGCTGACGATGGTGGCAGGGACATAGCGGCGCGAAACCTCCTGCTGCAGGTCGCGCGCGCGCACGTCGGCCTCCTGCCACCGCAGCAGCCGCTCGACGCGCGCCAGGACCTCGGCGCGTGCGAGCGGCTTGAGCAGGTAGTCGCTCGCGCCGCGCGCCAGCGCGCTGATGGCGTCGCGCGCCTCCTCGGGACGGGCCAGCATGAGAATCGACGGGATGCGGGCGCCCTCCGCCAGCCGCGCGATGACCTCGTTCGCATCGGTGCCCCGCGTCCCGACGCCGACCATCGCCATGTCGAACTCCTCGCGCCGCGCCAGCGCCAGCGCCTCCTCGAGATCCCCCGCCACGCTGACCCGCAGCCCCAGACCGCGCAGCGCGCCCGCGGTTGCGTTGCGGTCCTCGTGTCGGTCGAGCAGGAGTATCTGCTTGCTTTCGAGAGACATGGCCTCATTCCCTCATATGCGACGATGTGACAATACTGTCACAATGACGCGATAAAGTCGATTATTAAATGCGCCATTTAGGCCGAAAAGGGCCGAGAGTTGAATTCAGCGTCTGGCGGCCATTGCCATTCTCTGAAGCGGAGGTCCCCAAGCGACGTGCGGACAGTCGCTTACGAGACAACGACCGGCAGGCCGCCAATCACTGGACACATGGCAACGATATTGCTGTGAAATAGAACAACCGGGAGGGTTGGGATGAAAGCCAAGACCAAGACTCGCAGCGTTCGGAAGCCCAGGAAGAACCCCTACGGAATGATCGATTTCAGTTTCGGCGACACGCTTTACCAGATCGATCCGACGCGACGCAAGGTCTACCACCGCTGGGTCGAGGTCGAGACCCGCAAGACCTCCCTCATCATGGGGGCCTACAGCAGCACGATGGCGATCGCCAAGTAGCTGTCGGGAGGGCCTTTCAATCGCCAGCCCGCGAGGGCTGAGAGACGCAACCAGGACAAAGAGCCGCTTCGGTACGCTTGAAGCGGCTCTTTGTATTTTCGGACGTTCTCAGCCGATGACGCCGAGGTCGGCCTCGGGGAACGGGTCGCCCGGCCGGGCGAACAGGTACCCCTGGGCGTAGCGCACGCCGATGCGCTGCAGGCAGCGGAGTTCCTCGACCGTCTCCACACCCTCCGCGATCAGCGTCGTTCCCGAGCTCTGCGAGAAGCGCGCGATGGTCGCGGTGAGATCCTGCTTGATCGGGTGCAGGTGGATGTCCCGGATCAGGGCCATGTCGATCTTGATGTAGTCGGGTCGGAGCTCGGCGATCGACTTGAGCCCCGAGTATCCCGAGCCGACGTCGTCGACCGCCATCCGGAAGCCATGGAACTGGAAGTAGTTGAGCATCTGCCGGAACGACTCGTGGTCGTGCACCGCCGAATGCTCGGTGATCTCCAGCACGACCTGGGTCGGCTTCAGGTTCGCCTCCATCAGCAGGTCGAGCACTGCCTGGGACCGCAGCGCCGGGTCGTAGATCGAGTCGGGCTCCATGTTCAGGAACAGGAGCTGGTCGGGCAGGATGCCGCGCACGCCGCGGATCGCCCGCTCGCGGCACAGCCGCTCGAGCCGCCAGATGGAGTCGTTCTCCTGCGCCGCCTTGAAGAGCTGGTCCGGCCCGGGGAATGCGTCGGTCGTCAGCCGCGTGAGGGCCTCGAAGCCGATACTCCGCTTCTCGATGAGATCGACGACCGGCTGATAGACGGCGCGTACGGCGCCGGTCTTGATCACCTCTTTGAGGAGCAGGGCCACGCGGCGCTGCTCACGCGTGCGCTCCAGCAGCGAGTCGGCGAATGCCTCCTCGAGGGCGGCGTACACCCGTCTCTCGAACCGCACCGCCGTGTCGTTGGCCAGGACCGAACAGCCGATATACACCCCGAACCGCTCCTGCACGCTCGCCGGAAGGCGGTCGCGCACGAAGCGCCCGAGACGTGAGGCGACGCGCCGGCGCACCTTGTCGATGTCGGGGTACGAGATGTGGGCGCGGCCGCGCGGCGGCGCCAGCAGGACCACGAAGGCATTGCCGCTGATCATCACCTCGGCCAGGTCGTCCTCGCGACGCAGGGTCTCCTGTTTCACCTGCACCAGGAACGAGGCGATGTCGCGCACCAGCGATTCGTATCCCTGGCGCCCCAGCGTCTGCTCCATCCGCTCGTTCTGCAGGATGCTGATCGACAGCAACCCGAGCTCGCGCGCCTCCCGCAGCATGTTGCGGATACGGCCGAGCAGGAGGGGCACGGTCGGGAGGTCGGCGACGCGATCGTACAGAAGCTCCGCGACCTCGGTTCCGGGATCGTGGAACTCCCCGCGCGCCTCGAGCTCCTCGAGGAACTTCCTGCGGCGGCTGCGTGCGCTCATTCCCATCGTTGTCAACCGCCCTGCACGTTATAGACGGGGTCCTCGGTCTCGTCCGAGAAGTACTTCGGCTCGCTTGCGAAGACACGGTCGCGCCCGTCCCGCTTCGCGCGGTAGAGCGCGGCGTCCGCGGCCGCGATGAGGTCGGCGCTCGACAACCCGTCGTCGGGGTAGGTGGCGACGCCGCCGCTCAGGGAGACGATCTTGAGCGGCTGCGAATCGCGGTTCAGGAACGGGTGCGAGGCGACACGCTGCCGGAGGCGGTTGGCGGCCTGCATCGCCCCGTCCTTCGGGGCATGGGCAAGGAGCACGATGAACTCTTCGCCGCCGTACCGGGCCGCGAAGTCGTCCGGACGGAGCGTGTCGCGGACGAGTTCACCGGTGGTCCGCAGCACCTCATCGCCCGCCTGGTGACCCTGGGTATCGTTGTAGTGCTTGAAGTGGTCGAGATCGAAGATGAAGACGCTGAAGGGGTGGTGTCCCTTGCTCGCCTCGAGGATGATGCTCGAGAGCTTCTCCAGGAAGAAGCGCTTGTTGAAGAGCTTGGTGAGACCGTCGCAGTTCGCCATCTCCTGCGTCTTGGTGAACAGGTCATAGTTGTACAGCGCGATGCTCCCCTGGTCGGCGATGAGGCCCATGATCGCCTTCTCGTGCTTGTAGTGGCGGGTGATGCCGCCGACGCTGATGACGCCGCGGACCTTGTCCTCGTGCTTCATCGGTGCGCACAGCTCGACATTGAACTGGAAGTGCGCCGGCATATCGAGGTTGGCCCCGGTGAGGCGCTTCTCCCGGATGAAATCGTCGACATCCATCGCCATGCCGTGCTGCGCGACCCAGCCGATCCGACCCTCGCCGTACTCGACCTGGAATCCATTCGCGAAGTCGGGCGGCAGACCCATCTGCCGCACGAGGGCGAACTTCCCCAACCGCTCTTCGAGGAGGAAGATGAGGATCTGACTCGGCGCGAACATCTGCTCGACGACCCGCATCACCTGCATGGGGATTTCCCGGCGCTCGATCCGCGAGTTCATCTTCTTGGTGAAATCGGGGAGCAGCTGGAAGAGATGCGTCAGCGCCGCGTTGTCCCCCTCGAGGCGCGACACGCTCTTCTGCAGGTCGCGAATCAGGGTGCTCGTCGCTTCGTCACGCACCGACGACGGGCGTCCGCCACCCGCTCGCAGCCGCCCGACGAGGTGCGCGCAGAGGAGGAACACCACGCCCCCGCCAACGGCCGACAGCCAGACCGGCATTTCCCTGAAGAGCAGTAGCGAGTCGCCCACTGGCCCTCGATGCGCCCTGCCATGGCCTTCGGCGCGCACCGTCTCCGCGCCCCGCCAAAGGTGGGCTGGCGTTCAACTTAGAACCCCGCGGACGGTGGCGCAAGGCTCCTCCGGATTACATTCCTTGACAGACCAGGGCACCCCCCCTACAGTTTCCGTGGAGACCGGACGCGTGAAGGAGAGAACAGCCGCCCGGAGCGGTCCGCGATTGCCCATGACCCTCGAAGGGGATCTCGTCGTGGGATCCGGCGCCGGGGCGCGGATGTTCCGCATCGTCACCTGCGACCTCGGCGCAGGGGGCGCCTGGATCGAGTCGCCGGAGCCGCTCGGCGAAGGCACGGCCGTCACATTGCGGCTCTCGTTGGCCGGCGGGGCGGAGGAAGCGCCCCGCACAATCGCCCTGCCGGCAACCGTGACCAGGGTCGAAGGCGAAAACCCCTGCCGGGTCGCGCTGACTTTCGCCGGGGCACCGCCGACCGCGATCGAGACCCTCAAGCGGTTCATCTTCCGTGCGCGCGAGCGCGCCCGCCACTGAACCCCACCGCCCGGCGGCGCGGGCGGCCTTCGCCCTGGCCGTCATGCTGGCGGTCACGGGGACGGCATGCCGCCCCCACCCTCCCGCCGGGGGGCGCTCCGTCACCGACATGCTTGGACGCTCGATGGCCGTGCCATCGATGCCGCGTCGCGTCGTCTCCCTGGCGCCCAGTGTCACGGAGACCATGCTGGCGCTCGACTTCGGCGATCGGCTCGCGGGGATCAGCGACTTCTGCGTCGTTCCCGCGGGCATGGCGGCGATACCACGGGTCGGCGGCCTCCTCACCCCGGATCTCGAGACCATCAGGGGACTGCACCCGGACCTGCTCATCGGCACGACGAGCGGCAACGACCCCGGGCTCGCCTCGCAGGCGGAGGCGCTCGGTTTGCCCCTCTACACCCTGCACACCCCCGATGTCGCGCAGGTCCTCGCCTCGCTGGAGCGCCTCGGCGACCTGCTCGGCGATCCCCCCCGGGGGATCCGTGTGGCCGCGGAGATGCGTCGCCGCCTCGCCGCAGTCGAGGCGCGGATTTCGGGACGGCCCGCGCCGCGCGTTCTTTTCGTCATCTGGGCCGAGCCGCTCGTGGTGCCCGGATCGGGGGCCTTCCTGACCGACGCGATCCGCCGGGCCGGCGGGGCCTCGGTGACGGCGGAGGTCCCGGCGCCCCACCCGACCTACAGCATCGAATCGGCCGTGGCCCGGGCACCGGAGGTCATCCTCACAACCGCCGACAATGCGGCCTTCGCCGCCGCGCTTCGTCTCGATCCGGCGTGGGCGGGCGTACCTGCCGTCATGACTGGTCGGATCCATGTGCTCGACGACGCGGTGGTACGACCGGGCCCGGGGGTGGTGGCAGGGATCGAGGAGATCGCCCGGGTCCTTCACCCGACCGCCGGGGACTCCGAGGCGGGCCCCCATAAATAATGGAGCCGTGCGGGCACGATGCCCGCACGGCCGGGGGATCGAGGAGGGGGCACCCGTCTGCCCCTCCTCAGGAACAGGCTCATTCTGCTACGAAAAGGAAGCCGGGCAAGGCGGCGGAGAGGTCCGGCGTTGCATGCGCACCGCGGGCGCGACGCCTGCATTCAGAGGAGGCGCGCGACCAGACCCGCCACCGACTCGAGGAGCGCCCGGTCGGCCTCGCCGAAGGCGTCGAGCCGGTCGCTGTCGACGTCGATTTCACCCAGAACCACGCCGTCGCGCAGGATCGGCACGACGATTTCCGATCGGGTCGACAGGCTGCAGGCCAGGTAGCGCGGATCACTGCCGACGTCGGCAACGACCACGGTGCGCCGCTCGCGGGCGGCCAACCCGCAGATGCCGCGACCGACCTGGATGCGCTCGTGCGGGGTGGGGCTGCCAACCTGGTTGTGCAGGATCAGCGTCTCGCCCTCGAGCAGGTAGATGCCGGTCCAGGTGAAGTGCTTCGCCGACCCGCTCAGGATGGTCACGGCGAGACGGAGCTTCTCGTCCCGATCGAGTGGACCGTCGAGCGCCGCACGGATTCTCGAGAGGGGATCCCGGTTCCCGGGGCCCGTCCCTTCGGGCGGGTTCACGATGGCATCTCCGTGACCGGACAGGCTCCTAGGCGCCGCCCAGCACGATGGTCATGCCGACCGCGATTTCGTTGTACCCGACGCTGACGCCGGCATCCGTGAACAGGACGCGTCGGATGTCGAAGCGAAAGCCGGCGCGCTCTCCGCCGAAGAACCGGATGCCCAGGCCGGCGTTGTAGGACGGATCGACGCTGTCCCCGACCAGGTCAGGGTCCGACACGAATCCGAAGCTGCTGACGTTGACGAGACCCGCGCCGATCGTCGCGAACCCGACGATGCGCCCCCGCCGCTGCAGGAAGAAGTTGTAGATGTAGTTGACCTGGCCGCCGAGCAGATCGATCGTCAGATCGAGCCCCTCGCCGTTGTCGGTCGAGGCGCCGTAGAAGCCGAACTCGACCTCGTGGTGCTTGGTCCAGTTGTAGCCGAAGCGGAACCCCAGGTCCCAAGTGTCCTTGAACGCCTGCTCCCCTTCGACCTTCGAGAAGGCCATGTGACCTGCGTAGGGGTTGATTTCCCAGGCCTTCTCACGGTTCTGCGCCCATGCGGATGGGCTCAGAAACCCGGTCGCCGCCATGACCACGAACAGGGCAATTCCCGCCGGCAAACGTCGCATCGCAACCCCTCGCGAATAGTTGGCATACCTTTGCAGAACCCCCATGGCCTGTCAAGCCCGGCGTTCGGGCCTCTCCGGCCGGGCGCGGAGCCGCCCCCGCAGGCGGCCCGGTCGGGCCCCCTCCGGTAGAATGCAGCCATGCCCTCCGAACCGGTCGAGCGCCGCCGCCTCCTCAGGGTGCGTGAGCAGGAGGTCCGCGAGGAGGATGACTGGGTGGTCGTCGAGGAGCCCCTCGAGATCCGCGTCGGGGGCGAACCGCTCGCCGTTCTCATGCGCACGCCGGGGGACGACATCGATCTGGCGGCGGGATTCGCCCTCACCGAGGGTGTCGTCCACCGGGGCACCGACCTCGGGACCATCAGGCATTGCGACAACGCCGCGGCCGGCCCGGGGGGGACCGGCGGCAACGTGGTCGAGATCGGTCTGGTCCCGGGCGTCGTCTTCGACCGGGACGGGCTCCGGCGCCATCTCATCGCCAGCGCCGCCTGCGGCATCTGCGGGCGCGCGACGCTCGATGCGCTGGCCGACCGGGCCGGCCCGAACCATTCCCCGATGCGCGTACCCCGGAGCCTTGTCGCCTCTCTCCCGGAGAGGCTCGCGAAGGCCCAGGGGGTCTTCCGGAGGACCGGCGCGCTGCACGCGGCGGCCCTTTTCGACACCGAAGGCCGGGCGCTGGCGGTGCGCGAGGACGTCGGCCGGCACAACGCCGTGGACAAGGTCATTGGGCGGGCCATTCTCGAGGGGTTGGACCTCGCCTCGACCATCCTCGTGGTGTCGGGGCGGACCTCGTTCGAGATTCTGCAGAAGGCGGCGGTCGCATCGGTGCCGATCGTCTGCGCGGTCTCCGGGCCGACGACACTGGCCATCGACACGGCGCGCGCCTTCAATATCACCCTGGTGAATTTCGTGCGGCCCGGAGGGATGAACGTCGCCTCCTGCCCTGAGCGCCTCACCGGGGACGAGCCGCCCCTCGTGTAGAATGAGCTCACGACCCGCATCCGGGAGGAGCCTCCACCCGGCCGGGACGGGGGGGCGGCGGTGGGCGGCACCTATTTCCAGCGCGGGTTCGGGCTCAAGGACGAGATCAAGCCGCATCTCGCGGCCGACTACCACAGCCGCATCGTCGAATTGCTGCGCGAATCCCGGCACCGGCTGCGCGCCGGCGACCTGACCTTCCTTCTGGCCCGTGAGTTCGGTTTCTGCTATGGCGTCGAGCGGGCGGTCGAGTACGCCTACGAGACCCGCCGCCAGTTTCCGGACCGCCGCATCTTCCTGACCGGCGAGATCATCCACAACCCGCACGTCAACAGCCGTCTGCGCGAGATGGGCATCGGCTTCCTGCGCAACACCAACGGCACGGGCCCCGGGATCGACGCGGTTCGCCCGGATGACGTGGTCATCCTGCCGGCCTTCGGCGTGACGGTGCAGGAAATGGAGGCGCTGCGGCAGCGCGGCTCGGTCCTCGTCGACACGACCTGCGGCTCGGTCCTCAACGTCTGGAAGAACGTCGATCGCTTCTCGGCCTCGGGTTTCACGGCGCTCATCCACGGCAAGTACGCCCACGAGGAGACCCGGGCCACCGCGTCGCGCACGACACGCCAGCCCGGCGGGCGCTATCTCGTCGTGCGCAATATCGAGGAAGCGGAGGTCGTGTGCGGGTACATCCGGCGCGGCGGCGATAGCAGAGCCTTCCAGGCGCGCTTCGCGCCCGCCTGCTCGGATGGCTTCGATCCCGACCGTGACCTCGGGCGGATCGGACTCGCCAACCAGACGACCATGCTCTCCTCCGAGTCGCTGGCGATCCAGGAGATGATCCGGCAGGCACTCGCCGACCGCCACGGCGAGGCCGCGCTCGCCGAGCGCTTTCGCGCCTTCGACACGATCTGCAGCGCCACCCAGGACCGCCAGGACGCCGTCAGGGACCTTTTGGCCGCCAGGCCCGACCGGATGATCGTCATCGGCGGCTACAACAGCAGCAACACGACGCACCTGGCGGCGATGGCGGCGCGCGAGGTCCCGACCTTCCACATCGAGGACGCCTCCTGCATCGAGGAGTCCGGCGCCATCCGGCATCGGCCGTACGGCAGCGCCGCCGAGGAACGCGCGCGTGAATGGCTGCCGGCCGGTCCTGTCACCGTCGGGCTGACCGCCGGCGCGTCGACCCCCAACAACAAGATCGGCGAAGTGGTGGCGGCGATCGCGCGCCTGCGGGGTGTGACGCTCGACGGCGGCGCCACCCCGGACGTCCCGGACTCCCGCTAGGAGCGTGTCCGAGTCATGGCATGGGTCGGACACACTCCTGGGAGTTGTCAGGGGAATCGCCGGGACCGCATCTCCGGACGAACCTCTAGTGGATCGTGCCCGGCCCCGACTGGTGTGACGAGAGTTCGCGCCAGCGCTCGGTCAGGATCTCGACCAGGGCCTCGCAGCGCACCACGACATCGTCGGTCTCGAGCAGCCGCTGGCGGCGATCGGATTCCATCGCCAGGCTCTGACAGAGGACATTGACGCCCATCGCGAACGGCATGTCGGGGGGGAGCGCGAGCGGCCGCCCGGCGCCGCCGGAGATCTCCTGCAGGAGACCGGCACAGGTCTGCAGCAACCGCTGCCGGGCTTCGTCGACCCCGGGGCCGGCCTCCGCGTTGCGCTCCTCCAGCGTCTGGAACGAAGCCACCCGGTAGGGGGTATCGCGCACGAACCCCTGGATGCGGACGCGGCTTAACCCCCTGAGCCTGATATTGAATCGTCCGTCCGGCAGGCGCAGGTGTTCCTCGATCACGCCGGCGCAGGCGACCGGGTGGACCAGCGGACTGCCGTAGTAGTCCCCTTCCCAACCCGGCTGCAGCAGGGCGACGGCGATCAGCCGGTCGGACGCGAGCGCCTCGTCGGTCATCTGCCGGTAGCGCGGCTCGAAGATGTGCAGTCCGAGAGTCGTTTGCGGGAAAAAAACGACATTGGGCAGCGGGAAAACGGGGATGTCCGCCCGCTTGAGGAGGCGCTGCAGTGCCGCGTCGAGAATCTCCATCCACCACCGCCGGCCGCGGCACCGTCCCGGACGGGAGGCGGGCCCCGCTTCCGACCGGCGCCAGCCGGGGCCGCCTGTATTCTATGCCGTCTTTCGGAATTGTCTCGACCCTCTCCGCTGTGGTACCGTCCGGCTTTCGCGGGAGCGTGCCTTGGGCCAGTTCAGGATGCATGTATTCGTGTGCACGAGCGGCGAATACTGCCCGCACGACGGCTCGGCCGAGATCCATCGCCTCCTCAAGGAGGGCGCCAGGGCCCGCGGCCTCAAGCATGAGGTGCGGATCAACAAGTCCGGGTGCCTCGACCAGTGCGGGCACGGGCCCATGGTCGTGGTCTATCCCGATGACGTCTGGTATGCGGGTGTCACGGCCGAGCGCGCCGGCCGCATCCTCGATGAGCACCTGGCGGGCGGGCGGCGGTGCGCGGACCTCGAATTCAGGGCCGCCCCGGGGGCCAACAAGAACCCGCAACGGATGGCGGCGATCCAGAAGGTCAAGGCCGGCGCGGGGCCGGACGATGCCGGCTCCCTCTAAAGGACGTTGCAGATGATCAAGACGACGGCACCCTGGTTGTCCCGCCCGACGCTGGCGGGGGCAGGTTTCGGAACCATCGCCGGCCTGCTCCTGGCCTCCGGCCAAACCGGCGGGTTTGCGGTCCGGGCCGCCACCTTCGTCGTTCTCGCGTCAGCCGGGTTCCTCGCCGGCTTCGCGATCGCGGCCCGCCGGCGCCTCATGGGCGCCACCACCTACATCGCGCGGCTGCGCGCCGAGCTGCGTGCCAGCCAGGATCACATCATGGACCACGGCTCGAGTCGTTCCCTCCCGGCCTGGCTGGCGGCATCGAGCGCCACCATCCGCGACGAAACCTCGGCGCTGGTGCGCGACGCGCGCAGCCTGGCCGCCGACGCGACCCTGCCCGAGGCGGCGCGGTCGGCGGCGGCGAAACTGGTCGAGCACGCCGACCTACTCGGCAAGGCCTGCGCCCCGCTCGCCCGGTACGCGCTGACCGATCCGTCGCGCGCCCCGTTCGATCTCAACACCCTGCTGCGCGAGGCTCTCGTCCTCTGCAGGCATCGCGCCGAGGAGAAGAAGATCCGCTTCGAGGAGCGCTTCGCGATCGTGCCGCCGGTCTTCGGGCCGGCCGGGCGCGTGCACGCGGCGCTTCTGAACGTCCTCGTCAATGCCATCGAGGCGATGCCGTTCGGGGGCGGCGTGATCACCATCACGACCGCCCACGAGGGGGATCAGGCGATCGTGCGGCTCGTCGACGCCGGGATCGGCATTCGACCCGAGCACATGGCGAGGGTGACCGAGCCGTTCTTCACCACCAAGCCCGAGAAGACCAGCGCCGGCCTCGGTCTCTGGGAAGCGCGCGACGCCGTGGAGGCAATCGGCGGCACCATCGCCATCACGAGCGTGCCGCACCAGGGCACCACGGTGACGCTGTCGTTCCCCCAGGCGGCGCCGCTGCACCCCGGGCGCGTCGGCGTGGCGCATCCCGAAGAGGTCGGCAGCAACATGGCCGACGAAGGGGATCGCCGCATCGCCTGAGCCCGGCGGCGACCGGCGAGGTCGGCGTCAGGCGCCGGCCTGGCGCCCGCCCGGGACCAGGCTGGACAGGATGTACCCGGCGATGCGCGGGTTCTCCTTCAGGCGCCGCAGCGAGTAGGCGTACCAGTGCGCGCCGAACGGCACGTAGACCCGAAGGCGGTGCCCGTTGCGACGGATGATCCGGCGCAGCGGTTCGGCGACGCCCAGCAGCATCTGGAACTCGTAGGCCCCTCCGGGCAGGCCGCGGCGCTCCAACAGCCGCTCCGACTCCCACACCAGGTCCTCGTCGTGGGTGGCGATCCCGACATAGGCGCCGCGCTCGAACAACTCCTCGACCAGACGGACGAAGTTCTTGTTCACCAGGGCGCGCTCCTGGTAGGCGACTTCATGCGGCTCGATGTAGATCCCCTTGCACAGCCGGACATTGGCGCGCTCGGGGAGGGCCCGCACGTCGGCGAGGCTGCGGCGCATGTAGGCCTGCAGCACGACGCCGACATTCTCGAACCCCTCGCCGCGCAGGCGCCGGTAGAGGTCAAGCGTCGCGCTGGTGCACTGCGAGTCCTCCATGTCGATGCGCACGAAGATGCCGTCGGCGCGCGCCTGCTCCACCAGCGACCGCACCTTCCCGTAGCACAGGTCGAAGTCGAGTCGCAGCCCGAACTGAGTCGGCTTGATGGAGATGTTCGAATCGAGCCGCTCGGCGTGGATGGCGGCGAGCGCCGCCTGGTATTCACCCACCGCGGCCTCGGCCAGGTTCCTGTCGGTGACGCACTCGCCGAGGACGTCGAGGGTCGCCATGAACCCCTCGCTGTTGAGCGCCCGGACGGCGGTCACGGCCTCGGCCAGGGTGTCGCCGGCGATGTAACGACGCGACACCCGCCGGACGATCGGCTTGGGCACGATCGGCAGGGTACGGGCCAGCAGGGTGTGGATGACGGACAATGGCGTCGCAGCCTCGCGAACGAAGAGGGGGATGGTAATCGAGCGGCGCTCCCCTGTCAAAACGCCCCGGCCGCCCCGGCCGCGCCGGTGACCGGGCTTTGACGTCTCCCCGACCCCTTGGCTATAGTGGCGCTTCCGTCCCCGTTCACCCACACGAGGTGCGCCGTGCCCCGAAAGAAGAGCAAGGACCCCGCGCCGGCCCAGGCCGGCATCGATGTCCTCCTCCACGAGAACCGGGTCTTCCCCCCCAGCGCCGCCTTCCGCCGCGCCGCGAACATCTCCGACCCGCGCGTGTATGCGCGCGCGGCGCGCGACCCGGAGGCGTTCTGGGCCGGCCTCGCCCGCGAGCTGGAATGGTCCCGGCCGTTCCGCAAGACGCTCGACTGGAAGCCGCCGCAGGCGCGCTGGTTCGTCGGCGGCCGCACCAACATGGCGCACAACTGCCTCGACCGGCACCTGGCGTCGCCGGTTCGCAACAAGGCCGCGATCATCTGGGAGGGCGAGCCGGGAGAGGAGCGCACGCTCACCTACGCGCAGCTGCACCGCGAGGTGTCGCGGTTCGCGAACGTGCTCAAGGAGCTGGGGGTCGTCAAGGGCGATCGGGTCACCCTGTACCTGCCGATGATCCCCGAGCTCGCGATTGCCATGCTCGCCTGCGCCCGCATCGGGGCGGTGCACAGCGTGGTCTTCGGCGGCTTCTCCGCCGAGGCCCTGCGCGAGCGGATCAACGACTCGAAGACCACCGTCCTGGTCACCGCGGACGGCGGCTACCGGCGCGGCGCCCAGGTCCCGCTCAAGCGCGTCGCCGACGAGGCCCTCGAAGGCTGTCCGACGATCAAGCACGTGGTGGTGGTCCGCCGCGGTGGCTTCAACATCCACGTCAAGGAGGGCCGGGACCGCTTCTGGCACCGGCTCATGGACGACGCCAGCGCCGACTGCCCCGCCGAGCCGATGGACTCCGCCGACATGCTCTTCATCCTGTACACCTCGGGGACCACCGGCAAGCCGAAGGGGATCGTCCACACCACGGGCGGGTACATGGTCGGCACCTTCGCGACGGCGCGCTGGGTCTTCGACCTCAAGCCCGAGGATGTCTTCTGGTGCACCGCCGACATCGGCTGGGTGACCGGGCACTCCTACGTCGTCTACGGTCCCCTGCTCAACGGCGCGACGGTGCTGATGTACGAGGGCGCCCCGGACTGGCCGGACCGCGGCCGCTTCTGGCAGCTGTGCGCGAAGCATCGCGTGACCATCTTCTACACGGCGCCCACGGCCGTCCGGTCGTTCATGCGCTGGGGCACCGAATGGCCGGAGCGCCATGACCTGTCGTCGCTGCGGCTGCTCGGGAGCGTCGGCGAGCCGATCAATCCCGAGGCCTGGGTCTGGTACCAGCGCTACATCGGCGGTGAGCGCTGCCCCGTGGTCGACACCTGGTGGCAGACCGAAACCGGGATGATCATGATCACCCCGCTCCCGGGCATCACCACGGCGCGACCCGGATCGGCGACACACGCATTCCCCGGGGTGAGCGCCGAGGTGCTCGACGACGAAGGCCGGCCGGTCAAGGAAGGCGGCGGGTGCCTGGCGATCACGCGCCCATGGCCGGCGATGATGCAGACCATCTTCGGCGACCCCGAGCGATACGTGCAGCAGTACTGGTCGAAGTGGGACCACCGGACCTACTTCCCGGGTGACGGCGCGCGCCGCGACCGGCACGGCAACTTCTGGCTGCTCGGCCGGGTGGACGACGTCCTGAATGTCGCCGGCCACCGCATCGGCACCATGGAGGTCGAGAGCGCCCTGGTCGATCACCCCGCCGTGGCCGAGGCCGCCGTGGTCGGCCGGCCGCACGACCTCAAGGGCCAGGCGCTCGCCGCCTTCGTCACCGTGAAGGAGGGCCGCCCTTCGGACGGCCACCTTGCGGACGAGCTCAAGCAGCATGTCGTGCGGCGTATCGGCGCCCTGGCGCGACCGGACGACATCATCTTCACCCCCGAGCTTCCGAAAACCAGGTCGGGCAAGATCATGCGCCGGCTGCTCCGCGACATCGCCGCGGGGACGGCGCTCGGCGACACGACGACTCTGGCCGACCCGGCGATCCTCGAGGCGCTCAAGCAGAAATACATGGAGGACTGACCGGGGCTTGGACGCTCGGGTGCCCGCTTGCGGCCGGCGCGCGGCGGGCGCCTGCGCCACCCATGAGCGGGATGCGCGCGGCCGAAGCGGGCGGCGGCCGAAGCGGGCGGCGGCCGAGGCGGGCGGGGGCGCCGGGGGGGCCCTCGGACAGCGTGATATACTTCCTCTCTTGCGACGGCGCACCCGTGGGCCTCCCGGCCCGGTCGAGCCCGTCGGACGCGCCTCACGGCCGCACAGGCAGGCCGAGCCAGCGTGGCGGGCGCCACTGGAGATTGCATGTCGAAATCGATGCTGGTGAACGTCGCCGCGGAGGAGGAATACCGCGTCGCCGTCGTCGTCGATGGTGTGCTCGATCTCTTCGAGATCGAGACCCTCAGCCGCGAGAACATCAAGGGAAACATCTTCAAGGCGATCGTCGAGGGAGTGAATCCGGCCCTCGAGGCCGCCTTCGTCAACTACGGCGGCGAGCGGGCGGCCTTCCTCCCGCTCGACGAGATCAACTTCAAGATCTACCCGAGCCGCAACGAGGGCGCCGCCGGCAAGGGGCGCGGGTCGCGGATCACGCGCCACCTCGAGAAAGGCATGGAGCTCCTGGTCCAGGTGATCCGGGACTCCTACGCCAACAAGCCGCCGACGCTCAGCACCTACTATTCGCTGCCCGGGCGCTACCTCGTGCTCATGCCGGGCGCCGACGCCGCCGGCATCTCGCGCAAGATCGAGGACGAGGAGCAGCGCGGCCGCCTGCGCCGCATCCTCGAGGGGTTGACGATCCCGGAGGGATTCGGGGTCATCGTCAGGACCGCGGGGATGGAGACCAGCCCGCGCGACCTGCAGTCCGACCTCGACTCGCTCCTCGAGCTCTGGCGGAACATCCAGAACGCCGCCCAGGAAGCCCGCGCCCCGTCGCTCATCTACCAGGAGCGCGACCTGGTCATCCGCACCGCCCGCGACCACTTCACCTCGGACATCGGCGAGGTGCTGATCGACGACGAGCCGACATGGAAGAGGCTGCGCCGCTTCTTCGAGGCGCACATGCCGGAGAAGGCCGAGCTGGTGAAGCTGTACACGGGCGACAAGCCGATCTTCTCCCGGCACAACGTCGAGGATCAGATCGAGCAGATCTACAAGCGGGTCGTCCAGCTCAAGTCCGGGGGCTCGATCTCCATCGACCGCACCGAGGCGCTGACCGCCATCGACGTGAACTCGGCCCGCTCGGTCCGCGGCGGCAGCAGCGAGGAGACCGCCACGCGCACCAACCTCGAGGCCGCCGAGGAGATTGCCCGGCAGATCCGCCTGCGGGACATCGGCGGTCTCATCGTCATCGACTTCATCGACATGGAATCGAGCCGCCACATCCGCCAGGCCGAACGCGCCTTCGCCGGGGCGATGTCGCGCGACAAGGCGCGCTGGGACGTGACCCGCATCAGCAAGCTGGGGCTGATGGAGGTGTCGCGCCAGCGCCTGAAATCGACCAAGAGCGAGTCGTCGTTCGCCAAGTGCCCGATCTGCGCGGGTGACGGCATGGTACGGACACCCGAGTCGGCGGCCCGCGCCGCCTACCGGAAGATCCAGGCGCGCGCGGCGCGCGGCGGGGTCGCCGGGGCCACCGTCTACCTGGCGCCGCAGGTCGCCCTCTATCTGCTGAACCACAAGCGCGACGACCTGCACCGGCTCGAGACCCGCTACGGACTGCGCCTCGAGGTGGTGCCGCAGGAGCCGATGAAGGTCGATCAGTTCGAAATCGAGGAGATCCGCCGCGAGGAGCCCGAGGTCACGCCGATGGTCACGGCCGACGCGGTCGATGCGGCGATGGCCGAGGGGACCTTCACGCCGCCGCCCCTGCAGGCGCCGCTCGTCGCGGTCGAGCCCGCGCGGGAAGGTCGCCCCGGGCGCGAGCCGCGCGAGGGACGCCCGCCACGGGAAGGCAGGCCGCCACGCGAAGCGCGCGACGCGCGCGAGGGGCGCGAGGCGGGCAGCGGGCGCGGACGCCGCCGGCGGCGCCGCCGCCGCGGCGGCGAGGCCCCCGTAGCATCGCCGGGCGGAACCTCCCCTGCTGCCGCGCCGGCGGAGTCCCCCGCCCCGGATTACGCCTCTGCCGACCTGCCGGTCTTCGTCGAAGGTCCCGACTCGGCGCCCGGCGAGGCCGGACCTGAGTCGGTGCGATCGCCGGCCGAGCCGGGACAGTCGGCCGCGGAGGGCGAGCGCCAGGGACACCGGCGCCGGCGCCGGCGCCGCGGGCGCGGCCGGAACCGCGGTCAGGAAGGGGCGGCTTCGTTGCAGGCGGGTCCGGAGCCGGCTCCAGGGGCGCGCGAGGAGCGGCCGCGTTTCCACGAACCGCACGCGGGGCGCCACGGCAACCCCGCGCAGCCCGTCGCGCCGCCGGCGCCACGCATGGCCGAGCCATCCTCCACGGATGGCGGACCGTACAGCCGCCGAACCGAGGAGCGCACGATGCCGGTCGCGCCGCTGGCCGAAGGCCATGGGAGCGAGCCGGGGACAGGCGCGTCGGCCGACCCGTCTTCGGACCGTCCGAAGCGACGCTGGTGGCGCCGCGCCTTCAAGGGGTAGACCGCGCCGCCGGCCGGTGGTAGTCGAGGCCGCGTGATCTCAGAAGTGCCTCGAACTCCGGCAGGTCCTTCAAACTCGTGAAATCCTCGTCGTTCGCGGCGTGCTTGTAATCGACGAAGCCGCGATCGAACGCGGCCGCAAGCCAGCGCAGCGACTTCTTCTCCCGCCCCAGCAGGGCCCATGCGCAGGCGAGGTTGTAGGCCGAGATCGCATCGGTCGGATCGAGGCTCACCGCCTGCCTGAGGACCCCGATCGCGTCACGAGGGTGCTCGTCGACCAGTCGCCGCAGACCTTCGCGACGCAGGCGTGACGCCCGGACCGGGTCACGGCCGTAACCGCTCCGCATCTCGCCCATCGCGGCGATCATGCGGTCGGGAACGAGCGGCTTCTCTCCCGCCGTCTCGAGGTAGACCTGCGTGAAGGCCAGCGGCCCCGTCACCACCGTGCCGGCGAGGGCCGCCGTGCCACCCTGCGCCTCGATGGTGTCGGCCATGGCGTGGCCGACGGCGTACAGCGGCCCGCCGCCGAGAAATCCCCCCGATGCGAGCAGGCGTGCCGCGTCCATGCGGCGGGCGTCGAGGGCATCCTGGAACCGCGCCAGCACCTCGGCGTTCTCACGCGACCGGCGAAGACCGTCCTCGTACCTGGCGAGATTCGTCCGGTCCATCTCGCTCCCGACCGCCCGTTCGCGAAGACGGCGATACTCGAGGTAGCGCGCGATGCCTTCCTGCTCGATCCTCAAGAGAAGCGTGTACAGCGCGCTCTGACGCGACCCGTAATCCTCGACCGAGGGCAGGAGCGCCCCCTGCGCAAGGTGGAACAGCTCGTGGACGAGGAGCGCGTCGAGCCCCGGCAGGCTTGCGTACCCGCGCGACTGGAAAAAGGTGAGGTTGATGTACACCGCGTCGGTCGTCCTCCCGTCCCAACTCCCGCCCAGGTGGAAGTGGACGACGAGAGGCGGCATCGTTCGCCCCGCCGGCAGGTACGGCAGGAGGGCGGAGGAAGCGGATGCTGCGAGCGCACGGCTGTCCGCCTTCAAGGCCGCGACGATGCGATCGAGCTCGCCCCAGTCGCCGCCCGGCAGGCGACCGAGGGTCGGCGGCCCGTCGAACGCCCCGCCGGCGATGACGGCCCGCGCCGCGGCGACCAGGATGTCCGGCGTCAGGTTCTGCTCGCGGCGGCCCTGCCGCAGCAGCTCACGGTTGCCGGGCAGGCGGACCCACGCGTCCAGTTCCTCCGCCGTGGCCGCGCCACGCGCCCTGAACCGGAGCAGTCGCTCGACGACCTCGAGGTCGAACCGGATGTCGAGGGCGGCGACGGATCGGCCGGCCTCGCCGGCGCCCGCGGCGGTCTTGAGCCGCGGCCGCGACACAGCGCCGGCGGGGGCCGCCACCGCGAGGCCGACGAGCGCCAGCAGCGCTGCGACCGCGAAGACCGGACGGCAACGCCGCGCGGGCGACTGAACAGGGCAACACACTTGGCGACTCACGGCATGGGCTCCGACGCCCGGCCCCGCCGCCTCAGGCGGCGCGGACCTGCCCGAAGTACTCCTCGATGGCGTCGATGAACTCGGCGACCGACCCGAGGGCGTTGATCCTCTGCCGCAGGGCGCGGCCGTTCGGCAACCCATGGGTGTACCAGCCGGTGAAGGTGCGGATCTTGTGGAGGGCGAACTCCTCATCCTCGCGCTCACGCAGCAGGCTGAAATGGTGCAGGATGAGCGAGCGTCGCTCCTCGAGGGTCGGCTCCGCCGCGCGCCGGCCCGCCCGCACCTCGGCGATCTGCCGGAAGATCCACGGGTTCTTGATGGCCGCCCGCCCGATCATCACACCGTCGCAGCCGGTTTCGCGCCACAAGCGCAGGGCGTCGTCCGCGGTCTCGATGTCGCCGTTGCCGCTCACCGGAATGGAGAGTGTCTCCTTCAGGCCGCGGATGCGCGCCCAGTCGGCATTGCCGGTGAACATCTGTCGCGCCGTCCGGGCGTGGAGCGCCACCGCCGCGGCCCCCTCCGCCTCGCAGATGCGGCCGAGCTCCATGTAGTTGACGCGCCGGTCGTCGAGGCCGAGGCGGAACTTGACCGTCACGGGGATGCGCACGGCCCGGCGCACCGCCGCGACGATGCCCCGCGCCAGGTCGAGATCGCCCATCAGCGCGGCGCCGGCGCACCCCTTGAGGACCTTGTTGGCGGGACACCCCATGTTGATGTCGACGACATCGGCCCCCAGGGCCTCGACGAGGGACGCCGCCTCCGCCATGCGCTCCGGGTGGCTGCCGTAGATCTGGATCGCCAGGGGCCGCTCGTCCTCGGCGAATTGCATCATGTGCCGCGTCTTGTGGTTGCCCCGGGTCAGCGCCTCGGACGAGATGAACTCCATCGTCACCATGCCGACCCCGCCGATGCGGCGCAGGATGAGGCGGAAATACTGGTCGGTGATCCCGGCCATCGGGGCCAGGATCGTGGGCTGTTCGAGGGCAATGCCGCCGATGCGCATGAGAGGCGTTATTCTCCCACGATGGGGGCTAAAAAAACGAGCGCCCCGGCCGGCCATCGCCGACTGGGGCGCTCTTCGCCTTGTTTTCTGTGTCGTACGTTACGGAGTGGGCTCTTCGGGGCTCGGCGGAGGCGGAACGTTCGCGTGGCAGAAGTGCCCGCACTCCTTGCCGGCGTCACGCAAGTTCCCCTGATCATTCAGCAACTGTCCGACGATCGCCTTGCAGCAGTTCACGCACGCGCCACGGTTCACCGAGCTGAGGCACTGGTCCGGCAGTTCGGTCGCCGGCGAGATCGACTCGAGGTTCACCGACCCGATCGTCCCGGCCAGGAAACCGGCCTTCGATGCCGAGACAGCGGCTCCCGGGTTCACCGGCGCGATGACGTTCATTCCGAGGTCGGCCATGATGCGGGCGGCCTCACCTTCGGTCAGCGTGGCAGACATGTCAGCCACGAGGTTGACGCCACGCCCTTTGAGCGCCGCGGCGGCCGACTTGCTATCGGGCGTCGTGTAACCCAGGGCGATGGCCACCTTCACGGCGAACTCTCCGACCGTGGCCTTCCCCGCGGTCGCCGACGTCCCGGGAACCGCGTAGGCGGCCACGGTCAGTCCGGCGCACAGGGCCAGGACCAGCAACGGTTTCTTCGTCATGTGTCGCTCCCTCCAGTCAGCCAGCAGTCCTTCGAAAACGCACCAAAACGTCAGATGATACGCGTCAGCGGCGGAGCTTCAATGCCCGTTACTGAAATTGCTCCCGGAATCTACGGCGATCCATCGGGACCGTCAAGCAAGATCTTTGTCACGAAAACCCGAAAACACCGGCACCCCGACCGACCTTTTCGTTCCAAAATGCGAAACGACAAGAACAACTATACAACAACATAAACTTAGATATCCGCACCATGACCGGCAGATAACAACAGGCCCGCGCTATGGTTGCGGCTCGTCGGGGCTCGGTGGCGGCGGAACGTTCGCGTGGCAGAAGTGCCCGCAGTACTGGCCGGTCAGCCCGGTCGCGTCCTTGCAGCAGTTGACGCACGCCCCGCGGTTATCGGACCTCAGGCACTGGTCCGGCGAATCCGTAACGCCCGCCGCCGCGCGGTCGACGAACACCGCGGCGATGTGCCCCGCAAGCGCGGCCGCCTGAGCGGCGCTCACGGGACCGGCCGGCGTCGCCGGCCGGGTCACAGCGATGCCGAGATTGCCGGCGAGTTTCGCGGCCATTCCCGCGGTCAGGGGCGCGCTCGCGTCGAAATCGTCCGACACTCCCATGGTACGGAGTGACGTCTTCACCGCCTCGAGGTCCCGCGCATCCTGTCCCATGGCCGCGACCACCTGGGTCGCGAACTGGCCGATGGTGACCACACCACCACCTGCACGGGTCGCCGCCATGGAACTGGCCGCGACGAACAGCACCACCGCGATGGTCACGAAAACCGGCCTGGTTGTCATTCCCGACCCTCCCTCACGAAACCGATGGGCAGGATCCGCACTCCGTGGGGATCCATAAACCCGAGAATTCTCCGCAACAGCCAATGCTTTTTGATGAACAGGCTAGCCGATCGTGCCACCTTACGTCAAGGAGTTGTACCGGCCGCGAGGCCCGGGCGTTCAGAGCGCGACACGATCGAGCCGACGCAAACTGACGAGCCTTGGCGAAACATGCGTCGATGCATCTTCCTGTCGGATGAATTCATGAATCATGGGTGTCAGTACGCTGTCGGCCTGCGCGCACCTGCGATCGTCGCGAAGACGTTCGCAGCAAAGGTCTTGACAATCCGGTGTTTTGCGGTACAAGTGCGGGAATCAAAGACACTCAGGCCGGGGGGGATGGACCAGGAACCGTGCTCCGGCGCGGGCCGCGGAGAGGGAGCGCATTGACACAACCAGATCGCCGCCCGGGGGTCGAGAGACTTCCTGCAGACCAGTGTCTTGGTGCACCCCCAATCGCCGGTTCCGTGAAGGCCTCCCGCGGCAGCGCGCTGTTGACCCTCCTCACGGTCGTCGTTGCGTGCGCCGCCTTGTTCGCCATCGGACGGATGGTGATCGCCGCGGCGAGCGTCACCATTTACGTCGACGACAGCAGCACCTGCGTGTCGGGTTGCGGCAGCCAGGCGAATCCGTACCGGACGATCGCCGCGGCCATCACCGACGCCAACAGCCGTATCGTCGGCGGCACGGCCACCGGGGCGGTCATCCAGGTCGCGGCGGGCAACTACCCCGAGCGGATCTTCGTCTACCCCAACGTCCATGTCGTCTGCGACAGCCCGGCCACCACGACGATCAACGGGACAGGGTTCGCCCGCAGCGTCGTCGTCTTTGGAACCGGGGGCACCGGCCGTCCGACGACCGATTTCTCGATCGATGGTTGCACGATCACCGGCGGGACGGGAGAGTTGAGGAACGGCGCCACCGCCTTCCCCAACATGGCGGGTGGCGGCGTGTTTGTCTTCGGCGATGCCGTCGTCAGCAACAACGTCATCACCGGCAACACGGTCAGCGGCACGCCGCCCACGTTCCTTGGCGGCGGCGTCTACGTCGCCACCGGCCAGGTGGTCATCGCCGGCAACACCATCTCGCGCAATGTCATGAACCCCCCGCCCCTCGGCGGCCAGGACGACTCAAGAGCGCAGGGCGGCGGGATTTACGTCCTCGGGCCACCGTCGACCAGCAGTTCGCTGGCGCTCATCGAGGCCAACCTGATCGCCGACAACCTCGCAGAGGGTGAGGCGGGCTCGGGCGGCGGCATCTTCGTCAACGGCAACCCCGGCACCCTCGTCCGGCGTAACCTCCTCATAGGCAACCGTTCGAACAACGAGGGCGGCGGCATTGAGATCCGGGGGAACGTCACCTTCAGCGACAACCTGGTCTACGGCAACTCCACCCTCGTCTTCGGCGGCGGTGTCAGTCTTTACCAGGCGACCGCCGTCGTGCGCAACAACACGGTGTTCGGGAATGCGGCGACCGGCACATCCATACCGAGCCAGTACGATTTCGCCTCCTATGGCGGCGGTATCCTGGTCGGCACGCTGCAGACGCAGAACCCTCCCGAGGTGACCCTTATCAACAACATCATCTTCAGGAACACGGTCACGTCGGCGGGCAGTGGCGGCGGCATGTTCTCGGAGCGGACCACCCCCTACCTGTACAACAACGACTACTTCGGCAACCTCAAGTTCCCATCGACCGCCGAGGACATCACCGGCGACTTCACGACCGCCACCGTGATCGGCCAGAACGGCAACGTCTCGGTCGACGCCCAGTTCGTCCTCGCACCGCTCCTGACCGACACAACCACGGCCGCGGGCACGACGACCACGGTGATCGTCCCGGTCGCCGCCCGTTTCCAGGTGAACCAGAAGATCGAATACAACAACGACGGGGTGTCGCGGAACATCACCGCCATCAACACCTCGACCCGCGCAGTGACCTTCACACCGGCCCTGACCGCGGCCTCTCAGGCGTTCAAGATGGTCACCAACTGGGGCGCGTTGACGGCGACGGTCGAGGATTTCCATCTCCAGCCGACGTCGCCGCTGGTCGATGCAGGCTCGAACACCGGGGCCTCGGCATACGACCTGGACGGCAACGCGCGGGTCGCCGACGGCAACTCCGACGGATCGGCGATCGTCGACCTCGGAGCCTGGGAGATCGTCCCGCCCGACTGCGACAGCGACGGCGTTCCGAACGGTCAGGATTGCGCTCCCTGTGTCGCCTCGGTCCAGGCCGCGCCCGGAGCGGTCGGTGAATCGCTCGTGGGCGCCACCGGCAGCCCGACGCCGTTCACCTGGCTGCGCATCCCGCAGGCGAACGCCTACAACATCTACCGCGGGACGATCACCGACGCCTTCGCGTTCAATCAGACCTGCCTCGAGGGGGCATCCCCCGACCGCGTGACCCTCGACCCCGCGGTCCCGCCGGTCGGCAGCGCCTTCTTCTACCTCGTGACGGGCGTCAACTCCTGCGCCGAGGGTTCTCTTGGCATGACCGACCCCGGGCCGGCCGGACCACCCGTCCCGCGCCCCAACCCGGCGCCCTGCCCCGTCTCATCCGCCGACAGTGACGGCGACGGGGTGATCAACCTCGACGACAACTGCGGCGCCGTCGCCAATCCGACCCAGGCCGACCAGGATTTCGACCGCGTCGGGGATCTCTGCGACAACTGTCCCGCCGTCGCGAATCCCGACCAGTCCGACAGCAACCTCGACGGCATCGGCAATCACTGCCAGGACAGCGACGGCGACGGCCATCTCGGCAGCGTCGACTGCAACGACGCGAACCCGGCAATTTACCCAGGGGCGCTCGAGGTCTGCAACGGCCAGGATGACGATTGCGACGCTTCGATTGACGAGGCGCTCGGCACGGTGACATGCGGTGTCGGGCCCTGCCAGGTGACGGTCGCGGCCTGCGTCAACGGCTCCCCCGGTGTCTGCACACCCGGCTCGCCGCAGCCCGAGACCTGCAACAACATCGACGACGACTGCAACGGCTCCGTCGACGACGGCCTCGGCACCATCACGTGCGGCACCGGCGCCTGCCAGGCCACCGCCAACGCCTGCGTCAACGGCTCCCCCGGTGTCTGCACACCCGGCTCGCCGCAGCCCGAGACCTGCAACAACGTCGACGACGACTGCAACGGCTCCGCCGACGACGGCCTCG
>Ga0210377_10000582_pt1 | contig 34887 bp, 49 predicted proteins | sample PLM4_65_b1redo_FD_155480 | JGI IMG/M metagenome (GOLD analysis project Ga0210377, IMG submission 155480) | Groundwater sediment microbial communities from an aquifer in East River, Colorado, USA - PLM4_65_b1 redo | ecosystem: Environmental > Terrestrial > Soil > Riparian zone | place: USA: East... | reverse complement strand
CCATTTAATCCTCAGTGAACTTCGACGGGGTGTCCCGCCGGGTGGTACCGCTGCGACAACTTCAACAATCGTGCCGCGGTTGTGGATCGGATGTGACTGACGGTGATCGGGTCGCACGGACGGGTACTGGTCGGGATCCCATGAATGCGGCCCTTCTCGTCGTAGGCCCATGCGTGGACGGAGAGATCGAACGTCTCCAACAGGGATTCGACACTGGAATTGCCGGTACTCAGTCCCCCGAACCCAGTGATGTGAATCGGCTTCGGCGACCAGGACGGGTGACAGGAACCCAGTCGGTAGAAGTCGTCCGCATGTCCACCTTCGTACGGGATGTCGTCATCGAGCGACATCAACGATCCGGTAAACCGTCTTCCGTCGATCGCGTTCCCGACCATCAACACCGTCCGCCAGTCCTGACTGAGCACGAAGACGTCGATGTCGAGTGCCTGATCGAAGTCAACGACCGCACCGCCCGCGATCACACACTTGATGTGCGTCGGCTCGATCAGCGCGAAGATTTTCAGGAATGTGGGATTCATTACTCAATCCCCGCCTTCCGCAACAACGTCATCGCCGATTCGACGGATGACAAGGTCGCTCCGTCGTTGATCAGCCGATTCCGGAGTTCCCGTAGCTGGATCAAGGTGTAGTTCGTTGTCGTCAGTTGGCTTTGCAGGATCCCTGCTCGCGCTTCCAGCTGTGTGATCGCCGTTGACATCCGGTTCCTGAGCGTCGGTTCCTTCTCCTCCATCGGCTTGTACCTCTGTAACGCGGACGATGAACTCTCCCTTGACGGAACTGGGCTCGATGACGTAGTCGAGATCCTTCATGCGGAGTCCAACTTGATTGATGGTGCCTTCGGTGACGGTCGCGGACCCGCCTTGCTGCGACAGGACGGCGACGAGGATCATCCACGCCTGTTGACCGGCTGCGATGGCCTGACTCGCGATTGTTCGCGCGTCCTGAATAGCCTCACGCCTTGACTTCTTTTTGCGAGTACGGAAGCCGCGACTCATTTCTGTTCCTTTCCGATCTCGGCTAGGGCGAGAAGCACGATCGCAACGAGGACCGGTGCGAACACCCAGTACCAGGAGTACGGGAAGTACCCGAGCAGCTTCGCGATGATGAAAATGATCGTGACGATGTGCGAGAAATTCATGACTACTTCCCCGCGTCCGGGACAACGTCGACCATGAACCGTAAGGCCATCGCCGCGACCTGTTTCGCTTCGGTCCGCATTTTCAGGCAGTGCTCAGCGCGCAATCGTTCCTTCGTCGATGTAAAGGTAACGGACTTCGGGACCGGATTCCGGAACACTTCCTTTTCAAGTTCCCGGATTTCTTCCAGGAGTACCGCGTACCCCTCGTGTGCAGAGTGCAAGGGCGGGAATTTGCCGGACGCTTTGATCAACTCCTGAATGACATCGACGACCGCGGCAACGGAAACGAGGGGCGTGGCGTCGAGAACGGTCGCGGCGACGCCGTCCTTGTACAGCACCATGCCGTTGCGGACCGGTACCGGAGGTACCTTCGCCCGTACGCGTCGTATGCCGGCGTCGATCCCGGCACAGAGCGCGTTGCGGAACCAGGGCATCAACGCCGCTTCGTCGAGGTACACCCGGTTCGCGCGGACGCTGTCTATGAACTCGTTCGCCCAGCGGATCGCGCTCGTCGATTCGTGAAGAGGTACCTCTGTTGCCTTCGCAGCCGCTTGTTGTGCGTACGCAATGTCCGCCTGAAACATCTGTTCGCGATCCTCGGTGTTCATGCCGCCTGCAACATGCCCCGGTTTCGTGCATGATTCGTCAACATCGTCCAGTTCTCGTCGATCTCCGGCTGTGTGAACTCGACCAAGTGACTCAGGAACTCCGGCCCGCTTTCCTTCTTCCGGTCGTAATCCCCGTTGATGTGCAGTACCCGCAGCACGAATTTCCTCGTATCCAGCCATTTCGCATACCCCTTCATTTGGAGAAACCAGTGGAGAAACTTCTGATTCGGCATCCCGTACTCGTCGGTGTACGGGGACGTGTTCGACTTGTAGATCCGACTTGACATTCGCGTGAACTTGTATTCTTCGCCGGCATCCAGGAGCGGATTCACTCCGTCCGGGGTCATGATGATTCCCTCGGGGGACCAGAGTTCCCCTGGTCGAACCGTCGCGAACTTTTCGGCCAATCCCTTTTCCAGCATGTTCTCGAACACGAGCCCGGATTCGATCGACACCTTGTTGAACGGCTTCGATCGGTCGAATCGCTTCGGCTGTAGCTGACCCATGAGATCGCCGTAGATCGTCGACAGGTGGAGCCCTTCCGACCTGGGCGCGGACGATTGCGCGAGTCGGTCGATCAGGTCCGGATCGTCGATCCGTTCGATCTTCATCCGCGCACCCAAATCAACGCGGCGACGCTGAAGGCCAGGAGGACGATCGCCATCGCGGCAGCAATGCCGAGCGAGATCACGACCGTCAGTACCTTGTCCTTCATGACGGATTCACCAGCGTGTCGATCAGCACGTACATGACCCAGACGATCAAGAGGTAGACGATGATCGTCACCGAAAGCACTCCTCGAACGGGATGTCCAGCGCGTAGACGTCGCCTTGTTTGTTCACCGAATACAACCCGTGCGCGATCTTCCAGTCGGCCGCGTTCGCCTTCTGGTCGTTGTGCAGTTCCCCACGCTGCTTGCCTTCCTTGTCGCGTCCCAGCATCAGTGAACACGTCGGCTGAACACAGGTTTGAGGAACGTGCATGACGGTGTCTTCGACTTTCTTGTCTCCGTGAAAATGCGCGGCTCCGTGTCCGCGTCGGGTCTTCGGAATGTGATCGAGCAACGACGGGCGATACATGTACCCACTCCGGAAAAAAGGGTGACGGTCTTCAGTAGGTGGACTCGGATGCGCTCGCATCCGCAACAGGCACTAAATACCCGTCAACCGATCCCGTCACCCAACTCGAACCTACGACGTTGTGAGCGAAACGACTTGCGGCTTCGCGGCCGGGTCATACGCGATCAACCCGAGTCCCGCGAGTTCCGTGAGGAACCCTTCGTCCGCACCCCGACGCGCGATGTCCTGACGATTCGCCTCCTTGACGGCCGCTCTGGAGAGCAACAGCGTCAGGTTGGATCGCTGGACTGGACCCTTCGCCGCTTTGAGCACGGTTTCGAGGTAGGCTGAAGTCACCCCGTCGAGATCGCTCGTTGACGTGGTATTGCCGTTCGTGGCCGGCGCAGTTGCGGTTGTCGTTGGTGCTGATGCTGTCTTCGTGGCCGGCGCATCCTTGACCTTCTCTCCCGGCATCGCGAGCAACTTCACGCAGACGAGCGTGGACGGCGGGAACTTGGACTTCTTCTGGCCGGGGCGCGTCCGTGCGTCTTCGCCGAAGTCCCGTGCTTTGTCGGCAACCCGCTTGAAGTGGCCGTAGAGTCCGACCAGCTTTTCCATGTCGCCGGCTTGTGTGATCGCCTTCGACACGCCGGACGTTTCCAGAACGGCGACGAACGTACCCCACTTGGAATCTTTCCGGATCGCCGCGTCGTCCTTGCCTTCGATGAGCAGGAGTCCGTAGCCGTCGTCGCCGATGGTGAAGTTGTCACCCGCCTGTGCGCCGAGCGAGTAGGACTGACTAACCGTCCGTTCTGCTTCCGGTCCGTCACCGTCCAACAGGAATGTGACGTTCGAGAAGATCGGATTGCCCTCCGTCGTGTAGCTGTCGGACGGCGGTTCCTTCGTGAACTGAATGTTCTTGATGCGGGCGTCCACGTTGTCGAAGAGGTTGGACCCCTCCTTCATGTCCTCCGACGCCATTGAGACATACTTCGGTTTGGTACTCACGGTGACTCCTTCGGTGATGGTTGACGGGTCAGGTTGATTCAGTGAATCACTAAGCACTAACCGTGCCAATAGACGTGGACAGGACTAACCGGATGCGTTCTAGCTCGATAACGGCGTCCACAACGGTGGAACTGACGTCCGTCCCGTCATGCGTCACTAAAGCATGGAGCGGGAGCCGGGACAGGGACCGTTCGATGTCCAGGAGTCGTCGGGCGAGGACATGCACCCGGATCAGGGCCATCGGCACATCGGCAGAGCTAATACGAGAGTCGGACACAGACACAAGGGAAACCTCAGTGTGAATGATTCACTGATCCGTTACACGATCGGACGAACTTACGCGATCCGCGTCAGAACTTACGCAATCAATTCGAGCGGTGCCGGGATGTGTTCGACGTAGAGGATCGCGTCCTTGAACCAGCGCGGGGCGTGTTTCCCGTACCGCTTCAGGAACCAGTCGGCGAAATGGTCATCGACGATGAAGGTTTCCGCCCAGTCGTCAGGCCCGCGCACCGGCCGGCCGCACGCTTGAACCAACTTCTGCATCCCCAGGTACCCGCTGTAATCCTTGTCAAGCTCGTGACGGATCGACATGATCGGGCCGCTCATATCCGGCTGGGGTACCTTCGCGATGATCTGGAACCGGCATTGGTCATCAGGAAAATCGTACCCGGTGACGACGGACGGGGACACCAGTACCCATCCTTCCCCTGCGTGCGCTTTGAACCACTGAATCTGTTCCCGTGTGTTGCCGGCATCGTGGATAATGAACCGGTCCCGGTACTCGGACAGGGCCATCAGATCCTTCATGCGGGCGTAGCTGACGGTGTGAATGATCCCGTTCCACTTCGCTTCGACCCGCGGGCCGACGATGCGATCGATCCGCTGCAACCAGAGGGATTTTGTGCTCTCGTGCATGTGACGATCGACCCGGACACTGGGCCATGTGTTGATCGAAATGACCGGGCGCTGGCTGACCGGGAACCGGGACGGGCATTCCCAGAACATCGCGTCTTCCTTGGCAACGCCCAGGAGTGCCAACGTTTTCGGCGTCATGGTCGCCGACATCAGGAGGACGTGAGGTACCCCGCGGAACAGGTGACTTTCCGCGTAGGCACTGACCCGCATTGGGGCGAATCGTGCCTGAACTGGGTTGAGATCGAGAATCCAATCATGGACCGCGATCCCAGATAGCCGATCGAGCAATCCCTTGATTCGTTTCAGTCTCTTCGTGTCCTTCACCCCTTCCGCGGTATCCGGTGGATGAAGTGCCCTGACTTCCAGCTTTGACGCTAATGGTCCTTTCTGTTGCGTCGCCCAGTCCTTCCACACTTGCAGGTTCGTGTCCTTCAGCAGTTTCGACCCGATGTATTTCGCGTCCTCGCTGGTCACTTCAATCGTAAGGAACGCTTCGAGTTCTTTGTCAGCGTCGTGTGCTTCGTCCAGAATGAGGAGATCGAAGACACCCAACCCTTCGGCGAAGGCTTCACTGGCGAAATACATCGCGTAGTTGGTCGAGACCAGACTAGCCCGCCGGGCATCCCACACGGATCCGTAGTACGCACAATCCGGCCGGATCCCTGCCTTTTCCCGAATCGGCGCGAAGTCGCATCGGACTCCCGAATGACACGGACCTTCATCGCACCCGACGACGTACCGGGCGCGGCGATAACGATCAAGGTGTCCCCCAGGCTCGATCGCGTGGCACGGATAATTTCTCTGACCGCGTAAGTCAGTGAGGCCAAGTGATCGAAAGTCTGCGGCCGACTGATCTTGGAGTCCTTTGGTACTCGTAAGGTAAAGTGCACGTCGAACCTCCGGATGAAGGAGCGCAACTGTGATTCCGATCAAGGTTTTCCCGGACCCTGTCGGAGCCGGCAGCGCGGAGAATCGTTTACGATTGTTGATGACGCGGTCGATCGCAATGATCTGATCGTCGTAGAAGCGGGTAAATTTTTCAGGGAAGCCGAGTTCGATCGGTGTCGGGAGCGCGTTGACTTTCACTTCGTCACCGCACGCCAGCCGGCGACGTAGATCCGAAGCGGCCAGTCTGCGACAGGATGACGTCGGAATCGTTCATACGACGCGCGCTTGTACTCCGTCAGAATTTCTTCCGCTTCTTCGGGCTCGAACTCCATCGCATCGTCGCGATCGTCCGACAGCGTCCAGTCATCGACGCACTGCACATACTGTCCGGTCGCCGCGTGGTAGATCAGGACGGGACTCACGCGAGGTACTTTTCGACGATTGACGTGCCATCGCTGAGGAGGAACACAATCCAGAGGTACCATTGACCGTCCACATCCCACAGTGCATAGAACTGGTCGGAAATGGTCGCCGTCATCGTGATTGCGTCGTGTGTTTGGTCGTTCGTGATCACTGATGCTCTCCCCCAGGAAGTTGGTACCGTGCGTGCGCGTTCGGGAATAAGTAAACCATACGCCCAAGCTGCGCACTGTCAAGTCCTAATCCTTCTGGGGACTCCCCGGCTTCTAAAATCACGCATTCATCGGGACTCACTCGATACAACCGTATCAGTTCGGGCGCAGACACGTACACCCGAACGCCATCAGTGCGACTCGGAAGGATTCCAGGGCAGACGATGTACTGGATCACTGCAACCCTTTCAGGCAGATGTTCAGCGCATCACGGGCGATCTGGACAGCACGTTCCTGTACCACGGCGGTGTCGGCTATCAACGGCAGATTCAACGGCTGACAGTCGAACAACGGATGCAAGTGCATGATCCACTCGCCAGGGTAGTAGATGTGTTCTCGCGTGACGACCAGTCGCAGGTACCCGCCGATCCCGACACTGTAGGTCCGGGGTGTCGTCTTCAGTTCGTCTCGTCGGTAGCTCGTGACGTCATTCCAGATCAGGTTCATGCGGCGACCTTGTCCTTGTCCTCGTACGGGATGTACGCTTTCCAGTCGCTCTCCAGTTGATTCAGGTACTTCATCTTCCAGCGCAGTTCGCGGTCGGGTTCGTCCGGCATCGCGAGGATCTGTTTGTAGTTGTTGGCGACCATTTCCCGTGCTTCCGCTTCATCCCCACGTCCCAAGTGCCCCTGAATCGCCTGCTTGGACGTGTCCATCCATTCGAGGAACTTCTGGCGCTCGATCTCTTCGCGGTTGGCGAAGATCATCATGTTGACGCGCTTCATGACGGAGTTGATCAACTTCGGTTCGAGCCGGTCGAGTTCGGTCAATCCGAACCAGAGACACCAGCGGGCGACGTCCTGGGGTTGCTCGAAGGGAAAGATGCCCGAGCGCGCAATGATGTTCAACGCGCGATCGTGACCTGATTGAATGTAGACCTGAAAGCGTTGTGATTTGCCCTTGCCCAGTTCCGGAGGCACGTTGAAGGAGGCTGGATCCCACTTACCTGTGTAGCCGCTCATACGTGCCTCCAGACTTTGCGATGTCTGATAAGGCTGATCATTTCTGGTGTAATCCCGAAATGACGCGCGAGACGTCGTCCAGAGCCATAAACAGACGGTGTCGCTCGTATCGTCAAAACATCGACTGTTTTCAGTTTTGAATTGCCGTGTTGTTCGCCGCGTTGTGGAAGTCCAGGCGTCAGATTCTCTGGATGAAATCTGAAACGTCCTTTGTTGATTGCATCTGCGGTGTTTTGTTTCGGTGTAGCGAGAAATAGATGTTGAATCTCCCAACACCGTGCATCGTCGCAGTGATGACAGATGTACATCCCAAGCGGAATCAGACCATGATGTTGAATCCAGATTCGGCGATGTTGTTGATTCGCGTACCGACGTCCAGAAAGTTTGCATGGGAAGTCGCGCCAGGAGTTCATACGTCACCCCGGACCGGCGTCCCGTACTTCCGGAGGATCGACGCGAGCAACGGATCATCATCTTCTTCACGCTTGTAGGTACTCGACAGCTTCGGCGTCCGCTTTGAGAAGGGCCGGCCGGCGCGGGTACCATGTGTGTTCCACCGACCATCTTTTCCATCGGTCCTAACCTGCCAACGTGCTCGCAGCTTGTAGATGTACCGTTGCTGCGAGCCGTTCAAGTGTCCGATGCCTGTCTCGATCTGCAACGACAGGAACTCGACGAAACTTCCCGCCGCACTGCGATCCCCGGCTGTCGTGCTGTCCGGCTGTCGCGCAAGGATGTCCTCGTAGTTCATTCAACATGAGCCTTCACGTTCGCCATACGGTTTTCCTTGTACTGAGTCGAACATACGAATTGTCGTGCTCGCCGGCTGCACTGCAATCGGTACACCGTTGTGGAATCATCAATGAATCTTCAGTTTTCACCACGGATGATCCCGTCAAAAGAATCCGTATCGGGGGTACCCCCGTCTGACCGAATGAATCCGACGCCCAGGCGAGCCGCGATCACTTTGTCTCGTCGTGCGTGTCCGTCAGGTCCAACGATGAGTACCCTCGGCCATGCGCTTGACGGGCGCGGACAGCGGATCAAGTCCTCGATCATTGAGTCATTCTTTGTCAGGTACGTGACAATTCGTGTCATGGTTTGACCTAGCTCCACAAGTTCGGTTACACTCCCCGCCGCTAGAAACACATGGACATATTTCAATCGAGTCAAGGAGAACAACGATCATGAAACACATGCTGTGGTCGGGAGGCTCGCTGGACGCGGAAACAGCGTTGAATCTGATTGAAGCCGTACTCACAATGTACCGGGAGGAGCGACAAGACACGGCACAGGACGGAATCCCAGCGAGCGAGGATGCCTCCAGGCGCGCGATCACCGCTCCGAAGGATCATCGGCCTGTGGTGACGACTATCCCTGTCTCGCCTGAACCTCGCGCACGGAAACTCCCAGCGCGGACCACGTATTCCCTCGTCGTCAAGGATGGTCGGGCGTTGAATTTGAACCGACCGACACCCGCGACCTTGAAGATCGTCGAGTACCTGCACGGGAAACGCGATGTCACGATGGACCGGCTTGTTGAAGGTACCGGGCTGCAACCCAGCACCATCAGCAACATTCTGGTCGATCTCCGCAAGCAAGGGGTTCTGCATTCTGGTTCTTTGCGACTGCCGGCTGAGACGCGACCTTAGAACCGGACGTCCGGACCGTTGGTCGCGGCCGCTGATCCATCTGCCGTCAGGGGGATCATTTTTCCGCGTCCCCCGCGGCTGATTCGTCCGCCTTTTCGACCTGCCGTTTCAGCTTCCTTCCCCGCCTTCCAGCGGTGCGCGGTGCCGGCCGCATGTGCCGCTCGTCCGCCCTTAGCCGCGATCTCGGAGCGGCGCTTTGGCGTCAGGGACGCAAACCCTCGTCGTTCCGGCGTTGGTGATTCAGTCATCAGGTCGTCTCCCTTTGAGTCAGACAGCCATCCATCGCTAACAAGACCTGCGCGCGCCCGTCTAACCGATTTATTGGGTGTACCCGCGCGTCTAACCGATTTACGTGAGTACGTCGTCTTGACGTTGATCCTCGCAATGTGCGCCGGCTGACCCGTCAGTGCAAACGTCGTGCCAATGATTCACTGATGATCCCAGATTGAGGATGTCCGGGTAGTTGGTTCGGGAGGCGTGCAGGTAGGATCATGGTCCGAAATAGAACATGCGGAAAGTGTACCAGAACGGAACATGCGAAATTACGGGTGTTTTTGCTACTCATTGTCAGGATGTCCGGCTAGGACGTGAATACTTGTCAGTGATTCAGTGAACAAGTCAGACAGGCCGATCTAATTCCCCAGGAAATACGGGGACTTACTTTTGGCGTATTACTTGCTCTACCAGAGGTACGGGAATTCTCCCGACTGAAAGGACACTGATGGCTCACTTGACAGCAAAATACGAAAACGTCGCAGGACGACGGTACTTGACGATCTTCGACCATGACGGTGAATGGGTTTCGTTCAATCTCGATTCACGGCCACTCACGATCGAACAGGAACGCGACGTACTTCGAGCAGTCGTCACAGACACACCAGCTACGATCAAACGCATCTGGCGGGAAGCGTAAACACACGCATTGAAAGGACACTGAACCATGAACCTCATGCAAGCGTCGCGGGAATACGCGAAACGGCCGGCCGATGAACGGTTTGCCAGCGTTGCGGACCTTGTGACGTCGGCTCAGGCGGACCGAGACGGCTCGAAGGAAGTCAACTACAACCTCCGCGATCTGACACTGGTACCAATGGCGGTACCCGGCAGTGATTCAACGGTCGCCGTGCAAGGTCCGAAAGGACTCGCGCTGTTCTCACACTGGGCGTACTCACAGCTGTGCCGGACCTTGCGAGCGCCCGCAGAGTACGTGCGATCGCTATCGCCGCAGATTGCATCCGACGCGTTGAACTACGGTATCGACCACGCGCCCAACGGTACCGCGGTGTCGATGCTGGTGAAAGCGCCGAACGGAAACCCGCTCCCGATGATCCGTGCCTGTACCTCTGACAGCTACTCACGGCTCTGGGATGGGTCACTGTACGACGACGTGAAAAACACGATCATGCAGCACGATTCACGGTGGACGACGCCGCCAACATGGACCGGTGAGCCGGCCGGCGCGTACCGCGGCGATCGGGATAGCTTCCTGATTCTCGTCAACGGTGGATCGATCGTCAACGATCCGAGTCTGCGCGACGCACAAAGCCCGACTCCCCCAGGAACATCGAACGTAGATCCGGGCGGAATGTACCGCGGAATCATGGTTCGCAATTCCGAAGTGGGCGCAGCTGCCGTCTCGATTCAGCGGATTCTCTTCCGGTACATCTGCGGCAATCACATTATTTGGGACGCAGTGATCGACAAGAGTTTCCGACGTCGGCACGTTGGATCATCGGTGCAACGCGACGTCACGCGGGAGATCGCGAACATCGCGCACACTTGGGCGAACGCATCCGCCGCGAAGGATGACGCGATTATCCGCATGTTGATCGATCGCGAATTGGCATCGTCTGAAAAAGCTGTGATCGATGAATTGCGCGCGATCGGATTCTCGAAGGAGCAGGCGGAAGGTTCGTACCGGCTCTGCGTGGAGAAGGAGTCGGCAAGTCCACGATCGTTCTGGGGACTGGCGCAAGGGGCAACGCGGTTGTCCCAGGAGAGCGGGTACCAAAACGATCGGCTTGAGCTTGACCAGTTAGCGGCAAAGGTACTGGCCCGCGGTGCGCGTCAACTGGTGACGGCATAGTGACCACTACACCCTACGTACTTCCAGACGGGCGTATCGTCGCTGTCGATACGTCCGCCGCACGCGACGCACAATCCATCACGTACACGCTTCAAGGCGGGGAGATTGTGACCGCGGTTCGTGCATTGCCCGTCCTTGAACCTGGTACCCCTGGGGAGTCTCTCCAGGGGTACGGCTTGCGGGTTCTCGGGTTCGTCGTTCGTACCGGCATCACGGCGACACTGAGCCTAGAGGATCTTCAGCTGGCCGATCACATGTACCCGATCGCGGTCAGCGGACACGATCTCAGTCCGTCCGTCGTCGATACGCTCAGTCATACCAGACGTCAGATTCTCGATGCGATCAAATGGCTCGAAGTCGATCGGCCGAAACCCGATCGCGCAACTCCCGTAGTGATCGCCGCGGGTACCGACAGACCGAATCACGGACCAATGGCGCGACTGATACCCGCGCCGATCTCGCGTCCACCGTCAGGTACCGCCGTAGACATTCGGTTCTAGAGGATAAGAGACACATGAGCCAACACTACAGCAATCCAAAACGCGCGAGGCCCATGCCACGTAAACGTCGGAGTTTCACGATCGTCAATCGCGGCATTGTGGAGTGGCTCGAACCGACGATCGGTCTGTACCCGTACCACGTCTCCATCCGTACCTTTACCGGCAACCAGTACCTCGGCGTGTGCGCGACGCTCAGCGAGGCTAAACGTGTCATTAAGGACAATACATAATGTTGCACGATAGCGACCTTGTCACCCACACGATCGCGATTCTGAAGGCGGATAGACCGGACGCGATCGATCACTTGAAAGCCCTGTACGCGCCGAAGCTGGTACCGGGTAGCTGGTACCAGGAACTACCGGAAGCGATCATCGAGGAGGAGGAGGTACCGCTACTGAGCCCGGAGGAGATTCGAGCGTTTGCCATCGTCGGCCGATCCATCTTTGTCTACCCGCGGCAACTACAGGCGATCGTTGGGGAAACACGGTACCGGGTATCGTTGTCGACCGTTGAATGGTTGCGCGAGGAGAAGGTACGAACTGAGTCGCCCAACGTCAACGAAGCCGGACGTCAAGCTGGGGAATCGATCAACGTTCACCGATCGCGTACCGGGCTCAGTACCGGCTCGAAAGGACTTCCAGCCGTCGTCGATCGCTGATCAGTACCCGGTTAATCCTCCCACCTTCTAAGACGTACTTGATCAATACCCGTTGATCAGTACGTCCCTTCCTTTACCCGCTCAGCTAGTCTAATACCCGTTCAAGTAGCCGCACAGTCGAACAAGTCCCCTAGAACAGGCTCAGTGACGCTCAGTGACACACCTGGGACGGCCCACGCGTGCCATTCCCGCACACAGTGAACGTTACACTGTCACACTTACACACCTAGCACAGCATCACTGATCAGTACCCAAACAAGGCACAGTACGTACACAGTGTACGTATAACTGTAATGAATAGAGATAGATAGGTGGACTGTACTGGGTTCGGTCCGAACCAACGACGGGTAGGGTAGGCACCCCGCGCCAGGATCATGGGCCAGGGGCAGGCTGCGGTCGCTTCACTAAATTTCCCCTCAAACTACCTCAGCCGTGAGCGATCAGGTACCAGAAGGCCGCGGTCACTGCACGAAATTTTTCTGTATCGTTAGCTCAGCGGTGAAACTGTAAGGTTTAGGGGTTGGCGATAGGCTGGACCCTATCGTTGATCAGTACCGATAGTGCCTTGAACCTATCGTCTGAGCACTTTGACTCATGTTAGTACAGAATTTCACCATACAGATTACCTTACCGTCCTTGCACAATCTGTTTGCTTTTACTGACGGCGTTCTAAAGGACTTACGGGTTTTACCATACAGATAAAGGCCGGGTCGGCGGTTAATCCGTACACATTGCTCAATAAGATAAGAGAGGGAAAATCAGTATGGTTGATCAAGTATAGGCCCGGATTCATTGGCGAGATTGATGGGTACGGATTGTTTGGGAATCAGTACCGGGCCGAAACTATAAGGTTTTGGGTAGTCCCGGCGTCGGCGACCATTTCTCGATCAGGCAGTTCGAGCACAGGAAGCCTGCGACAGCGATCGGGTACCCCTGACCGCACGTCCGGCACGCCTTGAGCCCGACCCGCCGCAGGTTCCGCGCGCGTTCCTTCGGGCCGACAACAGGTATCGATCGCCCGCTGGCCGGTCCCAGGTACCTGGAATACCCGTAGTTCCATTTGATACCCCGATTCGCCAGCTGCAACCGGACGTCCCGCGGCTGGAACCCTTGGTCAAGTAGCTGTTTCACGATATCGGACAGGTTGATCGTGTGCATGAGGTAGCGATTTCGCTTGCAAATACCGTACCACTCAGTCAATGATTCACTGACTGAGGAGGGATCCCCCCCGTGCCTGTCGCTGAGAACCTGTCGCCGACCGCGCCATCCTCCCGCGGATCTGCAGACGTGTCTCCTTCGCCTGCTACTCCGGCGATCACGGTCCTCGCGCCCACGGGTACCGGTCCCTCCTCAGTCCCCACGATCCGGGCTCGACACCTGAAGCCGCCGAAAGACTCCAGGGTCTACAAGGTCGCGATGGCGTACTTGGCGTTGAAGGCTCAAGGACTGAAGCTGCAAGCGATCAGCGACACAATCAACGTCCCGAAAGACACGATTCAGACCTACATGAAGCGCGCGCACGCGAAGGGATGGCTGAATCCGACGAAGCTCGACGTTGAAGACCAGATCGAACTCACGATTCCCGAACGCGTCGTCCGGAACGTCAACGAGTTCCTCGACTCCCGCGACAAGGACGTGACGATCGAAGCCGCGAAGGGTGTCGGGATCTTCAAGAATCACGCAGCGGTCAAGGTCGACGGACAGGTGGGTGTCGGTTTCGCGTTGCGGGTGCAGGTCGATCTTCCACAAGGGATCGCCGCGCTGTCACCGATCCAGATTCGTCCTGGCAGTGTCGGCGGGACTCCCGCAATCGAAGCCGAGATCGTCGACAACGACGGAGGTACCTAATGGCCGGCTTTCTCACTCCGCTGCAACTGCAATTCATCGACGGCAAACACTGGGCTGTCCTGTCGCCGTTCGAGTACCGTCTGGGTGCGGAAGATGGCGAAGAATCGATCATCATCCCGATCGGCTTCGAGACGGACTTCGCGTCGATCCCGCGCGGGCTCTGGAACATCTTTCCTCCGGCCGGACCGTACGGTAAAGCGGCGGTTGTCCATGACTGGATGTATCAGTACCGCACGGTCCTTACACCGACCGGAACCCGACTCTGTGATCGCGGTGAAGCGGATCGTACGCTCCGGGAAGGCATGGAGGTACTCGGGTGCGGCTGGACGACCCGTCATGTGATCTATGCCGGCGTCCGTCTGGGCGGCTGGCGTCCCTGGCGCACGTACCGGAGTCAGGAATGAGTCATGCCTTTCCTGATCGTGCTCCTGATGCTCCTGGCGGACTTGAAGCTATCGATCCGCGTGACACCGACTGTCCTCATGGAGGGGGACAGTATCCACGTCATGTGTCGGGTACCGCTCAAGGCCGACAATCGCCGGTTGCAGATGGCGATCGAAGACTACGTGTATTCGGAACGGCCGATCGACGGCGCGTACGGACCCGTGACGACGGAACTGACCTTTTCGCACATCCCCTGCGACGCGCACATCGTCAGTTGTACGGTGATGACGGCGACACGATCGATCACTCGTGTGACGCAGTCGATCGAGGTGGTATGTCAGCAGTAGATGACGATCAAGATCGTCACCCGTCGTTCCGCCCGATCAAGATGCAGGGTACCGGGAGGACATTGACGGAAGCGGTCGAAGTGTACGACGACCACGATCGGCGACTCGGGTTCATCATCGTCTCGCGCACGATCCTCGGTGTCTGGAAAATGTCGACGTTTACCGAAGTGGAGGCAACGTGATTCAGTCCTTCGGCTACAAGCATGGTCCGATCGTCCGCGCGCACAAGACGTTCGACGTCCGGACATTGACACACGACACGAACAGTCCTGAGTTCGCCGCGAAACGGGCGGAAATTCAGGACTACGTCACGAGTCACCCAGGTGAAACGGTCGCGATCGGGTGTGAGAAGGGTTTGCACCGATCCCGTGTATTAGCGAATCAGGTTGCCACGGCCGCGCGGACATCCGTGCTGCATCGAGAACGCAAATGAAAATCATTCTGGCAATCCTGGTCGCCTTCATCCTGTCACACGCACCGTGGAGACTGGCGGTCCTCGGAGTTGAAACGTTCGCGATGACCCCATCTCACACCCGCGTCGACACCGGGAACGAGAAGTACTGGGACGTCCTGCGACTTCAGTACCGGCTCGGGGCGCTCGGCTGGACGATCGAGTATGCGCCGAACCTGCAATTCAATGAACAGCAAGCGTACGGGCTCACCAGTTTCGACGGACACATCATCGTCGTCGATTCGGATCTGTCCTGGAACGGCCGGTACAGCGTGCTTCTTCACGAAGGCGGACACATTCTCGCGCCGTACTGGGCTAATCGTGGACAGGCGGAAGCGTTTGCGGAAACGGTTGCCGCACTGGCGGCGCATGACGGACTCCGGGAACACGCGAGGTACCTGTCGCTCTACAAGGAAGACTTCGTCATCGCGGTCCTGCTGAATTGGCGCGATGTATACCGCGCGGCGGCGCTCTTGAGCGAGTAATGAGCAAACGAACGAAACTGAACGGCGATTGGTGCGGCGGACGTGGTAACAAAAGTCCCGTCTCGCTAAAAGTGCGTCAAAAACAATGGCGGATAGGATTTAAGAATACACACCCGACGTACTATCGCTCTGTTCAGTTGAAGAAACTGTACGGGATCACTTTAGAAGACTATGAACGATTGTTCAGAGAATGTGGTGGGTTATGTTCGGTGTGTCGTAGGCCAGAAACAATAATCGATCCACGACTGGGAAAAGTACGTGAATTGGGTGTCGATCACGATCATACGACAAACAAAGTGCGTGGACTTCTTTGTACTAGTTGTAATCGTGCGCTTGGGATGCTCAGTGATGATCCATTGAGGATTCGTGCATTAGCTTCATACGTGGAGGCGCACAGTGTCTAAGCGCCTTCCGCCTCAAATCGGATTAGAAGTCAATAAGCCGCTTCTTTACAGTCCGTACCAGCAGGAGTTCTTGAAGGCGCGTCGGATGCGGTTTGCCTCGTGCTGCAAAGTGATCGGGTACTGCGGAAGCGATGGGATGTTCCGTTGCCCGAAATGTGGCCGAGCCGACAGCAATGCGGACCGGGTGTACCGCCGGCTCGGAGCCTTCGCCGGACGTCGCGGCGGCAAGTCAATCGTCGGTGCCCATGCCGCTCGTGAGGAAGTCCTAGTCCCGAACACCCTGGGCTGGATCTGCGGCCCGTCCTACAAGATTCTCCACGACGCCACGATGCCGGCATTCCTGAAACTGATCCCGCGCGAGTGGTGCGCGTCCTGGGATCAAGAACATTTGGAGTTGACCCTTGTCAATGGTGCCGTCGTCCAATTTCGTTCACTCGACGATCCGGACCGCGGACATGCTGGTGTCGGTCTGCATTGGGTATGGATTGATGAAGCTGCGTTCGTCGCTGAATTGGCGTGGGATTACCTGCGGCCGGCTCTTACCGACTTTGGCGGCGCTGCGTTCTTTACTTCCTCCGTAGACGGGTTCGACTGGACGTACGAACGCATCGAAAAACCTGCGCTCGTCGATAAAAAACCCGGCTTCTGGGCGGCGAAGTGGCGGACGATCGACAACCCGTACATTGCGATCTTCCGGGCGAGTGAGGTTGAAGAAGCGCGGCTGACCATGCCTCCGCAGCTGTTCCGGCAGGAGTACGAAGGCGAACGGGAGAACTTCACCGGGTCGGTGTACGGCGAGTGGATCGACAACGCGTACCTGACCGACGACGACGCGATCAAGGACTTTATTCCGGAGTGGCCGCACTTGGACGCGAGCAAGCGGGTGATCATCCCGCTCGACTCGGGCGCGGACCATCCGTTCGGCGCGACGAAGATGGTCGTCACGGAAAAAGGAATCGTCGTCGTTGCGGATTACTTGGAGCGTCAGCGGGCGGTCAGTGCGCACTTGATCGCCATTAGGACACAATTTCAACCTCCGGCCGAGACGCTCTGGTGTGCGAACAAGAACGAGGCCCAACTTCGGCTCGAATTTGCCGCGCATTCGATTCTCGTCGCACCCGCGGAAAACGATCAGATGGCCGGCATTCAGCGTGTCCTGTCGTGGCTCTATACCGGTCAGCTGAAGATCGCGTATCCGGCTCGTCGCACCTTCGATCAGATGAAGCAGTTGCGGTTTTCGCCGCGAAACACCGGGAAAGACGGTGAGAAGAACGAGAAGGAAAAAGTTTTCAAGCTGAAAGACGAACTACCCGACTGCGTTCGGTACGGGTTGATGACGTGGCCGTCATTGCCGAAGATCCCCGACGCGGTCCTGTCCCGCAGTCTCGCCGGCATGGACGAAAAAACGAAGTGGGAACTCGAAAAGCTGCGGAAGTTCCACGACAACGAACACAACAACCGGGATCTGACGCCCGCGAACGACGAATACCCGACCGGGAACTTCTACGGAGTCGCGGAGGGCGCGATCGGCACGCAGGACAATTTCTATCAATACGCGTAAGGGGGATGGTATGTGGATCAGCAAAGCACACGCGAAGGTACTCGACAACATTATTCACGAACAGAAGGATGAAATGTCGCGACTTCGATCGGACATTATCGATTTCAGGATCAAGGACGGTGTCGCGGGTGCGGTCCTGATCGAGAAAGTCACGCAGAAGGCGAAGGACGACATCACGATCGACTGGATGCGTCACCGGATCAACGCGCTCGAAAAAGAAAAGGCATCGCTGTTGGTTGCGCGAGGGATCGCCGTCAGCGTTCCGGAGATCGTGATAGCCCGTCCAGGGACCATGTCCGCGCCTCCGGAGTTCGGATCGATGCCGACGTTTGAAGATGTCGGCGACGACGCGGCAAAGAAGTTCGGGCTCGCGCACGACGAAGAAGGACATCTGGTCCTTGGAATGCCTGAAAGCCTCAAATAGTTAGAGGGTACATACATGTTTCCGTTGAAACCTCCTCCGATCAGTACCACTCCTGGAACTCCGGTTCCGGGCGGCACAGGGCCGACACTCCTGCAAAACGCACCGACGTATCAAGATCCGCAGCTGCTCGACATGTTCACGCGCTGGAAGCGGGAGAGCTTCGATCAGCGTTGGGTCTACGAACGTCAGTGGATGCGGAACGTGTTTTACATCCTCAATCGTCAGTGGATCTACTTCGACAGCAAGCGCGGTCAGTGGCAGGACAAACGACTGGCCCGCTGGATCCCCCGCCCAGTCACGAACATTCTCAAGGACGGCGTCCAAACCGTCCGCTCGAACTTTGCCGCGATCAACTACGGGGCGACGGCTCGACCTGTTGGTGAAGACAACAAGAACGTCGTCACAGCCGGCGTGTCGGATGACTACTTGCCGATCCTCTACGGCGAACACCAGATGGATTCGGTCTACAACGAAGGCGATTTCTGGTTGCTCGTCACGGGGAATATGTGGCTGCATACCGCAGTCAACCACGATCGCAAAAACGGGATGCTGACGATTCGTCACGAGACGTGCGTCAAGTGTCAGCAAACGTACTCCGAAGTCGAGATCAAGGATGCGGGTCAGAAGTGTCCGTCGTGTGGCGCGAACGCATTCATGCCGGCGATGAATCCCGATGGATCGCCGATGGTTGAACGCCGTCCGTTGCCGAAGGGGATGACGATGGCGTTGTCGCCGTTCGAGATTGCGTTCCCGCTCGTGTACGAACGCTACGATCTGGCTCCGTACACGATCCGGATGCGGTGGAGAGACAAAAGCTATTACGAACAGGATGCCGAACTCTCCCAGTACGTGAATCGAATCCCCTGGTCGAAGACACCCGCGGAACGGACGATGCAGATTTTCAAGTCGCTGCCGTTCCAAAACGATCTCGGTGTGTCCGCGCCGTTCTTCGGCTCGGGCGGGTCGAATACCGAAAGTGACGGCGTCGTTGAGTACGACGTGTGGATCAAACCATGCGACGAATTCCCGGATGGTCAGGTCATCCGGTTCGCCGGCGATCAAAACCCGATCGTCATTCATTCCGAAAAAGAATCGTTGCCGGGACCGTTGCCGTACCACTCGGGTGACGGGAATCCGCTGTTCACGTTTCATCATGCTCGATACGAACACGTCGGCGGGCGTCCGCTCGGCTCCGCGATGATCGATCCCGCGGTCGGGAAACAGGATCAACTCAATCAACTCGATTCTCACATGCTGATGATTATCGGCCGTATGGCGAACCCGGTCTGGCTGGAGCCGAAAGGCGCGGAGGTTGAGAAGTTCACGGGTGAACCCGGATTAGTCGTGAAGTGGAATCCGCTGGTTGCGGGTGGCAACGCGAAACCGGAACGCATCCCCGGCGAAGGGATCAATTCCTCGGTGTTTCAGTACCGGCAGATCATCAAGGACGAGGCTCAGGATCTCATGGGCACGTACGACATCTTGAAAGGCCAGAAACCGGCTGGCGTCGAAGCGTACGCGGCGTTGAATCTCCTCCTCGAACGTGGTCAAGCGAAACACGCGTCCGCGTTCAAGGAACGTGCGGCTGCTCATCGCGGTTGGGCGGGCGATGCGTTGTCGATTGAACAGGAGTTCGGCGAAGAGACACGAATCCGTGCGCGCATGATGCCGAACAAAGGTTGGGCGTTCGACACGTTCAAGAAAGCTGATCTGAAAGGCTCCATTGAGATCCTGATTGAAGACGGGACGTCGACGCCGAAAACAAATCTCGGCGAGCGCGCGAACATCGATCACTTGAACACACTGGGCCTGATCGATCCGACCGACGAAGATCAGAAGCGGAAAATTTTCGAGAAGTTCGGTGAATCCGAATTACTGCCAGAGATCGACGCGCAAGTACAGGAAGCCTGGATGAACATGGACAAGTTCGAGAAGTTCATGAACGACCCGGCCGCGATTCAGGAAGCGGCGACACTCGGGAAACCTCCGCTCATGTACAAACGCTGGTACAACCCGGCGATTCATCGCAAGGAACTGATCAAGTGGGCGCTCAGTGACCGCGGACGTCAGGTGTTCGCCAAGTCCCCGGCTGCGGAAGGGCTAGTCGACGCGTACCTGTTGTCAATCGACCTTGCCCTAGCTCAAGTGCAGATGGGCATCATCGACGCGGACGGGATCATGGTCCCGACAGCACCGCAAGGTCAACCCGGACAAGGGAATACAGGATCCGCTCCAGGAAAAGCAGGCGGGAAGCCGGGTGCTCCACCTGAAGCACAGGGCGGTGCTGGTAGAGGTTCGGCGATGCGGAATTCGAACGCCAACGCGGGCGGGACAGCTGCCGCGAATCCGCAACAACCACAACAGTAAGTAGATTTTCGGGGTGTGTAGTGAATCAGTGAATGATTCACTGTTGACACCGAGGCAAGTCTCGTGCCAATATCTCTCGTATGCAAGTTTCGTTCCACGTCATTGGTTCGCGGACCTAACCCGCGCTAAAAAAGGTACCTTATGACTCTCAGCAGAAATTCTCGTTGGTTCCACGAAGCAATCACGTCCGGATGGTCCGGCTATTATTTCGAGGATCCCGCGAATCCCGGCACGGCAGCACCCGGAGCACCCGCAGCGGCAGGTACCCCCGGATCGCCCGCCGTCGCCGCAGTCCCCGGTACGCCGGGTTCACCCGCAGCAGGCGATCCAGGTACAGCACGGACCGGCGCGGCAGCAACCGGGTTTACGTACCAGGAGGACCGCTCGAAGTGGATTCCCCCGCACCGTTTGAATGAAGTATCGACCGCCCGTACCACGGCGGAACAGCGCGCGACGACACTCACCGCAGAACTCGCCGCAGCCAAAGCGCAAGTTGCCGCCCTAGCCGGCGTCAATCCGCAAGACCCCCAGGCGATGAAGTCGCAGGAAGTCAAGGCTGCGTTCGAGCAACTGTTCCCGCACTTGAAGCCGTTGCTCTCAATGTCCGCGGAACAGATCGAGGCACTGACGAGAACCCCCGATGCCGCGCACCGTGCGACGCAGAACGAACTGCGTCAATGGCAGCGACACGGGAATCAGCAGATGGCAACCGTGTACGCCGACGTCGCGGAGGCGATGGGCGTCGAGAAGCTGGACGCAGACGCGCAAAGCGATCTGAAAGACAGCTTCACGAAATGGTTGAAGTCGAAGGCCGGTCAAGAACTCCAAGCTAGCAATGGCGAAGAGTCCGCGACGATCACTCGCTACGAAGAGGGTGATGCGACCTTGCTGAAAGAGTTCGCCACGGCCTACACGAAACGCTGGGTGGAACCCGCGCGCCGAACCGCAACCAGTTTGCAAATCCCGCGAACCCGACCGACGCCGAACTCACAGGGTCGAACACAAGTCACGACCGTTCAGCGTCCGGAGAAGTTCGCTTCTCTCGATGACCGACTCGACTACGCCGCGAAACTGGCGAAAGAACGCGGCGTGCAGTTCGGTCAGTAAAGAACAGGACAGACCGATGAAAGGCTTTTCTCTTATCCCGTTCGTGTTGACGCAGAGCCCTGACGGGTATCTGCACGTCGGCGCGGACTCGACCGCGGTGTTCGGGCTCTACAAGGATGTCTTCGAGGAAGGCATCGCGGAGGGTGTCAACAACTCGAATCCGTTGCAGGACATTTTCAAGCCGACGAAGGTCGACTACAAGGGCGGCAAGGGGCACACGTTCGAGGCGCACGTTGGACGGAACCCGTCGCCGATGTTCGTGTCGGAAGACGGCGCATTCGCGGGTGCGGGTGCTCAGCGGCACATCAACGGGACGGTCAACGTCCGCAAGATGATGGCGCGGTTGAGGCTCACGCAGGAAGCGATGGATGACAGCGTGTCGTCCGAAGCGTCGTGGAAGTCGTCGAAGAAAGACGAAATGACCCGCATCATCGATGACATTGCGAAACGCGAAGAGTTCGCGCTGTCGACCGATGGTAAAGGCGTCTTCTGTCTGCTTCAGGGCGATCCCGGTACGTCGTCCACCACGATCGAAGTCGACTCCCCCGGCAACATCGCCGGCTCGTCCTTCGGCAATCGGTTCTTACAGAAGGGCATGTTCCTCGCCGCGATCAACCCGGCGTCGGGGACGATTCGCGCGGGCATCTCCAAGGTTGTCGACGTCAACGAGGACGGGACCGACTACACGGCCGCAGCGGTCACGGATACCGATTGGGCGGACAACGACTATCTCGTGCAGGCGGCGAATGGATCAGTCACCGATACCCTCGATACCGCCTACAACAAGGCGTATCACGGGCTCCCCTCGCTGATCGACGACGGAACCAACTGGGCGACGTACTTCGAGATTCAGCGGTCGCTGGCTCCGTCGTACAAGTCCTACGTGGTCAGTTCCGCTGGTGCGCTCGCCACGGATGCCATGCAACGGACCGCGGACGTGCTGTACCAGAAGCTCGGCGGCGAAGTGACTCGGTTGCTCATGCACCCTTCGGTGCGTCGTGAGTTCCTGAAGCTGACGGAAGCGGATCGGCGCTACGCACCCGCATCAAGCGACAGAAAACAGAGCGATCCTGGAACCGTTGCGTTCAAGAAACCGGGCGGCGACGTGTCGATGGGCGAAGTTCCTGTCACGCCGATCCGGACCCTCGGACTCGATCAGGTGTACTTCCTCGACGAGAACCGCATGAGTGCAAAGCAGTACGTCGCGGAGCCCGGACGGTTCGTCGACGAGGACGGCTCGATCCTGGTTCGCGACGGTGTCGGTGATTCCGCTCGTCACGCGTTCGAGGCGTGGTGGTTCGCGCGGAAAGAGAACTTCATCGGCAATCCGGCCGTGTGCGCCCGTTGGGACGGGGTAACAGGGCAAACGTTGGTCGTCGTACCTGAGCTGTAAGAGTGAGTCACGGGGACAGGGAATACCCAAGCCTGTCCTCGTGCAAATTTTTCGCTTGAGGAGTTACCGTTCATGCCCGACAGCAACAGTTCGTACGCCGTACAACAACTGTTGTCGAAGATCGCCAGCCTGATCGGGCTCGGCGGTCCTGGTGCAAGGACAACCGACATCGAACTTCCGAATGAATCGGGGGTCGTCGATCCGCGGTTGCAAAAACCAACTGCACCAGGGGCCATGCCGGCGATGCAGAACGCGGCAGCAAGTTTTCAGCGTCTTTTTGGGGGAGGAAAAAACTAATGGGTGTTCTAGGGCATTTCAAGGAATCGGTCATCGTTCACAATCGCACGATTGGTGCGGGGGCCTTCGAGCGGAAGATCAGCGTCCGCTACGACGGCGAAGACATCGATCTGAAACCGGGACCGAACGTGCTCCCGAAAGTGGCCGTTCCGTACGCGATCAAGCAAAACCCGCTGATGGGTTCCAAACATCCGATCGACCCGCGGAAGTTCATTTCACTCGTCGGCGTCGAAGGCTCGAAGAACTACCCGATCACGCCGATCCCGATGGAGGTACTCGCTAAAGCGGCGCTGGCGCTCGAAGTGGTCGACCGCGATGGATCGTTTCACGGCGAGCCGATGGAAGCACGGAAGCTCCTGAAGCGGACCCCGTACTCGAACTACGAGGCTCAAGTCGAAGTCGGGTCCGGCAGCGAGTTCGACACGTCAAGGAACGTTGAATAATGGACACGCAAAAGCCTTCTATCGGGCGAATCGTTCATTACGTGGACGGGACGGTTCATCTTGCCGCGATCGTCGTCCATGTCTGGTCTGATGTCGCCGTGAATCTCCAGGTGTTCGCCAGCGGGTTCAATGGTGTGGTCGTCATTCCCTACACAGTGCTGACGGTGATGTACAGCGATGTACTGCAACCAGAGTCGCGTACCTGGCACTGGCCGGAACGTGAGTAGGCCGATGGTCCCTCCGTCCCTTGACACCGCGAGCATGACCGGGAATTGGATTCCGGACATCAATCGCTACAACCTCCCGAAGCCGCCTCAGTGGTTTTTGACGCGCTTGTGGGATCTGGATGTCGCGCTCGTAGTCGTGCCGGCTCGAACCGGCCGTAAGTACCTCCTGGCGCGTCGACGGGAACGGTCACTGAGAGTCCCGATGATCGTCGAGAACCTGAAGGCGTCCGCGTTGAAGAACCATAAGCGGGTCAAGTACAGCGATGGCGATTTACTAACGTCCTTGAATCTTGTTGCCGTGGACACCATCGTTGGAAACTTTCACACCGGCTGGTCGGGCGCGGACATGATTTTCGCCGATCTCCGGATGCGGGATATGTGGGCCAACGGCGGCGTCGACGCCTTCATCAAACGTGTCGAGGAACAGGAAGAAGCCGTACAGGTCGCAAAACGGAAACAACTACTCGACGACATCGACCATCGGGCGGGTGACGCCTATCGGTCGTATCAGGCGCGAACGGGACAGCGCAATCACACGGCAAAGAATGTCGCGGTGACAAATTCAGTCCCCTCTAGTCGTACCGCCAGTACTCAGCCGGCGATCGTCATCACCGGGTAAGTCACTACGGGCGAGGTATTCCAATGGCTGATCTTGCTGCAATGGCCGCTCTCGAAAACGCGAACAAAGTTTGGCAACGTGTCAATTCCGCACTCGCAGGTGGAACCGCGGCGGTTCCCGGTGCGTCGCCCCTGGCTCAGAAAGCGTTTCGCGATCTGAAGCTTTGGCTCGCGACGCAGAAGGGTAATCCCGATCTGCGGTTCACCCCGATCTCGGCCGAACTCCTGCTCACGGCGGACGATGGGCTCGGCGTCGGAATCGGCACCACGAAGATTTACGGGATCTATCTCAAGAAACGCATCACGAACGGTACGGATGCGTTCTTCCAGGTGATCGACGAAGGTACGGACGCGAACATCTACGGCGGGGCGTTGACCGCGTCGATCGTGATGGCGTTGCCGTTCCTGCTCGCCTCGGATGAAGCGATGTACCTGAATCCGGCCGGACTCTCGATTCTCGTCGGATTGCGGTTCGCGTCGACCACGACCGCGATCGGCACGACCGCATCGACCCTGGCGGCGACGTCGTTGGATGGCTTCGCCATCACGGGCGCACCGTAATTCGTTCAACTCACTGGAAGGGGTCTGGCGGAAGCCTCCCCTTCCCTCTTCAGCGAAGAGAAGGATCTTCCAATGGCAAATCGTTTCATCCACAAGACGGCGCTCGGTACTGAAGCGTCTCCTTCCGCGATCACGGACACCACGGCCGGAAAAGCGTTGGTCCAAAACATCGGCAAAGCGGCCGGCTTCGTGTACGACCGTGCGGCAAACTTTTTCAAGTACAACGGCAACGACGCGATCAAAACGCTGGTCGACGCGGAAAGCGCGCAGACGCTCTTGAACAAGACGTTGACGGCTCCCACGTTGACGGCTCCTGTGATCACGGGTGCGCTCACGATTGGTGCGGGCGCGGTTCTCACCACGCCTGTCATCAACGGACCTACGGGTACCCAATCAGTCGAGAACACGTCGGCGACTCGATTGCTGCTCGCGGCCGATTCCGGTAAGACGTTTTATTTCGGCCATGCGTCGACGGAATTTGACTTCACGCTGCCGGCTGTGGCGGCGGGGTTGCACTTCCGTTTCATCATGGCAGTCGAAACGTCCGGTACCCCCTACACCATCATCTCGCCGGCCGCGAATATCGTCACCGGCTTCGTGCTTTGTGCGGGCGGCACAGCGGAAGATGTCGAACTCACCGGCACAACGATCGAGTTCGTGAGCACGGCGGCGTCTCTGGGCGATCTCGTCGAGATTGAAAGCGACGGCGTCAGTTGGTTTGTGCGCGGATTCTGCGCGCTCGCAGGCGGTATCACGATCTCCGGTTAATGATCGTCGCTTGGTAGGAGGATACGAGTGATCACGAAAGAAATCATTCAAGCGAAACTCGACACACTTCGAGAATCGCGACAGCAAGACATCGCCAACGTCAACGTGAAGGCCGGGGCGATCCAGATCCTTGAACAATGGTTGGCGGATCTGGACGCGCCGGTCATCTCGCTCGACGCGGTCACTGAACCGGATACACAGACTGAAGGCTAATCATGCACGCTGGTGGAGACATCCTCGTCGTTCAAAAAGAAGGTGAGCGACCGTTTGCGGCTGACACGGATCTGGAAGGGACGACAGGCGGGACGGTGACACTCGCCGCGGCTCGCACGAACTTTCAGATTTACGTGCAGAAAATCGTGTTGTCGATCACGACACACGTCAACGCGAAAATCGTGACATTTCAAGACAGCACACCCTTGCAGTTGGCGGCGCACACCGACTTGACAGCCGTGGCGGGCGTGCCGTCTGTGGTGACATGGGATTTCGGTCCGCATGGCGCTCCGCTGGCGGTTGACAAAGCGTTCACGGTGACGAATCCCTCTACCGGCTGTGTCGGTCGTGTCCACGTCGAGGGGTACTACAAACCGGGTCGGACACTGAACACCGGCATGGTCAATAGCACGCTGTAACAGACACATCATCTATACGACGACAGCGGGTTAAATCATGGCGGCTACTACCACAGCATCGATCCTGTCTCAAGTCCGGAAAGCGTTGCGGGAATTGACCGCACGCTTCTGGGCGGACGAGGAATTGACGGAGATCATGCAGCTGGGCGTCACGGATCTCTGGGGCGCGATTCTGGACGTGCATGGGGATCATTATCTGACGCGATCGACTACGCCAATTCTCAAGGCTGGCGAAGACAAAATTTCGGCGGTCCCTGTGGACTGCTTCCGGGTACTGGGCATTGAACCTGCGGACATTTCGGCGGATGGAACCGGTCGCAATCTCCAGTTCTTCCCACGGAAGTACACGCATCCGGAATTTCAATACGCACGGACGCGATCGGCGACGGATCAGGGGCTCGGCGGGATCATTTACTACCATGCGTCTGGAGCCGGCTGGCCGGTGGACACGATGCAGATTTTGACTGCGCCGATCCTGTCCGCGGATCTCCAACTGCGGCTGATCTACAACCCTGGCATCGAACTCGGGAACGTGAATCCGATTCCGGGCGGCAGTGATAACGCGCTCAAGGCATGGACCATCGCGTACGCGCGGGCGAAGGAAAGTGATGCGCAGATTCCGGATCCGGGTTGGCTCGGCATCTACGCGACAGAGAAACAGTTGATTCTGACGCGGATCACGCCGCGACAGGAACAGGAACCGGAGGTTGTAGAGGACTTCTTCGGCGGGATGGGGAGTAGCTACTAACCATGTATGGCCGTGCAGACCAAACTGTTTTCCGTGCTGACGTTTCAGCCGCAGGAAGACACGTTGAACGCCATACGAGACGACTTGCAAGCGCAGATGAACACGTTCCTGTTGACGATTCCAACGCACAAGGTACTAGACGTGAACACGGAACTTCGACAGTCCAGTAAGTACGGACCGATCGCGATTTACACGGGACGCATCACGTACCGAGCATGAAAGCGGTGACTTATGGGGTTATTTCCTGGTTCAGTTCGGCCGCTCACTAATTCAAGTCCGGTCGATGTCGCGATGGTCGATGTCAACGGCGATCAGCTGTCTGGATTCGACCAATCCCGTCCAGCGACGGCCGTTCTCTCGTCGGTTCCGTCTTCAGTGACGTCGGTCACGATCCTTGCGGCGAACGCGGCTCGACGTGGTGGAACCATCGTCAACGATGGGACAAAGGTACTGAAGATCGCGTTTTCCGCGACGGCGACAGCGACCGCGTTCACAGTCAGTATTCCCGCGAACGGTCAGCACGAATTGACGTTGGACGGATACACGGGCGTCATCTCGGGAATCTGGAACGCGGTCAACGGCAACGCGCGTGTGACCGAAGTCACCACGTAAAAGGGGCATGAATCATGTCTGCTTCACAGAACAATCTGACAGTCCTGGTCAATCAACAGGACGTGGACGGCGTCAACATCGTCAATCGAACCATCGGCGCGATCGAGTATGCGGGACTGGCGGGCGAGTTTCACAAAGGAATTTTGACCGACACGTCACTTCATGCGTTGGATCTCCCGACTGCGAACATCTTGCAGTTCTACTTCAAGAACACGCACGCGACGGCGGTCATCACGATTACAGGCACGGTCCAGGGCGGCGCGTCTCAGACGATCACGAAGGTGCAGCCTGGAGCCGTGTTCGCAAACTGGTGCGCGAGTACCAGTGCGACGGCCGGATTCACCGCATTGAACGTGCAGTCCAGCATTGCCGATGCAACTTTTGAAATGTTTTTAGGCGGATAAGGTCCATGTCCACCGGTCGAATCTCTATCTTCACGCTGGGGCGATCGGGAGTCATTCTCGATGCCAATTCACTCGATCCGGAGTCTCCGGACGATGCGCTACGATCTGCCCAGAACGCGACGCATGATCCGACGCGCGGGCGCGGGGGAGCGTTGGTGAAACGACAGGGATTGAAGCGATTCAATCTCGCGTTTGCTGGTGGATCGATTCTCGGCGGGTTGCCGATGGGCGTCGCGGGGACCGGTGGAGCACCGACAGTAGGCGGTGGAGGGTCCACGGGAGACCCAACCGGGACCGGAAACGGTGTCGGCGCACCTGGAGGTACCTACGACGGCGGGGCGATTGTGTTTCCGTCGCAGGGCGCGGACGCGTTCACAGGCGGCACAGAGACATTCGGCGGCGCACAACTGATCGCGATCGGACGACACGATACGAATGTGGTCGGGATCGGCGGCACGGCGGGTGTGGGCTGGTACCTGTCGTCGAAAAATTTTGCGGATGTCGCATCGCTGATCACGAGTCCTGGTCCTCCCGGCGAAAACTGTCGCAGCCAGCACGGGGCATCGATCTTTACGCCACGAAATTCCGCGAAGTCGGGTGATGACGTCCTGGGCGGCAATGGGTACACCTACTATCCGGTGGCTATTTCGACGACGAGCTATGTCGTCATGCCGATCCGGAGAACGAACGGGTACTCAGACTACGCGGTGACGACGATCCCGTTGAATGCGTACGCGTCAGCTGGTACTCGACGCATGGGCCTGTCTGGGATGCACTGGTCGGATCTGGACGGCTTGATTTACCTCGCTGTGTGGGATAAAGCGGCCGGTCCGACTGGGCGGGTACTGATGCTCGACCCGGCGACGAATGTCCTCACGGAACTGAATCTCGGGACGCCGGCTTCGACTCCGGCTGAGTACAGCGATCTCCCAACGGCTCCGGTCCGCTTCGGGTCGTACCTGTACTTTGGGACGTACCACAACACGGATGACGTGTCCGCGACGATCCGGGTCTACTCGGCGAGTGCGGGCGCATCGGCGTTGGACTTCGACGGCGGATTGGATCCGCGATACGCCAACATGACGACGTCATGGGCGACGGACGTGCTGTACTTTGGAACCCAGTGGAAAGGTGCAGGTACCGCGGCCCGCGCACAGATTCTCGTGCGGCAACCCGGAAAAGCCGTTGGCGCGGCCGATGCGTGGGCGACGGTGGACATCGATCTCGGCGACACCCCCGCGAATCTCAATTTCTATTCGAGCATGATCGAGTTCAACGGCGACATCTATGTGGCCTGGTACAACCCTGGCGACAAAGCACGCATCATCAAGTGTGTTCCCGGTGTGGTTGGCGGCTTCACGTTGTTCTCGACGACGGTTTCCGTCTGGAACAGCGCATCCGCGGCGACACTGGCACCGCTGATTCTCCACAAACACGACGGGGTGCTGTACGCGTTTGGACACCGGGGAGAGATCACGGTACAGGTCGCGTTGTCGTCGGTGGACGGGACGACGTGGGTTGATCAGTCGGCGAATTTCGACACCAGCGAAGGTGGGTTGTCGATCTGGAGTTCGCCCGCGTTTATTGGGATGGATCAGTAAATGCCATTCACGCTGCTTCAGGTCGGGAATCAACTGAAGTCGATCAATCCGTTCGGCGGGTTGTCGGCGGCACTGGATCTCCCGTCTGGCATCACCCTCGCGACGAATGTCACGCCGCGCTTTGCTCAGTTCAAAGGCAACGTGATCGTGGTCAATACGCCGTCGCGACCGCTGCAAGTCGACGAAGACGGGATCGTGTATCCGTTGACGTTGATCGCGCCTACAGCGGCGGTTGCGCTGACCGGACCGAACGCCGGGACGTTGACCGGTACCTATCTCTCGAAACAGACGTACATCCTGAAGGACATCCTTGGGAACATCATCAGCGAAAGTGATTATGGACCAACAATGACAACCGCGGTCACGATCGCGACGAAGAAGCTGCTTGCGACGTTTGCGGTGTCGTTGGACGATGCGGTCGGGATCGAAACTCGACTGTACCGAACGGCGACGCTGGGATCGACGTACTTCTTCTGGAAAGACTCGGGCGATAACACGACGCTGACTATCGAAAACGATCTCGCCGATGCGTCGTTGGGTGTGGCAGAAGGGCCGTCACGAGGGGCGGCACCGGATCTGACGCTGATCGCGGAGTGGGCGGGGCGACTTTGGGGTGTCGATCGGACGGATGTCGACGATCTTCGCTACACCGAAGCCGGAACCGCGTACGGCTGGTCTGCACTCAATACGCTCCCGATTCCACACGTCGGATCGGATGCGGCGGGCGTCACGGCCCTGATTCCGCGTCGGGATGCGCTCGGCGTCGCCCGCAAAGACACGTTTGTGCAAGTGACCGGGTCACTCCGGACGAACTTCGCACCCCGGACCGTCAACGGCGGCGAAAAAATGGGATGCGTGTCTCAGGAAAGCGTGGTGACGTTCAATGACGTCGCGTATTTCCTCTGGCGCGACGGCGTGTACCGATGGGACTCGAACGGGATCACGTCCGTCTCAAATGACAAAGTCCGGACCTGGTTCACGAGTGATCTGTACTTCAACCGGGCGATGTTTTGGCGATCGTTCGCGCAACTTGATCCAACCGGTCTGAAGTACCGCCTGTTCCTCGCGTCAGTCGGATCCGCGGTGATCGATCGCTGGGTTGAGTACGACATCTTGAATCAGACATGGTGGGGACCGCATCAAACGGACGCGTTCTCACCGTCGAGTGCGGTACTCGTCGCGGGATCGAACCAACAGCCGTACTTCATGATCGGGAGTCGCGAAGGGTACCTGTCGCAAGATCAGGACGACAAGAACGACTGGGGCGTGAGCCCAATCGCGCTATCGGTCGAGACGGCGAATCAGGACATGAAGGAACCGGACTACGAAAAGTATTTTGGCGAACTCAGCATCCACGGCAAGGATCAACCCGCGGGGACGATCACAATCACGCCGAAAGTCGGCGAACTTGACACGTTGATCGCGGACACCCCGTTTTCGTACGACATGACGCAGGGCCGGCAGCGATTGGGCCGTGTCGGCCACGGGAAACAAGCGTCATTACTGATCGAACACGACACGATCAATCAAGATGTGGAATTGTACGGCTACGAAATCAATCCGGTGAACGTCACCGGTCGGCGGTAAGAAGGGACTGCATCATGGCTGGCGTAGGCGCACCTGCGGGCTCGGGCACACAAGCATCGTCCTACTATAACGATCTGGAACAGGATCCCGCATATTGGAGACGTCTACAAGCGGAATCTGCGGCTGGATCCGGGTACGGCGGCGTTATTCAAATGCCCGAGGAAATGCAGAATAAACTGAATGCGGGGTATGAGTACGACCCGGTGAAACGTACGTGGGTTCGTTCGCCGACATCCGCAGGCAGTCGGACGAATCAGTATTCGAGCGCAGCGATGGGCGGCATGTTTCCGTCGCTCGACGGATTGTCCGGGTCCGGGTCGTCTGGTTCAAGTACCGGGTTCGCAGGCATCGGTGGTAGTGGATCGGGTGGACCGGTCACGGGCGGAGGTACCTCTCCGTCCATTCAGGCTCCGGATCCGACTGCGGCGACCAATGCCGCGTTTGCATCCGCGAAGGACCGCGCAGGGAATCTGACTCGCGCGTCCTTGGACTCCCTGGCCGGTGAAATGGGCGCACAGGGGATGCTCGGGTCGGGCGGACAGATGCAGGGCATGGCGGACATCCTGACGTCCGGAACGAACATCATGGGCGAGGAAAGCCGCGCGCAGATGGGCAAGCAAGCGGACATCTCAGCCGACTTTGCGAAAACGAAATATGCCGGCGACATCACGCAGCGCGGACAGGACATCGCGGCTCAGGAAGCGAACGCGAGACTCGCACTCGCTCAGCAACAGCAACAGTACCAGCTACTTAACACGATTCTGAACAGTCTCGGCAAAGCGTCTTCCTCGTACGACATGCAGTACTAACGGTCTGGGGTCATGACATACATTCCCCGGCCCAAGCCGTATTTTCTCGACTACCGCGCGGGCGGTGACGTCGGCGCGATCAATACCGGTCTGGCTGATCTCTTCACGAACGCGGATGCGATGTTCCGGGAGTTGTACGACGATCTGAAGCTGGTCGCGGACGATGTTGCGGACGGAGCGAGTAGCAGCGGCGGATCGGGGATCGACACTATTGTTGACGATACAAACGTCACAGGAGTCATTGCCGGGACGACGTTGACACTCGGCTGGACGGGCGATCTGGCCTTCTCGCGTCTCACACAAGGCTCAGCACTCTCTGTCCTGGGCGTCACAGGGAACGCGACCGCGGACCATGCGTCCATCGCGGCAGGGACCGATCATCAAGTCTTGCGCCGATCGGGTACCGCGCTCGCGTTCGGTGCAGTGAACCTCGCACAAGCGGCGGCGATCACAGGGAATTTGCCTGTTGCGAATCTGAACTCAGGGACGAGCGCGAGTGCATCGACCTTCTGGCGTGGCGACGGTGTATGGAACACTCCTAGCGCAAGCGGTGTCGGGACTGGATTTAGTGCCGGACTTCGAGAAGGGGCATTAATCGCGCTTGATGGTGCCAACGCAACCTACGGCCCAACGAACGCTTCAGCAGCGGCGATCGGTACTGCTGCGACGAATAGTCCAGGGACCGACACAGCGTACAAGCTGCACGCGACGACTGCCGCCACGAATAACTCTAGTGGCATTGCCACAACCACGTTGTCTGTGCGAGCGGAATGGGATCCGACCATTATCTACAAAATTAAGACCAGCACATCACTCGCGGCATTGCGAATCTGGTGTGGGCTCTTTGACTCGGTAACGATCACAGCCGGAACCGATGCCATGACTGGCAAGTTTATTGGCTTCCGCTATTCCTCGGTTGCTGATTCGACAAGTTTTGGCGGTGCGCCGGGTTGGGTTGGCGTGTCGCAAACGTCCGCGGGTTCACAAAGCACTACAGCCGGAATCGCCGCGATTGCCACGGACACGGTCTACACCTTGAAAATTGTTGTGAGCGGAGCCGGAACACTGATCACCTTCACGGTCAATGGTGGATCGCCTTTGACGCTGGCAGCGAACATTCCCACTGCTGCGGGTTTAGTGATCATGTGCGGTGTGGTAACAAACGAAAACGTTATCAAAGGACTCAAAGTCAATACGCTGTATTGGGCGTCAAACTAGCTCTACCTCAGTGATTCACTGATTCGGCAAAATTCGTGCCATACTCTCGGGGACCGATCATGATCAACCCAAAGGATCCGCTCAACTCGGCGTCCTCACTCCTGGGCGAACGGGGCGACCCGTTCAGTCAGTTCAACTTGAGTCTCGGGGCGGTCGGGAACAACCCGCATAATGCGCCGCGCTGGGAGTTCGACCCGGCGATCGGTTCCTGGGTGCGGTCGAATCTCAGTGAAGAGGATTACGCGGACACGTACGGGGCGATGGGGACGCCCCAGAAACAACAGGCACGAAGACGATCGGCGTATCCGGCTGGCGCGTCGCTGTCTGCACTCGACCTGACCGCGCCCAACTTCGGCCGTGCGTTCAGTAACGTTGATCGACATCCGAGTTTTCAAGGACTCCAGAAAAATCGCGGTGGACAGGGGTACCTCTAATGGCTGGCATGGACATTCGTACACCGACGATGAAAGCGAACGCACCCCTCGGGCCGAAGGATCCGCTCGAAGCGATTGCGGAACTGCTCGGACTCAACGCAGGACCGGCGATCGGCGAACAAGGACAGCCGTCAGTGCCCGCTCCGGACGGCCAAATGCCGCGTGGTATGTCGTCAGAGGTACCGACACCGCAGTACGGCTATTCCGGTGGAGCCGCACCGACGCAGGGCGAAATGTCCTCGCCATTCGAGCGACAGAACGCGGCCGATCTCCAAGGCATTCACGCGGCGGACAGTAAACGCAACCAGGACATGCAAGCGTTATCAGACTTTTTCATTCCGGACAATGAGCGCCGTCGTGACGAAGAACTGAGCGCGAAGTTGGCTCCGGTGCGAGAGTCGGGGAACACGGCCCGTGACGTCGCGCGCATCAATGCCGAAGGCGGCATCGAACAGCAGCGCATCGCGAGCGAAGGGGTGATCGGGGCTGCGCAAGCTAGAGGCACGGGCACGGCCGGCGGGCGTCTTCCGTCTGGACTCATGGAACGGGTCGCAGGCGCGAATACGGCGCTCTCGACGTTGTCCGAATTGGAACCGCTGATCGAAGATCCGTCCTTCCTCGGGGGGATTGGTCCTGCGGCCGGACGCTTCAATCAGTTCTTGCAAGGTATTCCCGGTGCGCCCTCGAACGAGAATTTCAACAAGATCAATGCGCGATCGGCAACCCTAGCGAACGCGACGATCAAAGCGATCACTGGCGCGCAGATGTCAGAGCCGGAAGCTAAACGCATCATGATGCAGATTCCCACATCACACGATCGGCCGGATGTGTGGAAGTCCAAAGCGCAGGCGATGCGCTCGAACCTCACGAACACGATCGACAACATTCAAAACCAGAATAGGGGTGGGGGGGTGGGTGCGGGCGGCGGACTGTCGCGCGATCGACTCGTTGCGATGGCTCAGAGCCTCGGCCTCGATCTCGGGGCGGACGACATGACCGGCGATCTGGATCAGTACACCATTGAGGTT
>Ga0210377_10000581_pt1 | contig 34903 bp, 38 predicted proteins | sample PLM4_65_b1redo_FD_155480 | JGI IMG/M metagenome (GOLD analysis project Ga0210377, IMG submission 155480) | Groundwater sediment microbial communities from an aquifer in East River, Colorado, USA - PLM4_65_b1 redo | ecosystem: Environmental > Terrestrial > Soil > Riparian zone | place: USA: East... | reverse complement strand
GAGGTCGGCGAGCCGATCTCGGTCGAGGGTCTGGGCGGCGAGGACCGCGCGCGCCTGCGCGATCGGACGCACGCGGCGGTGGCCGAGCTGAGAACGCGCGCTCGCGCGCGCCTGCGGGCGCGGGGCATCGACCCGGGCGGGATCGACTAGAGGCGACCGCTTCCCAGTAGAATGGCGCGATGCAACCCCGCTCGGTCCGTCTGCCCGGAACCCACGGCCTGAAGCTCCACGCGCTCGAGTGGAGCCAGGAAGGCACGATGCTGCTCTTCCTGCACGGCTTCTCCAACGACGCACACGTCTGGGATTGGATCGCCCCGGTGGTCGCGCCACACTATCGTGTCATCGCGCTCGACCAGCGCGGGCACGGCGACTCCGACGCGGATCCCGAAGGCCGCTACGACCACGAGACCATGGCGCGCGACGCGAACGCTGCCCTCCAGTCGCTCGGCGTCTCGCGCGCGGTGATCGTGGGTCACTCGCTCGGGGGTCGCGTGGCGATGCGCTTCGCGGGGCTCTTTCCCGAGAAGCTCGCCGGGCTCGTGATCGTCGACTCCGCGCCCGATCTCGATGCCAGAGGCACCACGCGCATCAGCCTGGACGTGCAGCAGCAGGACTGGTCGTTCGCGAGCGTCGCCGATTACGAGCGCGTGCTCCAAAGACAGTACGCGGTCACCGCCCCGGAGATCCTGGCCAAGCTGGCCGTGCACTGGACGCGCAAGCGCGCCGACGGGCGCTATGAGCTGAAGCTCGACCCGGGCTTCATGAAGGCGCGCAAGGGCGTCTCGGCCGAGGACGCGAAGGCCTGGTCCGAGCAGGAAGCGAAGCACCTGTGGGCCGCGCTCGCGAAGCTGCCCTGCCCCGCGCTGGTCGTGCGCGGCGCCGCCTCCGACGTGATGTCGGCCGAAGTCGCCGATCGCATGGTCGACGAAGTCATCCCGCGCGCCAGGCTCGAGACCGTCGCGCGCGCCGGACACTCGGTGATGCTCGACAACCCCGCGGCCTTCGAGACGGCGCTCACCGGGTTTGTACTGGGGGAGTGAGGTCGCCGCTCTCCTGCAGGTGGACCATCAGGATCCGGCGTATCTCCTCGATCGTGGCCGGGTTGCCCTGCGCGGAGTGATTCGAGCGGACGACCTTCTCGGACTCGGCGCCCTCGATGTGCGCGCTCGCGTACCGGACGACGCCGTCGCTCGCGTCCTCGAGCGGGCGGTCGTCGTCGACCGCGATGATCGAGTTCACGGCGATGCCCGGCGCGATCGGCAGCGCGGCAAGCGCCTGGATGAAGTCGCTCGACGGATTCATGTTGTCGAGGCTCGTGGGGAGCTGGTCGAAGTTGCGCAGGATGAGCGCACCCTCGTTCAACGTCAGCACCTCGCGCATCCGGCCTGTGAGCTCGCTCGGCAGCGAGACGAACGAGCCGACGAGCCGGCTCAGCGACATGCCGGCTAGGAAGCTCCCGCGGTGCGGCGTGCACACGAAGATCACGCGCGAGACGAACGGCAGGGGGTTGAAGAACATCGAGTTCGACAGGATCACGCGCGTGTCGGCGTCCATCCGCACGTCTTCGAACGCTCCGTCGCTGGAGAGCTTCCAGAAGACGTCCCCGCTCTGGACGGCGGTGAGCTTGGCGAGCAGCCCTCCCTGGCTGTGCCCGATCACGACCATGCGGCGCAGCGCCGGGTCCGTGCCTCGGGGATCGAGCTCGCGCACCGCCTTCTCGAGCGCCTGCCGCATGGCGCCGGCGGAGTAGCCGATCGGATTGCCGCTGTTGTAGATGTACAGCCAGATCTGGTACCGGCCCCAGATGTCGCGGTCGATCTCGAGCTCGTTCATGAGATCGGCCCAGCGCGCCGGGCTCGACGCCGTTCCGTGTACGAGCACGACGGGGATCAGCCCCGGGCGGTAGGGATGGATGAGCAGCAGACCGTCGCTCGCGCCGCGGTGCTCGGCGTCGGTCCGGAACACGCCCGAGAAGAAGCCGGCGAGCTCGAAATCCCACCACGGCGAGTCACCGAGCATGTCCGCGAGCGCCGAGCTCGTCTCGAACTCGAGCGGCCACTCGCTGCCGTCGATGGTCACGCTGAGCGCATCGTCCTGGGAGTGGAGCTCGAGCCTGCCCGCGAGCCAGCCTGACTCGAGGTTCGCGCGCGGCGTCTCGATGCGCAGGAGGGCAGTCACGGGCACCTTGACCAGGTCGGGGATGCGCCGGGTGGCGGCCTCCTGTCGCCGCGTCTGCTCCGGAGCCAGGCGCGCGACCAGCGGAGCGCCGATGCCCGCTCTGCGATAGCGGTTGCGCAGGCCGCGAACATGCAGGTTCGCCGCGGGGACGAACTGCTCGAGCCGGTAGCCCGCCCACGAGAGTCCGCCCGGATCGAGCGTGATCTCGAGCACGCCGAACGGCAGCATGCGCGGCCCGGAACGAACGTCGCCGCGGCCGTCGGCGCCCTTCAACCCCTCGGCGAGGCCGCGGTTGTACAGATCGCACGCGACGCGCACGCGCGGGTCACTCGCGTCGAGCGGGGCGGAGTCGGCGTCTCCGGGGAAGAGCAGCGCGTAGGCGTACACCGCGGCGGCCAGGTAGTAGCTGCGATCGCCCGACTGTTCGGCATGGGCATACGAGAGCTCGGCGAGCGCGAAGATCCGGTACTGCCCGCCCGAGCCGCCGAGACGCACGTGCAGCTCGGCGAGCGCGGCGCGCGGATCGCGCTGCCACAGGACGTACAGATCCTGTCGCTGCAGCACCTGGGTCGAGAGCACGCTCGGCGAGCCGCTGTTCAGCACGTTCGAGGTCAGCTCGCGTTGGACCGCCGTCGGGTCGGCGTGCGACACGCCCACGGGCACGCCGTTGCAGCCCGCGAGCACGAGCGCGAGACCGGCCAGCGCGATCGCGGCGTGACGAGGCGGGTGGCGAGGGGTCATCGTCGGGCGCGCAGGGTACGCCGCGCCGCGAGCCGCGACCAGCCCTCGGGCAGGTAAGATGCGCGCGGGAAGGAGATCGCGATGGAGCTTGCCGAGCTCGAGACACGCCTCGCGCCGTTCGCGCGTGCGAAGTACGCCGATCCCGCGGCGGCGGTCTCCGAGGTGCACATGATGCCCGGGCACGCGGGCTTCGCGTACGGCTTCTCGGTGGTCTCGCGCGGCCGCAAGGAGAGCTGGTTCCTGCGCCTGCCGCCGCCCAACGTGCAGTGGAAGGGAACAGCGGACGTCCTGCGCCAGGTCGCGGCGCTGCGCGCGCTCGACGGCGGGCCGGTTCCACACTGCTCCGTGAAGTGGGCGGGCGCCGATCTCGAGTGGTTCGGCCGCCCCTACTTCGTGGTGCCGAAGCTCGAGGGCGACGTGCTCCGCTTCGGCCCGGGCCAGTGGGGCGAGAAGCTCACCGGCGAGCAGCGCCGAGCGATGGCCGCACAGGCGATGACCTCGCTCGCGCACATCCACCGCGTCGCGTGGCGCGAGAAGCTCGCCTATCTCGGCGAGCCGATCCCGTTCGAGGACGACGTGATGCGCTGGGACCGCTTCGTCGAGCGCGCAGCCGATCCCGAGTCCATGCGTCTCCAGCCGGAAGTGCGCGCGAAGCTCCTCGCACAGGTCCCGCGCGACGCGCCGATCGGCCTCTTCCACGGCGACTACAACTGGGCCAACACGTTCTGGTCGATGGACGGCGAGCTGCTCGCGGTGATCGACTGGGAGCTCTGCGGGATCGGCGCGACCTTGAACGACATCGGCTGGGTCGGCACCTTCAACGATCCCGCGGCGTGGGCGAGCGAGGGCGCACCAACGCCCATGCTGCTCCCCGCCGAGGACCTGCTGGAGCTCTACGCGAAGGCGTGGGGCCAGCCGCTGCCCGACTTCGGCTGGTTCCGCGCGCTGGCCGCGTACAAGTTCTCGATCATCACGGGGCTGAACCTCGGCCTGCACCGGCGCGGCAAGCGCCACGACCCGCTGTGGGAGATCACGGGCCTCTCGATCGTGCCGCTGCTCGAGCGGGCGCGCGCGCTGCTCGGCTAGGTCGAGCGCTCAGTCGCCGTAGTTGTATCCCGGCTTGCCCGGCTCGATCAGCCCGTGCGCGGCGTCGAAGATGCGGCAGAACGTGGTGTGGTGGCGCTCGCCTTCGGCGTCCTCGTAGAAGACCGCCCCGCGGAGGAAGAAGACGGCCTTGCCCGCGCCGATCTGCTCGCGCTCGAACAGCGAGAGCGGCGGATGCTCGTGGCTGGCGGCGTGCGCAGCGCCAGCGGCGACCGCGATCCGATCGAGGAGATCGCCGTCGGGAATCGCGGTGCGCGTGGGCGGCGGCAGCGCCGTCGCGACGCAGCTCTCGATCTCGATCCGCCGCACGCTGCCCTCGCTGCGACCGAGATTGCGGATCTCGAACGGAAACACGATCCGCGCATCACCCGACGCTCGCGTGAGGTCCACGGGCGAGGTGAAGCGGATCGCCAGCGCGGCTCGGCCCGTCCCACCCACCGCGCCGCGCAGCGGCCGATCGACGACGATGACGGAGCTCTCCTTCAGCGCGCGAATCGAGTGCGCCGTGTTCGGCGGCACCAGCGCCGCGCAGCCCGGACCGGCGCGGTGCGAGTCGCCACCGATCGTGATCTCGAGCTCGCCCGAGATCACGTTCCAGACCTCCTCGTTGGGATGCGAGTGCTCGTGGAGCGACGCACCGGCCTCGATCCGGTACACGGCGAAGCTCATGCCCTCGGAGTCGAAGAACCGGCCGTGCCAGCCGGGCTTCGGCTCGCGTTCGGAGAGCTTGCTCGTGTCGATGAACGCCATGGCTTCCTCCCCCTCGCTGCGAGTCGTGGGCGGGCTCTACACCGTGAGCTGTCGCAGGATGCTCCCCGAATCGAAGTATACGCGCTCGCAGACGATCCCCGCCTCGTCGAAGACGAAGATCGCGGTCATGCGGCTCTTGAACTCCTTTCCCGTCGGCTCGAGCGCGCCGAGCCGTCCGCTGTGGGTGCCGAGCAGCCAGAGCTCGACGATCACCGCGTCGTCGCTGTGGCGCAGCGAGATCAGCTCGTTGCGCTGATCGGGAAACGCCGCCCGCGACGCGCGGAAGTACTCGCGCACCTCCGCCTCGCCGTCGTGGACCTGCCCGGTCGCGATGAGCTCGTAGCGCGGATGCGAGAACGTGGCCAAGGTGGCGTCGAAGTCGTGGACGTTCTCCGACTCCATGTGGCGCCGCACCACCGCCTCGCGCCAGGCGCGGACCTCGGCGCTCGGCGCGAGCGACGAGACCAAGATCAGCGCCGCGTTCTCCGGGCCCCAGAGCGTGCTCGACTCGAAGAGCGGCTCGAAGCCCTGTGCGAGATAGAACGCGCGGGTCCGCTCGTAGTCCGGATCGGGCGTCGACGGCCCGCGCGTCTTCACGTGAAGCCAGCGCGCCCCGCGCTCGCGGGCGGCGTCGCGCGCCCAGCGCAGGAGCGCGCGGCCGATCCCCTGGCGGTGCAGCGCGCGAGCCACGCCCATGACGTGGATCTCCGCCGACACCGGATTGTGCAGCTCCAGCGCGACGAAGCCGACGATGCGGCCGTCCGACTCGGCCACCGCGCCGGGCAGGCGGCCGAGGCTCTCGACGTAGGCGCGCGATTCGCCGCCTCCAGCCCGAACCAGTCCGGCAGCTCCGCGAGCAACCGCGCGCAGGCCGGAACGTCGGCGGAGTCGAGCTTTCGGACGCGGACCACCTCGCTCTCCCGCGCGTCTCGCGCGCTCAGACCGGCTCGAGCGGGTGGTGCGGCTCCGGCGGCAGCTCGACGCGGATCGAGTCGCCGGGTCGCACCTCTCCGCCCGTGACCACGATTCCCATGATACCCGCTTTGCGAACGAGCCCTCCGCGCGCGTCGCGCGCGAGCGTCGCGGCCATCAACCCCTTCTGGATCCCGTCGAGCTGGAGGCAGGGATTGCGCAGCCCCGTCACCTCGATCACGGCCGAGTCGCCCAGGCGCAGCCGCGCGCCGGTCGGGAGCGCGAGCAGATCGACGCCGCGCGTGGTGACGTTCTCGCCCATCTCGCCGGTCTTCACCGCGAAGCCCTGCGCTGCGAGCTCCTCGTGGAGCTCCGCGTGGATCAGGTGCACCTGGCGCAGATTCGGCTGGGTCGGATCGCGCGCCACGCGCGAGCGGTGCTTCACCAGAACGCCCTGGTGCGCGTCGTCCTCGACGCCGAGGCCCGCAAGGAGGCGGATGCTGCTGCTGTTCGACTTCTGCATCGAGTGGGTCGAGCTGCGACTCACCGCGATCACGGTGCTCTTCATCGCGCGCAAGCTACCAAACCGGCCGCTAGCGGCGCTTCTTCGCGTAGACCGCCTTCACGATCGCCTGCGCCTGGCCGCGCGCTCCCTCGCTCTGATCCCTGCCCTGCCCGACCGCGGCGCGCAGCAAGCTTCGCACCGCCGGCCGCGCGAGGTCCGCCGCTGCGGACACGCGAACGTGACGGATCCGTGCTCCCTTGCCGACGAGCAGCCGCTCCGGATCGGGGAGTCCCGCGCCGCGATTGAATCCGAGGTTCACGTAGTCGCGATATGCGGCAACGTGGCAGAACGCGTCCCCGAGACGATCCGTGAACGAGTACGCGGTGGTGACCGCGTTGTAGGCGTCGTAGATGAGCTCGCTCGCGTCGGGCGCCGCATCGAGCACCGCCTTCCGCGCCGCGAAGTAGAGTCGCGCGATGGGCGGATCGTACGCCTCGAGGAACCCGCGCAGCGCCGCAGGCGGCCGCCGCGTCAGGTGACGCGCTCTCCGCGCACGAAGCGCGCCAGGAGCAGCGCAGCCAGGATCGCGACGACGAAGGTGAGGATGCCGGCGAGCGGCGCGGTGATCTCCCAGGCGAACGACTCGAGCAGCGCGGTGACGCCCACGGCCAGGCCGAGCCCCAGGACCAGGGCCGCTGCGATCTCGCTCCCGTAGAACAGCGCGGCGGCCGCCAGCACCGCGAGCAGACCCTGGACGAACAGAGCGACCGGGACGAGCGACCAGGACTCGTCCGAAAACAGCAGCGGCACGGAGAGCAAGAGCCGCCAGACGCCGAAGACGGCGAGGCACACGACCACGAGCAGAATCCAGTTCCGTCGGGGCATGCTGCGAGCCTACGCGAGCGGCCAGGCAGTGGCAATGCGCGCGGGTCGTGATTGACGACACAGACCCCGGCGACGGACGGGCGTTTGATGCGGGCAGCCACTCCGACATCAACGCGACATGACCGAGGGTGAGCGACCTCCGCACCCCACTTCGCTCTCCGCGGTCAGCCCCCGCCCCCGGCAACACGAGGGCGGGGGTTTCCGATTCAGCGGAGTGCGACTAGCGGCGTCGGGCGATGTACACGGCGGTGACCATGTTGCGCTCGACGCGACCTCCGAAGCGCGATTCAGCGACGTCCGCGACGGTGTCCAGCGCCTTCTCCCGCTCCCGCTCGTCCAAGCGGATGATCGACGAGAACGTCGCGTAGAGCGCTCGAACCTGTCGCGTGTCGAGCGTCAGGGTCCAGTCCCAGCGCGCAGCTTCGAGCGCCTCGAAGCGACCGACGGACTCGAGCTCTGCGAGTCGCGCAGCCGCATCGAGCGCATACGGTCCGCCGGCCGCTCCACCCCCTGAGGGACTCGGGTGGAGCGGATCGAAGATGTGCACCGTCGCGTCGTGGAATGCGTCGGCGCGCGCGGGATCGCCGAACACATTCCACCACATCGCCCACCACCCACCGCTGCACAGGAGCGAGGCGACCTTCGCGAGCCCCGCCTGCGCGGCGATCCAGTGGAAGCTCGTCGCCGCGACGCCCAGATCGAAGCTCGCTTCGGGAAGCTCTGCGTCCTCGAACGCCGCCAAGTGAACCTCGATCGCCGCGCCGGTCTCGGACGCGATCGACTCGAGCTGCGGCCGGAACGCCGCATCCGGTTCGATCGCGACGATCGGATTCGCGCCGAGTTCCGCCAGGCGCCGCGTCGCCACACCCGATCCCGGGCCGACCTCGAACGTCCTCACGGCGGCGCGGAGACCACAGCGCGTGCGAAGGAGATCGAAGAGCGCGTCCGGATAGCGGGGGCGCGCAGCGTCGTAGCCGGCGGGATCGATCCCGAAGAGACCCCTGCCCTCGCTGCGGTGGAACTCGCGCGGCGACGTCACGACCGCAGCGCGATCACGGCGCAGACGAACGCTCCGACCGCGAGCGCGGTGCGCGCCCAGTGCCAGCGGGACCAGCGGCGAAGCTCGTCGGCCACGCGCGCGTGCTCGATCGCGCCGGACGCGAAGCTCGCGTTCGCCTTCTGGAAGTAGAGCGGGAAGGCGATCAACACCGCGAGCGCGAGCAACGCGGCTGCGAGCAGCGGCGCGGCTTCCACGATCGGATGAAGCCAGTTCGCCGCGAACGCGGCCGCCGTGAGGCCGAGGGCCGCGATCTCGAGCGGCCCGTAGAAGCCGACGAGCAGCGCCGCGTGCTCGCGATACCAGGCGAGGAACGCGTCAGCCCGCTGCGCTCGCCAGAAAGGCACGAGCACGCCTCCCTCGGCGACGAGCGCACCGGCCGAGAGCCCGAGCGCGACCGTCGCGAGCAGCAGAAGCACGTCGACTATGATCTCCATCATTGCGCCGCACCCTCGTCGTTCCAACGGAGGCCGGGCAGCCCGTCGATGCTCGCGGCGTTCTTCTCGCGCCGATACGCCGCCAAGCCGTCGTCGCCCTTCCGCTCCGCCCACGCGGCCATCTGGGGTCGCTCGCCTTCGTAGCGGAGCAGCGGCACCCCGTACCCGCACGAGTCACTGACTCGGGTGACCTCGATCCTAACGATCGCGCGAAGCCCCGGTCCCGGCTCGAAGTGCGCGAGCAGCGCGGCGAACCCGGCGTCGCGAGGCTCGAGCACCTCGCCGCGCCCGTGGAGCCGCACGATGTTCGGCGGTCCCTGGAACGCGCAGAACATCACGACGAGCCGCCCGTTCTCTCGAACGTGCGCGATCGTCTCCACGCCGCTGCCCGTGTAGTCGAGGTACGCGACGCTGGTCGGCCCGAGGACCCGGAACGTGTCCAGCCCCTTCGGAGAGCAGTTCACGTGACCGCCCGGGCCCGACGGAGCGCTCGCTACGAAGAAGCAGGGCTGTGCTGCCAGGAACGAACGAAGGCGGTCGTCGATCTCGGAGTAGGTCTTCCCCATCTCCGAAATCTACACGAGTTGTTGTCTGCACGACGGACACGGGCGAGAACGCTCTCGCCCGTGTCCGGCTCAGCAGGTCATTCAGCGTCAGCCGGGTTGTTGAAGAGCACGCCCAGCTTGATCGAGCCGTGACCGCGCTGCGGATAGGCCGGCGCGCTCGGATCGCCCGGATCGAGATTCGACGCGGTGTCGTCCGGCGGGAAGAGCACGAGCGTGTTCAGGAAGTCGATGATCGAGCTGCGCAGGTCCGGCGGCAGCGCGACGAACGCGTCGCGCGAGCTCTTCGCTTCGCCGCCGTGGCGCAGGATCACCTCGAGCAGGTTGATGCTGCGGCCGTCGTGTCCGTAGGGCGCCGTCGAGCCCACGCCCCAGAGCGGCTCGGTCAGGAACAGCGTGCGGATCTTCCCGTCGAAGTTGCGCTCGTGGAACTCCGGACCGAGGTCGTGCCGCTTGAAGTCCGCGAAGATGTCGCGCACCACGAACGAGGCACGCGCCGGCTTCTTGATCGCAGGCTGGCCGGACCCGTCATCGACCGCGGTGAGGAGCGCGGTCGCGGTCGAGAACAGCCGGTTGAAATGGCCGCGCTGCGGATCGAAGGCGGTCTCGACGTCGGCGACGCGCCGATCGGACTGGATCGTCAGGTTCGGCGTGTGGCAGGTGGCGCAGCCCACCATCGCGAACGCCGAGCGTCCCGTCCGCGACGAACGGGTCTCCTGGGTGTGGCCAGCCTTGAAGTAGTTCAGCAGGTAGAACTCCATGTGATCGATCAGCGCGGTCGGCATCTCGTTGACCTTGCCGTCGAGGTCGTCGTCGGCGGTCTCGTTCGGCGCGCCCGGGACCTGGATGCGATCGAGGCTTCCGTCCAGAACGAGCCCCGCGGGCGTGACGACGCGGCCGCCCGCCGACGCCACGATCAGGTCCGCATCCGGGGATTCGAGACCCATCTCGTCGTTGAACGCGCCCACGCTGAAGCCGCGGATCGAGAACTCGCCCCCGTGATGGAAGAACGGGCGCACGCGCAGATCGGGATCCACGCCCTGCACGCCCGAGGTGTCGACGGCTCCGTCCGGCCTGGCGGTGATCCGGCCGAAGCGCGTGCCCTTGGCCGCGAGCGACAAGGTCACGCTGCGCCGATTGCGCGCGGCCTGGCGAATCGCCTCGCTGCGGATCTTGCGCAGGTCGGTGGTCATCTCGTCCGCGAGCATCTCGACCAGACCCAGCCCGAAGAGGTGCGGCGCGTCGCGGCTGTCGGGGCGCGTGAACACGTCGCCGCCGAAGCCGGCAGATCCGCGGGGCCGCCCGTGGCAGCCCGCGCAGCTGTCGACGAGCCCCGCGCCCGGCGACGGATCGGCGTTGATGTCGTCGCCGATGCCGTCCTTGGTGCGCGGCCCCGCGCCCTGCGCGATCGTGAACTTGCGCTGGAAGAGCTGCCGACCTCGCCGGATCGACCGGAACGGATCGCGCTGGATGATGTAGAGCGACGAGTCGGGCGTGAGGACGCTGCCTCGGCCAGCGCCGATCTGCTGCGCGAGCGATTTGTGCACGCCCTCGTTTTCGACGTTCGGGGTTTGCGTTACGTCGGTGAGCTGCGCAAAGGCCGGGGTGGCCGCGAGCAGCACCAACGCCAGCGCGAACGCGGCGGAGAGCAGAAGCGACTTCATCATGGTTCCTCCCTGCTCAGCGCACCCTACGGCAGAGCAGCCATGGAAGTGCGTGGGTCGGATCACACCCATGCTGACCGAAAGATCGATTGAATCGGCGCAGCGCGAGGCCGCAGAGCTGCTGCAGGGCGCGATCCGCTTATCTGGATCCGCCCCGCTCGAGCGCGAGCGGACCGGGTCCGCGAGCCGCGAGAAACAGGAACACAAACGCGTAGAGCGCCGCGAGCTCGCCGCCGTTCTGGATCGGTAGTGGGCCCTTGGGCTGGTGGAACATGAAGTAGGCGACGGCCATCTGGCCGCTGCAGACGAAGGCCGCGAGCTGCGTGCGGACGCCGAGCGCGATCAGCGCACCTCCGATCAGCTCGATCACACCGCCGATCCAGAGCAGGCTGAAGAGCGGCGCGGTGGCGCCCTCAGTTCCGCCGAAGCCGCCAAACGCGCCGAACAGCTTCTGCGCGCCGTGACACGCGAAGAGGAGTCCCGCGACGATCCGCAGCAGCGCGTGAGACAGCGGTCCGATGCGTGCGAGCAGTGCTTCCATCGCTCACTCCGACCAGGCGAAGCGCGTGCCCTCGGAGGTCTCCTCGCGCACGAGCGCCCCGAGCGCGAGCACGCGCTCGACCTCGGCCGCCGCGAACTCGGGCTTCACCTTCGCGGCTTCGACCACCGCCGCCACCAGCCCGCCCACGGGATCGGTGGCATACGGGGGAAGGCCCTCGATCACGTCGTCGAGCAGGAGCTTCCAGAGGAGCTGCTGGCGCAGCCGGCGCAGGTACATCTTGCGCTCGTAGGCGGGGAGCTGGTCCTTCGCGAACAGATGGTCCTGGTACTTCATGTACCGCTCCATCGTGTCTTCATAATCGTCGGCGACCTTCTGGATCACCGTCGGCGAGGCGCCCTTCGTGCGCGTGACCACGTGATTCGCGTCGTACTTCGTCCAGTCGTTCGAGAGGATCTCGAGCCCGTACTCGGCCGCGCGCTCGCGCACCTCCGTGCCGGGGAACGGCGCCAGGATGTGGAACCCGTAGAGCGAGCCGAACTCGCTGTGGAGCTCGTTCGCGAACTCGACCGTCTTGCGCAGCGTCTCCTCGGTCTCCCCCGGCAGCCCGATGATGAACGACGCCAGCGCGCTGATGCCGACGTCCTGCGTCATGCGCATGGCTTCCTTCACCTTGGCCAGGTTCGACTTCTTCTTCACCAGGTCGAGGATCTCCTGACTGCCGCTCTCGACGCCGAAGCAGATCGCCTGACAGCCGGCCGTCGCCATGGTCTCGACGATCTCCGGGCTGATCGTGTCCACGCGCGAGAAGGCGTTCCAGCGGATGCCCGTGTTGCGGCGAACCAGCTCTTTGCAGACCGCCAGGAAGTGCGCGCGGTAGAGCGTGAAGAGATCGTCCTCGATCGTGATCTCGGTGAAGCCGAGCCGCGCGAGCTCCTCGATCTCGTCCACGCACAGGCTCGGGTTGCGGTAGCGCACCTGGCGGCCGGTCCACTGCGGCGCCGAGCAGAACACGCATGCGTACGGGCAGCCGCGGCTGGTGACCACGCTCGCGTGGCTGTCGAAGGCGAGATAGCGCGCCAGCGGCACGAGGTCGCGCGCGGGCGGCGGGAGCGTGTCGAGATCGTCCTCGAGCGCGCGCGGCGCGTTGCGCCGCACGTGATCGCCGTCGCGAAGCGCGAGCCCGCGCACGTCGCGCACGTCCATGCGGCCTTCGAGCGAGCGCACGAGCTCGATCATCGTGTGCTCGCCCTCGCCGATCGCGATGTAATCGAGCGCGGGGAGGTCGCGGAAGCTGCCGTCGATCTCGAAGCTGACGTGCGGACCGCCCATCACGACGGGAACGGCGCCGTCGCACTTCCGCACCACCTCCGCAATCGACGCGGCGATGTGGTGATTCAGAGTCACCGACGTGATTCCGACCACCTGCGGGCGGAAGCGCGACATGCGTCGCTCGATCTTCTCGGGCGTGGTGCGCGAGAGCAGGAGATCGAGGATCTCCACCTCGTGCCCCTCCGCGCGCAGCGCCGACGCCACGTACGGAAGCGTCACGAGCAGCCGCGGAAACTCCTCGAACGGATACGAGGGGTTGATCAAGAGCACACGCATGCGACCTCCCACCCCGCGGCAGGGATCGCCCGGGCTTGCGCGCATTCTATCCGGAGCGCGCAGACCTCGTCAGGAAGACTTCGCGCGCCGCGTGCGAGCCGTCCCGCGGAGCTTCGCGGTCCGACGCGCGACCTTCCTTTGGCGCAACAGCTCGGGTGAGTGGCGCACGAGGATCTCGAGGAGCGCAGTGGCGAGCGGGCCGTGATGGCCGCCTCGCCGGCGCACCGCGACCACCGGTTGCTCGGCGTTCAAGCTCGTGACCGCGATCGTGCGCAGACTCCCGCGCCGCAGCTCCTCCCGGAAGCTGCTGCGCGGCAGCAGGGCGACGCCGAGACCCGCCTCGACCAGCCGCTTCTGCGCGGTCAGGCTGTCGACCGGCGTGATGCGCGGATTCGGGATCCCCGCGGCGAGCAGGCGGCTCTCGAGCGAGGCCTCCGGGTGGCGGCGATCCGCGGGAAATCCCAGCCACGCGTCGCCGTCGAACGCGCGCAGATCCGACACCTTCTTGGCGCGGACGCGGTGAGCCGCGGGCACCACCACGAGGACCTCCTCGGAGCCCAGCGCGATCGACTCGAGCTTCGGATCCGGGTCGGCGAAGTAGCGCAGCCCCAGGTGCGCCTCACCTCGCCGCACCAGGTCACTCACCTCACGGCTGTTCGCGGTGCGGAGCTCGACCGAAGCCCCCGGGAAGCGCGCCTGGAAGCTGCGAAGCGCATCGACGATGTGCGAGTCGGCAAGCGTTCCGACCAGCGCGAGCCGGAGCGCGAGCGGTCCCGCCGCCCTCGCCCCCAGCTCGCGCACGGCGCGTTCGCCGTCGCGCAGCGCCGCGAGCGCCGCCTCGGCGTGAGGAAGCAGCGCCCGACCCGCGTCCGTCAGCCGCACGCCTCGGCCGAATCGCTCGAAGAGCTTCGCGTCGAGACTCTGCTCGAGCTGCCGCATCCTGCGGCTGATCGCCGGTTGGGAGCGGTGCAGCGCGCGCGACGCCTCGGTGAAGCCGGCGCCGGTCGCGATGCAGACGAAGGACTCGAGCTCGTCGATGGTCATCCATGCATTGTACTGATGGGCCGTGTAAAATGTATGCATTGGACGAATCAATCGTCCGGCGCAAAGCTCGGGTCATGAACGACCAGAAGAACAAAGCCCTGCTGTTCCGCGCGCTCCACGAACGGGCCGAGCCGCTCCTGATCCCCAACCCCTGGGACCCGGGCACGGCGCGACTGCTGGCCCATCTCGGCTTCGAGGCGCTGGCCACGACCAGCCTCGGCGTCGCGAACCGGCTCGGACGCAAGCGCGCGAGTGCCGCGGAGATCCTCGACGACTGTCGCGCCATCTGCGAAGCGACCCCGCTGCCGGTGAACGCCGACCTCGAGAACGGCTTCGCCGACGATCCGGTCGAGGCCGCGAAGATGATCACGCAAGCGCACGCCTGCGGCGCCGTGGGCGGCTCGATCGAAGACGCGACCGGGATCCCCGGGGCGTGGATCTACGACTTCGACCTGGCGGTGGAGCGCGTGCACGCCGCGGTCGAGGCCGCGCGCGCGCTGCCGATACCCTTCGTGCTGACGGCGCGCGCCGAGAACCTGCTGTACGGCGCGGGTAGCCTCGACGACACCATTCGGCGTCTCCAGGCCTTCGAGAAGGTCGGGGCCGACGTCCTCTACGCTCCGGGGCTACGGACCCTGGATCAGATGCGCACGGTGGTCCGCTCCGTGAGCCGGCCCGTGAACGTGGTGATGGGCTTCGCGGATCCGTCGATCACCCTGGCGCAGCTCGGCGAGATCGGCGTGCGCCGGATCAGCATCGGCGGCGCGCTCTCGCGCCTGGCCTTGCGAGCGTTCCTCGACGGCGCCCAGCAGATGCGCGAGGGGCGCTTCGGCTTCGTCACCCAGATGGCCAGCGTGCAGGAGCTGCACGCCGCGTTCGCCTAGCTCCTTCGACCCCTGAGGATCGGCGCGAGATCGCGCGTGGCCTGTCGCGCGTCGACGCCGAGCGGGAGGATCGCGAGCGCGGGCGTGTCGACCCCCGCGTCGACGTAGCGCTGGATGTGCGCGCGGCACTCGTCGGGCGAGCCGTGCACGATCAGCTCGTCCACGACTTCGTCCGGAATCGCCGCGACCGCCGCCTTGCGATCGCCCTTCTTCCACGCGTCCCACATGCCGCGCAGCTTCGGCCCGCGGCCGAGCCACTCGTGGAAGGCCGCGTAGACCGGCACGTTCAGATATGCGGCGATCGCGAACTTGGCCATGCCGCGCACCTGCGCCTTGTCCGGGTTCGGCGCGACGAAGATGCGCGCGACGATCTCCTTGTCGGGGCCGGCCTCCTTCACGTAGGGCGCGACCTTCTTCACGTCGTCCGCGGAGAGCCAGTTGATGATCGCGCCGTCGCCGACCCGTCCCGCGAGGCGCAGCATGCCCTGGCGCAACGCCGCCACGAGGATCTTCGGCTGCGGATCCACCTTCACGCCGAGCCGGAAGCCGGAGACCGAGAAGCTCTCGAACTCCTCGGTGATCTTCTCGCCCGCGAGCGCTTTGCGCAGGAACTTCACCGTGTCGCGCACGCGCTGATAGGGTTTCGTGAACGGAATTCCGTTCCACTTCTCGACGATCACGTCGGAGGACGTGCCGATGCCGACCACGAAGCGCCCCGGCGCGGCCTGACACAGAGAGGCGACGCTCATCGCCAGCAGACCCGGCCCGCGCGTGAACGCCGGCAGGATCGCGACGCCGAGCCGCATGTTCGGCGCCCAGACCGACGCGAGCGCCAGCGGCGTGAGTCCATCGTAGCCGCCGGCCTCGGCGGACCAGAGGTCCGTGTAGCCCAGCCGCTCGAGCTCCTGGATCCACTCGCGCTGCTCGCCGAGCGGAACGCCGTCGAGTGGAATGGTCATGCCGTAGCGGTTCATCGCTCCTCCCTGCTCCCTTCGCGCATCATACACGCGCACCGCACCGGACAGCGCACGGTGGTAGAGTCGAGCCGCACGGCAGGAGGGGAACATGGCGGCGACCCGCGAAGCGACGATCCTTCGCCTCGACGGCGGCCGTGAGCTGGCGTTCACCGAGCTCGGCGATCCGAACGGCACGCCCGTCTTCGCCTTCCACGGCACGCCCGGCTCGCATCGCCTCTTCGGGGCGCTCGACGAGGACGCGCGCCGGCTCGGGCTGCGGCTGATCGCGCCGGATCGGCCCGGCTACGGCCACAGCGACTACGTGCCCGACCGGCGTCTGCTCGACTGGCCGCGCGACGTCGCCGCGATCGCGGACTACCTCGGGATCGCGCGTTTCGGCGTCTTCGGCGTGTCGGGCGGCGGACCGCATGCGGCCGTGTGCGCGCATCAGCTCGCGCCGCGGCTGCTCGGCGCCGCGATCGTCTGCGGGATCTCGGAGACGCTCACGGACGAGGATGCGCGCGGAATGATGGCGCCGAATCGGCTCTTCACACGGCTCGCCCGGCGCTCGCAGTGGCTGGTCTGGCCCTTCTTCGCCCTCATGACCTTCGCCATGCGCTTCTTCGGCGAGGCGGTGGTGCGGAGCATGAGGAAGCAGCTCCCGCCCCCCGACCAGCGCGTGATGGAGCAGCCGGACGTGCGCGCGGCGTTCCTCGAAGAGGGGAGCCGCATGCCGCGCACGGCAGCGCGCGCGACCGCGCAGGACTTCGCGCTCTTCACGCGCCCGTGGGGCTTCCGGCTCGAGGACGTCTCGATCCCCGTCGACGTCTTCTGCGGGGAGCTCGACGTAAACGTCCCCGTCGCGCACGGGCGGGCGCAGGCGGATCGCATCCCGAACTCGAAGCTCCACTACTTCGCCGACGAGGCGCACCTCTTGATCTTCGAGCACCGCGATCTCGTGCTCCTCGCGGCGGTCGGTCGCGCGGGCGAGGCGAGTCACTGATGCTCTCGGGCGTTCGGGTCGTCGAGCTCGCGGTCTGGGTCGCCGGCCCCGGCGCCGGAGGGATCCTCGCGGACTGGGGCGCGGACGTGGTGAAGGTCGAGCCGCCCGAGGGCGACCCCTGCCGCAGCCTGTTCATGCACCTCGCCGGCTTGAAGGAGCCGAAGTCGCCGCCGTTCGACCTCGACAATCGCGGCAAGCGCAGCGTCGTGCTCGATCTGCGCAAGCCCGAGGCGCTCGCGCTCGCCCGCAGACTCGTCGCGAGCGCGGACGTGTTCCTCTCGAACCTGCGACCCGAGGCGCTGGCGAAGCTCGGGCTCGACTGGGAGACGCTTTCCGCGACGTGTCCCCGATTGGTGTACGCGAGCGTCACTGGCTACGGCCTGCGCGGGCCGGAGCGCGACCGCGCCGCCTACGACGTCGGCGCGTTCTGGGCGCGCACGGGCGCCGAGCACATCATGTTCCCGACGGGTGTCGAGCCGCACGGCGTGCGCGGGGGCTTCGGCGATCACGTGACCGCGATGACGCTCGTCTCCGGCATCATGGCCGCGCTCTATCAGCGCGAGCGGACGGGGTGCGGACAGCTCGTCGCGACGTCCCTGCTGCGCGCGGGCCTGTACTGCGTCGGCTGGGACACGGGCATCCGCCTGCGCTTCGGCACCGTCGCGCCGTCGGCGCCGCGCACGCAGCCGCTGAATCCCGTGCTGAACCAGTACCGCAGCGGCGACGCTCGCTGGTTCTGGCTGCTCGGGCTCGAGGCCGAGCGCCACTGGCCGAAGCTCGCGCGCGTGATCGAGCGCCCGGAGCTGATCGTGGACGAGCGCTACACCGACGCGCGCGCCCGCCGGCGCAACTCGCTGGAGCTCACGGCGCTGCTCGACGCGGTCTTCGCGACGCGCGATCTCGCCGACTGGGCCGCGCGTTTCGACGCCGAGGATCTCTGGTGGGCGCCCGTGCAGAACCAGGACGAGGTCGTGAGCGATCCGCAGGTGCGCGCGATGAACGGCATCGTCACGGTGCCCGACTACGGCGGCGAGGGCAGCTTCGAAGCGGTGGCGACGCCGGTCGAGTTCTCGGCCTCCGCCGTCGGGCCGCAGGGCCCGCCGCCCCGCCTGGGCGAACACACCGACGCAGTCTTGCGCGAGCTCGGCGTATCGGACGCCGAGATCGCCGCGCTGCGCGCACAAGGAGCCGCGCGATGAAGTCGCCGGAACAGCTCTTCGATCTCTCCGGCAAGGTCGCGCTCGTCACGGGCGGGAGCCGGGGGCTGGGCAAGGAGATGGTGCTCGCGTTCGCACGCGCCGGCGCCGACGTCGTGATCGCGAGCCGCAAGCTCGACGCTTGCGAGGAGCTGGCCAAGGAGGTCGCCCAGAAGACCGGCCGCCGCGCCCTCGCCTACGCGTGTCACGTCGGCCGCTGGGACGAGCTCGCGGGCCTGGTCGACGCGGCGTACCGCGAGTTCGGCAAGGTCGACGTGCTCGTGAACAACGCGGGGAAGTCACCGCTCTACGACCACGTCGCCAACCTGACCGAGTCGCAGTACGACTCGGTGCTCGACCTGAACCTGAAAGGGCCGTTCCGGCTGATGGCGCTGGTCGGCACGCGCATGGCGCAAGGCGCGGGCGGCTCGATCATCAACATCTCGAGCATCGGCGCGATCCGCCCGACCGGGAACATCATTCCCTACGCCGGCGCGAAGGCCGCGCTGAACGCGATGACGATCGGCTTCGCGCACGCGTTCGGCCCGAAGGTCCGCGTGAACTGCATCATGCCCGGGTCGTTCCTGACCGACATCTCGAAGGCCTGGGACATGAAGGCGTTCGCGCAGCAGGCGAAGCACATCGCGCTGCGCCGCGGCGGCGAGCCGCACGAGATCGTCGGCGCCGCGCTGTACTTCGCGAGCGACGCGTCGAGCTACACGACGGGATCGGTGCTGAGCGTCGACGGCGGCGTGCCCTGAGTGCGCCGGCTCGACCGCGCATTCTTCGCGCGGCCGGTGCTCGAGGTCGCGCCCGATCTGCTCGGCTGCCGGCTGGTGCGCGTCCTCCCCGGCGGAGCTCGGCTCGAGGGGCGGATCGTCGAGGTCGAGGCGTACGTGGGCGACGGCACCGACCCCGCCTCGCACGCCCATCGCGGACCGACGCGGCGAAACCGCGCCATGTTCGGCCCGCCCGGACACTTCTACGTGTACCTGAGCCACGGCCTGCACGTCTGCGCGAACCTGGTCTGCGAGCCGGCGGGCACGGGCGCCGCGGTGCTCCTGCGCGCGGTCGAGCCGCTCGAGGGCGAGTCGCGAATGCGCGCGCGGCGCGGGGGCAGCGACGGCCGCGAGCTGACGAACGGGCCGGGCAAGCTCGCGCAAGCATTCGCGATCACGCTCGCCGACGACGGCAGGTCGGCGCTGCGCGGCGCGCTGCGAATCGAGCCCGCGCGGGGGCCGCGCGAGTTCGCGGTCGCGGTGAGCCCGCGGATCGGGCTCAGCAAGGCCGCCGACCTGCCCTATCGCTTCACCGTGTCCGGAAGTCCGTGGCTCTCCCGCGGTGCTGGCCGAGCCGGGTAGCCTGCCCCTATCATCCCGGCCCTTGGCGGACGAAGCACTCGCGCCCGTGTCCACGCCTGCGCTGTCGGCGCGCGCGCGCTTCATCCGCGCGGCGCTCGGCCAGCCGGTCGACCGTCCGCCCGTCTGGCTGATGCGACAGGCCGGCCGCTACCTGCCCGAGTACCGGGAGCTCCGCGCGAAGACCAGCTTCCTCGACATGTGCGACCGGCCGGAGCTTGCGACCGAGGTGTCGCTCCAGCCGTTCCGCCGCTTCGCGATGGACGGCGTCGTCGTCTTCTCCGACATCCTCTTGCCGCTGCGCGGCGCGGGTCTCGAGCTCGACTTCGCGCCGGGGCCGGTCGTGGCGAGTCCGATCGCGAGCGAGACCGATCTCGCGCGGCTCTCCGGCGAGATCGCGGCGTCGATCGCGCCCACGTGCGAGGCGATCGGCCAGCTGCGCCGCGAGCTCGGCGAGAAGGCCGCGGTGATCGGCTTCGCGGGGGCGCCGTGGACGCTCGCCGCGTACGCGACGGAGTCGAAGCTCTCGCGCGATCTCGACGTGCTCTCGGCGCTCTCGTGGCGTGAGCCACGGCTGCTCGATCGGTTGCTCGACCGGATGACGGAGATCTGCGCCGAGACCCTCCGTCTCGAGATCGCGGCGGGCGCGGACTGCGTGCAGATCTTCGACACCTGGGCGGGCATGCTCTCGGCCGAGCGCTTCGAGCGCTTCGCCGGACGCGCGCTGCGCGGGGTGATTGAGCGGCTTCCCGCGAAGCGCCCGCCCGTGATCGTATTCGCCCGCGGCGCAGCGCACCTCCTGGACGAGCTCGCTGCGCTCGGCGCGGACGTGGTTTCGCTCGACTGGCGCGTGGACCTCGCGGATGCGGCGACGCGCATCGGCGGGCGTGTCTCCTTGCAGGGGAACCTCGATCCGACCGCGCTGTTCGCGCCGCTCGCGGACGTCGCGCGCGAGACCGGCGCGCTCGTCCGCGCCGGACGCAAGGCACGCGGCCACATCGTGAACCTCGGCCACGGCGTGCTGCAGCGCACGCCCGTCGAAGCGGTGGCGACGTTCGTGCGGACGGTTCAAGAAGCGGCTCCGTGATGCGCGCCGACACCGTGGTGGTCGGCGCGGGTATCGCCGGCCTCGCGTGCGCGACGGAGCTCCTGGCACGCGGCGCGAGCGACGTGCTGGTGCTCGAGGCCGCGCAGCGCGCGGGCGGTGCGGCCGAGACGATCGAGCGCGGCGGCTACACGATCGAGCGTGGGCCCAACACCGTGCGCGGAAACGAGGCGCTCGACTCGCTCGTGAAGGCCGCGGGGCTGACTCCGATCGAGGCGAAGCGCGCCGCACCCTACGTCGTCTCGAACGGCGAGCTCGTGCGCATGCCGCCGTCGCTCCGCACGTTGCTCGGCGGCTCGTTCCTGCCCTGGACCGGGATCGCGGGGATTCTCGGCGAGCCGTTTCGCCGCGTGCGTCCCGGTCCGAAGTCGGTGCGGCGGCTCGTCGAAGAGCGCTTCGGCGCGACGGTCGCCGCACGCTTCGCGGACCTGCTCACGCTCGGCATCTACGGCACGACTGCCGACCAGGTCGGATTCGAAGCGGCGTTTCCGGACCTGGCTGCGTCGCTCGAAGCCGCGGGCGGCCGATTCGCGCGACTCGCGCTGCAACGCGTGCGCGCGCGAGGCACCGCACCGGCGCGCAGGGGACTGGTCTCGACCGCGCACGGGCTCGGCGGACTCTGCGACCGCCTGGCCGAGCAGCTCGGCGATCGCTTGCGCTTGGGAACGCCCGTGCGCCGCACGCGTGGTCAGACGGGAGCGTTCGAGCTCGAGCTCGGTGGTCCCGGGGACGCGACGGTCTCCTGTCGCAATCTGGTGCTCGCGATTCCCGGCGCCGCCGCGGCGCGCGTGCTCGAGCTGCCTGACGCGCTCCCGCTGCTCGAGGCGTATCGGTCGTTGCCGCAGACCCTGGTCACCTTCGCGCTGGAGGAGCCCGCGTGCGCCGAGCGCTGGACGGGCCTCGGTTTCCTCGTGCCCTCAGCGGAGCGCCTGCCGCTGCTCGGGTGTCTCCTTCCGTCGAACCTGTTCCAGGGACGCGCACCGCGCGGCGCCCTCACGTTGTCCGTCTTCGCCGCACGCGCGCTCTGCGAGGCGACCGACGCGGGGCTGGTGCGCGAGCTCGCTCCTGTCTTGAAGCGCTTGCTCGGGGCCGTGCGCGAGCCCGTGCTGCTCGACGTCGCGCGCTACCCGGAAGGGATTCCCCTCTACGACGTGGAGCACCGCGAGCGCACGCGCGCGCTGAAGCAAGCGCTCGCCGCCGCGCGCGGCCCGCTGCTCTGCGGTGTCGGGTACGACGGCGTGGGCTTCGCCGCGGCGGCGCAGTCAGGCCTGGCTGCGGCGCGAACGCTCGAAGTCCACGCTTAGAACGCAGACGAGCCGCTACCAGCGGATCCGCACGCGCCGCTTTCCCCACGCTCGTGCCGCGCGGACGTCGTTGCCCATGTACAGATCGATGCGCCGGGTCCAGCGCTTGGCGGTGCGATCGCCGACCTCCCACTCGCCATCGACCCCCTCGATGCGGATGCGCACCCCGCGCGAGAGGCCGAGCGCCTCGAGATCGCGCGATACCGCGACGATGCGCATGCCCGGCCGCAGCCAGATGCCGAACGCGGTCGTGGTCGGACGGCTGTCCGTCTGGCTCGCGACGGAGTTGTACGCGGTCGCGGTCACCATGAGCTCGTGCTCCGGCTCGCCGCGAAGCCACGCGCAGCCCGAGAGCGCGAACGCCGCGAATGCGAGTGCAAGCGCGACGCGAGCGCCTCGGGCTGTGCGCGGGCCGACGCTCACAGGAACGTCGACAGATCCGCGATGTCGATCAGCGGCAGCCCCCAGTGCAGCGCGAAGCGCTCGAGCTCCGCGGGCCCGGCCATGTGCCCGTCGGGCGACATGATCTCGCAGCAGACGCCCACGCTCTCGAGGCCCGCCGCGCGACACAGAGCCACCGTCGCCTCCGTGTGACCTGCGCGCTCGCGCAGCCCGCCCGCGCGCGCACCGAGCGGGAAGACGTGCCCGGGCCGCACGAAGTCCTCCGGCCGTGCGTCGGGGTGCGCGAGGCGCCGCACCGTCGCCGCGCGTTCCGCCGCGGACACGCCCGTGCCGCGCGCCGCCGCCAGATCCACCGAGGTGTACATCGCCGTGCCGTGGTGGTCACCCGCGCCCTGCATCGCGGGGATCTCGAGCCGCTCGAGCCGCGCGCGATCGCACGGCACGGTCGTGTGCCCGAAGACCTGCGTCAGCAGGAACGCAAAGGTGTGTGGGCTGAGCTCGGCCCCCGCGGCAATCACGTCGCCCTCGCCTTCGCGTGTCGGATCCCAGACGACGACGCAGCCGCCGGCAGCGATCTGTGCCACGACCTTCTCGACGCCGAGCCGGCCCGAGACGCAGCCCTTCCAGGGCATGGCCGCGACCACCCGCTGCAGCGCGCTGCGCGTGCGTCCCTCGTACCGTTGGGCGAGCCGGTCGAGCAGATCCCCCTCGAGGTTCACGCGATCGCCCGATGCGAGCGCGCCGAGCGACGTGGCCGCGAGGGTCACCGGCACGAGCGCGATCGAGAAGCGGTCGCGTTGCACCTCGGCCACCGTCAGGCTGACGCCGTCGACGGCGACCGATCCCTTGGCGACGATCGACTCGAGAAAGCGCGGCGGCGGGCGCAGCCAGACTCTGCGACCCAACGGCTCCTCGTCGACGCGCACGACCTTCGCGACCGCGTCGACGTGACCCTGCACGAGATGCCCCTCGAGCGCGTCGCCGACGCGCAGCGGGAGCTCGAGGTTGACGCGCGCGCCCGCGGACAGCTCCGCGAGGGTCGAGCGACGCGCGGTCTCGCTCGAGATTTCGGCGCGAAACACCTCGCCCGAAACCTCGACTGCGGACAGACAGACGCCCGCAACCGAGATCGAGCCGCCGGGCTCGAGACTCTCGCACACCTTCGGCGCGCGAATGGCGATGCCCTGCCCGTCGACTTCGACGACCGAACCGATCGAATGAATGTAACCCCGATACACGCTGAACCTCCTTCGCTTGGTTGAGTGAAGAGGGAGGACGCCGCGGGTCCTCGAGCGGGGTTTGACCGCGTGGCTCCGGAGTCGCACCGGATTCCCTCGCCCGATTGCAGTGGGCGAGGTCAGCGGGCTCTCGCCGCCGCACCGTGGAATTGCACCGAGGTCAGCATACACCGGAGCAGATCCGGCTCGCTAGCGGTCGAGTCCGACCGCCGCGCCGAGGAAGGCCATGAGCGGCATCGCGCGCTTGCAGGCGGCCGCATACTCGCGCACGAAGCCCGGCGCGCAGGCGTCTCTCTCACTGAACGACGTGCTGGTCGTGAAGCTCTTCCGCTTCAGGTCCTCGATGAACGGGTGCTCGGGGTCGTAGCCGCGCGGCGGGCGCGAGAGCCGCTCGTCGTCGTCGTCGAGCGCACAGCCCTTCGCGCGGCTCGCGCGCTTCCAGCGCTCGGGGTTCGCCGCGATCGCGTCGCGGATCTGCTTCAAGGTGTCCGGCTGCGGATGCCAGATTCCCCCGCCGGCAAACGCACGACCGGGCTCGAGGTGCAGATAGAAGCCGGGCGCCGGCACGTCGCGGCCCGCGGCGTGGCGGAAGGACATCGCGGCGTGCGTCTTGAACGGGCTCTTGTCCTTCGCGAAGCGTGTGTCCCGGTAGATGCGGAAGAGCGACCCGCCGACCGGGCGCGGATCCGCGACCATGCGCGGATCGATCTTCGCGAGCTCCGGCGCGAACGCGCTGATGAAGGCGAGCAACGGGTCGCGCACGTCCGCGACGTAGCGGTCCTTGTTGGCGGCGAACCACTCGCGATTGTTGTTGCGCGCGAGCTGGCGCAGGAACTTGAACACGCTCGGCGCGATCGGATTCGCGGCGCTGGCCATCCACGCACTCTGGAAGCAAATCGCTTGCAGTTCAATTGTTCACCTGATAGTTAACTATATGTGCGGGGACGTGATCGACCCCGAGAAGGAGACGCAATGCTGAGGAACCCCCCGGACGGTTGGCCCCGACTCTCGGTCGCCGTCTACTACGATGACCCGCGGGCCGCGCTCGACTGGCTCTCGAAGGCATTCGGCTTCGAGACGCGAGTCATGGTGACCGGTCCCCAGGGACAGGTCGTGCACTCCGAGATGGAGTTCGGCGAGGGCGTGATCATGGTCGCCGGGACCGTCGGCTACCCCGACCACAAGAGCCCGCGCTCGCTGGGCGGCGCGAACACCCAGGGCGTGCAGATCTTCGTCGACGACGTGGACGCGCACGCCGCGCGCGCGCGTGCAGCCGGAGCGGTGATCGAGAGGCCGCCCGAGAACAAGGAGTACGGCGACCGAAGCTACGGCGCGCTCGACTGCGAGGGTCACCTCTGGTGGTTCACGCAGCGGCTCGACGAGAACGCCTGGCAGAAGTCCATCGCGGCGTATCGGGTCGCGCCGGCGAAGTGAGTCACCTCGACAGCACCCTCGCGGCGCTCGCGGACCCCACGCGAAGACGCGTGGTCGACATGCTGCGCGGCGGCCCGCGGCGCGCAGGCGAGATCGCCGACGCGTTCCGGGTGAGCGCACCCGCGCTCTCGCGACACCTGCGCGTGCTGCGCACGGAGGGGCTCGTCGACGAGGAGCGGATCGCCGACGACGCCCGGGTGCGCGTCTACCGCCTGCGGCCCGAGCGCTTCCACGAGCTGCAGCGCTGGCTCACCGAGATCGAGGGCTTCTGGGCCGACCAGCTCGGGGCGTTCCGCGCGCATACCGAGCGCACGCGCCGGAAGCCGCGCGGGTGAAGTCGGACGACTTCGTCACGGTGACCACGCGCGTGGCGGTCGACCCGGAGACTGCCTTCGAGATCTTCACGAGCGAGGTCGACGCCTGGTGGCGGCACGGCCCGCGCTTCCGCGTCGGCTTCGATCGCAAGGCCGTGATGCGCTTCGAGCCGGGGGTCGGCGGTCGGCTGCTCGAGGTCTACGACGCGGAGGGCGAGGACGTGTTCGAGCTCGGGCGCGTCCGCGTCTGGGAGCCGGGCGCGCGGCTGGTCTTCGATTGGCGCAACCGGAACTTCGCGCCCGGCCAGGTCACGGAGGTCGAGGTCCGCTTCGAGCCCGATGCGGGAGGCACGCGCGTCACAGTCGAGCACCGCGGCTGGGAGACGATTCCGCTCGGTCACCCTGCGCGGCACGGCCTCGAAGGCAGCGCCTTCAGCTCGCTGATCGGGCTCTTCTGGAGCGATCTGCTGCTCTCCGCGCGCGCGCACGCCGCGCGGCGGCGAGGTGACGGGTGATGATCCGAAGAGAGGGCCCGCCGCGGGCCTAGAGCATCCCCTTGCCCTTCCACCAGAGCTCCCAGCGGCACGTCGGCGCGCCGTCGGCGCGGCAGGCAACGTGGCGGACGCGCGCATCCTCGAACCCGATCCTCTCCATGCGCTCGAGGTTGTAGCCGGTGAACGTTTCGCAGACCTCGCGCGAGGGGATCGCGAAGCCGTGGTACTCGAGCGCCGCGCGGCCGGGCGTCCGATCCAGAACCTTCATCTCGCCCGAGTCGTACATCGAGGCGAGCAAGGTGAACGTGGCCTGCCGGTTCGCCTTGTTGTTCAGCCGGCTGTAGGTGCCTTCCATGTGCGCGCGCGCGGCCGCGCGCCCCATCATCTCGAACACGCTCGAGCCGTCGTCCTTGGCCAGCACCTTCCCCGCGACGCGCAGCAGCTCGACGTAGTCCTCGAGCGGGTACCAGGACGCGATCACGATCCGCTCGTCCAGGTAGTGCAGGAGCTTGGCCGGAAGCAGGGTGCGAGAGCGCTCCTTGTTCTTCCGCAGGGCTTTGACGATGTCGACCAGAACGGTGCCTTTGGCCTTGGCCAACTCGTGCCTCCATACGGATTCGAGAGCGTACGTGGGGGATCGGGTTCGGCCCTTCGGCGCTTGAGGTGCGCCCCAGGAGAGACAGGCGGCGATGGTCCGCTGCTCCTCCATGCCCACCCGCGCCAACGTCGCCGATGTAAACCGGGCGGGCGCCTGGGGGTTCCATCCCTCCGGTCCATGCAGATTGCAGTGCAAACGGAGATGGCAGACGTTCTCCGGCCCATGGAGGCCGAGGCGTTCGCCGCGTTCGTCGAGGCGCGACGGGATCGCGCGGTGCGCGTCGCGTATCGCATGCTGGCCGGGGACGAAGGCGCTGCCGAGGACGTCGCGCAGAACGCGTTCCTGCGCGCGCACCGCGCGCTGTCGGGCTTTCGCGGCGAGTCGAGCGTCGACACCTGGTTCTACCGGATCCTCGTGCGCGAAGTGCAGCGGCACCGGCGTTGGCGCGCGGTCCGGAAGCTGTGGAGCGGCGATGCGGAGCTCGCGCCGACGCCCGTCGACGAACGCGCGACCGGAGACCCCGCGCTGCGTCGCCGCATCGCTGCCGCTCTCGGAGCCCTGAGCCCCGCGCAGCGCGACGTGTTCGTGCTGGTCCACCTCGAGGAGCAGACCGTCGCCGAAGCCGCGGCCGTCCTCGGAAAGGCGGTCGGCACCGTGAAGAGCCACCTCCATCGCGCGCTCGAGTCACTGCGATCCGAGCTCGCCGATCTGCGCAAGGAAGGACGAGAGCGATGACGCAAGACGACGAAGACCGGCGGCTGATCGACGCGATCGATCGCGCGTTCCGTCCCGATCCGATGAGCCCGGCACGGCGCGCGGCGTTCCGCACGGCGCTCGACGCCCGACTCGAGCGGCGCGCGCGCGGCGGCCGCTGGCTCGTGTCGGGCGTTGCCGCAACCGCGGCCGCGGCCCTCGCGGTCTGGATCGCGCGGCCCGAGGCCGCCACGCCGGAGCACGCCGGCGCGTCCAGCTCCGAGCTCTACGCGTTCATCGATCCGGAGGTGCCCGAGTACACGCGCTACCTGCCCGACGACTACCAGGCACTCGCGCTCATGATCGAGCCCGAGCCGGGCGGGGAGCAGTAGGATGCGAGCCCGCTTTCTCGTCGTCCGAACACTGGCGATCCTGCTCGCGCTGCCGCTGGGCGCGAGCTTCGCGTTCGCCGAGCCGCCGGGCGAGCGACCGCCGCAGGGCCCCGACTGGTCACCTCCCGACGAGAGACTCGCGGGGCATCTGCGCGAGCTCGGCCTCGATGCGCAGCAGCTCGAGAAACTGCGCGGGATTCTCGGCGAGGCGAAGCGGACGCGCGAGGAGATCGACGGCCGGCTCCAGCACGCGTTCGACGACATGCGCGTCCTGCTCGAGCAGGACGCGCCCGACGAAGCCGCGGTGATGAAGCAAGCGGATCGCATCGGGGCGATCCGGACCGAGGGCCGCAAGGCGATGCTCCGCACGCTCCTCGCCGTGCGTGCCGACCTCACGCGAGCGCAGCGCGAGCAGCTGAACGAGATGATGCGCCGCGACGGCAGGCCCGGACGACCCGGCTTGTTTCGAACGAAGCCGGGCGCGCCGCCCGACGGACACTGAGCCGATGCCGCGAAGGCTCGTCGCGCTGTCCGCCGCGGGGCTGCTCTGTGCCTGCGCGGTCGGGCCCGACTACGTGCGGCCGGAAACCGCGTCGCCGAGCGGCTGGACCGAGCCGCTGACCGGCGGGCTCACCGGCGCCGCGGCCGATCGCGCGCAGCTCGCGCAGTGGTGGACGACGCTCGGCGACCCGCTGCTGACCGAGCTCGTGAGTCGCGCGGTGAGCGGGAACCTCGGCGTTCAGGAAGCCGAGGCGCGCGTGCGCGAGGCGCGCGCCCGGCGCGTGATCGCGCGCGCGGGATTCTTTCCGACGCTCGCGGCGGGCGCGACCGCGTCGCGCTCGGACTCGAGCGACTCGCGCCGTACCACCGGCGACGACATCGGCCTCGGCACGGGCTTCGACTTCGGCAGCGCCGGCGCGACCGATCTTTACTCAGCCAGCCTCGACGCGAGCTGGGAGATCGACGTCTTCGGCGGCGTGCGGCGCGGGTACGAGGCCGCGCAGGCCGACCTCGCGCGCAGCGAGGAGGACCTGCTCGACGTGCTCGTGAGCCTCGCGGCCGAAGTCGCGCTGAGCTACGTCGACGTGCGCTCGTTCCAAGCGCGGCTCGCGATCGCGCAGGCGAACCTGCAGGCGCAGGCGGAGACCGCGGAGATCGTCGGCTGGCGCGTGCAGGCGGGCCTCGCGACCGAGCTCGAGCTCGAGCGCGCGCGCAGCAACGTCGCGCAGACGCGCGCGCAGATCCCTTCGCTGCTCACCAGCCTCGAGCAGTCGCGCAACGGGCTCGCGGTGCTGCTCGGCGAGCCGCCCGGCGCTCTCGCCGAGCAGCTCGCCGAGCCCCGTCCCGTGCCGGTGACACCGCGCGAGGTCGCCGTCGGGGTTCCCGCCGACACGCTCGCGCAGCGCCCCGACGTGCGCCGCGCCGAGGCCGACCTCGAAGCCCAGACCGCGCGCGTCGGCGTCGCCACCGCGCGCGCCTATCCGAGTCTGACCGCGCTTGGCTCGATCGGGCTCGAGGCGCTCACGCCCGGCGGGCTGCTCGACGCGGGCGCGTCGGCGTGGCGTCTCGCCGGCAGCACCGCGTGGACGGTCTTCGACGCCGGCGCGATCCGCGGCGGCATCGAGGCCGACGACGCGCTCCGCGAGCAGGCGCTCGCGCGCTTTCGCAGCTCCGTCCTCGATGCGCTCGCCGAGGTCGAGAACGCGCTCGTCGCCTACGCGCAGGAGCAGGACCGACGCCAGGCGCTCGCCGACGGCTCCGCGGCCGCCGAGCGCGCGGTCGCGCTGGCGCAGGACCAGTACGGCGCCGGGCTGGTCGACTTCGAGATCGTGCTCGACTCGCAGCGCTCGCTCTACGTGTTCCAGGAGCAGCTCGCGGTGAGCGACCGCGAGGTGACGTCGAACCTGATTCGCCTGTACAAGGCGCTGGGTGGCGGCTGGACTCCGGAGGCACGCTCGTGAGCTCGCTCGAGGATCGATCCTCCGAGCCGGCCGGGGTCGCCGCGCTGCTCGAGCTCGACGGGACCGCCGCAGCCAGGCGCGCGTGGATCCAGCGCTGGCTCTGGATCGGCGGCGCGGCATCGCTGCTCGTGCTCGTGCTCGCCTGGGTCCTGTTCAGCGCCAACGGCGACACCATGCGCTACACGACGCAGGCCGCTCGCACGGGAGACCTGACCGTCACCGTCACGGCGACGGGGACCCTGGAGCCGACCAATCAGGTGGACGTCGGCAGCGAGCTCTCGGGAATCATCAGCAGCGTCGACGTCGACTTCAACGACGCGGTGAAGGTGGGCGAGGTGCTCGCCCGGCTCGACACCACCCGGCTCGATGCGCAGGTGCTGCAGTCGAAGGCCGCGGTCGACGCGACGCAGGCGCGGCTCGTGCAGGCGCAGGCGACCGTGACCGAGGCGGAGGCGCAGCTCGCGCGGCTCGTGCACGTGCGCGAGATCAGCGGCGGCAAGGTGCCCTCGCAGCAGGAGCTCGACACCGCGAGCGCCACCGCGCTGCGCGCGCGCTCCGAGGTCGCGAGCGCGCGCGCCTCGGTCGCCCAGGCGCAGGCCACGCTCGACACGCAGGAGACCGACCTCGCGAAGACGGCGATCCGCTCGCCGATCGACGGGATCGTGCTCCTGCGCGCGGCGGAGCCGGGACAGACGGTCGCGGCCTCCCTGCAGGCGCCGGTCCTCTTCACGCTCGCGCAGGACCTGACGCGCATGGAATTGCACGTGAGCGTCGACGAGGCCGACGTCGGCCAGGTGAGCGAGGGCCAGGAGGCCACGTTCACCGTCGACGCCTGGCCGGATCGCACGTTCTCGGCGCGCGTCGCGCAGGTTCGCTTCGGCGCCACCACACTCGAGGGTGTCGTCACGTACGAGACGGTGCTCGAGGTCGACAACTCCGAGCGGCTGCTGCGTCCCGGCATGACCGCGACCGCGGAGATCACCGTGCACCGCGTCGCGCAGGCGCTGTTGGTGCCGAACGCGGCGCTGCGCTTCACGCCGACCGTGACCGAGCAGACGAGCTCGGGCGGACTGCTGCGCGCGCTGATTCCCGGCAGGCCGCCCTCCGCGCGCCGGACGCGCGACGACGACGCGAAGGCCGACCGGGTCGAACGCGTCTACGTGCTCGACGACGGCAGCCCCACCGAGATGACGGTCGAGACCGGCGCGACCGACGGCACCTGGACGGTGGTGACACCGGGTGCGGTCGCCCCGGGAGCGGAGCTCGTGGTCGATGCGGTGGTGCCGGCGTCATGAGCGACGCCGGCCCGCGCGCGAGCGCGCCGCTGATCGAGCTCCGCGGCGTGACCAAGGTCTACGGGACCGGTCTTGCGGCGGTGCACGCCCTCGCGGGGATCGACCTGCGCATCGAGAGCGGCGAGTTCCTCTCGGTGATGGGCCCGAGCGGCTCGGGCAAGTCGACGTGCATGAACATGATCGGCTGCCTCGACTCGCCGACCTCGGGCTCGTACCGCTTCTCGGGCGTGGAGGTCGGCTCGCTCTCGCGCGATCAGCGCGCGCGCTTGCGGCGCGCGTACATCGGCTTCGTGTTCCAGGGCTTCAACCTGCTGAGCCGCAGCACCGCGCTCGAGAACGTTGAGCTGCCGCTGGTCTACCGCGGCCTTCCGGCGAGCGAGCGCCACGCGCGCGCCAGGCAGGCTCTCGCGCTGGTCGGCCTCACCGACTGGGAGACGCACACACCCGCCGAGCTCTCCGGCGGACAGCAGCAGCGCGTGGCGATCGCGCGCGCGATCGTGAGCGAGCCGAAGCTCCTCCTCGCCGACGAGCCCACCGGCAACCTCGACACCGAGCGCGGCCGCGAGATCATCGAGCTGCTCGCGCGGCTCAACCGCGAGCGCGGCATCACGATCGTGATCGTCACGCACGATCCGCAGCTGGGGCGCGCGACGCGGCGCGAGGTCCGCTTCGTCGATGGCCGCATCGTCAGCGACGGCGCCCCGGGCGGCCAGCCCGACGGCGAGCGGAAGGCCGCCTGATGATCTGGGCGATGGTGCGGCTCGCGCTGCACGCGATCCGGCGCAACGTGCTGCGCTCGTCGCTCACGGTGCTCGGCATCGTGATCGGCGTCGCCGCGGTGATCGCGATGGTGACGATCGGCGCCGGCGCGACGGCGAAGGTGAGCGCGGATCTCGCGAACCTGGGCATGAACATCCTGATGGTGCGGCCCGGACAGGGACAGATGGGGCCGGGCGGCGCGCGCTCCACGGCCGCGCCGTTCGACCTCGAGGACGCGCGGGCGCTTTTGCGCGAGGTCCCCGGCCTGTCGGCGGTCGCGCCCACCTCCTCGCAACCCGCGCAGGCGATCTCCGGCGCCAGCAACTGGTCGACGACCGTCACGGGCAGCACGGTGTCGTTCCTCTCCGTGCGGAAGTGGACCCTCGAGACCGGACGCGCCTTCACCGACAGCGAGGAGCGCGCAGGCAAGGCCGTGTGCATCATCGGCGCGACCGTGCGCCGCGAGCTCTTCGGCAGCCTCGATCCGGTCGGGGAGCGCATGCGCGTGGGCAAGGTCACCTGCGGAGTGATCGGAGTCTTCGCATCGAAGGGGCAGTCGACGTTCGGCAGCGATCAAGACGACTTCGTGCTCGTGCCGCTGCGCTGGTTCCAACGCCGCGTCGCGGGCACCACGGACGTCGGCGCGATCTTCGCGTCCACCCGCGACGACGTCTCGACCGCGAAGGTCCAGGCCGACATGGAGCGCCTGCTGCGCGAGCGCCGGCCCGGCTCGGACGACGAGGACGACTTCTCGATCCGCGACATGAAGGAGATCGCGACCGCGGTGACCGGGACGACGCGCGTGATGACGGGACTGCTCGGCGCCGTCGCCGCGGTGAGCCTGCTCGTCGGCGGGATCGGCATCATGAACATCATGCTCGTGTCGGTGACCGAGCGGACGCGCGAGATCGGCATCCGGCTCGCGATCGGCGCGCTCGAGCGCGAGGTGCTCGCGCAGTTCCTGATCGAGGCGGTGGTGCTCTCGTCGGTGGGCGGCGTGGTCGGGATCGCCGTGGGGCTGGCGCTCGCAGTCGCGGGCGTGCGCACGATGGGCGTGCCGTTCGTCTTCCAGCCGGGAATCGTCGTGCTCGCGTTCGTGTTCTCCGCGGCGGTGGGCGTGATCTTCGGTTACTTCCCCGCGCGACAGGCGGCGCGGCTCGATCCGATCGAGGCGTTGCGGCACGAGTGAGCGTCAGGGTCTGACGCGCTGCTCCACGATCGGGAGCACCTGCTCGATCAGGATCGCGTCGAACGCCGCCGGCTCCTCGAACGGCGGATTGTGCGCGGAGCCCTCGAGCCAGAACAACCGCTTCAGCGGCGCGTGGATCTGCTCGAAGTACGCGGCGGCCAGGCGCGCGGGCACCTGCTGGTCGTAGCGGCCCAGGATGAAGAAGATCGGCACGTCGAAGGACGTCGTGTCGCCCATCAGCCGGAGGCTCGAGAACTCCGGCCAGAGACGGTCGAGTGAGTACCGGTTCCCGCGGCCGAACAGCACGAGATCCCAGACACTCGCCTCGGGCTGTCCGAGAGCCGCCCAGATCAGCGTGCCGGTCGACAGGTCGCCGTGGAAGGAGCCGCCGAAGTGGTCCACCCACTTCCGCGAGGTCAGCATCTCGTCGACGTCGTGCGGTGGCGGCCCGATCTCCTCGAGCTCCTCGAGCGCATCGGCGTCCTTGCGCGCGGTCGCCTCGGACAACGCGAACCGGTAGGACTCGGCCTCGCCGTCCGGCATCGACGCGACCTGCCCGGTGCCGACGTAGGCGGAGACCTTCTCGGGATGCCGTCGCGCGTAGAGCAGCCCGATCGCGCTTCCCCAGGAGTGACCCAGGAGCGCGACCTTCGGCGCGGCAAAGCGCGCTCGCATCCGTTCGACCAGAACGTCGAGATCGTCGACGAACTGCTGGAGCGTCATGGTCTGGTCGGGGATGTCCGAGTGGAACGAGCGACCGGCGCCGCGCTGCTCCCAGTAGACGACGAGGAAGTGCGACTCGAGCTCCGCGTTGTAGTGCCGGAAGAGCGCGCTCTCGCTCGCTCCGGGCCCGCCGTGGAGCAGGATCAGGACGGGAGCGCGATCGCTTCGCCCACGAATCCAGACGGACTGCTCCACGCCGTTGATGAGGAGCATCTCCATCGAGGCGACGCTGCCCGGGATCTCGCGCCCGTTCTCGTCGAAGAAAGGAGGCGTGCGAATGCACCCGGCGAGCAGGACGAGCGCGAGCAGGCATGCGATGGCCCTGGGGACTCCCACCTCGCGCAGTCTAGAATCCCGGCCGTGCCTGGGCGATCGATCGGTGGGTTCCCGTGGGGGGCGGTTCTCGCGAGCGCGCTCGCGGCCAGCGGCTGTGGAGCCGAGCCGTCTCGCATCGCGCCGGTCGAGCTCGATCCTCCGCTCGCGCGCACCTATCAGGCGGCATGCGCCGAGTGCCACGCGCGACCGGGGATCGGCGCGCCGCTCACGGGGGTCGACGCCGATTGGCGCGAGCGCCGGAAGAAAGGAATGGACGGCCTGCTCGAGAGCACGGTCGCAGGCTACCGCGGCATGCCGCCGCTCGGCACGTGCGGACTCTGCTCCGTCGACGACTTCCGGAAGCTGATCGCGTACATGGCGGGAGCGCCGTGAGCGCTCGCCGTTTCACCCGCCGCGAAGTCGTGCGCGGCGCGCTCGCGGCCGGCGCCGCGCTGTCGCTGCCCGCAGCGCGTGCTCTCGCGAGCGGAGAAGCGGAGCCCCCCGCCTGGCTCGCCGGCGGTCCACTGCCGTGGCGCAACTGGTCGGGCTTCCAACACTGCGCGCCGGCCGCAAGGCTGGGACCCGCGACGGAGTCCGAGGTCGCGAAGCTGCTCGCCGATGGAACCGGCGTCGTCCGCCCTGCCGGTGCAGGTCACTCGTTCAGCGGCCTCGTGCCGAGCGATGGCGCGCTGCTGTTTCTCGACAACCTCACCGGCGTCGTCTCGACCGACGCGCCGAGCTTGCAGGCGGAGGTGTGGGCGGGGACCCGCCTTGCGCTGCTCGGGCCTGCGCTCGCCGCGAACGGTCAGGCGATGCCGAACCTGCCCGACATCGACTATCAGACCCTCGGCGGCGCGATCGCGACCTCGACCCACGGAACCGGCGCGCTGCTCGGCTCGCTCTCCTCGTGCGTCGTCGGCCTCTCGCTGGCAACCCCGCGCGGCGAGGTTCTCGAGTGCGACGCGGTGCGCAACGCCGAAGTGTTTCAGGCCGCGCGCACGTCGCTGGGCGCGCTCGGCGTCGTCACGCGCTTCCGCCTGCAGAACCGCGAGGCGTTCAAGGTCGTCGAGAAGACGCAGTGGCGCGAGCTCGACGACGTGTTCGCGAACCTCGACCGGGATCGCAGCGAGAACCGCTGCTTCGAGTTCTACGCCTTCCCGCACGCGGACGTGGCGCTCGCGATTGCGACGAACGAGACGGACGCGGAGCCCTATGCGATCGGCGCGGACGATCCGGGGGGGCTCGATCTGCTCGCGAAGGCCTTCGGCGTCACGCGCTGGCTGCCGGGGATCGGCACGCCGCTCTATGAGATGGTCCTGCGCAACTCGGGAACGACCGAGCAC
>Ga0210377_10000580_pt1 | contig 34920 bp, 28 predicted proteins | sample PLM4_65_b1redo_FD_155480 | JGI IMG/M metagenome (GOLD analysis project Ga0210377, IMG submission 155480) | Groundwater sediment microbial communities from an aquifer in East River, Colorado, USA - PLM4_65_b1 redo | ecosystem: Environmental > Terrestrial > Soil > Riparian zone | place: USA: East... | reverse complement strand
CGAACGCGCCCACAATGCCAATGACGATGTTGCCGACGAGACCGAAGCCCGCGCCTTTGACGATGACTCCTGCGAGCCAGCCAGCGATCGCGCCGATGAGCAGCGCGATGAGAATGCCTTCGACTGTCATGTGATGATGCCCATGGCGGACCACCCGCCAACTCAGACCAACGCGCGAAAGGGCCTGCTAGTTCCGCGGTGACCGATACGCGCGCTGTCCGGGAACACGTGTTTCGGCAATCGCGTTGTCCATCCAGGTCCATACCGGAGGGCAGCGCGCATGGTTCTCAGCACGACATCACTTCTGCTTCTGGTGGTTCTCTTGATCCTTGTTCTCGGCGCCGTTCCGAGTTGGCCGCACAGCCGCTCCTGGGGCTATTGGCCCTCCGGCACGCTCGGCACGATCCTGATGATCGTCCTGATCTTCGCTCTCCTAGGCTACCTCTAGACCTTCGTCACCGGCGGGACTTTCCAGCTCCGGTCGCGCAGCTCCTTCCTCGGCAGATACGCGCGCAGCGACATCCGCATCGCGCCCGCCGGCGCCGGCAGCCAGTTCGCCGCCAGGTCGCCTGAAGGCTGATCGCGCTGGATCAGGATGTCGATCGACCCGTCCGCGTTCTTCACCAGCCCCCGCGTGCGGTCGCCGATCGAATATCGCCGGATCGGATTGTCGACCAAAAAGAAACGTCCATCGGCCTCGGCCTGATACATGGTCAGCGACCAGAAGGCGTCCGCCGGCACGCCGCCCGGCGGTACGCGCCAGACATACTTGCCCGCGCCCGTCAGGGGAGCCCCGCTCACATCCTGCGTCGCCTGGAAATACATCGCCTCTTCCTCGCCTAGCGCCGCCAGCCCGCCCAGCGCTACGGCGGCGCGGAGATAGTCGTTGGTCCCGAAATTCCCGACGCCCTTTTCCTGATAGCCCCAGCCATTCACCACCTGGTTGCGGAACAGGAACTTGTCCTTCAGCTTCTGGATGCCCTTCGGGATGTAGGCGCGCCACAGCTCGATCTGCTCAGCCGACGGCTTCACGCCGCCGCCAATGCCCAAAGACGCAAACCGCGAAGCTCGCGCCGTCTGCCCCTTGCCGCCGGGCGACCGCTGCAGCATGTCGTTCACCACGCCGAGGAAGTTATCGGGGTCCTCCACATTCGTGCACCTGACTCGAAAGGGTTTGCCCGGCGACCAGCTTGCTGGGCTGTCGCGTGTGCCGGCCACCGGTCCCACGGCGATCTGCTGCTGCAGCGCCTTGGCCGCCTCGAGATCCTCCGGCCCGTCGACCACGATCCGCCCCAGCATCCACACATCATTGGTCGACGAGCGGATCAGCGCGACGCCTGCCGGCGCCGTGCCGCTCCATTGCGGTCCCACCACCCAGAACTTCCCGCCCTGGCCCTTGGTCGCGCGCGTGCCGATATAGGCGAAGTTGTCCGTGAAGGCGTCCATGAACGCGATCGAGAAGTATCGCTCGGTGTCCGTCGGCGAGACCAGCTCCACCGGTCCGCCCGAAAGCTCCAGCTCGGCCGACGAATAGACTGTGTCGTTGTTGGGCGCGGTGATCTCGCGCGATGTGTGGTCGGCCAGCGTGGCGCGATTGCCCAGCCTGTTCAGTCCCGGCTGCCGCGCGCGATTTTGTCCGGTGCGCGCCATCTCATAGAGCGGGAAGCCGTAGAAGAACGCAGCATCCATCCCCGCCTCGCCAGACGGCGCCGGCGACAGCTGGCATGCTCCCAAAACAGGCGCACCGAGCAGGCCTAGTCCCCCGATCGCCTTCACCACATCGCGACGATGCATGCCGTTCTCCCGGAAGATACCGATCAGTATCGTTCAGCATCATCCGCCTGGACTGGCAATCCCCACGACCCAACCATCTGTTTTTATTGATATAAAAGAAGTTATCCCACACCCTCCGGGGTGGCCGGATAATGCGGGCATGAGAAACGACCCCGACGCCCGAATGTTTTTGCCGTACGAGCCGCCAAGGCCTCCCGGCAGCCCGTTGCCCGCCATACCCGCGCTTTGGGAGAAGGCGGCGCAGATGTTCGCTCGCGTCATCGAGCACATCGGCTCGACGTCGAGCTTCGCGAAACGCTGGCGCATCAGCAGGAGAGATCGCGCCGAACTCGTCAACTGGCTGGCGCCGGTGGAGCGCCTCGTCCGCGCATGCATCGTAACCAACGCGATCACGTTCCTGCTGGAGACGGTCAAGGGCCGCAAGCTTCTGCGCGAAACGCCTAAGATGGCGTCGCCCGAACCGCCGAAGCCGCCCGGGAAAAAATCCCGTCACTCGATCCAAATTCCACACCCCGGGTGGCACACCATCGCTCAGCACGTTCAGCCCGCGCCGAAACTTGAGGCCCCGCCACTCGCGCCGGAGGATCCCTTCGATCCGGCGAGCTGGGGCGCAAACTTCCGCGTGCTCGGCTGGAAATTCCACGCCAACGACGAACGGAAGCCGCCGAAAAAGAAGAGGCGTCTCTTCATCTTATCGCTGGATCCCGAGCCCGAACACTATCCGTCGTCGCGCAGGAAACATGAACCACTGCGAAAGGACCAGCAGGATCCGCCCGCGCTCATCCTGGCGCGGCGCATCGAGTCGCTCCGGCGCATCATCGCCAATCCAGGTCCAGCCATCAGCCGCACAGCGCGCTTCATCGCGCGCTATTCCAGTGACCTTTTCAACGATCTGTCAGACGCCATCGTCGTATCTCCGCGCTGGTTCCATGGCTATCAGGCCATCCGCGATGCGCGCGAACACGTCGCCAGCGCCACCGCCACGCTCGGCCGGCCCCTCGAACCCGGATAGCGCGCTCCTTTTCTTCAAACCACGAACAACCCGCAGCCATCTGCGGGAATGCGAACTTGCGCCTTGATGTCGACGGCCTAGCCGTGAAAGATCGCCACACGCCTTGCGCCAAGAAAACCAGAAACGCCTTGGGGGAAATGCCGATGCTTCGAACGATCCGCACTGCCGCTGTCGCCGCGCTCACTCCGATGGTCATTGGCTGCGCCAGCCTGGGCTCGCAAAATCTCCTTGCCGAAGGCCTCGATGGTTTCGAAGCGAGGGGCAACGCCGACTGGAGCTTTTCCAATGGCACAGCCCAGGCCTCGTCCGGCACGGTCGTCAGCTTCCTGGTGACGAAGGAAGACTACCAGAACTTCGAACTCGATCTCGAAGTCTTCGTCGGCGATCCGCACAACAGCGGCGTCTTTGTCCGCTGCTCGGACCGCGCCAACCTCACGGTCACCAACTGCTACGAGATCAACATCTTCGACAAACGCCCCGACCAGTCCGGCCGCACCGGCGGCGCCCCCGGCTACTTCAAGCCGCTCGCCCAGGTCGACGCCGCCAACCGCTGGACCACCATGAAAATCCGCGCCAAGGGCGCCCACATCTTCGTCTCGATGAACAGCGTGACCACGATTGACAGCGACGGCCCGCTGCTCGCCAACGGTCCGATCGCGCTGCAATGGGGCGAAGGCGATGTCCGCTTCCGCAATGTCCGGATCAAGCGCCTCGACTGATCAGGTCACCGCAGCGCGTGCCTTGAACTCCGGCCTGTCCCACGCACCGCTCTTCAGAACGTCCGCCAGCTTGTCCATCGCATCCCAGACATCGACATAGCGAACGAACAGCGGCGACACGCCAAACCGCATCGCATCCGGCGCCCTGAAATCCGCGATCACGCCGTCGGCGATCAGCGCCTGCACAACCGCATACGCCTCTTCGTGCCGAACGCTGACATGCCCCCCGCGCAGATGTCCCTCGACCGGCGAGATCGGCTCGAGCCCCAGCTCCATCACCCGCGCCACCACCAGGTCGCCCAGCCGCTTCGCCTTCCGCGCCGCCATCCTCATGTTGACGCCGTCGAACGCGCCGAGCGCCCCATCAAGCGCCGCAAGCGAAAGTATTCCCGGCGTCCCGGCCGCAAACCGCGCCGTGCCTGTCTTGGGGGAATATTTCGAGTCGAACGCAAACGGCTGCGAATGTCCCATCCATCCAGCGATCGGTGACGCGAGCTTTCCAGCCAGATCACCGCGCACGAAAACATAGGCCGGCGCCCCCGGCCCGCCATTCAGAAATTTGTACGTGCATCCCGTCGCCAGCCACGCGCCCGTCGCTGTCAGATCGAGATCGATCACACCCGCAGCATGACAGAGGTCCCAGATCACCACGCCGCCGCTTTTCTTGGCCGCCTCCTCATGCTCCGTCATGTCGGCGATCCGCGCGGTGCGATAGTTGACCACGCTCTTGATCAGCACCGCGCTCGTCTGCGCCAGCGCCGCCGCGCCTTCATCCTCGCCGACGCGCTTCAGCCCCGCGCCGCACGTCTCCGCCACGCTTTCTGCCACATACTGGTCCGTCGGAAACTCGCTCCCCTCCACGATAATCGTCTTGGTCTCCGCCAGCTTCAGCGCCGCCACCGTCAGCTTGAACAGGTTCACCGACACGCTGTCGCAGACCATCACCTCGTCCGCCGCCGCGCCGATCAGCCCCGCGATCCGCGATCCGACCGTCGCCGGCAGATCGATCCACCCCGCGTCATTCCACGATCGGATCAGCCCATCCGCCCACTCCGTCTCCGCCGCTTCCTTCACCCGCTTCAGCGCCGCGTGCGTCGCCGGCCCGAGCGAGTGTCCGTCGAGATAGATCACACCCTCCGGCAGCGCGAATGCGCTCCGCGCATGACCCAGCGGATCGTCGCTGTCGAGCGCCTCGGCCTCCTTGCGCGATGTAGGGGCACTGATCTTTGCCATGCGGTTTTCTCAGGCGCCGCGCCGCCACTTGCAATGGCTCTTCTCTCGCGCCACTCAATGCGGATGCGTGCAACCCTCCTGGCCATCTCGATTCTTGCCGCGTCCTGTTCGCAGCACAATGCGACGCCCGCCGCCACACAGGAGCCCGCCGCGCCGATGCGCCTGATGACCTGGGACGATCTCACCAGCCGCCCGCGCCGCGAGCCGACCCACACCATCAAATGGGGCGCCGGCGCCACGGACGTCGCCGACCTCTGGCTGCCCGACGGCGCCGGTCCGCATCCCGTCGTACTGATGGTCCATGGCGGCTGCTGGCAGAAATCGATCGCCGACCACACCCTGATGAACTGGGCGGCCGAGGACCTGCGCAAACAGGGCCTCGCCGTCTGGAACATCGAATACCGCGGCGTCGACGAACCCGGCGGCGGCTATCCCGGCACCTTCCTCGATGTCGCCCACGCCGCCGACGCGCTGCGGGATCAGGCCACGAAGTACAACGTCAAGACCGACAAGATCGCCGCCTTCGGCCACTCCGCCGGCGGCCATCTCGCGCTCTGGCTTGCCGCGCGCCCGAAGCTTCCCGCCTCGAGCCCGATGCGAATGGACAACCCGCTGAAGATCACCAGCGTCGTCAACTCCGGCGGCCTCGCTGATCTCAAAGCCTCGGCGCGCGTCACCGATCCCAACTGCCTTGCGCGCATCATGGACAAGCTCACTGGCGGTCTCGACCCGAACCGCTCCAACGTGTTTTCCGACACGTCGCCGGTGGAAATGCTGCCGCTCGGCGTCAGGCAGGTCAGCGTCAACGGCCACCGCGACCAGATCGCGCCTCCAGTCCTCGGCGAAGACTACACCCGCAAAGCCAAGGCCACGGGAGATAACGCCGAGGTCGTGGTCGTCCTCAACACCGCCCACGTCGAGCTCGTCTCGCCGGGCACGGAAGCGTTCCGCATCGAAACGGAAAAGCTGAAGGAAATGCTGCGCTAAAAAGAAAGCGCCGGTCCTTTGCGGGCCCGGCGCTTCCTCAATCTCCCGTCAGGGAACTGAACTATTTCTTCGCCAAGTCGAAGCGGTCGAGGTTCATTACCTTGGCCCATGCGGCGACGAAGTCCTTCACGAACTTCTCCTTCGCATCGCTGGCGCCGTAAACTTCCGCCAGCGCGCGCAGCTGCGAGTGCGAGCCAAAGATGAGATCGGCGCGCGTGGCGGTCCACTTCGCCTGGCCGGACTTGCGGTCGCGGCCTTCGAAGAGGTTGTTGTTGGCGTCGTTGAGCGCCGTCCACTGCGTGCCCATGTCGAGCAGGTTGACGAAGAAGTCGTTCGACAGCGTGCCCGGGCGCGTGGTGAGCACGCCGAGCTTGGGATCGCCGACCTGCAGCGCACGAAGGCCGCCGACCAGTACCGTCATTTCCGGGGCGGTGAGCGTGAGCAGCTGGGCACGATCGACGAGGTGATCCTCGATCGGCATGATCGGCTTGCGCACATAGTTGCGGAAACCGTCGGCCTTCGGTTCGAGGAACTCGAAGGAGTGCACTTCGGTCTCTTCCTGTGTCGCGTCGCCGCGGCCCGGCGTGAAGGGGACCTTCACGTCATAGCCGCCGGCCTTCGCCGCTTTCTCGACGGCGGCATTGCCGGCGAGGACGATCAGGTCGGCGAGCGAGACTTTCTTCGCGCCGGCATTGAACTCCTTCTGGATGCCTTCGAGCGCCGAGGTCACCTTGGCGAGCTCAGCCGGCTTGTTGACCGCCCAGTCCTTCTGCGGAGCGAGACGCACGCGTGCGCCATTGGCGCCGCCGCGCTTGTCGGAGCCGCGGAAGGTCGAGGCCGAGGCCCATGCCGCCGAAGCCAGCTGCTGCACGGAAAGGCCGGTGGCGAGGATCTTCGCCTTCAGCGCGTCGGCGTCCTTCGCGTCGATGGTGCTCGGCGCGCCCGAGATCGGGTCCTGCCAGATCAGCGTCTCTTTCGGAACCAGCTTGCCGCGATAGAGCTGCTTCGGACCCATGTCGCGGTGGGTGAGCTTGAACCAGGCGCGGGCGAACGCATCGGCGAATTCTTTCGGGTTCCCCAGGAAGCGCTTCGAGATCTTCCCGTAGGCCGGGTCCATGCGCATGGCCATGTCGGCCGTGGTCATCATCGGCGGGTGCTTCTTGGTCTTGTCGAACGCGTCTTCGACCAGGTTGTCGCCCGTGTTGCCTTTCGGCTTCCACTGGTGCGCGCCGGCGGGGCTCTTGGTCAGCTCCCACTCAAACTTGTACAGCGTTTCGAGATAGCCATTGTCCCACGTGGTGGGCTTGGGCTTCCACGCGCCCTCGATGCCCGAAGTGATGGCGTGGCCGGCCATGCCGCTCTCGAACGTCGAGCGCCAGCCGAGGCCCTGTTGCTCGATGTCGGCGCCTTCGGGCTCCTTGCCGACGTGGCTCTCCAGTCCGGCGCCGTGCGCCTTGCCGAAGGTGTGGCCGCCGGCGACCAGCGCCACGGTTTCCTCGTCATTCATCGCCATGCGGCTGAAGGTTTCGCGGATGTCGCGCGCGGATGCGAGCGGATCGGGATTGGCGTCCGGGCCCTGCGGATTGACGTAGATGAGCCCCATCTGCACCGCGCCGAAATTGCCATGCAGTTCGCGATCGCCGGAGTAGCGGCTGTTGGGCGCCTTCGAGTCGGCCAGCCAGGCTTCCTCCGCGCCCCAGTTCACATGCTCCTCCGGCTCCCACACGTCGGCGCGGCCGCCGCCGAAGCCGAACACCGGTCCACCCATCGACTGGATGGCGACGTTGCCCGTGAGGATCATCAGGTCGGCCCACGAAAGCTTCGCGCCGTATTTCTGCTTGATCGGCCAGAGCAGGCGGCGCGCCTTGTCGAGATTGCCGTTGTCCGGCCAGGAGTTGAGCGGAGCGAAACGCTGCTGTCCGCGTCCACCGCCGCCGCGTCCATCGCCCGTGCGATACGTGCCGGCAGCGTGCCAGGCCATGCGGATGAAGAAGGGGCCGTAGTGGCCATAGTCAGCCGGCCACCAGCTCTGGCTGTCGGTCATCAGGGCCTTCAGGTCCTTGACCACCGCGTCGAGGTCGAGGCTGTCGAATTCCTTCGCGTAGTTGAAATCCTTGCCCATCGGGTCGGACGCGGGCGTGAACTGGTGCAACACACCGACGTTCACCTGGTTCGGCCACCAGTCACGGTTCATCCTGCCGCGTGAGTGGGGCACCGGGCACTTAGCGTCGTCTGCCATTGTTCTTGCTCCCTGATCTGGCTGCAGTCGGTTGGCCCGGCGGCGAGGGCCCCTCGCGGCACAAGGCGTCTGAGGCAGAGACTAGCGGGGCGGGAAGGCGTTTCAAGAACTATTTTAGAATAGTTCTACTATGTTGTGGGAAGGCTCGTTTTTCGGACCGAATGGCCTATTCCCACGCGACTTCCGGCAGGGGCCCGGCCTCAGCCAACTCCACCAGCACCCGGTTGGGCGCGCGAACGAAGAAGCTCCTCACGCCATAGGTTGGGTCGGCGGCGATTTCTTTCTCGATTGGAACGCCCTGGGCTTTCACACGTGCATAGGCGGCATCGAGGTCGCGGAAGGAGAAGGCGATGTGGTCGATGCCGGCGCCGTCGGTCGGCTGGATCGCTGCGGTTCTCTCTTTCGGCTTGAAGGCGGGAACATCGGGGAGGATATCGAGCGCCACATCGCCGAAATCGACCTTCCAATAACCGGGCAGACCGGCGTCGGCCGCTGCGGGCGATTCCGAATTTGTCACCCTGGCGAACCATTCCGCCGTCGCCTTGGGATCGGGGCTCAGCATGTGGACGTGGTTGAACCGGTGATGCTTTTCGACAGTCCAGATCTCGATCACCTCGCGATCAGGCCCGTAGAGATACATGAAGTGACCGGTCAGGAATTTCGTCAGCGGCGTATAGAACTCGATCCCTTCCTTCTGCCACCACGCAAATTCGCTCGGCCCGTCGACGCCGCTCCAGCCGATATGAATCACGCCGGTCTGCAATTGCGAGGCGATTGGCGCCTTCGCCTGTTTGAGGAAGATGAAGGCGCGCTCGGCCATCAACGCCGGCGCGCGCCCGCCATATTGAACTTGCGTGACGCCGAACACATGTTCGTAGAACGCTGCGGTCTTCGCGATATCCGACACGTTGAGATGCACGTGGTGTAAATGGCCATGTTCCGCAGCGGCCGCAGCCTGCTTGTCGGGCTTCGATGCGGGGTGTGAACCTTGCGTCGCGCACGCGGCCAGGGTGAAGGCGACCGCAAGCAGGGCGGTCAAGGATTTCCGGTTTTGCATTGCACCCCATCCCTTGCTACGGAATTCGTGACATCCCTTTGCTATGAAAAGCATAGCGTCTGGTCAAGAGATCTCGATGGCGCCGGCGAAACCTAAAGCAGTGCGCGGTTCGAAAACCGGCCGTCCGATCATGGTCCTGCTGGATCTGATGGGCCGCCGCTGGTCCCTGCGCATCATCTGGGAGTTGCGTGGCGAGCCGCTGACCTCCCGCGCCCTTCGCGAAAAATGCGATGACATCTCGCCGACCGTGCTCCAGAGCCGGGTCGGCGAATTGAGGGAGGCGGGCTTCATCGAACTCGAAACACCCGGCGGCTATCGGCTCACCGCGCTCGGCCGCGAATTCCTCGACAACATCCTGCCACTTCACACTTTCGCAGAGCGCTGGGCTAAGACGATGCGAGAGTAGAGCGATCTAGCGCCCTTTGCGCTCGGCGGTCATGCGGACGATCACTTCAACCGAGCGCACCTTCGAGCCAGACGGGATTGGCGGCAGGCCCTCGACGCGGACGCTGTCGCCTGGGATGTCGTGCAGCACGCCGTTCTCTTCGAAGAACAGGTGGTGGTGGTCCGACACGTTGGTGTCGAAATAGGTGCGGTCCGAATCCATCGTGATCCGCTTCATCAGGCCCGCCGCCACGAACTGGTTGAGCGTGTTGTAGACGGTCGCCAGCGACACCCGCACGCCGGACTTTCGGGCAAGGCCAGCGACATCGTCAGCTGTCACGTGCCGATCGACCCCGTCGAACAAAAGCCCGCCGATCGCGATCCGCTTGGGAGTCGCGCGAAGGCCGGCTGCCTGCAGACGGGTCACGATATTCATTGCTGGCCTAGAATGGTTCTAGTTTGTCATAAAAGCAAGGCTCTGGCCCAGCACAGGCGAAAGAGCCGCATAATCATGGGCTAACAAGCCAATGCGTCATCAAGTCGGCGTGTCGGACCAGAGCGCGGCCTTGCGCGAGTCGCGGCCCGGCGGATACGCAGAATGACCGAGTGCAGGGAGAGACGAGTTGACTGCGGCTTCGACCGGACCGCTCAGCGGTGTGACCATTCTCGACCTGTCGACCGTGGTGCTCGGGCCCTACGCCACCCAGCTTCTGGGCGACATGGGCGCCGACATCGTGAAGGTCGAGAACGGCGCTGGCGACATCATGCGCCATGCCGGTCCGTCGCCCGCGCCGGGCATGGGCGCGATCTACATGGGCCTCAACCGCAACAAGCGCTCGATCCTGGTCGACCTCAAGACGCAGGAAGGCAAGGAAGCGATCCAGCGTCTCGCGGCGAAGTCCGATGTTTTCTTCACCAACGTCCGCATGGATGGGCTGATCCGCCTCGGCCTCGGCTACGACGACCTCAAAAAGATCAGGCCGGACATCGTCTACGTGCATTGCGCGGGCTATGGCTCCGGCGGCATCCACGCGGGCAAGCCCGCCTATGACGACCTGATCCAGGCAGCCTCAGGCGTCGCCGATCTCCTGGCGATCCGCGAAGGCGGGCCGCCGCGCTACATGCCTGCGCTGATGGCCGACAAGGTCAGCGGGCTTCACGCCGCCTACGCCACCATCGCCGGACTTTTCTCACGTCAACGCACTGGCAAGGGCCAGTTCATCGAAGCGCCGATGTTCGAGAGTTTCACAGCGTTCAACCTGGTCGAGAACCTGTTCGGCCACACCTTCATTCCGCCGCTGGCCCAGGTCGCTTACACCCGCTCGTCCAGCCCCAACCGAAAGCCCTACCAGACCAAGGACGGCTATATCGGCATCCTGCCTTATTCGGACGTCCAGTGGTCGCTGTTCTTCGAACTCGGCGGCCGGCCGGAGATCATGAAGACCGACGAACGCTTCATCACCTACAAGGCGCGCACCGCGAACATCAACGCTCTCTACGAACTGGTCGCGGAAGTGGCGCTCACCAAGACCACCGACGAATGGCTGCACTTGCTCAAGGAAGCCGATATTCCCTCGATGAAATGCAATTCCCTGCGCGACGTGATCGACGATCCACACCTGCGCGGAACTGGCTTCATCCACGAGCGCTCCCATCCCGATGTCGGCAAATATGTCGCGATGGAACATCCGGTGAAATTCACCGGCACGCCCGCCGACATCCGAATTGAACCGCCGCTGCTGGGGCAGCACACGCGTGAAGTGCTGGAAGAGCTGGGCTACTCCGCCGAAGACGCCGAGCGCATGGCGCAGGCTTGGGCGCAGCGCAATCCGGGTGAAAGCGGCGGCCGGAAAATCTAGTTCGGGCGCGAAAGAATATCGCGCTTCTGGCTTGAACGAGCTGTCAACCAATTCGCCGTCAAACGTGACGGCGGCAGACCCGCTGCCTATACCTATCCAACTGAGTCGCGATCCTTCAGGAAAGTCCGACAATGTCCGGTAATGACCAGACTGCCTCTATCGCCCGCATCATCGCGCGGGAACTCGGCGTCGCCGAGGCGCAGGTTCTGGCCACCATCGCGTTGATCGAGGAAGGCGCCTCGGTGCCGTTCATCGCGCGCTACCGGAAAGAAAGAACTGGCGGCCTCGACGACACGCAGCTTCGCACCCTGGCTGAACGGCTGACCTATCTCACCATTCTCGCCGAGCGCCGTGAAGTCGTGCTCAAGTCGATCCGTGAGCAGGGCAAGCTGACGCCGGACCTCGAGCGGCAGATCAACGCTGCCGAGACGAAAGTCGCGCTCGAAGACCTCTACGCGCCTTACAGGCCCAAGCGCCGCACCAAGGCGATGATCGCGCGCGAGGCGGGCCTAGAGCCGCTCGCCGACCGTCTGCTCGCCAATCCCTCGCTCGACCCGGTAGCCGAAGCGCTGGCCTACATTTCCGCCGACAAGGGAGTCGAGAACGCCGATGCAGCGCTCGAAGGCGCACGCAACATCCTGATCGAGCGCATGGCGGAAACGCCCAAGCTCGTCGGCATGATCCGCGAAAAGGTCTGGACCGCCGGCAAGCTCGCGTCAGAGCTGGTCAAGGGCAAGGAAGCCGAAGGCGCCAAATTCTCGGACTATTTCGAGTTCGACGAGCCGATCAGCAACATGCCGTCCCACCGCGCGCTTGCGCTGCTGCGCGGCGAGAAGGAAGGCGTGCTCAAGGTCAATCTCGACCTGCCGCACGATCCGGCAAAGCGCCACCCCGCCGTAACGACCATCATGGCCGAGTTCGGCATTTCCGAGCGCGGTCGTCCGGCGGATGCGTGGCTCGCCGAAACCGCACGCCAGGCCTGGAAAACCAGGCTCGCGTCGTCGAGCTCCAGCGATCTGATCTCCCGGCTGAAGGAGCGATCGGACGCGGAAGCGATCCGGGTCTTCTCGCGGAACGTTCACGACTTGCTGCTCGCCGCCCCTGCCGGTCCGCGCGTCGTCATGGGCGTCGATCCCGGCATCCGCACAGGCTGCAAGGTCGCCGTCGTCGATGCGACAGGCAAAGTCCTCGAGACCGTTACGATCTATCCGCACGAGCCCAAGAAGGACTGGCAAGGCTCGTTGGTCACGCTCGCGCAGCTCGCCAAGCGTCACAAGGTCGAACTGGTCAGCGTTGGCAACGGCACAGCGAGCCGCGAGACCGACAAGCTTATCGCGGAGCTCAGCTCCAAGATGCCCGAGCTCAACCTGACGCGTGTGACGGTCTCGGAAGCTGGCGCCTCGGTCTATTCAGCGTCCGAGCTCGCCGCCAAGGAATTCCCCGACCTCGATGTCAGCCTGCGCGGCGCTGTTTCAATCGCGCGCCGCCTGCAGGATCCGCTCGCCGAACTGGTCAAGATCGAACCCAAGGCGATCGGCGTCGGCCAGTACCAGCACGATGTCGATCAGCCCGCGCTGGCGCGCTCGCTCGATGCGGTGGTGGAGGATTGCGTCAATGCCGTCGGCGTCGACGTCAACACCGCTTCGGCTCCGCTGCTCGCGCGTGTGTCCGGTCTCAACACCGCGCTCGCCTCCAATATCGTGCAGTTCCGGAACGAGAACGGACCGTTCAAGGCGCGCACTGCACTCAAGAAAGTCCCCCGCATGGGACCCAAGGCGTTTGAGCAGGCGGCCGGCTTCCTCCGCATCATGGATGGCAATAACCCGCTCGACGGGTCTGCGGTCCACCCGGAGGCCTATCCGCTGGTGGAGCGCATCGCCGAGGCCAACGGACGCAAGGTGAAGAGCATCATCGGCGACAAGGTCTTCCTGTCAGGGCTAAAGGCGAAGGACTTCGCCGACGACAAATTCGGCGTGCCGACGATCACGGATATTCTCGCCGAACTCGAAAAGCCCGGCCGCGATCCGCGCCCGCAATTCAAGACCGCGACCTTCCAGGACGGGGTCGAGAAGCTTTCCGACCTTGCGCCAGGCATGCGGCTCGAGGGAACCGTCACCAACGTCACTGCCTTCGGCGCCTTCGTCGATATCGGCGTGCACCAGGACGGGCTCGTTCACATCTCCGAACTGGCCGACAAGTTCGTCAAAGATCCCCATGAGATAGTGAAGGCCGGCGACGTCGTCAGCGTGCGCGTCAAGGAAGTCGACATCGACCGCAAGCGCATTGCGCTCACCATGAAGAGCGGCGCAATCGAAGCGGGTCTGCCGAGCCAGCAGAACCGCTCAGGGCAATCGAACAAGCCGGCCAAGCCGAACCCGGCGAACTACTCGAGCAAGCCTCCCGAGGCGAACCCGGAAACCGACAGTCCCTTCGCCGCGCTGCGCAAGCTGAACCTCAAATAGGCTACCTGATCGGCTTCGCCAGCGAGTCGATCAGCGCGCCGACCATCGCATCCTTGCGGCGCTCGACCTCAGGCAGGTCGGAATAGGACACCAGCATCGGGTGCGTCTTCTTCGTCCCGCTTTTTGTCTTCCCGAATTTCCAGCCGGCGGCCGTCTTCTCTGCGGCCCATTGCTCGTGCTGGGCGGATGCCGGCGCCGCGGGATTTTCGAGCCGCCATATCACGGCGGCGCGCGAAGCCTCCCGCATCCATTTCGGCGCCCGCGACCACGATGGCGATGACGCCTGTCCGTTCGCCTTCTGCCAGGCACGCACGGACTCGTGCATGACCCGCGCGATTTTCCATAAGGCTTCATCGTCGAGCTGAGGCATCAGCCCTGTTAGCACGGACGGCCAACGGATCAATTGTGAGGGGGTCTAGGCGACGCGGCGGAGGAGGCGGGGAAGAAGCGGGCCGCGGGGCGCTTCGGTCGTTTCGGCGATTTCGTGGAAGGTCGTGCGGATGTCGAGACCGAATGTATCGAGGGCGTTCATCGCCGCTTCGAGATCGGCCATGGCTATCCGCCACACCGGAACGCCGTCGATACGATCGTCGGCGTCCTCCCCGAGTAGGGCGCAGTAGCGCCTGGCAAGCTGCTCATAGGCAGTCATTTGGTCCATCCCAGATGGTTCCGCGAACCACGCCGCAAGGCTCAGGCCAACAACCTGACTTTTTCGTTAATCGTAAATCCCCAGCCTGCGGCCTTTTGCACAGACCTTGCGCCCATGGGCGACAAAACGGTTACTGTACGGGCCTTCCCCGAGCTTTTGGGGATTGAGGAATTAACCGCGTGCTGAGCCGAAAAGCCAATGCCGAGACGGCTTTTGCTCCAGAAAGGGAGGGCGGGACTACGCCTGCCGGCCGGGCACACGACCGCTTCGAGAAGCGTCGGGCCGATATCGTGGCGGCCGCGATCCCGGTCCTGAACGGACAGGGCTTCAAGGGCATGCGCCTGATCGCCGTCGCCGAGCTGATCGGCCTCAGGGCGACCGGCGTCACCTACTACTTCCCCCGTAAGGAAGAACTCGCCGTCGCCTGCCTTGAATCCGGGATTGCGATCTTCCACGAGCTCCTCGCAGTGGCCGAACGAGAGGACAACGCCCGCGCGCGGGTCGCGCGGCTGATCGAGCTGTTCGTCGAGCGCGACGCCGCAGTCCGCCGGGGCGAGGCAACCCCGCTGTCCTCGTTCAGCGTGATCCGCGCGCTGGAAGGCGTCCATCGCGAACGCGTGGTCGAGGCTTACAAGATCATGTTCCGGCGCGTGCGCGCCTTGTTCGAATCTCCGGAACTCGCCGAACTCGACAAGGTCAGCCGCTCGATCCGTACGCTGGTCCTGCTCGAGCAGCTGTACTGGGCGAATGTCTGGCTAGGTGACTACGACATCGATGAATTCCCGCGCCTCGGCCAACGTATGACCGAGATTGCCGCCGATGGCCTTGCGCCTGAAGGCGCATCCTTCGAGCCAGGTGAACTGCGCCTGCGCGGGGCCGTGGAAGGCGCCGACGCGGCGAAGGAGGCTTTCCTCCTCGCCGCCACGCGCGAGATAAACGCGCACGGCTATCGCGGCGCGTCGGTGGACAGGATCTCGGCGAGCCTCAATCTCACCAAGGGCGCCTTCTACCATCATAACGACGCCAAGGACGACCTGGTCGCCGCCTGCTTCCGCCGGAGCTTCGGCATCGTTCGGGAGGCCCAGCGCCAGGTGCGCGGGCAGGGACCGGATGAATGGTGGCGGCTTACCACTGCCGTGACCGCCCTGATCCGCCACCAGCTCAGCGCCGAAGGACCGCTGCTGCGCACGGCTGTTCTGTCGTCGATGCCCCATGAGCACCAGGTCGAAATCATGAGCTCGTCCTACAAGGTGAGCCGGCATTTCAGCGGAATGGTCGCGGATGCGATCGCGGAAGGCGTGGTCCGACCGATCGATCCGGCAGTGGCCGGGCCACTGGTCGCGGCCGCGATCAACGTCGCCTCCGACATCCGGATGATGCGCATTGCGGCGCACGACCGCGTTGTCCGCGAATACGCCCGTCCGCTGTTCTATGGCCTGCTGAAGCCCTAGCTCTCGCCGGCCAGCGGCGACAGCCCAAAGAAGAAGGGCGCCAGTTTGCACTGGCGCCCTCCATTCGAGCCTTGGCCCTGGTCCTAGAAGTGGAACTGAAGCTCCACGCCGTAGGTCCGCGGCGGGCGGTAGGTGTCCGTTGTGGCATAGCAGGACTGCGCGAGCACTCCGAGTGGGTTGACCGCATGGCTGACCGTCGTCGCAGCGTTGCTGCCGCAGGCGATCGGTGCGCCCGTCGTGTTTCCTCGGCGCAACCCAGATCCGCTCGCGTCGTACTGCAATTCGTCGAGCAGGTTCTTGGCGAACAGGATGAACGTGTAGTGGCCATCCTTGTCGTTCCACAGCAGTCGGCCGTCGATCTGATCCCAAGCCGGAGTCTTCGAGTAGAACCGGTTGAAGATCGAGGTATAGCTGATGTCTTGCCAGTAGTAGCTGAGCGAGCTGGTCAGCGACGAGCCATCCTCGAAGTCCCACGTATAGGTGCCGTTGACCGATGCTTTGTTCTTCGGTGAGAACGGCAAGATGTTGCCGTCCAGGTTCTGCCCTTGGCCGCTGGTGCTGGATGGACCTTGCGGGTTGGCTTCGGGTGCAAGAGCAAGCGGATCGATGGCATCCACCAGCGATTGGGAGTCGCCAATTTCAGGGTTCAGGTAGGCATAGTTCGCCAGGAGCCGGAGATTGTCGATCGGTTCCCACGTTGTTTCGATCTCGATACCGGTGGTCTTGACTTCCGGCAGGTTGACGAAGGCCGAGAAGGCGGGACCGACATCCGGCACAACCGTGTTCGGAACCTGATAGCCTTCGTAGTTGTAATAGAACGCCGCGACGTTCGTCGTGAGATTCCAGGATGGCCACTCGCGTTTGAAGCCGAGTTCGTAAGCGTCCAACAGCTCCTTGTCCACGCGCGGAAGCGGTGTGAAATTGGTGCCGACGGTGGCTGCGCCGAAGCCGCCCGACTTATAGCCGCGGCTATATTTGGCGTAGATCAACGTGTCGTCATCTGGCGTCCAGTCGACGCCCAGCACTCCAGTGACGGCGCTCCACTCGTCCGCCATTTCGCGAACGCGGTTTCCGTTAGCGTCCGTAAAGGCGCCAGTAAATCCGTTCGCCGCGGTAGCGTTTTGAACGCCCGGCGCCGCGACCGGCGTGTTGAAGTTCGGCGCTGTACCGGGGCCGTTCGGGAAGTACACGCCCGACCACGTGGTGTCGGTAATATCGAGCGCCGTTCCGCCGCAAACGAAGTAGCAGATCAGTCGGCCGTATTCCTTCGTCTTTGCATTGTCGAGCGAATAACGAACGCCAGCCGTGAACTTGAACTGGTCGTTCAATTGGTAATCGCCCTGAAGGAACGCGCCGTAAGCGGAGTTCAGGCCCTGGTTGTTTGTGTAGGTCCGCAGTGCGCTGTTGGCATGGCCAGGAACGCCGACGATCGGAACCGGTACTGTCCCAGTTACGCCGTGAGCCGGGAGAATGCCGGGAATGCCGGCCGGGGCGGTAGTAACTCGGTTTGACAGAAGAGGCGACAGAAGCGCCGGCCGTTGCACCAGGAACGAGTAGGTCGGTTGAGTGTAGTTCTCCTGATACTGATACAGACCCGCGATCCACTGGAGCGGTCCATCGTAGGTCGACAGGACGTTGATCTCGTTTGAATACCATCCGCGGTTTTCCGTGTAGTCGGACTCCGCCTTTGGATTGACCAAAGACCCGCCTGCGCCAATCGGAATACCGGTGACCGGCGTGCCGTCGTTTTCCTGGGTCAGGTTGTATTTGTAGTAGACGTATCCACCGAGATATTTCACGTCGAAGCCGGGCGCGTGATAGATGGTCTCGAGCGTGAACTCCTGATCCTGCGGCAGAGACGCTTCCGCGATCGTGTCAGCGTTGAAGGCCCAGCGATCATTGACAGTTGGGTTGCCTTTGAACGTGCCGATCTGAGTTGATCCAGGCGCAACGTAACCATAGGCCGCGTTGGGCAAAGTCGCTCCCGGCGGAGAGAGCCGCGTATCCTCCGGCTGACGGGAGCCCGCGCTGGTTCGCGCGCCGGGTTGGCCGAGCTTGTCCCAGCTCAGGGTGGAAGCTCGCAGCCACCAATCGAACGTCTCGCCAATATTTCCTTCGAGCTGACCTTCGACAAAGTAGGAGTCGGTGCGTCCACCTTCCGTGGGGCCGCCGGCGACGTTGTGGAAGTAGCCTTCATCGGTCGAGCTGCGGTTGCCGCCGACGCGGTAGCGCAGCCAGTCGGTGATCGGGCCGGAGACCGTGCCTTCGACCTTCATCGTATTGTAGTTCGCGACGCCGATGTTGAACTGGCCCTCGAACTCGTCCGTCGGGCGCTTGGTGATGACGTTCAGCGCGCCGCCGATCGCGTCGCGTCCGTACAGGGTGCCCTGTGGACCGCGGACGACTTCGACCCGGTCGACGAAGATCGGTTCGCGGCTGCCGGGAACCGAGCTCGAGAGATAGACGCCGTCGACATAGTTCGAGATGCCGGACCGGATGCCGAAGTTGTTCGAGTTGCGGGTGACGCCCCTCATCCCGATTCGGTCGTTGGCGGTCGAGTAGGAGAGGCCCGGCGCGAAGTTGGTGTAGTCCTGCACCGTGGTCAGGCCGAGTTCATCGCGCATCGTGTCGGTGATGGCGGTAACGGCGACCGCGATGTCCTGGACTGATTCTTCCCGCTTCTGAGCGGTGACGACCACCACGTCGCGGTCTTGATCCTGCGGCTCAGCCTGAGGTTCTGCCTGTGGCGCCGGTTGAGCTGGCTGGGTTGGCTGGACTTGTCCAACCGCTGGCAGGGCCATGCCGAGAGCCAGAAGACTCACCAGCGGAAAACGCTTCACGTGCGCCATAAGACGCTACCTCCCTGTGGACAGATAAGCTCCCTCGACATCCTGTTATTGTTTTTGGACATCGGCGCCGCCGGGTCTGAATTACCTAGCGTTCGCGGGTCTGAAACTGCGGTTTGGGGAAGTTGACGTCAACAGCGTTGTCACGTCAGGCGGCAAGATTTCTGGAGAATCGACTTCAAAGCCACGCCCATTGCCGTGCCTGCGGAACGAATTACTTCGTAAGGTCAACCTGATTTCTTCGCGGTGATTCGAATCTCCGGTATGCAAAACCTGCTGCGAAATTCACCGCAGTAGGCGACATTCCGAATGGCACGGACCGTCATCCTTTTCGGGGTTTGGCGCGGCTGGTGGCGACGGCGCTCGCAGGATCTTCCGGCCAATCATGTTTCGGATAGCGGCCTTTCATATCCCTACGCATGTCATGGTATCCGCCGCGCCAGAACGCCGGGAGGTCTTTTGTCAGTGCGACGGGCCGCTGAGCCGGCGAAAGCAGCGCCAAAGTGAGTGCGATTCGCCCATCCGCGATCGCCGGATGAGTCAGGAGACCATAGACTTCCTGGACCTTGCACTCGACGCGCGGTCCGCCCTCCGCAGAATAATCAATCTCGACCCGGCGACCTGCCGGCGTTGTCCAGCCAGTGGGCGCCAGCCGGTCGAGATCGCGGGGCAGAGGCCAGTCCAGGATCGCTGCCGCGGCATGCGCCAGTGTTTGTCCGTCAACCGAAACAAGCGAGGAAGCGTCTTCCAGCAATGGTCCGAGCCAATCATCGAGCCTGTCGAACAATGTTTGCTGGAATTCAGCAGGCCACGGCGAACCGATAGCTGCCGCCAGCACATTGACCCGGGCGATCAGGGATTCCAGTTGGGCCGCATGTGGCAGGATCGGGAAGCCGCTTTCCCGCACGGCCTGCAGCAGCCCCTCCCGGATCAGTTCCTTCGATGGCGCCGGGAGCGGCGTCTCCTCCAGCACAATGGCGCCCAGCCGGCGTGTCCGCCTGGCGCGCACTCGCCTTGTCTCTGGATCATAGCGCGCCTCTTCCTTCGTCTCGACGCCGCCCAGGTCGAGCGCATCTACCTCCGAAATCCGCGCCGCCAGTGTAATGCGCAGGTCCGGGCCGGCGCCCGTCATGTCGGCGACCGAAAGCCATTGCTCCCGCGCCAGCGGATCGGTCTCGTCGAGCATCGCCCCGCGTCCGCCGGCCATCACGAAGCGCCCCGTCGCACCTCCTCTTGCCCGTGCAATGCGTTCGGGGAAGCCGAGAGCGAGCACCGCTCCCGCATTTGAGCCGTGCGCATCCCCGCCGCCCGCCGACTTCGCCCAGCGTTTCGCGAGGTCGCGCATCGCCCGTGCACGTTGTCCATTCTCGGATCGGAACCGCGACAGCCGCTCGTCAATGTCGATCGACCGTCCGCCCAGATCGCGCTCGCTCATGATCGCCGCTATGTCGGCTGCGAGCTGCGCATCGCCCTGTTCGCCGGCGCGAAGCACCATCAGCGCCAGTCGAGGCGGCAGGGCGAGATCACCCAAGCGTTTGCCGAGCGCGGTGAGTTCGCCGTCCGCCGTCATGGCCTGGCCGGACAGCAGCACACTCCTCGCATGTCGCCACGCAGCCTCGCGCGGCGGATTCAGCCAGCGCAGGTCGCCGGGTGATTTTGCTCCCCATCGGGCCATATCGAGCGCCAAGCCCGTTAGGTCGGCATTGTCGATCTCGGGCGAGGGTGAAGCCGCAAAGCCGCGCATCTCGGCCTCGCGCCATAGCCGGTAGCAGACCCCTGGCCCGGTCCGTCCCGCGCGTCCGCGCCGCTGGTCCGCATTGGCGACCGCGAGCCGCACCGTCTCCAGCCGCGACGATCCAAGCGCCGGATCGAACCTCGGCACGCGCGCAAAGCCCGAATCCACAACCACCCGCACGCCTTCGATGGTGAGGGCGCTTTCCGCTATGTCGGTTGCGAGCACGACTTTGCGGACGCCCTTTGCCGGCGGCGCGATCGCGGCGTTCTGGTCCTGTGGAGACAGCGCGCCATAGAGCGGCGCGATCTGAACATTGTCCGCGACTGACCCGATCCGGTCCGCCGTGCGCTGGATCTCCGCAACGCCCGGCAGGAAAGCGAGGATCGACCCGGTCTCCTCGTTCAGCGCTTTGCGGATCGCCGCCGCGACCTGATCCTCCATCCGAAGCTTCACGTCATAGCCCAGATAGCGCGTCTCCACCGGATGCGCCCTGCCGAGGCTTTCCACCACCGGCGCCTCGAAGAACGCCTGTGTGAGATTGCCGGGAAGGGTCGCCGACATCAGTACAATGCGTAGATCTTCGCGCAGCACGCTCTGGCTATCGAGGGCGAAAGCCAGCCCCTCATCGGCGTCCAACGACCGCTCGTGGAATTCGTCGAACAGCACGCCCGCAATCCCGTCCAGCGCCGGGTCGGACAGGATCATCCGGCTGAACACGCCCTCGGTGACTACCTCGATCCGAGACCCCTTCGATGTCCGCACATCGAGACGCGAACGCAGGCCGATGGTCTGGCCGACCTTCTCTCCCAGAGTTGACGCCATCCGTTCGGCGGCGGCGCGGGCCGCGATCCTTCGCGGCTCGACCACGATGAGCTTCCGGCCCGCCAGCCACGCCTCGTTCAGCAGCGTCAGCGGCACACGTGTCGTCTTGCCCGCTCCCGGAGGGGCGGAGATCACAAGACGCGTCCGGGTTCGCAGATCGCTCAGGATCTGCGGGATCGCATCTTCGATGGGAAGATCGGACTTCGGAAGCATCGAGGTTCCGCATAGCCGGGTTCGCCGCCGGGGCAAGTGCGAACCGCAAGACCGCCGCAGCGGCTCAGCCGAAGGCGCGATGATCGATCAGCACCTTCGCGCCGATCATGATCAGGATCAGGCCACCGACAATCTCGGTGTTCGGCCCCAGAATTCTGGATCCGGCCCGGCCGATCCAGACGCCCGCAAATGACATCGCGAAGGTCACCGCTCCGATGAAGACGATGCTGATGAGAATGGGCGCGCCGAGCGTCGGCAGGGTGATCCCGGCTGCGGCCGCATCGATGCTGGTCGCGACCGCAAGCATGAGCAGGGACCAGCCGCTCGCCAGGCGCTCCTTGCCCGGATCGCTTTCCGCTCCAGGCGGATCCGCTTTGACCCCCTCCCGCACCATCTTGGCGCCGACGATGGCCAGCAGGCCGAACGCGATCCAATGATCAAAGCTCTCGATGAGCGATGCGAACCAGTAGCCAAGCGACCAGCCGATCAGAGGCGCAATCGCCTGCGCCGCGCCGAACGCCAGTCCGACGATAAATGCGCGACGCCAGGGATGCGACCGCACCGCCGCGCCTTGGCCGATCGCCACGGCGAACGCATCGGCCGCAAGCGCGAAGGCGAGGAGAATGAGAGATGCCAACATACTGCGCGGCCCTAGCAGCGCCGGCCTCGCCGGACAATGCGGCTATCTCTCGAGCGCCGCCACGATCTCGATATGAGGAGACCATAGGAACTGATCGATCGGAGTGATGCGCCTGATCCGGTAGCCGCCATCCAACAGAGTCCGCAGGTCGCGCGCAAATGTTCCCGCATTGCATGACACCATGGCGATTCGCTTCACGGTCGACGCCGCCAGCTGCGCCGTCTGCGCCTCGGCGCCGGCGCGCGGCGGATCGATGACGGCGGCATCGAACCGTTTCAGCTCGTCCTTGGTCAACGGACGCCGGAAGAGGTCGCGGCGCTCGATGGTGACGGGCTTCAAGCCTTGCGTCTTGCGCGCCGCGCGGTCGAGCGCTGCTAGAGCCGCTTCCTCGCTTTCGACGGCATGCACTGTAGCCGTCGACGCCAGCGGCAGGGAGAAAGTGCCCGATCCCGAGAACAGGTCGACGATCTTTCGCGCATCGCCTGCCGCCTCCTTCACCAGCTTCACCATCGCAGCCTCCGACGGTTCACACGCCTGCAGGAAACCGCCGGATGGCGGCGAGAGGAAAGCCGCGCCCGCCCGCACGGTCGGCGGCGCCAGTTCCATCGCCACCTCGCCATTGACCGACAGCCGCCCCAGGCCAAGCTCGCCGGCCGCCTGCGTCAGCCTCACCCGATCGTCGGCGGAAAAGCCCCGCGCAACTCCCGTCAGCGCCACATCGAAGCCGGTCGGCGTCTCGGTTGCGGTGATCGTGAGCGCATCTTTCGGCGGAGCGGCGATCGCCGCGAGCCGTTCCAGTTTCGGCAGCAAGGCAACCAATCCCGGCGTGATAACGGCGCAATCGCGTATCGGAACGATGTGGTGGCTGCGGCGGCCATGGAAGCCGACAACCATCGTCTTTCCCACGCGTACGGCGGCAAACACGGCGCGGCGGCGTGTGTTCGGCGGCACAGCGATAACAGGATCGACCGTCGCGTCGATGCGCTGAAACGACAGCGCCGCCATCACCTGCTTGCGCTTGAATTCGAGATACGCGGCGTCGGCCAAATGCTGCAGCGAGCAACCGCCGCACTCGCCATAGTGCGAACAGCGCTGCCCGACGCGTTCCGGACTCGCCGTTACGACGTCAATCAATTTCGCCCGGTCGCCGCTGATTTCCGCCGTCACCGTTTCGCCGGGCAGGGCGAGGGGCACGAACAGCTTGCGGCCCTCGTGCTCAGCGACGCCATCGCCTTGCGAGCCCATCTCGCTGATCAACAAAGTGGTCGCCGCCATGCCGGGGATGAAGCAGGTTCCGTCCGACATGGCCAGATGCGATGTGGGAGCGCCGTTATACGCCCCCACAAAGAACGCCCTTGGCGGGCGGCGCATCGCGCGACATGGTGCGCGCCATGTTGAGCGCCGAAGAATGGCGGATCCTGGCGACGAGCCTGGGGGTGGCGGGACGGGCGGTGATCTTCTCACTGCCCATCGCCATCGCGTTCGCCTATGCGCTATCGCGCCCGAGATTCCCCGGCAAGTCGGTGGTCGACGCCATCGCGCACCTGCCGCTCGTCCTTCCTCCGGTCCTCGTCGGCTTTCTTCTTCTGCTCGCCTTTGGCCGGCGTGGTCCGATCGGAAGCTGGCTCGAAAGCACGTTCGGTGTGCAGCTCGCGTTCACCGCTGAAGGCGCTGCGCTGGCGACCGCCGTGATGGCCTTCCCGCTGATGGTCCGCGCTATCCGGCTCTCATTCGAAGCGGCGGATCCCGGCCTGTTCGAGGCCGCCGCTGTGCTGCGTGCAGGGCCGTGGGACCGGTTCGTCTCACTGGCTCTTCCTCTGGCATGGCCTGGCGTCCTCGCCGGAGCGGTGACGGCCTTCGCCGCGGGCCTGGGCGAGTTCGGCGCTGTCATCACCTTCGCCTCCAACGTCCCCGGCGAGACCCAGACGCTTCCGCTGGCGATCTATTCGGCGCTGCAAACCCCCAACGGCGAGGCGCTGGCCCTCCGCCTCGCTGCGATCTCAATGACTGCGGCGGTCGCGGGCCTTGTCGCCGCCGAACTGATCCAGCGCTGGGCGCGTCGGAGGCTCGAAGCGTGAGCCTCGATGTCCGCCAGGCCGTGGTGAAGCGCGGCGCGTTTTCGCTTGCCGCGGAGTTCGAGACGCCGGGCGAAGGCATTACCGTGGTGTTCGGACCATCAGGCGCCGGCAAGTCGATGCTGCTCTCGACGCTGGCCGGGTTCTACCGCCTGGAGTCGGGCCGCATCAGCCTCAACGGCCGCTTACTGGAAGACGCAGCTGCGCGCGAGCGTGTGAGCTCGTTTCAGCGCGGCGTTGGCCTGGTGTTTCAGGACGCGCGCCTGTTCCCGCATCTCACCGTGCGCGGCAACCTGCGATACGCCGAGCGCCGCCGGCCAGCCGCTCGCGCCGCGCCAATCGTCGAGGAGATCGCCGCGCAGCTCGACATTTCGGAATTCCTCGACCGGCCAGTCCGCAATCTTTCCGGAGGAGAGAAGAGCCGCGTCGCCCTGGCGCGCGCCATGCTCTCGGCTCCGGAAATCCTTCTGCTCGACGAACCCTTCGCTGCGCTGGATGGAAAGCGCCGCCGCGCTTTCCTCGCCATGCTGCGTGATATCTCCGTGAAGGCGAAACTGCCGATGATGGTGGTGACGCACCAGATCGAGGATGCAGCGGAGCTGGCCGATCACGTCGTGGCGCTCAAGGAGGGCAGGGTGGTTGCGCACGGCTCCGCCTCGGCGGTGATGCGGCGGCAGGAGTTCGTGACGCTGCTCGATCGCCGCGACATCGGCGCACGGATCGATGCCGGTGCAATCGCCGGCGGCAGGCCAGGCGGCGGGGTGTGGGTGAAAGCTGACAACGTCATCCTCGCCACCGAGGCGCCGCGCGGACTTTCAGCCCGGAATCTCTGGGAAGGACACATCGCATCGATCTTCCGCGAACCCGATGGATCGGCTCTTGTTTCCCTCGCAACGCAAGTGGGTTATATTTCATCACGTATAACGCCGGAAGCGCTCGTCGACCTTCATCTCGAAGAGGGCGGCAAGGCCTGGGCGGTGGTGAAGACGCACTCGGTTTAGGGGGGCTCCAAATGGTTGGAGATGGGCTGAAGAACGGATGGCGGCTGGCGGTTGCGGCAGTTGCAGGACTGGCCTTGGCCGCGTGCTCACCGAAGGAAGAGGCAACCCCGGCTCGGTCCGCCACCGCGCCGGAGGCGGCTGCAAGAGTCTTCGCGGCGTCCAGCCTCACCGATGTTCTGAAGACGGTTGGAGACAGCTACGTAGCCAAAGGCCACCCCGCGCCCGTCTTCAACTTTGCTGCGTCCTCCGAACTGGCGCGGCAGATCGAGCAGGGCGCCGAGGCGGATGTGTTCATCTCCGCCGATGAAGCCTGGATGGACTATCTCAACGAACGGATGCTGATCGATCCTGCGACGCGCGCGACGCTGCTGACCAACAAGCTGGTCCTGATCGCGCCGACGGACCATCCGTTCACGATCGAGATCAAGAAGGGGATGAACCTCAAGGCCGCGCTGAAGGGCGGCAAACTCGCCATCGGCAATCCTGACAGCGTGCCTGCCGGCAAATACGCGAAACAGGCGCTCGATTATTTGGGCGCCTGGACCGGGGTCGAGAACGACGCCGCCCGTGCTGAAAACGTCCGGGCCGCCCTGCGTTTCGTGGAGGCGGGAGAGGCCGCCGCCGGCATCGTCTACGCAACCGACGCAAAGGCGTCTGGCGACAAGGTGGTGGTGGTCGGCGAATTCCCCGCCGACAGCCACACGCCGATCACCTACCCAGCAGCCGTCACCGCCGGCAAAGGCGAAGGAGCAGGCAAGGGGTTCCTGGGCTTCCTGGCCTCGCCTGAAGCCAGATCGGCGTTCGAAGCGGCCGGATTCGGCTTGCACTGAACCTGCTATCTTGCGCTGGCAGGCGAGTGGAAACCGGCGAGTCTCCCGCAGAAGTGAACATATTTTGCCGTTTACCCTGACAGGCGCCGCTACGGCGCCCAGTTGCCGCGTGCGGCAACGAGGAGCATTCTCCCGCCAATTCTAAGAATTCGGGAGGATTCCATGAGGCAGTTGCACAAGCTTGGTCTTTTTGCGTTGGGTCTTGCCGGAGCCGTATCCGCAATCGCACTGGCGGCGACCGCTGCCCCCTCGAACAGCAAGCTCGCCGGGTCGAAGGTCGACGACTTCATGCTGGCCGATCAGACCGGCATGGGTTTCCAACTCTCCTACTTCAAAGACGCCGCCGCAGTGGTGATCGTCACCTCCGCCGAAGGCGACGCGACCTCGGCCAAGGCCGCCGCGGCGCTCACCAAGGTGCGCGACTCCTTCAAAGGCAAGAACGTCCAATTCGTCATGCTCGACTCCAGCCTCAAGTCGAAGCACGACAAATTCGTCGGCACGCCTGGCTCTGCTGACTTGCCCATCCTCGCCGATGAACTCCAGCTGGTCGGCCGCTCGCTCGGCGTGACCACGACGGGAGAAGCCTTCGTCGTCAATCCGAAGACGATGACAGTCGCTTATCACGGCCCGATCGATGACACCTTCGCGCAGAAGAAGAACAAACAGGCGAACCTCACGGAAGCGCTGAACGCCGTTCTCGACGGTCAGGCCCCGCCGGTCGCCGAAGCCGCCGTCAAAGGCGCCGCGATCGACTTCCCGGACCGCAAGAAAGCCGCCGGGTTCGCCAAGATCTCCTACTCCAAGGATGTGGCGCCGGTCCTCGCCGAGAAGTGCGTGGTCTGCCACACGCAGGGCGGCATGGGTCCGTTCGCGATGAACAGCTACGAAGTGGTCAAAGGCTTCTCGCCGATGATCCGCGAGGCGCTGCGCACCAAGCGGATGCCTCCCTACCACTCCGACAATCACGGTTCGATCTGGACCGACGACATGCGCCTTACCGACACGCAGGTCAAAACGGTGGTCAACTGGATCGAGGCTGGAAGCCCGCGCGGCGAAGGCGTCGATCCGCTCCCCGAAGCGGCGAAACCAGCGCCGAAATGGCCGATGGGCGAGCCTGACATGGTCAAGACGATCGAGGCCTTCGACGTTCCGGCTTCGGGCGTCGTCGACTATCAGGCCCGTTCGCAGGCCACCGGCCTCACCGAAGGCAGATGGCTGAAGGCGGTAGCATGGGCCAACGCCACGCCGACAGTGCACCACGCGCTGGCGGGCTGGATCCCCAATGTCGACCCGAAAGGCCGCGGCTTCTCGTGGAACGTGGCGCTCGGCGGCTACGGCCCCGGCGGCGCGCCTAACCTGACGCCTGCCGACACCGGCATCTTCCTGCCGCCCGGCGGCTCCTTCGCCTGGCAGATGCACTACACGCCGGTCGGCAAGCCAACCACCGACAAGACCGAAGTCGGCTACTACTTCTACAAGGAACAGCCGAAATACATCCTCCGCCAGGCCTCGATCACCGACTTCTCGATCGAGATCCCGGCCGGCGAAGGCCGTCACCAGGAAACCGCCTACCTTGAGTTCCCGCATGACGCGCAGATCTTCGGCGTGCAGCCGCACTGCCACTCGCGCTGCTACTCCACCAAGCTCCGCATCCGCTATCCGGATGGCAAAGAGACGGTGCTCCTCAACCAGCCGCGCTACGACTTCTCCTGGCAGCGCGAATATCACTTCAAGGACCTGCTGGAAGTTCCGAAGGGTTCGCTGCTGATCGCGGACTACGTCTACGACAACTCGGACGCCAACAAGTCGAACCCCGATGCGAAGAAGAACGTGACGTTCGGCGAGCAGACCTCTGAAGAGATGCTGTTCACCTTCGCGCGCTTCCGCTTCGTGGGAGAGACCACGACGGAGCGCCACGACGAGTGGTTCCGCGAGCTGCAGGGCAACGTCACCTTCGGCGCGCTGGACGACAATATCGATAGCAAGCTGACCGCCGCCGAGTTCCGCAACGACCCGCGGTTCAAGCCGATTGTCGGTTACCTGCCGATCGTCGACGCCGACAAGGATGGCGCTCTTAGCAAATCCGAAATGGCGACCGCCATGCAGATGATGCAAAAGATGCGTCAGCAAGGTCAGGCCGCCGCCGCACCCAAAGACGACGCCGGCACAGCCGCCATGAAACAGGCGGCGACAGGCCAGAGCAACTAGAAGCCGGTCTCTGAAAAACTCGAAAACCCCGCCGCTCATCCGGCGGGGTTTTTGTTTTGCCTTGGAGAAGCGCCGGACCCGTGGCTGTCACGATAGGCGCCTACGTGTGCGGAAACTCGCGCTGGATGGCCGTTTTGGCCTCGCTGGTGTAGACACGTCGGAAGATGTCGACGCCGGAGGCATGGACCGACGGCGAGACAGGCAAAGGGAAGGGAAGCTCAATGAGACAATTCTATATCGCCGCTATCGTCATGGCTGGGGCGCTCGGCGCGGGATGTGCGACGACGACAGCCCCCAAGACGCAGACCTACACCGCGACGCTTGCGGCCGGCCCGGGCATCACGTCCTCTGGGAAAGGCACAGGCACTTTCACCTTCGATCCCGCAACCAAGGTCCTGACCTACACGGTGGAATACGAGGGCCTCTCCGGGCCCGCAGCCGCAGCGCATATCCACGGACCCGCCGAACCGGGCGCCAATGCCGGGGTGGTCGTGCCTTTCGCCAGCGCCGCCAGCCCGATCACCGGCACGGCGACACTGACCGACGCCCAGGTCGCTGAGCTGCAGGCCGGAAAGTACTACGTCAACGTGCACACGGCGGCCAATCGCGGCGGCGAAATCCGGGGCCAGATCACCCTGAAGCCCTGACGCCTCGGTGATTCCAACAGGACTGGCGAGAAGAGGAAAACTGGCTCCGCGGGTTGGACTCGAACCAACGACCAGGCGATTAACAGTCGCCTGCTCTACCAACTGAGCTACCGCGGAACTCGGTGGAGGCGGGGGTATAGCTCCCGAGGGTTGGCCATTCAATAGCCGAGGCGCCCGAGCCCGGCCGATTCACCGGCGGTAACGCCTGATTCACGCTGAAATGCCCGGCATCCCAAAGCAAAAGAAGAGGGCGGGAGCCAGAGGCTCCCGCAAAGGCGTTTGGGTGATGGTGGGGTGTCTTCAAGGGAAGACAGGACCAACATGCGCCGGTTCGGTTAATGATAGGTAAACAGATCCCGGAAGGATCGCACTTTCACGTTCAGCTCGTGAAACGTTTGCTCGGGTCCGGTGCGGCCCAAAGCATGGATCGGGAAGGGCTGGAGGCCACGCCCGGAATTGAACCGGGGTACGCGGATTTGCAGTCCGCTGCGTCACCACTCCGCCACGTGGCCTCACGGTCGATTCGGCGGCCCCAAAATGGACGGAAAGGGCGGCCGAGGGGGCGCGTTGCGCCCGGGTGTGCGTATGCTAAGAGCCCGGGTCGCACAAGGCCCCGAGTCTGCTCGGCGCCAGGTGTTGGACAGAGCGGGTAGATAGGGAGTGGGCTGTTGGACCTGCAAGCCGCGCGCGCCGCGATGATCGACAGCCAGGTGCGTCCCAATGACGTCACCGACCGCCGCCTGATCGCCGCCATGACAGTGATTCCGCGCGAGGCGTTCGTCCCGTCGGGCCGTCAGGTGCTGGCCTATGCCGATGCGGCAGTCGAAACCGGTCCGGGCCGCTGGATGTCCGCGGCGCGCGATTTCTCCAAGCTGGTCAACGCCGCCGCCGTCAGCGAAACCGACCGCGTGCTCGATATCGCGCCGGGCGCCGGATATTCCACCACCGTGCTGGCGCAGTTGTGCGCTTCCGTTGTCGCGTTGGAGCAGGACGAGACCGCCGCCAAGACCGTCCGCGACAATCTCGCCAAAGTCGGCGCCGCCGGCGTCGAGGCCATCTCAGGCGTCCTCAAGAACGGCGCGCCTTCGAAAGCCCCCTTCGATGTCATCCACGTCAACGGCGCCGTCGAGATCGTCCCCCAGGCCTGGCTCGACCAGCTGGCCGAAGGCGGCCGCCTGGTGGTGGTGGTCTCGGAAGGCGCCGTGCGCCGCGCCCGGGTCTATATCCGTTCAGGCGGCAAGACCGCGTGGCGCACGCCATTTGAGTCTTCATCGCCGATGCTGCCGGGCTTCGAGCGGGCGCCGGAATTCCGTCTTTAGTCCGGGTCTCCCCGAATTTCTCCTTGGAAGTGAATCCGTTAGCGGCTCCGCTTGCGATCGCGGCCTTTTGCCGGGAGTTGGCCGCTACCAACTCTGCTAGGCGCCGTTAACCCGGCCCGTTCTAGGTTCGGCAGACGCGCCGCGCCCAAAGGGAGTCTGTCATGAGAATCCTCGCCGCCGCCCTGTTGCTGGCCGCCATATCCGCGCCCGCACTCGCACAGCCAAGCCGCGACACGCTGGCGGATGCCGTCGGCTCCGCGATCCAGAACAACCCCGGGCTGATGGCCCAGCGCCAGACCCGCGCAGTCGCCGACGAGTCGCTGAAGCAGGCCAAGGCCGCGATGCTTCCCTCGCTCGGCCTCAACGGCAGCTACGGCACGCAGGAGCTCGAGATCGGCCGCACGTTCAACACGCCGGCCGGCACGTTCCCGCTCGATGGGCGCCAGGAGCGCTCTCAGATCGGCCTCGAAGCGCGCCAGTCGGTCTATTCCGGCGGCGCGCTCACGGCTGGCCGCCTGCAGGCGCAGGCCGGCGTCTCCGGCGCCGAAGCCCAGCTGCGCGGCGTGGAGCAGGATCTCGTGCTGTCCGTCGTGACTGCGTTCGTCGATACGCGCCGCGGCGAAGAAGAAGTGCAGATCCGCGAGACCAACGTCGCGTCGCTGAAACAGCAGGTTCAGGCCGCGAAGGACCGCTTCGATGTCGGCGAAGTCACGCGCACCGATGTAGCGCAGGCCGAAGCGCGCGAGGCCGGCGCCGAGGCCGACCTCGCCAAGGCCAAAGCCGCACTTGCCGCAGCTCGCGCAAGCTATCAGCGCATCGTCGGTCGTCCGCCGGTCCAGCTGGCCGAACCGCCGCTGCCTCCGCCGCTGCCCGGCACGCTGGAAGAGGCAGTCGCGGCCTCGCAATCCGCCAATCCGCAACTGATCTCCGCGCGCGCGCAGGAAGAAGCCGCCGAACGAGGCATCGATGTCGCCAAGGGCGCCACGCGTCCCAAGCTCGATATCGTCGGCAATGCCGGCCTGACCGAGACCTACCAGGACCAGACCTTCCGCGACACCAATGTCGGCTTGTCGGCGCAGGTCTCGATCCCGCTCTTCCAGGGCGGCCTCCTCAGTTCCAAGACGCGCCAATCGCGGCTTGAGGCGGATCGCGCCCGCTATCAGCGCATGGCGGTCGAGCGCGAGGTGACGGCGCAGACTACGACCTCATGGCACAACGTGATCGCTGCGCGTGAAGCGATCGCAGCCTCGCGCAGCCGCGTCGCCGCCGCCGAAACCGCCCTGGAAGGCGCCAAGCAGGAGCTCGCGGTCGGCACCCGCATCACGCTCGACGTGCTCGACCAGGAGCGCGAATTGCTCGAGGCGCAGCTTGGCGTGGTCGATGCAGAACGCAGCGCCTATATCGCAATCCACCAATTGCTTGCGGCTATCGGACGCCTGCGTCCGGAAACGATCGGCCGTTAACGAATTTCACACCATAGACCTGTCTATTCATTAATTCTGGGGCTAGGTGGATTCGTTTTCCTATCCGCGGCGCCCAAGGAATTCGAACGAGGACGGCGATGTCTGCGGATCATGCTCAACGCGAGCCGACGATGGAGGAGATTCTTGCCTCCATCCGCCGCATTATTTCCGAGGAGGACAAGTCCTCCGAGCCAGGCGCAGACGTTCTCGAACTCCAGCCTCCGCCGCCGCCCGTCGCCGAAGTAAAGGCCCCGCCGCCTGCGCCCGCTCCTGCGCCCAAACCCGCTCCGCCTCCCGAGCCGGTAGTGGCAAAAGCTCCTCCTCCTCCGCCGCCGGTCGAAATGTTCGACGAGCCGGAAGAGGTCGCGCCGCTGCCGCAGCGCCCGCTCGAAGAAGATCTGATAATCGTCGAGAGAACTCCGGACCTTCCTCCGCCGGCGCCCGCGCCGGTGGCTGTCGCGCCCCAACCGGCGCCCAAAGCTGAATGGACCCCGCCCGTGCGTGATACCCTCGTCAGCGAGCCCGTCGCCAGCAGGACCGCCGGTGAACTCGACAAGCTCATGGGCTCAATGTTTGTTTCAACCGGCAACACGCTGGACGACGTCGTCCGCGCACTGCTGAAACCGCTCTTGAAGGAATGGCTCGACGCCAACCTTCCACAACTTGTCGAAGCTGAAGTGGCAAAGGAGATCGATCGCATCCGCCGCATGGCCCGTTAGGGCGAGGGCGCGGAACCCGGTCGCAGGCTGGAGCGACAGAGATCGGACTACCCAAATGCGGGGCGCGCCCTGACCGGCGCGCCCTTCGCATTTTCTGCCCCAGGTTTTCAGTCGCGCCCTTCCACTTTCACGCGCCCATCGCCTGCAGAGAAGCGCAGCCGCTCGCAATTCTTGAACGACCCGCGCCGCTGCCGCGCTAGGAAGTTCTCCATTGCCGCGCAGGGCGACATCGGACCTTCCTCCGCCAGCATCAGGGCCGCCTGCAGGAACTGTCCGTGGCTCACCGCTAAGGCGAGGCCGTCATCGAACAGGGCGATTCGCCGCAGGAACGCGTTGGCGCGTTCCAGCAGATCCTCGAAACTCTCCGCCCCCGGCCCGTCGACCGATTCCGGATTGAGCCGCCGCCAATAGGCGTCGATGCGCGGCTTGCGCTCGCGCCAGGACGTGCCGACACAGGTCGCCGGCGCGAGGTAAGTGAATTCCTGGATCGGCCAGACATCGATCTCGACGCCGGGAAAGCGCTTTACGATCGGCGCCAGCGTGTGCGTGGTCCTGACAAAGGGCGAGGCGATCAACCGGTCCGGGCGTTCCTCGATGGAGGCCGCCAGCGCCTCGGCCTGCTCGCGCCCACCGGCCGACAGATCGATGTCCCACGGCTCGCTGGTCTTCTCTCCCGCATTGGCGAGGCTTTCGGCGTGCCGGTAGACCCAGATGCGCGCGCCGCCCATGAAAACCCCGCCTGATCGATGCACCATATAGATGGTTCCCGCCGCTGGAACGGCCATGCTGCGGGTTGTGAGTTGCCCTGCCGCAAGCTATCGCTTCGGCGTTTCCCTGGAACGCCGACGGACCGATGATCAACGACCGTTTTGATCCCAAGACTGCCGAACCTAGGCTCTACGAAGCCTGGGAAAAATCCGGCGCGTTCAAGCCGTCGGGGGACGGCGAGCCCTATTCCATCGTGATCCCGCCGCCGAACGTCACCGGCGTGCTGCACATGGGCCACGCCCTCAACAACACGCTGCAGGACGTGCTGGTCCGCTACCACCGCATGCTGGGCCGCAAGGTGCTATGGCAGCCCGGGACGGACCATGCCGGCATCGCCACCCAGATGGTGGTCGAGCGCGAGCTGGCGAAAGAGGGAAATGTCGGCCGCCGCGAGATGGGCCGCGAGAAATTCCTCGAGCGCGTCTGGGAATGGAAGGAAAAATCCGGCGGCTCGATCACCAACCAGCTGAAGCGCCTCGGCGCCAGCTGCGACTGGAGCCGCGAACGCTTCACCCTCGACAAGGGCCTCAGCGAGGCCGTCACTAAAGTCTTCGTCGAGCTCTACCAGGAAGGCCTCATCTACCGCGACAAGCGCCTGGTGAACTGGGACCCGCAATTCCAGACCGCGATCTCCGACCTCGAAGTCGAAACGCGCGAGGTCAAAGGCCAGTTCTGGCACTTTCGCTATCCGCTCGCCGACGGCTCGACCTACAAATTCCCGATCGCGTTCGACGAGGCCGGCAAGCCGACCGAGTGGGAAGACCGCGACTATATCGTCGTCGCCACCACGCGTCCGGAAACCATGCTGGGCGACACCGCCGTCGCCGTCCATCCGGACGACGAGCGCTACAAGGCGCTGATCGGCAAACAGGTGAAGCTGCCGCTGGCCGGCCGCCTCGTTCCGATCGTTGGCGATGACTATGCCGATCCCAAGCAGGGCTCGGGCGCTGTGAAGATTACGCCGGCGCACGACTTCAACGACTACCAGGTCGGCAAGCGCAACAAGCTTCCGATGATCAATATCTTCACCGACGATGCGCATCTCAACGGTGAAGTCCCGAAAGCCTACCAGGGCCTCGAACGTTTCGCGGCGCGGAAGAAAGTCGTCGCCGACATCGAGGCCGCCGGCCTCCTGCACCTCGTCGAGAACAAGACGATCATGCAGCCCTTCGGCGACCGCTCTGGCGTCGTCGTCGAGCCCTATCTCACCGACCAATGGTACGTCGACGCGAAGACACTGGCGAAGCCCGCCATCGCCGCCGTCGAAAAGGGCGACACCAAATTCGTCCCTGAGAACTGGGCCAAGACCTACTACGAATGGATGCGCAACATCGAGCCGTGGTGCGTCTCGCGCCAGCTCTGGTGGGGGCACCGCATTCCGGCGTGGTACGGCGTCGACGTGGACGAGGCAGGCACAGTTCCCGAGCCTCCTGCCATCAAGCTTAAACCTTTCGTGGCGGCGTCAGCGGCAGATGCGGTCGTTGCGGCCAGTGCGTACTATCGATCAAGGGGATTGGAAGTCAGAGTCTTTGTCGAACAAGATGACGAGGCGGCGGTCTCCCCGACTTATGGTCGCGACGCAAAAAACAAGCGATTGATCTCGACGGGGCTTACTCAAGACAAAGACGTCCTCGACACTTGGTTCTCATCCGCGCTCTGGCCGTTCTCCACCATGGGCTGGCCGCAGGGCATCGATCCCGCGCTGAAGGAATTCTATCCCGGCTCCGTCCTCGTCACCGCGTTCGACATCATCTTCTTCTGGGTCGCGCGCATGATGATGCAGGGCCT
>Ga0210377_10000579_pt1 | contig 34942 bp, 39 predicted proteins | sample PLM4_65_b1redo_FD_155480 | JGI IMG/M metagenome (GOLD analysis project Ga0210377, IMG submission 155480) | Groundwater sediment microbial communities from an aquifer in East River, Colorado, USA - PLM4_65_b1 redo | ecosystem: Environmental > Terrestrial > Soil > Riparian zone | place: USA: East... | reverse complement strand
GCGCCGCGGGGTCGCCGTCGCGCACGACTAGCGCCAGCTCCTGCAGGAAGAACGCGTTGCCCTCGGCCTTGGCCAGGATCAGGTCGACGAGCGATTCGGCCACGGGGCTGTCGCGCAACACCGCGCGCACCACCGGCCGCGCCTCGTCCGGATCCAGCGGCTGCAGCGTGATCTGGGTGGCGTACGACTTCTCGATCCACCGCGGCCGGTGGCCCGACCGATAGGTGGCGATCAGCAGCATCGGCACGCCGGTGAGGCTGTCCACCAGCGACTCGAAGAACTCCTCGGAACTGGCGTCGATCCAGTGCAGGTCTTCCAGCACCAGCACGATCGGCCGCCGTCGGCTGCGCCGGCGCAGCACCTGGCGCAGGAGATCGAAGATGCGCGTCTTGAGCGCCTCGTGACTCTCGACGGCGAAATTCCCGGGCTCCTCCTTGACGCCGAGCACGTGCAGCAGGTAGGGCGCCAGCGCGCGCCCGTCGAGCCCGAGGTCGTCGAGCGCGCGCAGGACCTTGTCGATGGTGACCTCCGGAGTGTCGTTCTCGGCGAGACGGCAGCAGGCCCGGATCAGATCGAGCACGGGCAGGTACGGCACCGCGCTGCCGTAGGACAGGCAGTGCGCCTCCAGATAGTCGACGTCACGATCGCCGACCGTCTGGCGGAACTCGTAGATCAGGCGTGACTTGCCGATGCCGGCCTCGCCGACGATGCCGACCACCTGGGTGTGGGCGCGGAGAGCCGACTGCAGTCGGCTCTCGAGCAGCCCCAGCTCGTGCCGGCGGCCGACGAAGGCGATCAGGCCGCCACCGAGACCGAGCCCTGTCCGCTCGCGCCCGACCAGCACGTGTGTCGGTGCGCCGCCGGCGAGCGCCGGCCCCGGCGCCAGCTCGAAGCGCCGCATGAGCAGCGGGGCGGCGCCGGCGCTGACGGTGACGCCGTCGAGGATGGAGCGCTCGACCAGCTCGTCGAGCAGCGGCCAGAGATCGCGCCGTTCGTCCATGTCGAGCTCGGCCGGGCCGGCGCCGAGGCCGACGAGGACCATCGAGACGTGCAGGCCGATGCGCACGCCGAGGTCGCCCGCCTCCTCGTGGCGTGCGCGCTCCGCCGCCTTCACGATGGCCATCGCCACGTGCGCGGCACGGTCGGCGGCCTCGCCAGTGGTGTCGAGGCCGAAGGCCGCCACGAGCCCGATCGGGCCGATGCCCTCCACACGGCCGCCGAACGTGCGCGCCTTCTCCACGAACGTCTCGAGGGCGCGGGCCGTCTGCAGCGCCGCGTCGGGCCCCGCCGACGGCACCAGGGCCACGCGTAGCAGGGCCAGGCGGCGGCGCTCCCACCGGCGCGCCGTCGCGGGCGGGGCGGGCGCGGCGGCGGCGGCCGGGACGCTCGTCGGCGCCACCGGCGTCGGGGGCAGCGCCGGGGCCGGACGGGGGCGCGCGGCGGGTCGGGCCTCCCGCTCGCGCAGACCGTACTTGTCCATCCGCGCGCGCAGCGTGTTGCGCGAGATGCCCAGCAGCGCCGCCGTGCGCGAGATGTTCCAGCTCGTCTGGGTCAGCACCTCGGTGAGGTGCCCGCGCATCGCGTCGTCGAGCGACACCGGCGCCGCGGCGGGCGCCGCCGGCGCCGGCGAGGGCCCCGGCGCGTCCTCGAGGGCGAGCGCCGCCACGGTGATGTCGCCCGACGTCGACATCAGCACCGCGCGCTCGATGACGTTGGAGAGCTCGCGGACGTTGCCGGGCCAGCGATACGCGTGCAAGGCCGCGAGCGCGTCGGGCGCCAGATTCTTGCGCGGCACGCCGTACTCGCCGCACACGCGCGTGAGGAAGTGCTCGGCCAGCACCGGGATGTCGCCGCCGCGCTCGCGCAGCGGCGGCAGCGTGACGGTGAGCACGGCCAGGCGATGATAGAGGTCCTCGCGGAAGCGGCGCGTGCCGATGGCGGCGCGCAGGTCCTCGTTGGTCGCGGTGACGACCCACACGTCGATGGGCTCGTCGCGCGTGGCGCCGAGGCGGCGCACGGTCCGCTCCTCCAGCACCTTGAGCAGCTTGGCCTGCAGCCCCTCCGGCAACAGCCCCACCTCGTCCAGGAACATCGTGCCGCGATGCGCAGCCTGGAACAGACCGGGCTTGGAGCGCCGGGCGTCGGTGAAGGCGCCGCGCTCGAAGCCGAACATCTCGGCCTCGAGCAGGGTGTCGGGGATCGCCGCGCAGTTGACGTCGATGAACGGACCGTCCGGGCGTGGCCCGGCGCGGTGGATCATCCGGGCCAGCAACCCCTTGCCGGTGCCGGTTTCGCCCTGGATCAGGATCGAGGGTAGCCGCCTTACCTCTTGCTGCCGCGCGAGGAGCCGGGCGACCGTCTCACGCACTGACCGGATGCCGGCGCTGTCGCCGACGAGGTCCGCCAAGACTTTCATCCTCGGCATCTTACCCTCGCTTCGTCCCACTGGGCAGGATGGTGTTCAAGTCCTGACCACTGTCCACCTGGTTGACCATCTGATCGTCTCGTAAAGACATGATTTGAAATAGTTCTTATTTGGTCCTCGGCTTGCCCTATCCACCCTCCATGCTCACTCGAACGGGAGACGAGATCGCGGTCATGAAGGAGTGGTGGTCGACCCGGTGGTACACGCCGATCATCGCGCTGGCCGCCCTGCTCCTGGTGCTCCTCGTGGCCGGCCTCGCCGTCATGGAGATGCTGGTGTCCGAGGCGGCAAGTGTCATCGCGCCGAGCGCGTGGACGGCGCCGCTGGACCAGGCGGACGCGGCCCTCGCGCGCGGGGATGCCGCGGCCGCGATGTCCGCGTGGCGGGAGGCGCAGGCCGCCGCCCTCCGCAGCGGCCACTGGGAAGGCATGATCGCGGTCGGTGACGCATCGCGCCGGCTCGCGGAGGCCGGCCGTGATCGGGGCCACGGGCTCGCGCGCGCCCGCCAGGCCTATCTCACCGCGCTCTTCCGCGCGCGTCGTGAACGCTCGCTGGACGGGTTGCTGAGTGCCGCCATCGCGTTCGGCGAGCTGGGCGATCGCGACGTGCTCGGGCAGGCGCTGCGCATCGCCGAGCAGCAGGCCGGCCGCGATCCCCTCTCGCGCGCCCGCGTGCGCACCGTCGCCGACCGCTGGATGAGCCCACCGTTCGAAGGGGAACATCGTGATCCCACACTCTCAGGAGGACACCAGCCATGATCACCGAGTCGACGCTGACCCAGGCACCGTGGACGCCTCACCTCGAGGCCATGGACGCGGCGGTCACCACCAACAATGCCAGCGCCGCGGTGCTGGCCTGGCGTCACGCGTACTCCGCGGCGCTCGATCAGCCCGGCTGGCGCGGCCTCGTGGAGGTGGCGGGTGCCGCGCTCCACATCGGCGCCATTCCGGGCTTCCAGAAGGCGGCCGAGTCGCGGGCGCGGGAGAGCTACTGGACGGCCCTGTTCCGGGCGCGGCGGCAAGGCTCGCTCAACGGCGTGCTCGACGCCGCCGAAGCGTTCGGCACGCTGGGTGATCGGGTGATGGTCGAGCAGTGCATCCGGATCGCCGAGCGCCTGGTGATGCTCACCGGCGACGCCGACGCGGCCGATCGCGTGCGCTTGCTGGCGCTCGACCTGGCTCAGCGCTACATCGCGGTGGAGCGGCCCGACGTCTCCAGCTTCACCACGCTGGGGCGCTGAGGGGCCGAACCCGCTCAGTAGCCCGGCCGACGGCCGGACGGCGTGCCGACATCGCGCGCGAGGGGATCCTTGGGGGTCTCGGCCTTGCCGGCGGGGTTCACGGCCACCCAGCCGCGGCCGCGCATGCAGCCGTCGTCCAGCTTGCCGCCCTTCGAGCAAGCCGCGTGGTCCCGGCGGAACTCCTCCGTCGTGTACTTCTCGCTCGGCTTCATCCACTGGCGGTCGTCGGTGGCGCAGCCGGCGGCCAGCAGCGCGGCGCAGGTCAGGATCGGACCGAGGATCCAACGCATTGCGCCGCATTGTACCGGGTGTAAGGTCAGTACGGTACCTGCTATGGGCGACCAGTTGCCGGGCGACGTGTGGTCGGGGCTCCTCCAGGTCCGCGAGCGCTTGCTCGCCGTCATCCCCGGGCTGCTGGTCCTGATCACGCTATTGGCCGTGGGTCTGGCGCTCGGCTGGCTGGCCCGGGTCATGGTCTCGCGGGTCGGGCGCGCAACCGGCGTCGACGGTCTGTTCGAGCGCTGGGGCGTGGCCCCGTCGCTGCGCCGCTCGGGCATCCTGCGCCAACCCTCCGACGTCCTTGGGCTCGTGTGCTTCTGGGCGATCTTCATCCTGTTCGCCAGCGTCGGGGTCGACGGGCTGGCGCTGCCGGGCGCGCCGGGAGCGACCGCCCTGCTGGTGGCGTTTCTGCCCCCGGTGTTCGCCGCCGCGCTGATCCTGCTGGTCGGCTGGCTGGTCGCGAACTTCCTCAGCCAGGGCGTGCTGATCGCCGCCGTCAACGCGCGGCTGCCGGAGGCGCGCCTGCTCGCCCGCGGCGTGCACTGGGGCGTGCTGCTCTTCGCCGCCGCCACCGCGCTCACCCACCTCGGCATCGGCAAGGAGATGGTCCTCGTCGCGTTCGGGGTCACCTTCGGCGGCGTCGTGTTCGCGCTGGCGCTGGCGTTCGGGCTCGGTGGCCGCCACATCGCGCGCCACATCCTCGAGCGCCGGCTTCGCCGCGAGGCCCCGCCCCAGGAGCGCATCAGCCACCTCTGAGGCGCCCGGGCGGAAAGATCACGAATCCCACCCCGCTCCGCTCCAGCCACACCCGTGCGAGCTCGTCGATGCGATAGCGGCGCGCCACGGACGCGACACCCGGCGCCGCCGGATCGTTCACGAGCGCGTCATCACCCTCCCATCCCGTGAGCACCAGCAGATGGCCCGGCGTCTGCGCCGCGGCGGCGCCGGTCAGCTCGCCGGCGGCGTAGCGGACCGACGCGATCACCGGCAGGCCCCGTGCGAGACACCACGCCGCCGCCGGCCAATCAGGGAAGCGCAGCAGATATCCGGCGAGGCCGCGCCGGCCCGCCGCCTTGATCGCCGCGGGCCAGACCCCGTAGAGATCGAGGCCGGGCTGAAACATCTCGGCAGCGAGTGGGACCAGCCCGACCGGACGCTGCCAGAAATCGAGCACCATCGCCACGCACGTCGGCGAGCAGATCCGGCTCGCGATCGTGGGGTCGGCGGCCATCTGGCTCCGCGCGGGGACCTCGAGCCGGGTGCCGGGCGTGGCTGTTGCGGCGCGCGGAGGCATGGGTGTCGCGGCATCCGCCGCCGACAGGGTCAGCATCCAGGGCGCGCTGAGCACGGCGGCCGCGGCAGGTGCGCTCACCCGTGCGCGCAGCCGCGCGGCCTCGACGGGTGCCTGGGTGCGGAACACGTCGACGTCGACGGCGAGCGGCCCGGCCCCTGATTGCGGCCCGAACGAGGCCGGCCCCAGCCCGGCGCCGGCAGCCCAGGGCGACCAGGCGCCGCCCACGCGCACGGAGAGCTCGAGACGAACGCTGTACGGCGCGTCGGTGAGCGCGGCGAAGGAGGGAACGAAGTGCGTGGCGCCGGCCACCGGCCACTCGGGGGCTTCGATGAGCGTGTCGGCGCCGCCGCCCTCCACCGGGGGCGACAACGTGTCGAGGTGGCGGCGGCAGCTCGGAGGCACGGCCTCGGTCACGACGGACGCCGGGATGCCACTGGTCGCAACCCACAGTCCCGTCGTCATGACCGAACGTGGTAACGAGACGTCGGAGTCGGGGGCCGCGAACGGAGCGTCGATGCTCCGCCCGCGGCGGTCCCTCTGGATGGTGTGCGCGGCGCTACGGCCGCGCGCTCCGGCATCGCCGGAGCATTCAACTGCACCTTGCGGCGCCGGGCGTGGCCGCTAGCTGGCCCATCCCGACGCGCTCACGTGGCCCGGTGGCGTAGTCTCCATCCGCACCCCCTTGTGCTTGCAGTGTGCGTCCGACGGAACGGGATCCACGTCCCGTCGCCTCCTCTCTACGCCCGCCGGCGGCCATGGTCAAGTGTCGCGCGCGCGCGCACGTGCCCGAATTCACGACCCGCGCAGGCGCGGATCGAGCACGTCGCGCAGCGCGTCGCCGAGCATGTTGAAGCCGAAGACCGCCAGCGAGATTGCCACGCCGGGCCAGACCGCCATCCACGGAGCCCGGAACATGTACGTCCGGCCCGAGCCCGACAGCATCCCGCCCCACGAGGGATGCGGCGGCGGCACGCCGAAGCCCAGGAACGACAGCGCCGACTCGGCGAGGGTGACGGCGCCGAGGCCGATGGTGGCGAGGATGATGATGGTGGCGGTGACGTTCGGCAGCAGGTGCCGGACGATGATCCGCGCGTGGCCGCAGCCGATCGCGCGGGCCGCCTCCACGTAGCTGTGCTGCATCACCGTCAGGGTGGCGCTGCGGATCACGCGCGAGTTGGTGGCGGCGATGAGGACGGCCAGCGAGAGGACCACGTTGAGGAGGCCGGGGCCGAGGACGGCCATCACCGACAGGATGATGATCAAGTAGGGAAAGGATAGCCACGCGTCCACCACGCGCTGGACCACGAGGTCCCAGGCCCCGCCGAAGTAGGCGCTCGACACTCCGATGGCGGTGGCCAGCACGACGGCCAGCCCGATGGTGAGGAAGCCGACCGTGATGGACACCCGGGCGCCGTAGACCACGCGGCTCCAGATGTCGCGGCTCAGGTTGTCGGTGCCGAGCCAGTGGGCCGCGCTGGGCGGCTTCATGCGGGCGCCGCGGATCGTCTGGTCGTAGCCGTAGGGCGCGATCCACTCCGCGAAGACCGCCATCACCAGCATCGCGATCACGATCGCTCCGCCGATCGCGCCCAGCGGCTTGCGCCGGACGAACCGGCCGAGCGCGCGCGCCCCGCCCAGACCGGCGGGCCGGGCGCTCTCGCGCACGGGCTCCACCTGGGCCAGCTGCTCCGGGCTCTCGACGCGCGTGCTCACGGTGTGGGCGTCGCTCCCCCCGCCCGGCTCAATAGCGAATCCGCGGATCGAGGACCGCGTAGAGCGCGTCGACGCCCAGGTTGACCATCACCACGGTGGAGACGACCAGCAGGTTGACGCCCTGGATGACCGGGTAGTCGCGCTGGTTGATCGCGTCGAAGAGGAAGCGGCTCATGCCGGGCAGCCCGAAGACGTACTCGATGACGACGGTGCCGCCGATGATCTGGGGGAGCTGGGTGCCGAGCAGCGTGACGACGGGAATGATCGCGTTGCGCAGACCGTGCTTGAGCACGACGCCGCGCTCGGCCAGCCCCTTGGCCCAGGCCGTGCGCACGTAGTCCTGGCGGAGAACCTCCAGCAGCATGCCCCGTGTGAGCCGCATGAGCGCGGCCGAGGCGGCGATGCCGAGGATGACGGCCGGCAGCAGCAGCTGCCGCACGTAGCCAATCGGATCGCGCGAGAACTCGACGAAGTCGCCCACCGGGCGCCAGCCCCACCAGATGGCCGGCAGTACGATCAGCAGCGTGGCGAGCCAGAAGCCGGGGACCGACAGGCCGAGGATCGCGGTGCTGCGGGCAATGAAGTCGGCGAGGCTGTCCTGGCGGGCGGCGGAGATCACGCCGACCGGGATCGCGATGGTCAGCGCGAAGGTCAGGGCCAGCGCGGCGAGCGTGAGCGTGACCGGCAGCCGCTGGCCGATCTCCTCCAGCACGGGCCGGCGCGTCCACAGCGACTCGCCGAAGTCGCCGCGCAGGGCGCGGCCGACCCACTCGAAGTACTGCACGTACATCGGCCGGTCGAGGCCGAGCTTGGCCCGCAGCTCGTCGATGTCCTTGGCGTACGCCTTCTCGGCCAGCATGAGCTGCACGGCGTCGCCGGGGATGAGGCGCGGCAGCGTGAAGACGATGAGCGACGCGATGAGCAGCGACGGGATCGCGATCAACAGTCGCTTGGCGACGTACCGCCTGAGCAAGGCGCGCTAGCGATCCAGCCAGGCCGCCTGCAGGCGCCCACCGTAGTCGTAGCCCATGTTGGGGGCGTAGTTCTTCAGCGCACCCTCCCACACGGCGACGTAGACGCCGGACGGCATCTGCACGTAGTACTGCTGCTTGGCCAGGTGGCGCTGGATGTCGAAGATCAGCTCGCGCCGCTTGGCCACGTCGGACATGCGCCGCTGGCGAACGAGCATGTCGGCCACCACCGGATCGTTGAAGTGGCTCTGGTTCTTCAGCTCCTCGGGGTAGTACTGGCCGAACAGGAAGTTGTCGGGCTCGAGGAACCCCGTCTGCGGCCCGAGGGTCATCGAGTCGAACTTGCCGTAGAAGCAGGTGGCGATGTAGGCGCCGTACTCCTTCTGGTCGATCTTGGCGTCGATGCCGACCGCCTTGAGGTCCTTCGTCACGAGCTGCATCAGGTCCACCAGGATCGTCGAGCCGTAGGTCGTGAAGCACATCGTGCCCGGGAACCCGTTGGGGTAGCCGGCGGCGGCCAGCAGCCGCTTGGCCTCGGCCGGGTCGTGCTTGTAGTACTTCGCGCCCTCGCCGAGCTTGTCGAACGGCACCGACCACTCCTTGAGCCCCGCCGGCACCGGCGGGTTCATCGCGCCGACACCCTCGAAGACGGCGTCGATGATGGCCTTGCGGTCGATGGCCAGCGACATCGCGTGCCGCACGCGCACGTCGCTGAACGGCTTCTGGTCGGCCCGCATCGAGATGTGGGTCATGACGGGCGAGGCGAACTCGACCGTCTGGAGCCGCGGGCGCTTCTGCTTGAGCGTGTCCTTGATCTGCACCCAGTCGGTGCGGTTGATCGTGCCCGGGAATTCCCAGCCGAGGTCGTACTTGCCGCTCAGGAAGGCGGCGATGCGGGAGGCGTTGTCCTCGTCCACCGTCGCCTCGACCCGATCGATGTAGGGCTGGCCGGCGATGAAGTAGTTCGGGTTCCTCACGTAGCTGAGGCTGACGTTCGGCCGGTAGGCGTCGAGCATCCAGGGGCCGGTGCCGACGACCGACTCCCACTTCTTGAAGTCCCCGTGCTTGTCGAGCACTTCCTTGGCGACGATCGCCACCGCGTGCGGGTTGGCCAGCATGTCGAGGAACCAGACGAACGGCTCCTTGAGCGTGAACTTCACCGTGTACTTGTCGGGCGCCTCGACCTTGTCGAGCGACTTCAGCATGTAGGCGTTGGCGTTGCCTTTGACAGTCAGGAAGTGGTTCACGCTGAAGACGACGTCGTCGGCCGTCAGCTCGCGGCCGTTCAGCGGCGGCTTGTGGTGCCACTTCACGCCCTTCCGCAGCTTGAAGACGTACGTGGTGTCGCTGGGTTGGGTCCACGACTCGGCCAGGTCGCCCTCGATCGGGAACGTGCCGGGGACGACGCTCGGCCCCACCTTGTGCCTGAGCAGCCGGCTGTGGGTGAAGCTGAGCGCGATGTGCGTCTTGTAGGAGATCGTCTGGAACGGATCGAAGTGGGGCGGGTCCCACGTGCGCAGCGCGATCGTGCCGCCTCGCTTGGGCGTCTGCGCGCGCGTGATCGAGGGAGCGAGCGTGGCACCGGCCACGGTGAGTCCACCGAGAGCGAGCAGGTGACGACGGCTGACGTCCATGGGGTCTCCTCGTGATCAGGTGGTGCGGGCGGCGACGGCGGCCAGCGCCGCGTCGAACACGCCCAGCGTCTCGTCGACGTCCGCGTCGCTGTGGGCCAGCGAGACGTAGATCTTGTTCACGGCCTTCACCACGCCGCGCTTCAGGCACTCTTCGTTGAAGAGCGCGATGCGGCGGCGGTCCGCGGTGAGCGTGGCGCGGTAGTCCACGACGGGACGGTCGGTGAAGATGATGTCGAACACCGGCGGCTCGCCGCTGACCTGGGCCGGCATCCCGTGCTTGCGGGCGAGGGCGGCCAGCCCGTCGCGCAGGCGGGCGCCGGTGGCGAAGAGCTTCTGATAGGCCCCGGGCTTGCGCAGCTCGCCCAGCGTGGCCAGGCCGGCGACGGCGGCGACGGGATTGCCGTTGAGCGTGCCCGCCTGCCACACGTAGTCGGGGCTGCCCTCGAGCGCGGCGTCGAAGTGATGCATGATGTCGCTTCGGCCGGCCACCGCCGCCAGCGGGAAGCCGCCGGCCAGCACCTTGCCGAACGCGGCCACGTCGGGGACGACGTCGTAGTACTCCTGGGCGCCGCCGTAGGCGAGCCGGAATCCCGTGACGATCTCGTCGAAGACCAGCGGCACGCCGTGGCGCTGGGTCACCGCGCGCAGCCCCTTGAGGAACCCCGGCTGGGGCACGATCACGCGCTGGTACGGCTCGACGATCACCGCCGCCAGCTCGTTGTGGTGGGTCGCAATCAGCGCCTCGGTCGTGGCCAGGTCGTTGTACGGCGCGACGAGGACTTCCTCGCTGATGGCGTGCGGGATGCCCGCCGAGTCGGCCATGGCCGCCGGAAACGCCTTCGGCGAGCGCGGGCTCACGCTCATGAGCGCGTAGTCGTGCGTGCCGTGGAAGCCGCCCTCGAACTTCATGATCTTGTCGCGCTGGCGGAACGCGCGGGCCACGCGCAGCGCGAAGAACGTCGCCTCCGACCCGCTCGACATGAACCGCACCTGCTCGGCGCCGGGGACGGCCCGGACGATCTCCTCGGCCAGCGCGATGATCGGCTCGTTGAGGAGCATGAACGTCGTGCCGTGGGTCACCTGCCGCTGCACGGCCTCGACGACGGCGGGATGGGCGTGGCCCAGCAGCATCGGACCCGAGCCCAGCAGATAGTCGGTGTACTTCCTGCCGTCCGCGTCCCACAGATAGGGACCGCGCGCGTCGCGCACCACGAACTCGAGTCCCGGCGCGGCGCGATGGCTGCCCAGCACACCGCCGGGCAGGACCCGCGTGGCGCGGGCGATGAGATCCTGCTGATCGGTCATGGATTCCTTCCTCGCTGAAGGGTGGGGCGATGATACCCGGAAACCTTACCCGGTCAATAGAACCCCCGAGCCCGACAGTGCGCCTTGTTTGAGCAGCTCCAGCGCCTGGTTGGCAACCTCCAGCGGGAACTCGGTGGTGGCCAGCCGGAGCGGTCCCCGCGCCGCCTCGGCCAGGAACGCCGCGCCGTCGGCTCGCGTGTTGGCGGTCACCGATCGGATCCCGCGCTCGTAGAAAAGGTCGGCCTCGTAGTCCAGCCGTGGGATCGGCGTCATGTAGATGCCGGCCAGCGCCAGGGTCCCGCCCCGCGCCAGGTTGCGCAGGGCCACCGGCACCAGCTCGCCGGCCGGCGCGAAGAGGATCGTGCCCTCGGTGCGGTGGGGCATCGGATCGTGCACGTCGCCCGTCCACGCCGCGCCCAGCGAGATCGCCAGCTCGCGATGGCCGGGCTCGCGCGTGCAGACGTAGACCTCCATGTTGCGGCCGCGCGCGAGCTGGATCGTCACGTGGGCCGAGGAGCCGAAGCCGTACATGCCGAGCCGCCCGCCCGGCCGCACCGCCGCCAGCTTCAATGCGCGGTAGCCGATGATCCCCGCGCAGAGCAGCGGCGCCGCCTCGACGTCGTCGAAGACCGAGGGGATGGCGTAGGCGTAGTCCTCGTCGACCACCGCGAGCTCCGCGTAGCCGCCGTCGGCGTGCCAGCCGGTGAACTCGGCGCGCTCGCAGAGATTCTCGCGATCGGTCGCGCAGTACAGACAGCGGCCGCACGTCTGCCGCAGCCACGCGATGCCCACGCGGTCGCCCTCGCGGAAGCGCGTGGCGTCACGGCCGCGGGCGGCCACGCGGCCCACCGCCTGGTGGCCGGGCACCAGCGGCGCGCGCAGCATCGGCAGCTCGCCTTCCACCACGTGCAGGTCGGTGCGGCAGATCCCGCACGCCTTCACCTCGACGAGGATCTCGCCGGGGCCGGGTGTGGGGTCGGGTACGTCTTCCATCCGTAGCGGCCGGTCGGCGACGGGCGCCGGCCGCCGCATGATCATCGCGCGCACGTCACACCGCGCGGGCGATGATCTTGAGCGCGCGCGTGAGGTGGGGCGCGTCCACCATCTGGCCCTTGAAGCGGAACGCGTAGACGCCGCGCCGGCGGTGCTCCTCGAAGGCGGCCACCAGCTCGCGCGCCTCGTCCACGACCGCCTTGTCCGGCGTGAAGACGTCGTTGATGACCTCGATCTGCGAGGGATGGATCGAGATCTTCCCGCTGAAGCCCATCGCCACCCCCTCCTCACACTCGCGCCGCAGTCCGGCCAGATCGGCGATGTCGGTGTAGACGGTGTCCATCGCGTCGAGCCCGGCCGCCGAGGCGACGATCGAGCACATGACGCGCGCGTAGCGCGGGATGTCGAGGTAGCGCCCGGCGGCGTCGCGCACCTGGGGCAGCCCCATCGCGGCCGAGAGGTCCTCGATGCCCCACGACACGGTGACGATCCGCGGGCTGGCGGCCACCACCTCGCGGATGTTCAGCAATCCCTCGGGCGTCTCGGTGGCGATCAGCACGAGACGCGTAGAGCCTTGCTCCAGACCGTGGCGGTGCTCGAGCCGATCGAGATGCCGGCTGATCTCGCGCACGTCGCTGGCGTGGCGGGGCTTGGGCACGACGTAGCCTTCCGGCCGGCCGGCGATCGTGGCCTCGAGGTCGGCCACGCCCAGGCCGGTGGCGATCGGGTTCATGCGCACCCAGCGCTCGCGGCCGCCGAAGTCCAGCTCGCTGAGCCAGCGCGTGACGATCGGCCGCGTCTCGACCTTGCGGTCGGGCGCCACCGCGTCCTCGAGGTCGAGGATGAGGCCGTCGGCGGGCAGCGTCAGCGCCTTGGCGATCATCCTCTCGTTGCCGCCGGGCACGAAGTGCAGCGAGCGGCGCCGCTTGGCCAGGGCCACGGTGGCTACGCCGGCTTCTTGCGCATCATGGCGTTGCGGCGGGCGCGCATCACGAGGTCGCCGTGCTGATTGCGGGCGCGGTGCTCGAACGTCACGATGCCCCACTGCGGCCGCGACTTCGACTCGCGCTTGTCGACGACCTCGGTCTCCGCGTAGATCGTGTCGCCGTGGAAGACGGGCTTGGGAAACTCGACCTTGTCGAAGCCGAGGTTGCCGACTGTCGTGCCGAGCGTCGTCTCGCCCACCGACACTCCGACCGCGATGCCGAGGGTGAGCAGGCTGTTGACCAGGGGCTTGCCGAACTCCGCCTTGGCCGCCGCGTGGAAGTCGATGTGCAGCGGCTGGGGGTTCATCGTGAGCGTCGAGAAGAAGACGTTGTCGGCCTCGGTGATCGTGCGGCCGATCTCGTGGTGGAACGTCTGACCGACCTGCAGTTCTTCGAAGTACTTGCCCGCCATCGGCGCCCTCCCTCGCGCGCGACGTTGTGCGACGTCGCGGGGTTCCGATGGTATATCATCCCGCCATGATCTACGAATACCGCGCCTACTACGCTCTGCCCGGCCGCATGCCCGACATCCAGAAGCGGTTCGCCGACGTCACCATGAAGCTCTTCGCCAAGCACGGCATCAAGGTGATCGGCTTCTGGGACACCGTCATCGGCGAGAACAACGAGCTCGTCTACATCTGCGCCTTCGACGACCTCGCGCATCGGACCAAGGCCTGGGCGGCGTTTCAGGCCGATCCGGAGTGGCAGGCGGCGCGCAAGGCCTCGGAGGCCAACGGGCCGCTGCTCGAGCGCGTCGTCAACAAGATCTGGAAGCCGACTCCGTTCTCGCCGATCCAGTAGCACGGCGGGCGGACGAGCAGGGCCGGAGGAGGCGTTGGGTGCAGCTTGCCCTCCGACCGTCTGCCACCTCGCCCTGCGGCGATCGCGACCGCCCGGAGAGGAGATGCGATGAAGCTGAAGGTCAACGACATCCACATCAACTACCGCATCGATGGACCAGACGGCGCGCCCTGGGTCACGATGAGCAACTCCCTGGCGACGACGCACCGCATGTGGGACGCGCAGCTGGACGCATTCACCAAGCTGTATCGCGTGCTGCGCTACGACAAGCGTGGACACGGCGAGACCGACGTGGCGCCGGGACCGTACAGCTTCGAGCTGCTGGCGGACGACGTGCTGGCCCTGCTCGACGCCCTGCAGATCACGCGGACGCATTTCGTCGGGTTGTCGATGGGCGGCATGACGGGCATGACCATGGCCGTGCGGAAGCCGAGCGTGCTGCGCACCCTCGTCCTCTGCGACACCACCAGCAAGGATCCGCTCGGCGATCCGGCGTTGTGGCAGCAGCGCATCGACGCCGTCAACGCCGGCGGGAGCATGCAGCCCCTGGTCGAGAGCACGGTGGCGCGCTTTCTCACCCCGGACACCGTGAAGAACCGGCCCGAGGTGGCCGACGCCGTCCGCGCCATGGTGCGCACGACACCGGTCGCCGGCTACATCGCCTGCTGCCAGGCGATCGCCAAGCTCAACCTGACCCATCGCTTGCACGAGATTTCGATCCCGACCATGGTCGTCGTCGGCGCGGATGATCCCGCCACCACGGTCGAGATGGCCCGCACGATTCACCAGGGCATTGGCGGCTCCGAGCTCGTCGTCCTGAAGAACGCCGCCCATCTCTCGAACCTCGAGCAGCCGGAGGCGTTCAACGAGGCGGTCCTGGGCTTCCTGAAGCGGCACTGAATCGTCGGCCGACCGTGAGACGCGCGAGAGGGGGGACTGGATGACGCACGCTGACCTGAAGGGACTCGCGGTCTCGACCACGTCGGCCGACGCGCTGGCCGCCTACGAGCGCGGCGTCGACCTGTTCCTGCGCTGGCGCAGCGGGGCCCTCGACGCCCTGGACGCGGCCGCACAGCGTGATCCGTCCTTCGCGCTCGCCCACTGCACGCGAGCCTATGTCGCCTGGCGCATGGGGCGCGTCGACCTCGCCTCGGCGGCGGCGCAGCAGGCCGCGGCACGGGCGGACGAGGCGCACGACGAGCGCGAACGCGAGCACGTGCAGGCGGTAGCAGCCATGCAGCGCGGTGACGCGATCGCCGCCTACGATCGTCTGCGAGCGCTGGCCGCCCGACATCCGACGGATCGCATCGCGGTGCGCATCGTCGGCCTGAACTGCATCACCCAGGGCGACTATCGGGGCGGCATCGACATCGCGCGCCGCAGTCTCGAGGCCGATCCCGGCGAGCCCCAGTACCAGACCATGCTGGGCTTCTTCCTGGAGCAGTCGGGCTACAACGACGAGGGGCTTCAGATGAGCTCGCGCTCGCTGGCCCAGGATCCGACCAACCTGTACACGTACCACGCAGTGGGCCACGCCTATCAGGCGCGCGGAGATTACGCCAACACGCTCGAGACCTTCGAGCGGGCGGCGTCCCTCGAGCGCTATCCGCACGTCCTCTGGCACCTGGCCGAAGCACACGCCCTCCTGGGGCACGTGCGCATGACGCGCGAGTACTGGAGCTCCACGGCCCCGGCGCTGCCGCTGTACGAGCGCATCGAGCTGCTGTGGCGCCTCGAGCTCCTGCGTCACGTCGCCACCGATGCGGCGATCTGGCAGGACCTGGCCCGGCAGGCCGATCGGGTCCTCGAGCACGCGGACTTCCAGACCGTGTGGATGCACCACTGGATCGCGCTGGCCTTCGCGCGCGCCGGGGAATGGCGCAAGGCCCGGCAGCAGGTCGAGCGGCTCCGGCGTTTGCCCGAGGGCCGGCCGAGCGGTCACTGGTCGACGCTCGGGGCTTCGCTGCTGGAAGGCGAGCTGGCCATCGTCGAAGGCGATGACGCCGCGGCGGTACGGCTGATGGCGCCGGCCGTGGAGCAGATCCACACCATGGGCGGAGGCAGCCGCGAGCAGAAGGACATCTTCCCCGACGTGTTCATGGAGCTGCATCGCCGGCTCGGGCACGTGGAGCAGGTGATCGAGCTGGCGCAGCAGCGCCTGCTCGCCAATCCCTATCACGTCCAGTCGCTCGCGGCCCTGGCCTGGGCCTATGAGCGAAGCGGCAACGCCGCGCTGCAGCGGCAGGCGTGCCGGCAGCTGGTGCTGCGGGCGGAAGAAGTCGACCTGGCCCCGGACGCGCCCGAGCTGCTGGCTGCTCGGCAGACGCTGCAGGTGGCCGCCTGAGCGACGGCCCGGCGCGCGACCCGTACGTCGGCCCAACCGACGAGGAGCTCATGCAGGCTCCCACGGTCTTCCGCGACGGGCTCCTGCAGGGCCAGGTCGTGCTGGTCTCGGGCGGCGGCGGCGGCATCGGCCGCGCCATCTGTTATCTCGTCGGTCGCCTGGGCGCCTCCGGCGTGGCGTGCGGGCGCGACGAGGTGAAGCTCGGTCGCCTGTCCGCGAACCTGGAGCGCCTCGGCGTGCCGCACGTCACACGGGCGATGACGATCCGCGATCCCCCCGCGGCTGGCACGCCGTGCTCGAGACCAACCTCTACGGCACCTGGTTCATGATGCAGGAGGCCGGCGTTGATGTGGATCAGGGGCTCGGGAACGTTCAGCTGCTCGGCCAGGAGCCGCAGGGGCGCCGAGTACGGTTCCGTGTAGTAGTTGCCGCGCGGCGCCTCGGCCTGGGCGGCGGCGATCGCCTCGTCGATCGGCGGCAGCGGATTCTCGCAGAGCAGGAGCTTCAGCCCTCGAAGGTCGAGCCGCCCTTCTCGACCAGCGACTGCATCAGCGAATTCCCCTGAGAAACTCGACCAGGTCGAGGAGTTCGCGGACGGTCAGGAGGTCGTTGTAGTCGCCCATCCGCGAGGTGCCGTCGGCGGCCACGTAGCCCTTCTTGTACTGCCCGTGCGCGATGTAGCGCTCGAAGTTCACGACGGACTCGGCGAGGTACTCGCGCGGTAGACGTGCGTGAGCCCCGGTGAGGTCGGGACCGATGCCCCCCGGGTTCTGGGCCGGGTCTCCGAATCGCCTGCTCGCCACGGTGTGACACGAGTAGCACTCCATCTTCACGAACACCTGCTCGCCGGCGGAGGCCGTGCCGGGGGGCCGTGCTCGTCGATGGCGTCGCGGCAGGCGGGGCTCGGCCCCGGTGGCCGGGACGACATCGACGAGCACGGCGAGAACGAACCCGAGCATGAGCCATCGCGCCATGAGAAACCTCCAGTGCGGGGCGTGACCGTGGGAAGCGGCAAGGGTGGTGCCATTCAGGAAACGCGCAGATAGCGTGGCGTTCGCAGCGACCTGCACCCCGGTCGGTGAGGCGGCGCTGACTCAGTGGGGCCGGGTTGGGACGGACGAATCGTCCCCGCGAAAGCGGGTCAGTCGGGCACGACCGCCCGTAGCAGGACGTAGACGGGCACGCTCAGCCCGAGACCGGCACCGAAAAGGGGAAGGTCGCCGAACCGCGCGGCCATCGGCAACAGCTCGTGCACGGCGCCCGCGGCGCGGAACGAGGCCGGCACGAGTTCAACTCCCGAGACCATCAGCATCAGGCCGGCCGAGGACTCGATACCGAGCGCGATGGCGCGGGCATTCTTCTCGAGGCGGATCGCGGTGACGACGCCGAGGAGTGTCGTCAGGCCTGACCTGAGGGCCAGGAGCAGCACGATCGTCCAGGTGGTAGCGGACGGCACCATGGGGCTTGCGGGTGCCCGAGCTGCTGGTTGAACGCGTTGAGATTCTCCTTGCGGTCGAAGCGGATGACCGCGGCCGCGCCTTCAGCCGCGCGCTCTCATCCGATGCTCGCGGAGCCACAGAATGGACGTGGCAAGGCTTGTGAGGACGAGGAAGGGCAAGGTGAGCTCGGTGAGCAGCGCCCAGCCGCCGCTTCCGGTCACCACCACGCCGGACGTCAGCGAGGAGCTGACCATGACCACGAACACCAGGAAGTCGTTGACGCCCTGGATCTTCGCCTTCTCTGCCGGGCTGTGGGCCTCGGTGAGGAGCGTGGTGGCGCCGACATACAAAAAGTTCCAGCCCACTCCCAGCAGGGTCAGCGCCCACCAGAAGTGCATGAGGGTGACCCCGCTCATGGCGATTCCGACGCACACGAACAGCAGGGCGGCGCCGGTGAGCAGCACGTTCAGCACCCCCACTCGCCTGATCAGGCCGCCGGCGAAGAACGACGGAGCGAACATGCCGATCACGTGCCACTGCAGCACGAACGTCGCATCGGCGAACGGATGGTGGCAGCAGAGATCCATGGCGAGCGGCGTGGCGCTCATGAGCAGGTTCATCACGCCGTAGCCCACGGCCGCCGCCAGTACCGCCACCACGACGGCCGGCTGGCGCAGGATCACCCCCAGCGGCCGACCCCTGCCATACCGCTCCTCCGTCGACGGCTCGGGGAACCGGAGCCCGGTGGCGACGACGAACGACGCCAGCGCAAACACCGCAAGTGCCGCGTAGGAGGCGAGGAACTGGGGCTGCACCCAGTCACGCGTGAAGCGTCCCACGGCCGGGCCGATGAAGCCCCCGAAGATCCCCCCGGCGAGGGTCAGCGAGATGGCTCGGCTCTGCCAGTCCGGCGGTGCCGCATCGGCGGCGGCGAAGCGATAGTACTGACCGAAGGCGTTGTAGATGCCGGACAGAAAGGTGCCGACGAGCAGCAGCGTGAAGCTGTGCGCCTGGATCGCCAGGGCACCGACGGCGCCACCGGCCACGCCGAGGCTCGAGCCGAGCAGAAAGCCCGCCCGCCGGCCGTGGCGCTTCATGAAGAAGGACGCGGGCAGGGTGGACATCGCGGCCCCCAGCACGTAGGTCACCACGGGAATCGTGGCCAGCCGCCGGGAGGGCGCCAGGGCGAAGCCCGCCAGGGCGTTCACGGCGACCATCAGAACCCCGTTGGTGAGCAGCAGCATCTGGCACGCGGCGAGCCGGGCGACAGTCCTCCGCGGGGACGGGACGCGCACGCGCTACCGGGCTAGGCGCCCTGAGCCGGCGTGCCGAGCCAGAAGGGCGATGCCTTGCCGATCCGCGCGAGATACCCGCGGCGTTCCGCCGCGCGCGCCGGGTACCAGCGCGACAGATAGTCGGCATCGAGCATGTGCTGCCGCGACTCGGTGCCGAAGAAGCCCACCAGGTCCGGCAGGGCGATGAACCCCTCCTCGGACTCGGGGCGGAATTGCTCCCAGCGACGGGCATGATCTTCCGACCGGAAGAGGTTCATGCCCGTTCACAAAAACGGCGGGCGGCCCCGTGACGGGCCAAAGCCGTAGTTCAGGTGGCCGACGACGGTCGGGGGATCGACCCACGTGAGGCGGCCGTCGAGCATCTCGACGGTCAGCGGGTCGCCGCAGTCGAGGCAGGCGGCGTCGATCCGCACCCGTTCTCCCGGAAAGAGCCAGGTCACCGACGTCGCCTCGAACCCGCACTGGGCGAACCACTTCTGCTCCCCGCGCACCGTCACCCGGTACTGGGTGGGCAGGCCGTTCAGGGGCGGGAACGAGGCAATGTAATCCGTCTCGGGATGCAGCCACCCGATCGGGTATGCCTGCAGGACCGCGTGGAGAATCGTCCGGCTCTCGCTCGGGCTCACACCGAGCGAGCGAGCAAGCTCCGCGTAGTGCGGCGGCCGGCCCGTGTCGATCAAGGTCCGCGTGATGCGGTTCCACATCCGGTCGGTCATTCCGCCGTCGATCATCTCCGCCTCGCTGTCCGGCATCCCCTAGATCAACCTCGTCGCCTTGAGGGCGCGATACTTCTCCTTGCGCTCCAGCCACTTCCGCGTGGCCTCGGGGTCCAGGAACGGCTGCGCCTTGCTGAAGACCTTGTCCTTCCAGGAGTGGTCCGCGCTCCACTCGTAAGGCGTGACCACCGTGGTGCCGGGGGCGGTCGCATCGATGAGCAGGTCGAGCCCGAGCGACAGGACCGCGCGCTGCATGTCGAGGTCGTACGGCTTGCCGGTGGGGTTACCCAGCGGAAAGTCGCTGAAGACGAAGCGCGGCACGCCGCAGTGCTCGACGATATCGCGCGCGCAGCCGAACAAAACGGTCGGGATGCCGTTCTCTTCCAGGTGCCGCGCGGCCAGACTCACGGTCTGGTGGCAGACGGGTCAGACCGCGGTGAGGACCGCCACGTCCACGCGGTCCTCCCGCATCTGCTCCAGGATCTCCGGCGCATCGACGGTCAGCGTCTTGCGCTGGCTGTACTCGGAGTGGATCACCTGGAAGCGGGGCGCCACGGCCTCGATCCGTTCCTCGGCGACGAAGCGGTGAAGGTGGGTCAGGGGCAGATAGCTGTCCACGTCGTCGAGGGTGGTGGCGTAGCGGTCGTACGCCGCCTTCTTGCTGTAGAGCTGGTCGACGGGGAGGTCGGTCGGCAGCGAGTACACGAGCCTTCTCGGGTCGCCGGGTCCGGCCTCCCCGTCCCGGCGCGCCATCTCGCTGGTCGTCACCACGCCCACGCGGCACTGGGAGAGCGGCCTGCCGACCGAGGAGAACGGCGTGAACGGGATGTCGTCGAAGTGCGCCCACTCGTAGGGCTTGTCGTAGCCCTCGGCCTGGTAGTAGGCGCGTGTCTTATCGATGTACCGGACGTGACTCGCCCTCTCGTCGCTCATGACACCCTCCTCGCCGGAGACCGGCCTTGCACCCCTATGCGACTCGCCGCGGTCCAGCCGGTCGAACCGGACCCGCAGGGGGTCGGTCCTGGCGTCAGCCGGTCTCGATCGGCAGGCCCCGGTCCTTCGCCCATTCGCCCATGGAACCGTCGTACAGCGTCAGGTCGTCGAAGCCCAGCTGGTGTAGCAGGAAGAGGTCGATGGTGGCGGAGATGCCGCCACCGCAATAGGCGATCACCCGCTGGTCCTTGCCGACGCCAGCGGCGGCGAACTTGGTCATGGCGTCGGCGAGCGAGACGAAGCGCTTGCTCGTGGGATCGACCAGGTTCGCCGCCGGCACGTTGACCGATCCCGGCACGCGGCCTGGCCGGCCGTAGCGCGACGGCTCCAGGCCCCGGTGGAACTGGGGGCCGAGCGCGTTCACGGTGACCGTTCGGGGATCGCCGATCGCGGCCTGGACCGTTGTCTTGTCGACGAAGCGCCCTGGGCGGGGCCGGGGCGTGAAGGTCGCCGGCGGATAGCCCTTTGGATCACCGGTCTCGATCGCCCGGCCCTCGGCCTGCCACCTGTCGAAGCCACCGTCGAGCACGGCCGCGGCGTCGAAGCCGAGCGACCTGAGCATCCACCAGACCCGCGTGGCCCACATCATGGTGCCGATACTGTAGAGCACGACGCGGCCGCCGTCACCGAGGCCGTGCCGGCCGAAGGCGCGCGCCAAGTGCTCGACCGACGGCATCATGAACTTGAGCGGCGTGTCGGGCGCGGAGAGTTCCCCCTGCACGTCGAGGAAGTCGGCCCCCGGGATATGTCCGGCGACGAAGCTCTTCCAGCCGGCGACCGGCTTGTAGGGATCGTCCGAGCCGGGATCGGGCGGCTCGAGATAGGTCGTGCAGTCGTAGATGCGCAGCTCGGGCTGGACGAGCCGGCCGGCGAGGTCGTCGGTCGAGATCAGGGCGTCGGGATTACGCATGGGAGTCTCCATCGCTCGGCATTTCTCCGGGAGAGGGCTGCAGTGAGGGTCCTACTTCCCGGGGCCGTAGGCGCTCGTCAGGTACTCGGTGATGGCCTTGGCGTCGGCCTCGCTCGTCGGGCGGTCCATTTCGCGCATCGGTGTTCCTCCTAACCTGCGGGGCCGGGGCTCGCCGCCCGCGCGACCGTCGCGCCGGCTACCCAACACGCTCGCCGCCCTGCTGCCAAGGCGAGCGGCGCCGGCAAAGCCGAGATGCATCGCCTCCTCCTGCGCGCCGGCCGAGGCCGCGCCCTCAGCGCTTGCCGAACCGCTCGCGTGCGATACGGGCCGCCTCGAAGGACCCCGTGAGCTGGCTCTGGTCACCGTCGGCGAACGACGTGGCGCGGTGCAGCGCCCCGGCCGTGGCGTTGATCGCCTCCTTCATGAGCCGCACCGTTGCGGGGGGCATCTCGGCCGTCTTGCGGGCCATGGCGAGCGCGGCCTCCACGGTCCGGCCGTCCTCCGCCAGCTCGTCCACCAGCCCCCAGGCCAGCGCCGTCGCCGCGTCCATCTTCTCGCCCATCAAGGTGATGCGCTTGGCCCGGGCGGGGCCGACCAGCGTCACCAGACGCGGCAGGGCACCCCACTGCAGATTCAAGCCGATCTTGACCTCGGGCACGTAGAGGAACGCGCCCCGTCCGAGCACCCGCCAGTCGCAGGCGAGGGCGATGGCGACGCCGGCACCCACCGCCATGCGACCGCGGCCGGCCCTTGCTTGTCGATCGTCACGTAGCTCCACGGCATCGGCGTGCCTCCTGACGTGGCCGTCACCGCGGGCGGGTCATTGCTGCCCCCGGGCACGGTTGGCGACCTCGACGGTCGTCTTGTCGACGTCGAAGCGCAGCGTCTCCTTGGTCTCGACGTCGCCGCCGGTCACCCGGATGAAGAACGTGTCGTCGCCGTACTCGATGGAATGGATGTCGCCGACGGCGAACGCCGCCGCATGACCGGGCTCGTTCATGAACTCGCGCTGCAGCTCCAGCTCCGCGTGGCCCGGCCGGGCGCCGTCGTCGAGCCGGCGCCAGCGCCGCATCCGGGTGGGGTTCTTGTAGTTGCCGTAGACCACCCAGCACGGGCCGTGGTCGTGGACCGAGGACTTCCCCGCCTTCTCTCGGCCGTGCACGAGGACGTGGACGTCCGTCTCCGGATCGTGGCCGATCGTCGTGAGCTGGGTGTAGGGCGGCGGATCGCCGAGGTGCTTCCTCAGGAGCTCCGGGTTGTGGAGCAGCTTCTCCAGGTGCTCGCGGATCTCCGCGAGCCCCGAGGGAATGCCCTTCGCCTTGATGGTGGCCCGCGTGGCGGCGAGGAACTGATCGAGCGTGTACGTGGTGTCGGTGGCCATGGTCATCACCTATCCCCGCAAGCGGGGGCACAGCCGCATCGCATTCTCGGACAGGATCTTCCGCTTGGCGCGCTCGCTGAGCCCGGGACGCTCCACCACCTGGTGGACGCTCTCCGGCCACGCGGTGTCGCCGTGCGGCCAGTCGCTGGCGAAGAGCCAGAGATCCTCCCCGAGCTCCTGCACGCAGAACGGCAGCGACCGCTCCCAGGTGTCGATGGCGTGGAAGTACCGCCCCTCGGCCAGGACCTCGCGCGGCAGGCGCTTGAGGTTCGGCACGTGGTTCGGGGACATGAGGTAGTGCGTATCCAGGCGATCCAGCGCCAGGGGCAGCCAGCCGCCGCCGGTCTCGATGATGGCCACCCGCAGCGTCGGAAACATCTCGAAGATGCCCCCGCCCACCAGCGCCCCCAGGGCGGCCATGCCCGCCCACGGGTTCGCAAAGCTATGGAGGAGGAACCAGCTTCCGTCCAGGTCGAACGTGCCCGGCCCGTAGGGAGGCCGCGCCGTGCCGCCGTGCGCCAGCAGCGGCAGGTCGAGCTCCTGGGCCACCTCGTAGAGGGGATAGAGGTCCGGGTTGTCGAGCAGCTTGCCGTCGGGGGCCTGCGGCGAGATGTAGATGCCGACCAGGTTCGGATCCCGGTTCGCCCAGTGGCGGATCTCGGCGACGCCCGCGGGGACGTCCCGCATGTTCGCGACCACCGTCCACTTGAGGCGACTCGGGGCCTGGGCGCAGAAGTTGGCGACCCAGCGGTGATAGGCGCGGTAGAGCGCGTTCTCGAAGCCCACGTCGCGGAGTGCGCAGTAGCTCGAGACGTGGGTGGGATAGAGGACGTTGACATCCACCAGGGCGCGGTCCATGTCCTCCAGGCGGGCCTTGACGTCCCAGCTCACCTCGGGCCGGATCGGCGGTAGCGGGTCCACGCGCTCCGGCGGAAACGCCTTGCGGCCCCCTTCCATCGCGGAGCGCCGAGTGAGTCCAAAGGTGTCGCGGCGGCCAAGGGGCCGACCGGCCTCGATGGGCTCGACGATCGAGGTACGGCTGCCGAAGAGCGAGTACGCGTTGCCCGCTTCGGCCTGCCGGGCCACGGCGTCACAGAGCTGCTGATAGGCATCGTGATAAGCGGGATCGAGGTAGTCGCGGTAGAAGCGGTCCGCCCGCTCCACGATGTGGGAATCGAGGTCGATCACCGGCGTCCCATTCCAGCTCATCGCCATCCTCCGTCGTGGCTGGCGTTCGCGTCGTGGCCGGCGCTCACGGTCGCCGGCCCCTCCGCTTCGCCGCCGTCATCGTCATCGGCCAGCGCTGCGCGTGGCCGCGGCGGCGTCGGCCTTCGCGAAGTTGTCGTCCGTGAACCCGTAGAGATGCGCGCCCCCCAGGAAGATCTGGGCGGCGATCTCGCGGGGGACGTTTTTCATGAGATTCGTGGACACGTGGGGGAAGTTGGAGTCGAAGTGGGGATAGTCGGTCGAGATGCACATGCGGTCGGCGCCGATGAGCCCGGCCGTGGCCTCGATCTCGGGCTCGCTGCCCTCGACCGCCGCCCAGCAGTTGCGCCGGAAGTATTCCCGGGGAGTCAGGCTAAGGTACGGCGCGTGCGTGTCGCGGTACTGCGGGTAGTCCCACTCGATGCGCGACAGGAGCCCGGGCACCCACGAGTTCTGGGCCTCCAGGAAGCCGACCCGCAGCCGGGGGTGGAACTCGAACACGCCGCCGATGATCATCGCGATCAGGGCCTGCTGCATCTCGATCCAGTGGCTGGCCACGTGGCGGTAGAAACGGTTCTCGCCGTAGAGCGTGTTCATGTGCGAGTACCAGGCGCCGGTGCCCTCGTGGAAGCCCCAGGTCACGCCGAGCTCCTCGTGCAGGCCGTAGAGCGGGTCCCAGTAGTTCGAGTGCCAGAAGTGGCCGTTCACGAGGTTGGGGCGCACGAAGGACCCGACGGCGCCCAGGTCCCGCACGCAGCGCAGCAGCTCCCGGCAGGCCAGGTGCACGTCGTGCACGGGCAGCATCGCCGCGAACTTGAGCTGGTCCGGGCTGTGCCGGCAGAACTCGGCGATCCAGTTGTTGTAGGCCTCGCACAGGCCGAGCGAGAGCCCGGGGTCGAGGTGGTCGCGGGCGAGCAGGCTGAGGCCGGTGGTGGGGAAGAGCACCGCGATGTCGACGCCCTCCATCTGCATGCCCATCACCTGCGCCACCGCGTCGTAGTTGCGCTCGACCGCGAAGTCGAGCCGCCCGGTGTCGGCCAGCCGCGAGCCCGACAGCGGCTGCGTGCTGTGCGTCGAGCCCGGCCGGCCGCGCTTGCGGTACTGCTGCAGCTCGGCGTCCTGGCTGGTCGGCAGGCCGTCGATGACGATGGTGCCGCGGCGCGGGCGGCCGTCCTTGTCGATCGGCAGGATGACGCGGTCCTTGAATTTCGGATCCAGGTAGCGCTCGAAGAGATCAGGCGGTTCCATGATGTGCATGTCGCAATCCACGAACCTGAGTCCGTCTTTCATGACGCCCTCCGTGTAGTGGAAACCGGGTGAGATCTCACTGTCCCGACATGGGGGCCTAGGCGGCCCCGGCCAGGTTGTACAGGCGCGCGCAGTTGTCCCAGAGGATCTTGGTCTTGGACTTGTCGCTGACCCCCTCCAGGTGCGTGAATTCCTCGATGGCCGTCGGGAAGAGTCCGTCCGAGTGCGGGTAGTCGGTGGAGACGACGATGGTGTCGTCGCCGATGGCCTCGATCACCTGCCGCAGCGGCTTCTCGTCGGCGTCGGCCGCGATGTAGCACTGGCGGAAGAAGTACTGGCTCGGCAGCTCCGAGATCTGGACCTCGGAGCCGGGACCGAACTTCTCCCACGCCTCGTCCAGGCGCCAGAGCCACCACGGAAGGTACCCGCAGGTACCCTCCAGGAACGCGCAGCGCAGGCGCGGGTGCCGCTCCAGCACGCCGCCGGCCGCGAGGCTGCCGAACGCCATCATCAGCTCGACCGGGTTGCGACCGGCGACGCCGATCACGCGGCCGTTCGGGGTGTCGAGGTAACGGCGCGCGAGATCGTCACGCAGCGAAGAATGCCCGGTGGGGTGGAAGCCGACCGGCACCCCGAGCTCCTCGATCGTGGCCCAGAGCGGATCCAGCGCGGGATCGTGGACGTGGCGACCTCGGATCGGGTTGGGATTGCCGATCACGGCGACCGCGCCCAGCTCATGCACGGCTCGCCGCGCCTCCTTCACGGCGGCGGGGACGTCGTGGAACGCGAGCTGGGCGGCGAACTTCAGACGCCGGGGATCGTGCTGGCAGTAGTCGTGGGTCCAGTCGTTGTGGGCGCGCGCCAGCGCGGCCGCGACCTCGGGGTCGAGGTCGTCGTGCATCAACACCTGCCGTCCCCGCGTCCCGTAGATGACCGCCACGTCGATGCCCTCGATGTCCATCGCCTGGACGTGGCTCTCGGCGTCGTAGCCGCGGGCGTGGGCGACCTCGTAGTGCGGATGCCGGGCGAACGCGCGGCGCTGGAGGTCCTTGCCCACGACGGCCGTCCGTGGGCGCCGGGACATCTCGCCGATCTCCAGGTCGCCGACCTTGATCACGGGCTGGTTGGGCGCGGCTTCCGTCCCGCGCGTGAAGCGCGGCGCAAATTTCCTGAACGGCTCATCCAGGTACTTCTCCCAGAGCCCGTCCGGCTCCATCGTGTGAAGGTCGCTGTCCATCACCTTGAAACCGTTCTTCATGGCGTCGATCCTCTTGGTGAACCCGGTGATCAGGTCGTCGCGGCTGCGCGCCTCGGCCCCGCGCCTCAGGGGGGCTCCCGGTACCCGAGCTTCAGCGAGATCTCGTCGCTCGCCTTGCGGACGTGCCTGGCGAACTCCTCCAGGGTGTCGTCGAACCGGGTGCGCGGGCCGGAGATGCTGATGGAGGCCACGCACTCGCCTCGCGCGTCGAAGATCGGTGCCGCCACCGCCGCGATGTCGTCGCGGCGCTCGCCCCGGTTGATCGAGAGCCCGGTGCGGCGGACGTCGGCGAGACGGCGGCGTAGATCCGCAGGCCGCGTGATGGTGCCGGGGGCCAGGCGCCGCAGCCCCTTGCGGAGGACACGGGGGACCAGGTCGGCGCGGTGGGCGAGCATGGCCTTGCCGCTGGCGGTGGCATAGGCTGGGGCGCGCGCCCCGAGATCGGCGTAGAACCTCAGGGGCTCCAGCCCCTCGACGACGTCGACGTACAGGACGTCGGTGTCGCGCAAGACCACCAGCACCGATGTCTGGCCGGTGACACTGGTGAGCCACTTGAGCGCCGGCCGGGCGGCCTCCACGAGGCCCGTCCGCCCGGCGGCCCGGGCCCCCAGCTCCCAGAGGCGGAGCCCCAGCGTGTACCGCTTGGTGGCGGGATCCTGCTGGACGTACTCATACTGCGCGAGGGTCTTGAGCAGGCGAAAAACGACCGTCTGGGACTGCCGCAGGCGGTGCGCGATCTCGGTGAGCGAGAGGCCGTTCTCGGCGGCCTCGAGCGTCTCGAGCACCTTCAGTCCCTTGGCCAGGGTATGGAGCGTGTAGCTGGTTCGCGGCAGAGGCACGCCTTTTCTATATCAGAAATCTGGTTGCTGGATGGTAGGGGCGCGGCCGTGACGTGTCAAGCGACAAGGGGCCCGGTCGGGCCGGTGTTGCAGCTCACCACACGAGCCAGCCGGGTGGCCGACTTCGAGCGCCCCCGGGGCTGATCCGCGCCGAGTGCGCGCTCGCCTGAGGGCTTTCTCGCCGCTCCGGAATCCCCGGCAGTCCTGCTGGGCGACTGGGCGAGGCCGGGTCGGGCCGTCGCCGACATTCTGAACGCCGTGGAGCGGCTCGATACGCAGGGCGTCGGTTGACCCTACGCGCTCGTCCTGGAGCCGGCGCTCTACTACTCGTACCTCCGGGCCACCGTCGGCGGTGGTCACCCGGCGACCGCGCAGATCGGGGTCGTGGTCTCCGCGGTCCACCGGTCTTCCGTCGTGCGAAGCGGCGCGCTCTTCTCCACGCGCGGGGGCGACTTCGTGCTCACGGTGGGTGGCGATCTAGGCGTCGGCTATTGCTGGCACGACCAGGCGGCGGTCCACCTCGCGTGCGACGAGACGGTTGCCGCCCGGCGGCTCGCCTCCGAGGCCGTTTGCATCCTTCGCGCGCCATCGTGATCCGGCGAAAGGGCAAGGCGGCCCGGGCCCGCGACCGGGGAGAGGTCTAGCAGCGGCGCGGTCCGCGGGGTGCCGAGCGCTACGCTCCGGCGCCGCCTCGGGTCCGGGGCGGCCGGGCCCCAGGTGGGGCGCCCAGGGGCCTGGGCGCCCTGGAACCGTCCCCCCAACCCATCGAGGAATAGAGCGTTTCACCTGGCCAGGATCCTGCGTTCATCGTCGGGTCGTCAGCCGCCCGGGCTGGCTCTACCACGACAGGAGGTCGTATGCCCGCCGCTCACCACGTCCGCAGGAATCCCCATGGGTGACAACCAGAACGCCCTCACGGCCGGTCCTCGGGGCCCGCTCCTCGTTCAGGACTGGCAGCTGTTCGAGAAGCACGCACACTTCAACCGCGAGCGCATCCCCGAGCGGGTCGTCCACGCGAAGGGCTCCGGCGCCTACGGCACGTTCACCGTGACCGGCGACATCTCGCGCTACACCAGGGCCAAGGTCTTCTCGGCCGTCGGCAAGTCAACGCCCCTGCTTCTCCGTTTCTCCACGGTCGCCGGCGAGCGCGGCGCTGCCGACGCCGAGCGCGATGTCCGTGGCTTCGCCATCAAGTTCTACACCGAGGAAGGGAACTGGGACCTGGTGGGCAACAACACCCCGGTCTTCTTCGTCCGGGATCCCTACAAGTTCCCCGACTTCATCCGGACCCAGAAGCGGGACCCGCGGACCAACTTGAGGAGCCCCACGGCCATGTGGGATTTCTGGTCGCTCTGTCCGGAGAGCCTGCACCAGGTGACGATCCTTTTCTCCGACCGCGGCATCCCGGCGAGCTACCGGCACATGAACGGCTACGGCAGCCATACCTATAGTCTGCTCAACGCCGCGGGCGAGCGGTTCTGGGTGAAGTTCCACTTCAAGACGCTGCAGGGCATCCGCACCCTGACCAACGAGGACGCAGCCCGGCTCATCGGCGACGACCGCGAGACGCACCAGCGCGACCTCTTCGGCGCCATCGAGCATGGCGACTTCCCGCGCTGGCGGGTCGTGGTCCAGGTGATGCGCGAGACCGACGCCGAGCGGACGGCCTACAATCCCTTCGATCTCACCAAGCTCTGGCCGCATCGCGACTATCCGCTGATCGAGGTGGGCGTCCTCGAGCTCAACCGGAATCCCGAGAACTACTTCGCCGAGATCGAGGAGGCCGCCTTCTCACCCGCCAATGTCGTGCCCGGCATCAGCCACTCTCCCGACAAGATGCTCCAGTTCCGTATCTTCGCCTACGCCGACACCCATCGGCATCGGCTGGGGGTGAACTACGAGAGTCTGCCGGTCAACCGCCCGCAGTGCCCGGTCCTCACCTACCACCGCGACGGCGCCATGCGCTTCGACGACAACGGCGGCCGCGCGGTCCACTACGAGCCGAACAGCTTCGGAGGGCCGGTCGAGGATGCGCGCTTCAAGGAACCGCCGCTGCGCATCTCCGGTGACGCCGACCGCTACGACAGTCGCACCGCGGCCGACGACTTCACGCAGCCGAGGAATCTGTTCCGGCTGCTGCCCGCTGGCGAGAAAGCCTGGCTGTTCCGTAATCTGGCGGCAGCCATGCAGGGGGTGCCCGACTTCATCGTGAAGCGCCAGCTGGAGCATTTCGCCAAGGCCGATCCCGCCTACGCCGAGGGCATGGCGCAGGCGTCGGGCCAGGCAGCGGTTCCCTTGGCTACGATCCTGCGTCCCTGAGTCGCGCCCGCACGAAGGGCTTGGCCTCGAGGAGGAGCGCGAGAGGCGCGAAGGCGCGTCTGCGGCGGCTCGAGCGTGCGTTGGACGAATTGCGCGGAGCTCCGCAAGGCCCGGCGGGGGGAGCCTGTTCCTGACCGCCCGGGCCAGCACGGTCTGGCGATCCCGGCGTCCGCCCGAACGAGCCGGAAGAACTGGAGGACCCCGATGATCGTCAGCGCCCAGGTCGCGATCTATCCGTTGCGACAGGACCGGCTGACGCCGGCCGTCACCGCGGTGAGCGCAGCGCTCCAGGCGGCCGGGCTCCGGCCCGAGGTGGGGCCGATGAGCACGCTGGTAACCGGCGAGCCGACCGCCGTCTTCCGGGCGCTCGAGGACGCGTTCGCCCGGGCCGGTGCGCTCGGCCACGTGGTCATGACCGTCACCGTGTCCAACGCCTGTCCGGTCGAGACGTGAGCGCGGCACCCGCGGCCTGGCAGCTCTTCGAGCGCAACGCGGCGCGCTACGATGAGTGGTACGCCACGCCGCGGGGGCGGCGGGCCGACATCGCCGAGCGCGCGCTGCTAGAGCGCCTGCTGGCGCCGTTCGCGGACGCGCAGAGCGCGCTCGAGGTGGGTTGCGGGACCGGCCACTTCACGCGCTGGCTCGCCGGCCGGCTGCCGCGCGTGGTCGGGCTGGACCGCGCGCCCGCGATGCTGGCCGAGGCTTGCCGGCACCGTTCGCGTCTGCGCCTGATCCAGGGCGACGCCCACCACCTGCCGATCCGGAGCAGGGCGGTGGATCTCAGCTTGTTCGCGTTGACCCTGGAGTTCGTCGACGATCCGGTGGCGGCGCTGGCCGAGGCCGTTCGGGTCTCGCGACGCGGGGTGCTCGTGGTGGCGTTGAACCGCTGGAGTCCGGGCGGCTGGTCGCGCCGCTGGGGCCGCGATGCCCGGCGCCCGCTGCTCGGCCAGGCCCGGGACTTCTCGCCTGGCTTCCTCCGCGCGCTCGCCGTGGACGCGGCCGGCTCGCGGCTGCGCGGCCTCCGATGGGCGAGCGCGCTGTTCCCGGTCGGTCGGAGCGACCTGAGCGCGCGGCTGCCGCTCGGCGGCGTCATCGGCATCGCTCTGGGGCTGGCGCCGTGACGTGTCCTTCGCTTGCCGGACCTCGGCGTCAGCGGCGCGCGAGGGTGGCGAGGGTCGCCTGGATCTGCTCGAGGTGGATGAGGTCGTGCTCGGCCCAGTGGTGGAGGAGCTGGTCGATGCCGAGGCGGCCGTACTCCGGGTGCTTGCCAGCTGCGCGGCGCTGGACGGGGCTGAGGCGCCGGACGAGGGCGACCGTGTCGGCGCGCAGGGCGGCGAAGGCGGCCAGGACAGTGCGGGGGTCGGCGCGGCGGTGGCGTAGCCCGGGTGTCCACTTCTCTTGATCCCAGGGAACGACGGCGGCGCCGGGCTCGGCGGCGAGCTTGCGGATGCGAAAGCCGAGTGCGACCTCTCCGTCCAGCAGATGGGCGAGGATCTCCACCACCGACCACTCGCGCGGCTGCGGGCGCCGGCGCAGTCGGCTGCCGCGTCCCCGCGCCACCGCGCGGGTGATCCGGCGCGGGCCGGTCGCCAGCGCGGCGAGCACCGGGGCACCGCCGAGGCGGTGGTGCAGCTCACGGCACATCGGACAGGTAGCGCGAGCCATTGCGTTCGCCGGCGACTATAATACGAGCGCCATGACCTACGACATCGCGATCATCGGCGGAGGCATCGTCGGCCTGGCCACCGCCCGCGCGCTGCTGGAGCAGGCGCCGTCGCTCAAGCTCGTGCTCTGCGAGAAGGAGGCCGAGCTGGGCACCCACCAGACCGGCCACAACAGCGGGGTCATCCACTCGGGGATCTACTACAAGCCCGGCTCCTTCAAGGCGCGCCAGTGCGTGGAGGGCGCCCGCCTGATGGTGGCGTTCTGCGAGGCGCACGCGATCAAGTACGACCGCTGCGGCAAGGTCATCGTGGCGACCTCCCAGGAGGAGGTGCCGCGACTGAAGACGCTCTACGAGCGCGGCACCGCCAACGGCGTGCCGGGGCTGTCGATGCTCGACGCCGCGCACGTGCGTGAGATCGAGCCCCACGTGCGCGCAGTGGCCGGCATCCACTCGCCCAACACCGCCATCGTCGACTACAGCGAGGTCACGGCGGCGCTCGGGCGCGAGCTGGTCACCAGCGGGGTGACCATCGAGTACAACTTCCCCGTCAGCGCGATCACCCGCGTGCGCGGCGGGGGCCTGGCCGTCAGCACGCCGCAGCACACGATCACCGCCAGCAAGCTGATCAATTGCGCAGGGCTGTACTCCGACGTGATCGCGCGGCTGGCCGGCGCCAACACCGAGGTGCAGATCATCCCGTTCCGCGGCGAGTACTACTTCCTGCGCCCGGAGCGCGAGAGCCTCGTGCGCGGCCTGATCTACCCCGTGCCGGATCCGGAGTTCCCGTTCCTGGGCGTGCACTTCCCCCGCACCATCCACGGCGAGGTGGAGGCCGGCCCCAACGCGGTGCTGGCCTTCGCGCGCGAGGGCTACCGCTTCACGAGCTTCCGGCCGCGCGAGCTGGCCGGCACGCTGGGCTATTCGGGCTTCTGGTTGATGGCCCGCAAGTACTGGCGCACGGGCGCCTACGAGATGTACCGCTCGTTGTCGAAGAAGAAGTTCGTCGAGGCCCTGCAGGGGCTGGTGCCCGATTTGAAGGGCGAGGACATCATTCGGGGCGGCGCCGGGGTGCGCGCCCAGGCCGTCCGTGCCGACGGCTCGCTCGTGGACGACTTCAGCATCGCGAGCGGCCCCGACGCCATCCACGTGGTGAACGCGCCGTCACCCGGCGCCACCGCCTCGCTCGCGATCGGCCGGCACGTCGCGGCCCTCGCCACCCAGACCTTCGGCCTCGCCTGAGCGCTTCCATTTCGCTAGTTTAAGGTGCGCCGGAGGGCAAAAACCCCTCTATTGACAGGGGTTTGCCGTTCAATTAACATACTGCGCCAATGATCAGCGTGCCTGCGCGTCGCGTCAAACAGTTTGGCGTCGAGTTCTATCAGGCCGGGCTCACCGCGAAGGACATCGATCGCCTCGTGAAGTTCGAAGTCCTGGGCTACACCGGCGGGCCACAAGCCGAGCCGCCCAAGGCCAAGCGCAACAGCGGGGCGCGGGCCCGCGTCAACTGGGACATCCTGGAGAAGCGGATCAGCGAGAGCGAGACCGCCTACCAGCGACCGGTCATCCGCCGCAAGATCGACGAGCTCGCCGCCTACTACCGTGAGTGCAAGGACGCCGCGACGCTGCCCGCCATTCCGGGCGCGGTGATCATCACGTCCGAGAAGCGCTTCACGTTCACGCCGGTCGCCGGCCACCACGACCTCGGACTGCTGCAGATCCCCGAGGAGCACGGGGTGCTGCGGGTGCTCGACGGCCAGCACCGGCTGCTGGCGCTGCACTCGCTCAGCCAGGCCGGTGAGGCGGGCGGCATCGAGGTGCCGGCCGTGCTGTTCGACTCGCTCGACGCGCGGCAGATCGTCGAGCTGTTCGTGACGATCAACGCCAAGCACACACGCCTGAACCCCTCGCACATCATCAGCCTGTCCGGGCGCAAGCTGTACCCTGACCCCAACCAGGCGCTCGCGCACGACGTCATCCGCTCGCTCAACGAGGACGACACCTCGCCGCTGCACGGCGAGATCAAGATGCTCGGCACCGGGCGCGGCCGGGTGAGCCAGGCCCCCCTGGCCGAGGAGATCGTCGACTTCCTGGAGACCGTCGAGAAGGTCGGCGGCGGCTCGCGCATCCAGGAGGTGCGCTCGCACGCCAAGCGCTTCTTCCTGAACTACGTGAAGGCGCTCTCGACGACGTTCCCGCAGGCATGGGCCGGCCGCAAGTACTCGATCAAGACGGGCGCCGCCCTGCGCGCGTTCATCCGCACCTCGCCCGACGTCATGGCGCGCGCCAAGGAAGTGCGCCGCGACGCCTACGATCTCAACGCGATCCGCGAGGCCATCAAGCCGTGGGGCGAGCGCCTGCGCGACCGTCGCTTCGAGACCGAGGGCGAGTGGAAGCTGAAGCTCGCCGGCGGCACCCGCGGGACGGTCGACGCGCTCACGCGCGAGCTGCGCGATTCACTTCGATAGAGCACTCGGAGGGGGACTTCGTGCTCCTCCCTGCCTCCCCCTAGACCATCGACCGCGGCGGCAAAGCCGCCGCTCGAAGCGACTGACCTAACCGCTGGCGGCCAAGTCGAGAACCGTCGCGCTGATTCTATCGGGTAGCTCGGCGTCGCGTCTTCTGTTGCCCCATCCCAGGTCGTGGCCGGCGGTGACGGTCAGGAGCGTCGTCTTTGCCGGGATCAGGGCGCGAGCCTTCTCCAGTTCGTCCAGGGTTCCGAAGGGATCGACGTTGCCGTGGACGAATACGGTCGGCGTGCGGAGGCGCGGAAGGTGCTCGGCGCGGAGAATTTCGGGTTTACCGGGTGGGTGCAGGGGGTAGGACTGCAGGAGCAGCGCGGCGGCCAGCGACGGGTCCTCGGCGAGGAGCATCGAGGCCTGGCGACCGCCGTAGGAGTGGCCGCCGAGGAAGAGGTTGCCGCGGACACGCTCGCGCAGCACCATCAGCGCGGCGCGCAGGCCCTCACGGTCGCGGGCGGCACTCGAAGGCGACGGAGCGCCGCGTGGCCGGGCTTGGCGATACGGTAGGTCGCAGCGCAAGACGGTGACGCCGCGGGTGGCGAAGGCGTCGGCCACGGCGACGAGCAGCGGCGCGTCCTTGTTGCCGCCGGCGCCGTGGGTGAGGACGAGGCCGTCGGCGCCGGCGGCCGGATGCAGGACGCCGTGGACGGGGGGATCGCCGGCGACCTCGACGTGCTCGAGGTCCACGGCGAGGCTCAGCGCGTGGCGGGCGGCGTCGCCGGGAGGATGGCCGAGCCCGTCTGCGAGGCGGGATCGCGCCGGGGCCAGCGGCCGGCGTCGACGGCGGTGAGGAAGTCGAGCACCGCGCGGTTGAAGAGGTCGGGCTCTTCCAGGTTGATCGCGTGACCGGAGTTCGGAATCACGACCAGGCCGGCGCTGCGGATCTTGCGCTTCATGAAGAGCGCCGGTTCCAGACACGGCTCGTCCTCGTCGCCAGTCATGATCAGCGTCGGCACCTCGAGGCGCTGCAGCTTCGTCTCCAGCTCGAAGATCGACGGGCGCCGGCGCTGCACGCCGCGCATGGTGTTCGCGTGGCCGCGGGCGGAGCCGGCCGCAAAGCGGTCGTAGAACTCCCGCCAGCCGACCGGGTCCTTGGCGAGGAACTGCACCCGCGTCGGCCCCCGCGTGTAGAACTCGGCGACCTTGGCCATGCCGCCCTGCTCGAACT